>Ga0209488_10002499_pt1 | contig 15040 bp, 14 predicted proteins | sample Rivendell_Oct201_8_FD_188349 | JGI IMG/M metagenome (GOLD analysis project Ga0209488, IMG submission 188349) | Vadose zone soil microbial communities from the Eel River Critical Zone Observatory, Northern California, USA -... | ecosystem: Environmental > Terrestrial > Soil > Vadose zone >... | reverse complement strand
CCCGGCGCCGATCAATGCGCGGCCACGAGTATCGGGCAATGAGAAAGTTGTTTGGCCGTTTCCGCCATAGGTCGTTCCCAGCAAGGCGAACAGAGCGGTGTTTTGGTTGATTGCCATCAGTTGGCCGTGGGTGAACACGTAGCCTCTGGGCTCAAAAGTAAAGGCGACGATGCAAATCTCGCCGAGGAACGGCTCTGCGCCGCAGGCGCTGGCCGCCGGGCTCCAAGCAGCGCCGCAGAGAGACAGCGAAACGGCGGCTAGTGCGCCGGTGTAGTTAGTCGTAACGCGCATGACGGGGTTCTCCTGAACAAGACGTAGAAATTTTAAGCAACGGAGTTTGAGTTTATTTTTCGCTTTGCCATCGATCACACAGAACGTTTCGCGCTGCGCCGGACCAGACTGCCGTACGATGTCGCGGCGCCGATCAAGAACAAAAGCCATGAAGCCGGCTCAGGAACGGGAGTCGGTCCAGGACCGGGATCGGGGTCGGGACCCGGTCCGCTGTTAACTTGCGTGACCGAGTCCACGCTGACGAACGCGGTGAGAGCGGCGTCCGCACTGCCGGAGTTGATGACGCTGCGAAGCGTCCAATTTCCCGAAAATGCGAGATTCGAGCCGGGATTCAAAATGAAATCAAACATAGCGAATGCGCCTGGGTCGACCACATTGCCGCCGAAGTCGCCGTTAGTCACGCCATTGATCTGATTACCGAAAACTGTATCACTGACTAAGTGAGTGAAAAAAATCTGATTGAGCAGGGCATTCTCAATAAAGAATTCGGATTCAGTGTAGCTATCGTCGCCCGCAGCATTGATCTGATGACCAAAGTCGACGCGGAAAGTCACTTTATAAGTATTGGTCAGCGAGGCGTTGGCGAGCGCGAACCCAAGATCGATGCCGATGCCATATTGATCGCCACTGTCGCCATGTGCGACACCGGAAAATCCAAGACCGTCTCCCGTTTGCGTGAATGCGCCGCTTAACGGATTCGAAGTAGGAGCGGTCGCGCCGCTAAAGGTGCTGTTGCTGTTGGCGCCGGCCTGTGTGGTATTGAGATTGCCGGATTGTGTCGCGCCGCCGGCGAGCTGCCCCGCCGCGTAGGCCGCATCGAAAGCAGCCGTTCCGCTAATGGAGAGATCGCTAGTGATGGGGACTGCGTGCGCGGAAGACAGGGTGACTGCCATCACCACCGCGCCAATCAGAACCAAAACGCCACGAGATTTCTTTTTGCTATAGGTCATCTGATAGGTCATTGGGAGGTCCCTGCAACTGTCCTAACGCGATATAAATGCAATATCTATGCTCAACCCCCCAAGTTGTTGTTAGTAGAGAAAATGCGAGTTTGACTGCAAACAAACGCACTCGGTCACTCGATCCTTCTGTAAACAATTCCGACTCGTCGGATGCTTACTTCAACTCAATCGTAATTGCCCGCGGCGCACCGCCGATCGCTTCTTCGGCGTCGATCGTTCCGCGTGGAATAAACCTCGCGTCGCCGAACGCAAAAGTTTTCGTCTCGACTCTGCCGTCGGCGCCGGTGAATTTGATCGTGCCGCCTTGAAAGAAAACCTGCACGGAGTCCTTGTCGTGCAAGTGAGTCGGCACGGAACGGCCGGCGGTCCAGGTGTAGTCCCATTCAGTGACGCGCGTGTTGTCGATGGCCTTAATTGCGCCGTCGCGGGGAAAGGCGGTGGACATGCCGGTGCGCAGCGCGACAGGAGCCGCGGGGACTTCTTTCAAATCGAACATAACCGCCATGCGCTCAGGTGCGTCGGGCCCAAATCCGATCGCCTCTTCTCGATGCGTGATGTTCTTTAGTTGAAAGTACGGCCGCGGCACTTCGAACGGCGGCCTTTCCGGCGACACCACGCCTTCGGGGCTGGTGACGCGAATCGGGCCGTAGCGCAGATACACGCCCGCCATGTCAAAGCGGTGCCGGTGAATCGGCTGCGGAATGTCCTTGATCCAGACAACCTTCCAAGTAGTGACGCGCTCGTTGTCGAAGAGTTGCGTCGTGCCCGCTCGCGGAAACGCGTGCGGATAATTATCAGAATAATCATCCGCGGCGAGTGCGCCGGATCCCAACGCACCAAGGCTAACCACAAGTGTCGCGATCATGTTTGTTTTCATCGTCGCTCCTTTGCCGCGTCTGATAATTACGCCTTGCCGGCTCGGACTCACAGGGTTTCCAAATTTGCGTACGACAGCATCAGCCATTTGGTGCCTTGGCGCTCGAAATTCACTTGCACGCGCGCATGCGTCCCCTGGCCTTCCAAATTCAACACGACGCCGTCGCCGAATTTTCCATGGCGCACGCGTTGACCCAGGCGTACACCCACACCGATGTCTTCCTCGATCATCGGTTTGGAGCGCACGAACACCGGCCGCGAAACTTGAATGCGCGGCCGCACTTCCTCGATCAACTCGGTCGGAATCTCGCGAATGAAGCGCGACGGCGAGGCGTAGCTGTCGACGCCGTGCATACGCCGCTGTTCGGCATAGCTGAGATACAACTCTTTCATCGCACGTGTGCAGCCGACGTAGCAGAGACGCCGCTCCTCTTCCAGACCAGCGGGATCTTTCGCCGAGCGCTGATGCGGAAACAGCCCGTCCTCCATACCGGCGAGAAACACGACGGGAAATTCCAGCCCCTTGGCGGTATGCAAGGTCATCATCTGGACACAGTCCTCGCCGGCGTCGCCTTGGCCTTCACCGGATTCGAGCACGGCATGCGAAAGAAATGCCGCCAGCGGCGAAAGCTCGCCGGTTTCCTCCGTGCTAAAGCCGCGCGCGGCACTGACAAGTTCCTCTAAGTTTTCCACTCGCGCTTCACCCTTGTCGCCTTTTTCTTTCTGGTAGTGCGCGATCAAACCGCTGTTGGCGATCACGTGGTCCACTTGTTCGTGCAGCGGCAAATTCTTGGTATCGCGATCCAGTTGCTCGATCAGCGCCAGGAAGGCGTGCAAACTCACGCCGGACTTCGGCCCGAGTTCCGCAATCGCCGCGCCCGCCGCTTCCCATAAAGTACAGGTGTTGGCGCGCGCGTAGTCGCGCAAGGTATCCAGCGTTTTGTTGCCGATGCCGCGGGTCGGCAGGTTGACGATGCGTTCGAACGACGCGTCGTCGGCACGATTGAAAATGAGACGCAGGTAGGCCAGCGCATCCTTGATCTCCGCCCGTTCGAAGAATCTTAAGCCGCCATATACGCGGTACGGCAGGCGTGCGACGATCATCGCCTCTTCGAAGACTCGCGATTGCGCGTTGGAGCGATACAGAATCGCGCAGTCGCGGCGCAAGCCGTCTTTGCCGGTCCACTCGCGAATGCGGTTGACGATAAAGTCCGCTTCGTCGCGTTCATTGTAAGCGGCGTACAGTTTGATCGGATCGCCTTGCGCTCCTGCGGTCCACAGGTTCTTGCCCATGCGGCCGGTGTTGTTTTTGATGAGCGCATTCGCCGCCGCGAGAATATTGCCGGTCGAGCGGTAGTTTTGCTCCAAGCGAAAAATTTGCGTCGCCGGATAGTCGCGACTGAATTGCTGCAGATTCTCCACGCGCGCGCCGCGCCAGCGATAAATGGATTGATCGTCGTCACCGACGGCAAACGGCATTCCCTGCGGTCCGGCCAAGACGTGCAGCCACTGATACTGAATCGTGTTGGTGTCCTGAAACTCGTCCACGAGCACGTGTCGAAAGCGTCCGCGATAATGCGCGAGCAAGTCGGCGTTGTCGCGCCACAGTTCGAAGGCGCGCAGCAGGAGTTCCGCGAAATCCACGCTGCCGGAGCGTTCGCACTGCTCCTGATACGCCGCATACAGCTTGATCATCTGCCGTCGTGTCGGATCGCCTTCGTCGCGCAATTGTGCCGGCCGCAAGCCCTCGTCCTTTTGCGCATTGACGAACCAGACGACTTCCTTCGGCACCCAGCGCGACTCGTCGAGATTCAGCGCCTTTAAAAGTTTGCGAATCAAGCGTTGCTGGTCTTCGGCGTCGATGATCTGAAAGGTCTGCGGCAGCTTGGCCTCGCGAAAATGCATCCGCAACAAGCGATGCGCGATGCCGTGAAACGTGCCGATCCACAGCGGCGCCGACGGCAGCGACAGCATGTGTTCGATACGCGCGCGCATTTCGCCCGCCGCTTTGTTGGTGAAGGTCACCGCCAAGATTCCGTGCGGAGAAACATTTTCGATTTCCACCAGCCAGGCCACGCGATGCGTAAGCACGCGCGTCTTGCCGCTGCCGGCGCCGGCCAATACCAGCGTCGGCGCCAGCGGTGCGCTCACAGCTTGCCGCTGCGCATCGTTGAGTTTGTCGAGAAGATGTGAGACGTCCATTGAAAATCGCAATTGGGCGGTGGCTTAATATTGAATTGTACCAAGCAAGCTCATACCCGCACTGTGCGTTTTGCGGTATGTTGTCGCATCTGATCCTTCGGCCGGCAGTCACATCCGCGAGGCGCACTATGGCGAGCAAACTCTCCGGCAATTGGATCGTGTGGAGTTTGGCTATTGTGCTCCTCGGCGCGTGCAAACCTTCCGCGCCAGTGCCGAAGGCTACGGGTCCCGCGACTGACGAAACCACCGCCGCAGCGCCGCCTCAGACTCCGCAGGAACTCGAGGCGGAATCGAGCCTATCCTTGAAGCGCGGCATCGTGACGCAAACTGACAAAACGTTTGCAGTTCGCCTGTGCTCCGCGAACAGCGAGGTCCCGGTTGCCGATCAATCCGACGGCGTGCTCGCGCGCGCGTATAGCGAACTCGGCGGCAAATCGATCTACATTGAAGCCTACGGCGAGCGCACGACCCCTGCGGCGGGCGCCGGTGGATTTGTTTTGGAAGAATTGCTTTACGCGACTTCCGTTAATCCGGGAAACGCGTGCGCGTCGCCGGTGGCGGCATACGAGTTGCTGGCACGCGGCAGCGATCCCGCTTGGACGGTTGAAGTGACCAAGGATGGAATGCTGCTGCGGCAAAACGATGCGCCGACCGAAATCAAATTTACCGGAATTGACACGACGGAAAGCGAGGGGGCGGTGACTTACCGCGCCGGCGTCGACAAGCACGTGCTGGAACTCACCGTGACGCAGCGCGCGTGTCGCGACGCAACGAGCGGCGAATACTCGGCCTATAACGCCACGGTGAAATTCGACAAACGAACCTTTAGTGGTTGCGCGCGCGTCGGAGATTAGCCGATCCGCCAGATCGACGAGATCCCGCGTCCAGGGAACGCATGATCCATGCGATCAACAATGCCAACATCGGTTCGGTGATTGAGCTGCCGCGTCCGGGTATCCAAACCTGCACGATTTCTATTCCCAGCACGACGAACGGCACGAAAATCGCGGCAACCTGAATGCGCATTCCCGCTTGCTTGAGCACCCAAACGAATGCCGCGAAATAGCTGGCGCGCCGTGCGAGCCACTGCCAGTCCACCGGAAATCCCGAGTCCATCCACGACCTGAATGGCCAGAGATCGAAATGACCTGCCGCTTCCTGTGTCTGAAAAGGGAAGAAGGAATCGTAAAAGAGTAGAGCAACGAACGCGGCAAGCATCAACCCATGACGCGGCGCCGGCGCCAAGCGGTTGAGCACCAACAGCGCGGGCAATAGCAACACCAGCGCCAGCAGCTCCGACGGTACAAAGCCGTGATGAGTGATGAACAAACATCCCGCCAACACGATTGCGATCAATGCCAGCATCGCTTCGATGCCGCGCTGTCCGCCAATCAAAGTGAAGACGATGTGCGCCAGCAACGTCCACCACACCAGATAGTGCAACGTCGCCGCCACGGAAAAAAACGGATCCGTCAGCGGCTGAAACGCCGCCTTCAGCATGCCGATGCTGAATTGCGGAATGAACGGCCAGAGCCGCCATAGCAACCACAGCAGAACGACGAACACGCCGCCGCGATCCGAACGGCCGCGATTCCCGCTCGCACCGCTCAATTTGACGCTGAGTTCATCCCAGGCAATGCCGGCTGCCGCGCCTACAACGCTGCCGATGCCGTTGAACACCACATCCCAGTAGCTCGCGACGCGCAGCGCGATGAAAACTTGCGTCACTTCGATGCAATACGACAGTGTGACGCCGAACGTAACCGCGAGCAGCACGGCGGCTCTGCGTCTGATGCGCGACTCCAGCCAGCGGAATAAACAAAAGCCGAGCGGCACATACAGCAATAGATTGGCGATGCGATCGCCGCGTCCCGCGCGCGCCCAGGTCAGATGTCCGAGCGCCTGCCAAAAACCGATCGATTCCGCCCCGGGCCTGAGATCGAACGGATACAGAGATCCATAAGCGATCAGCGCCAACGTGCCAAACAACAATGCGCCAATGATGCCTTGAGAGCGGTGGCGTGACATGGATTGCAGACGCTAGCAGCGAGCCGACTCGTGTCGAGACACCGTGCGACGGCGCGTTGTTGAAAATAGCGCGAGCAAGGGATGACTAGAACCGCACGTAGTGATCCAGCAGCAACGCGGCGAACAGGATCGCGAGATAGGTGATCGAGAAGCCGAATGTCTGCATCGGCAGCCGGTCGTTCGGACGCAATTGCAAACGCAACGCATACGACATGAATGCCACGCCGAGTATGATCGCTGCGCAGAGATAAATGAGGCCGCTCATCTCGGTGAGGTAGGGCAGCAGCGTCACGAGCAACAAAAGAATCGTGTAAAGCAGAATGTGTAAGCGCGTGAATGCGACGCCGTATGCAACCGGCAGCATCGGAATTCCCGCCCGCGCGTAGTCATCGCGACGCGCAATCGCCAGCGCCCAGAAATGCGGCGGAGTCCAGGTGAAGATAATTAGAAACAGCAGCAGCGCGTGTTCGTGAACGTCGCCCGTCACGGCGGTCCATCCGAGTACCGGCGGCGCCGCGCCCGCCGCGCCACCGATGACAATATTTTGCGGCGTTGCATGCTTGAGCCACACGGTGTAAACGAGTGCATACCCGATAAACGTGCAAAACGTCAGCACGGCCGTCAGCACATTCACCTGCCAGATCAAAAGCGCCATTCCGAGCGCGCAGAGTGCGATCGCGTAGGTGATGGCGTTGCGTCCACTAACGTGGCCGGAAGGAATCGGGCGCGCTTGCGTGCGTTTCATTTGCGCGTCGAGACGCCGGTCGAGAACGTGATTGATCGCCGCCGCCGACGAAGCTGCGAGGGCGATCCCGAGCGTGCCGAACAGCAACGCATTCCAGGGCGGTACGCCGGGTACGGCGAGCAGCATGCCGACCACCGCGGTAAAAACTTCCAGCAATACGACGCGCGGTTTCCCGAGTTCGTAGTAGTCGCGCCAAGTCGCGTGACCGGTTAGCGCCGTACTAGTTGTCACGCGCTCTCCGCTCCATGACATTTTTTAAATTTCTTCCCGCTGCCGCAGTGACAAGGATCGTTCCGGCCGAGCTTAGGAGTCTCGCGGCGGTAAGGACTCGCGACGTGCTGATCATGTCCGTGAGGGTGGTTGTGCTCATGGTCATGCTGACAATCGGGTCCATGAATATGTTCCTGGACCGCCGGTTTGGACATAGACATAGCGAGTGTTGCGTGGCTGGAAGGATCGGGCCACATTGTAGTACGGACTGCCGGATTTGGGCGGCCGAGCGGTAGCGTGTGGCTACGCGGAGACCGCCTTATGTTGCTCGCGATCGTGTTGCATTCGCTGCCCGGCGAGCATCAGCAGATCGCGCGCCTCGCTGCGGTCCTTCGGATACGAAGCCATGCCGAGATGCACGTTCGCGCGCAGCAATCGATTGCCGACCGAAATCGTCCCCGCGTATACGTTGCTGCGAATGCGCTGTGCGATGCCGGTCGCGCGTGCGTTGTCGGCATCGGCAAGCAAAACGACAAACTCGTCGCCCTCGTATCGTGACGCGAAATCGGTGGCGCGGATCGAGCGCGTGATGGCGGTGCTCACCGCGGCAATCAATTTATTGCCGGCGTCGCGATTCATGGTTTCGTTAAGGTGACCGACATTCGCGACATTAATCCTGAGCAACGAATAGGCTTGAGTGGTGCTTTCCGCTTTGCGGTGCTCACGCAGCAGCGTCTCATCGAATGCGCGTTGATTCAGGAGCCCGGTCAGCGCATCGGTGGACCCGAGATCCTGAATGTGGCGTTCCGCGCCTTGCATTTGCTCCATGAGCATTGCAATCGCAGTCGTGGCAATAATGGCCGGCGCCAGCGCGCTGATCAACCAAACGATGAACGCCGAATTGGCGATGACCCGACCCGGCGTCGCTGCACCAAGGATACAAACCGCGACGACTACGAGCACTGCTGTCACGCCATACGTCCTTCGCCCCAGTCCGATCGCCGCCGCGGTTAACGGCAACAAAAATAAGGTCAGTAACGGACTGGCCACGCCGTCGGTCGACGCAGTGAGGCCGGTTGCAAACACGAGGAGGGCGAGCGTCTCGATTGCGCAACGCACCCAGAGACGAGTTTTGATCGACGGCAGCAGGCGCACCGCGATCGCGCTTAACACTAACCATGCCAACGCCACGACCGTGATGGGACTCGAGAAATTGTTACCGCCTTCCACCAGCTGCGCGACACCGATCGCAAGCGCCAGCAAATCGAACCAAATCAAAATGCTCACCGCTGCGGGTAGCGTCGGAGTCCAGGGCGGTGAGGAGGTTGGAGTGGAGTTCATGAAGAGATTGTGATTGCCGAGCAAAAAAGTAGCGCTCAAGCTACCTTAAGGCCGAGTCCTCGCCTATTTCTCGCCCTTTAGTCATCACGGGTCATCACTCAGTGCCTTTCGCCTTGGTCCTTACTTTCTGCAAAGCTAAGCGAACTTCTGCGTCATCGATCAAAAGCTGAGTACCGTTTTTCGGAGCGACGGGTGCTTGCTTGGGTAGATCGTCGACGACGAAGTCGGGCACGATGCCGTGCTGATGAATCGATGCGCCGGACGGCGTGTGATAGCGCGAGGTCGTCAACTTGAGAGCGCCGCCGCTCGATAGCGGCAGAACCGATTGTACCAAGCCTTTACCGAACGTCGTTTGACCCATCAGCGTTGCACGAGCATTGTCTTTCAGCGCGCCGGCGACGATCTCGGACGCGGATGCGGACCCGCCGTTGACAAGAACGACGATGGGCGCATTGTTAGTCAAGTCGCCCGTGTGCGCCTGCATCGCAAATTTCGCATCCGCTGTCCGACCATCGGCCGTCACGATGACACCGTGATCCAATAGAGCGTCGGCCACTGCGACCGCCGCGTCCAGTACGCCGCCGGGGTTATTGCGCAGATCGAGCACCAATCCGCGCAGCGGTTTCTGCGCCTGCAAAGCGACGAGCGCGCGCGAGAAATCGATGCCGGTGTTTTCGTTGAACTGAGTGATGCGCACGTAACCGTAGCCCGGCTCGAGCAGCTGCTGTTTAACACTGTGCACTTGTACGGCGCCGCGGGTGAGCACGACATCGAACGCCTGTGGCGTCGAGCTGCGCAAAATAGTGAGTTTGACGCGCGATCCCACTTTGCCGCGTAGACGATCCACGGATTCGTTCAAGTTCGCCGCATCGACCGGCACCTTGTCGACGGCGACGACGGTGTCGCCGGCGAGAATGCCGGCGCGCGCGGCGGGCGAATTCTCGATCGCACCGACGATTTTCAGCGCGCCTTCGCTCAGCGAGATTTCGACGCCGATGCCGGAGTACTCGCCGGCTGTCGTCATCCGCATCTCTTCAAATTCCTTAGCGTCCAAATAGGCGGAGTACGGATCCAATCCGGCAACGGCGCCGCGAATCGCGGTTTCCATTACGTCTTTGTCGGGAATTTCGTCCACATAGTCCTGTTTGATGTGCTCGAAAACTTCCGCAAAGAGCTGCGCGTCCTGCCAGGGAATCGTCGCTGTAACGTGGTTATCGTGGGTCGTCGCCCAGGCGGTGTAGCCGAGGGACAAGCTCGCGCCACCAGCGACACCGATCGCTAACAAGAAAAGTGTGCGCAGTCGAGAGGACATGGAAGCTCCGCTGGATTGGGCGTTGCACGAAACGCGTGAAATCGTTAGTTCGTAGGATCGTAAAACTGCAGAGCCTACACCGGGGATTCTACTCTGGCTATTTCCCGATCTCCCGATCTCACGCCCTCACGATCCCTTAGCAGCTCGTTGAAAAAGGCTATCCCTGCCGCCGACTTTAATTTAATTTGGCAACGTCGCTTGCGAAAGGCGTGACTTTCGCTGCGCTCCCCCAAATCTATAGAACACGGCAAGCTCATAGCAATGCGCATGCCATATTCATTCAACATGGGCCGGGCCGTCCATGGCCCGACCTAGCAGCCTGTTGAAAAGCGTTTTTTGACAGGCTGCTAGCCTGCAAGGCGCGAGATACCCTTCATGATGACGCTGACGCTGGCGCCGCCCGAGGCCTCTGCGAGGAGATCCTTGAGTACGGCTTCGAGCGCGCGTGGACGGCCGATGTGAAACCCCTGACCGTAATTCACGCCGAGTTCGGTGACGGCAAGTTCGATGGCTTCGCTTTCGACGCACTCGGCGGTCGTCTTGAGTTTCATCGCGCTCGCCAGCTGGACGATCGCGCTGATCATCGCCTGTGCGCGTGGATTGCCGACTACGTCGCGTACCAGCGCGCCGTCGATTTTCAAGAATGAAGCCGGCAGAGATTGCAAATAAGTAAGCGACGACAGTCCGCGGCCGAAGTCGTCGAGCGCGATTTCATGACCCATGTCACGCAAGCGACGCATCAACGCCTCGGCGCGCACGATGTTGGTCACCGCGGCAGTTTCCGTGAGTTCGAATGAAATCAACGCGGGCGGCACGCGATACTCTTTCAGTTTGTCTTCCAGGTAGCCGGTGAACGTATCGTCGCCGATCGATTGACCCGAAATGTTGACGGCGAAATGCACACCCAAGCCTTGCAGCTTGTTGGACTGCGAGGAGAGCACTTCCAGTACGAACTGCACGACCCAGCGATCGATTGCCGGCGCAAGTTGATAGCGCTCCGCGGCCGACAGAAATTTATCGGGCGCAATGCTTTGGCCGTCGACGTCGACCATGCGCAATAGCAACTCGAAGCGCCGGAAGGGGCGGCTGCGATCGGTATCGCCATTCAGCAATACGATCGGCTGGGCCTCCAAGCGAAAGCGATCGTTCGCGAGCGCATCGCGCACATTGCCGAGCAACATCACGTCCTCGTGACGGCGAATGATGCTTTGATCGGCGTCCTGATAGGTTTCGACACGCGCGCGACCGCGGTCCTTCGCAGCCTTGCACGCAACTTCGGCGGCGGCCAGGGCATGCGACAATGGATGCTTGGATGCCGTGACACGCGCGACTCCGAAACTTGCCGAGATGTCGATGCGTTTGTTGTCAAGCCGGAAGCCGACTTGTTCGAGATTGCGGCACAAACCCCAGGCAACCTGTTGCGCGGCGTCAAGCCCGCCGTCGGGCAGGAAGATAGCGAATCGGTCGCCGGAAATGCGCGCCGCGGCCATGCGCGGCGTCACGCCGTCACGCAACGTTTCGCCGATGTGAACGATGACGTCGTCGCCGACGTGCATCCCGTGATTTTCGTTGAGCACGTGCAGTCGATCGATGTCGACGTAAATCACGCTGTGCGCAGCGTTCGCGGCGCTACCGGAGAGTGCGGCGGAAACGCGTTTTTCCAGTGCCGGCCGCGTCAGCAATCCGGTGGCGACGTCGTAGGCGCTTTGCAGCACGTAGGCAATGCGGCGCGAGAGCAACTCGGTGATCCGAATCTGGCGCACGTCGAAATCAGGCGCATTCATGGCTTTGAATAACACGAGAATTCCCGCCACTCGCTGCGCGCCTTGCAGAATGGGGCAAGCCAGGATCTTGAACGGCACGGAGCCCAGTGGGCCGTTGGGGACTGCTTTATTGAGCGCCATCGTGCGCCGCTGCACCTGCGACCAGGCAAGCAGATGTTTGTGTACGCGCGCCAGCACGTCCGCGCCGGTGCCGTGCGGCACGCCCGCGCCCGAGACGCAAAGCGAAATGTGTTTTTCCGGAATGAGCAGCGCACCGAGCGTGCATTGCAGATGACTCGTGCAACTGCGAACCAGAAAATCGAAATCGTCGGCGTTGGCGTCATCGTCGCTGCTGGTATTCAACAGCAGTTCGAGATCGCCATCGCGCGATGACAAGTTGCGTTGCAGGTCTTCGATGTTGGTTTGGTTGAACAGTTCGCGCGTCAGCACATCGAGAGCCGGTCGCAACAAACCGTGAATGACATTGAATGGCCGCGCACCGCTCGCCAGATCCGGCGAAACGACGCCGACAAAGCCGAGCGCGCTTTGGTGGCCGTCGCGCACTGCGAAAACGTAGGCGGAGTCGCCATTCCAGCCGCGCGCAAATCCCGCGACATGCTGAGCGGCCAGTGCGACATCGCCGGCACTCGCTTCGCGAATGAGGTCCTGCAAATCCGGATTATCGACACCGTCCGACCACCACAGCGGCAAGCCGTCGCGGTCAAAAACGCCGATGCTGATGGCGCGCGGCATCAGCATCTTAATCAGCTGCCCATACGGATCCATCGAGGTTGAAAGCACCTGCGCGGTCGCGGTATCGATGGAAACCGAATTCGACATTGACCTGAAACCGCTGGGGCTCGGCAGCCCACGACAGTCCCTCGCTCCTAAATTTCTGCTTTGGCTTTTAAGCGTGAATCTTCGCGGCTAAACGCCGCCGGTTCTTTGACGCTAGCCGCACTTTAGTTGAAAGAAATGCCTACGTCTGACCGCGTGACTCCCATCACGGTTTACGCAACCATTTGCGGGGATCAAGCGCCTGTTTTCCCTTGCGAATTTCGAGATGTAGCTCACCTCGATCGGTATTTTGCGCACCTGCTTGTTCCGCGAGCACGCCTAACAAGTCGCCTGGCGCAACAGTATCACCGACTTTGCAATAAAGCTGCTCGTTATGACCGTAAATACTGGAGTAGCCGTCGCCGTGATCCAGTATCACCATCAAGCCCATGCCGAACAAAAAATCGGCATAAATCACGCGTCCATGAAAAAGCGCACGAACTTGCGTGCCCGCGGGCGCGCCAATCAACATGCCTTCCCATTTGAGCGGGCCGCCGGCGCGAAGTTCGCCAAAATTGGCGAGCACCCTGCCTGGCATCGGCCAGGGTAATTTTCCCTGAGCACGGGCGAATCCTTGCTTCTGAAGCGCTGGAAAATCACGCGCCGCGCGTTGCAACTCCTCGATCAAATGCGCTAAGGCTGCTGCCTGTCGCTCGAGCTGTGCGACCTGGTCCGTCCGGCTGCGGATCTTCGTTTGAATCGTCGCTAGAGTCTGCGCTCTGGCACTGCGGGCCTGCGCCAGCTGCTTCGTTTCCTGGGTTTGCGCCGCTTCAATTGCCCTGAGACGGTCGGTTTCGGCCGCAATGCGCTCGGTCAGCAAATCAAGATGCGCCAGTCGGTCCGCTATGCCGGCCAGGCGCTCGGCGCGGGCCCGCGCGAAATAGCTGTAATAACTCAGCATGCGATTTAGATCGGCCGGATTTTGCTGGTTTAGCAGCAGTACTAGAGGCTCTTCCTTGCCGCTGACATACGCGGCGCGCAGCTGCGCCGCAAGGACACCGCGTTCGCTTGCGATTTGCCGCTCCGCATCGGCCTGTTCCCGGCGCAAGTCGGCCAATTGCCGTTCGCTGGCGACTCGCTGGGCGCGTGTCACCGAGATTTTCACCCGCGATGATTGGACGGCCAGTTCCGCGCTTTTGAGATCGCCGGCAACGGCGTCACGCCGCTGTGTGTCGGCTTCAATGCCCTTACGGATCGCCTCGATACGGGCACGAATATCCTTGAGTTCGCCCTCTTTGTCGGGTTTTTCGGCCCCCGGCGACGCCGATGCCAGCAACCAGGCGAGCAAAGCCAGCAGTTGTAATTTGCCGGTTCGGCCCCGATAGCTGGAGCTTGGCGGATGATCTGTGCCCGAATGCCGCATTATGCAAGTCTCGCACGACTGGCCGCATTGCGGCCGATCGCGTCTTTAATCGCGTCTTTAATCGATCCGGTAGTCGACTGATATACTGCCGCCCCTTTTTTGGCTGACCTGACCGTTCTGTCCGATTCTATGAATCATCTCGGCGATTTTATTGCAACCCGTTGGTATTTCGTGACAGCGGCGGTTCTATTCGGCATCGCCGCGGTGGTGCTCGAATTGCGTCATCGGCTTCAGGGCGCGGCCGCCTTGAGTCCGGCTCAAGCGGTCCGCGTGATTAACAGCGGCGCGCTGGTTCTCGATGTGCGTGACGCTGAATCGTTCGCGGCCGGACACATCATCGATGCGCGCAACATTGCATCGAACGACATCGCTGGCCAGGCTGACGGGCTAAAAAAATTCCGCGAAAAGCCGGTTCTTCTGTACTGCGACAGCGGCGGTGTGTCGGCCACGGCGGCGCGCCTGATGAAATCGCTGGGCTTCGGCAAAGTGGTGAATTTGCAGGGTGGGCTCGCCGCATGGAAGCAGGAGAATCTCCCGACGGTGACCGCGTCCGCCAAGAGCGGCAAGTCGAAGAGCGGCAAGTAGCCAGTGGACGCGGCCAATCAAACCGGCGTCGCGCCGAACCGGCAGGTGGTCATGTATTCGACCCACTTCTGCGGATACTGCGATCGTGCGCGCTCGCTGCTGACGCGCAAAGGCGTGCCGTTAGTCGAGATCAAGGTGGACGAAAATCCCGCCGATCGCGAAACGATGTTGAAAAGGAGCGGCGGCCGGCGCACCGTACCGCAAATTTTCGTAGGCGATCGTCATGTCGGCGGTTACGAGGAACTCGTGCAGCTCGACCGGCGGGGCGAACTCGATCGTATCTTGCAGGAATAAAATCTTTAATCACTAGTCAGTCACCAGGAAATCAACATGGCAGAGCAAACCCCACAACCCGCTGCGCCCGCCGGCAACGGCGGAGCCGATCCGAATGCACCGCAGTTCGCGCCGCAAGCGGTGTACATCAAGGATCTATCCTTCGAAGCGCCGAACGGTCCGCGTGTGCAGCCGAATTCCAACGTTGCGCCCACGATTAACCTCAACATGAATACGACGGTTAACGATCTT
>Ga0209488_10002498_pt1 | contig 15040 bp, 18 predicted proteins | sample Rivendell_Oct201_8_FD_188349 | JGI IMG/M metagenome (GOLD analysis project Ga0209488, IMG submission 188349) | Vadose zone soil microbial communities from the Eel River Critical Zone Observatory, Northern California, USA -... | ecosystem: Environmental > Terrestrial > Soil > Vadose zone >... | reverse complement strand
TTTTTTTTTTTTTTCGACATGTGCCAAGCCCTGAATGTTACATTATCCTTTTGTCTATTCAACAGCATCGATTTTTTCCCATGGGAGTGTTACTATAGCATCCCCTCAAAACTTCTAGGTTGCCATGACCCCCAGCCCCCCTGAAGCCATGCTGTGTTCGAGGACCACGCTTCCTAGTGTCTGAACTATGTAATCCGCTGAATGCGCCGGTAACGGCGCCTTGTCCGCATTTAAAACTAACGACTGAACGACAGTCTTCGGGTCGCTCCTGCTACTCTTTTCTTTCTGCTTCCCGCCCTGTCCCCAGGGTTTCTGTTCGAGCGTACGCAATGGCAAGCATGTCTAAGACTTGGACAGCAAAGGTGAGGGTGAAAGAGATGGGATATGGGCGATGGAAGATTGGCGGTATCTACACGATATCGATGACAACAACATGTAGCTGTCCGCATTGGATATGACGCCTTTCACGGAACGAACCGATGGTGGGTAAACTGATGAAAATTTCGCGCGAGTGGTTTCCTGCAAAGCCCGGGCTGCGAAACCGGTGTCCCCAGATGTCTATTGCCTCCCGGGCCTGCTGGCACGTGTCATTCATTTTTATATGGTGGAAGGGTGGTGGCTCGGCTTGAAGTCGGACGCTGTGTTTTTGAATTTCCCCTTAATAGTGTCCCGGGAGGGGCGCGGACGCAGACATCGAGTCCATGTGTCCGGCAGCTCCACGAGGGAGATTAGATCACTCAGCGTCGTATGCCCGCCTCAGTCTGGATCTACGATGCCACTTTCATTTTGTTTGGCGTTGTTGGTGCCCCACGGGGGGTTTTTTTTTCGAAATTGAAATTACATTATAGCCACCGGTCTATTACCCCACCCCACCACAACGGGTGGTAAACTACAGTGCTCGCATGGGTCCTAACGATGTCGCATTCAACTCCCAAAGTATTAACTTTTGTGATGCTACACCCACTGAGAAAGGGAAACGTGCCGTGGCGCTCAAACAGCCAGAAGACTGTGGTGACGTTGATGAGAACGCTAGGGGATGGCTGCGGGGCGTTCGTGTGAGCTGTCCGTGTGACGTTAAGCCTTCCTAGCTTTGGACTTGGTGTTGCAGGGAGGATTGGAGGGAAACGATTGATCGCCTTAGCCATTCTGGTTGGTCGTCCGATTGGTTTAGGATGGGTGTGGCCCTGTTGACGAGGAAGGAGGGTTGGACTATTGGTTGCCTTAGCCATTCTGTCATGGTAGACCGTCCGATTGGTTTTAGGGGGGGGGAGGGACTGGCCGAGAATAATTTCAAAGTCCTCTTCATCGTCTTGTTCGTCGCCGTCTTGGAGATGCTGAACGGCTCGATGGTTGGAGGTGTCTTTGCGGATATTATCATATTGTGGTGGTATTTTTACTGTTGCCCTGGTGCCGGAGCATTACACGTAGCGGTCTGCCAGTAGCACCTTCAATTTGAGCTTGTTGCCGTCTGGGTCCTCAAAACATACATCGCGTTTGTCTCTTTGTGTGTCTCATGGTGTGGGGGAAAGAGAAAGCGAGGTTATCAGGAGATTGTGCACATACAAATTGGAACCGCATATTCGATGCCATAATTGAATTGGCTGAACGCTGCTCCTGCATGGGTCCAACTGAACTGGTTGGGTTACCCGACGATGAAGCTTGGAGTATCCTGGATCTGCTCGCCGCACCCCGTGACATTAAGAGAAGATGACTCATGCTCCGCCAAGCACGGCGGATTCTGAGTCAGTTCCTCAGTGTTGGTACATTTCTGTTAGTATTTCATCAGATGTTATGCTATTTTGTCCTCATTGTATTCTCGTGGCTCGTTCCTCAATCGCGACGCTTCGGTGTCGCCTCGGTGTTACAGTATGATATGATTTCATGTGTCTCAGTTTTTGGTTTGTGAAACATGGTTTTCAAGATTTAAAAACTCCATACATTCAGTGTACGATTGCGAATGTATTCATGCGCCTTATGTTTCACCACAACGTGGTTTGCACGTTGAGACATCCACGAGGACGAGGCACACTGGCACTTCCAAAACACAAAGAAGAGCACTTTCGAATTATCACAAAAGTAGCACACAAGCACCCGACTTTGAGGTACGTGGCCCGTACGCGTGACACGAGCTCGGGATGCCGCCGGCAGCCACGTGGTCGGTTGTTTTTGGTGGCCTGGGGACAGAGCTTTGCCAGTGGGCCCGAGGAGCTCGGGCCCCTTCACACCCTCCTCGCTCTTGGCTGAGAAGGATACTATGGCACCCTAGTGCCAAACCTCCGACCCGTTTATCCTCAAAGGCTTTCTGCTTCAATTGCGATTTGCAAGTAATGCTGCTAAGGATTGGACGACACGGGTAGTCAAGGGAAGGGTAAGTACAACCCTCGATTCTCAGCTCCCACTTGCACCAGCCTGCCTTCTCTCCTTCCCCCCTCCCTCCCCCACCGTCGATAAGTCATGTCAGCAGGCTCACCAGACGGTGTCCGCCACTTGTCACATTACCCTCCAGCGGTGAGTTCACGGTCCACTGTGGCTGGATGGGCGCTTGCATTGGCCAATTCGTATTCTGCGTCAGTAGTTTTCGTAGCTGTCCTCAACGGTCACAATCGTCAGGCACTCGGCCACGATCATCAGCCAAGTTCCGTCAGTACCATGATTCCACACAACGGATACATAACTAGGTAGAATCCTGGCTTCATGCCATGGGGGTACACAAGCAGTCAGCTATCCGAGTCACCCCCACAGGCAAATGCACGGGCACTCATTTGGGTGCCGCGGTGGGGCCAGATGTTTTGCGTCAGGGGGGAAATGTGTGACCGCCCACAGTTGTGCCTGTGGCTCCATCCGCAGCAGGTCACATTGGCCCGGGCGCGGATGCCCTTCCCACGTCCTGCTACCAGTGGCCATTAACGCCAGTGGCGGTGATCTGGTCCTGTCCACGCGCAGCTCGAGCTCTAGCAGCATGCCTATCGCACCTCAGTAGTGGTCGTGGACACGGCTAATGCCAGAGGTGGTGCCCAGCAGTGTCCGGTAGCCTGAGAGCCTACCTACCCAGAAGTACACGGGGTATGGGAGAATGAATGCGAGCGCTAGCTGAGCGGTGGCTGTATGACTCGTCGCTCGTGCCATGTGTGCCCGACGGCGAGGTGGCACGTTCTATATATCAATGCCGCCCGTAGTTCCACTTGGGGGGCACGTGGTTCTGCAGGGTTAAACCAAAATAAGACCCCGCACGACCACTTCTCGGAAAACCCTTCGTTTGGATCTGAATATCTGAATCCTCAATTGGTACGTGCACCCTTTTCAACTTAATCGAAACCTGGTCCAGCTTTCCATCCTAGACCTAGATAGTTTGCTCTGTCACATTTTCCGTCGTTTTTCTCATCCAAGGGCAGAATGACCCACCCACAGCCCGAGCCCTGGGACAATGTGTTCTGGCGACCTGACGGAAACGTGCAATGGCGGCGCCCCATCCACATCGGGAAGCAAGGTGTCAATATGCCTCGTCCTTTGCCTGTTTAGTGTACTGCTTCGAGCAGGGCAGGGGGTTAATGGCGGACGAGTTGTATTTGGGTCTACATCTACTACTTTTGCCTTATAACCAGCTCTGTTAGTTCAAATCTCAATCCCAAGCAAGTCATTCGCATTAACGGCCTGATCATGCGAAAATAGAACAGAGGGATATTGGATTGAGAGATAGTTGAAAGAATATGTTCAAGTCATTACTACCGAAAATTTAACTGCCACTGGCACCTGCCACGTGGCCGTGGCGCGCTTGGCGCTCGCTGGCATTGAAATTTGAAAGGTACAGCGGTGCAATAATCCATTGGCACTGGTACCAGGGTGAAATGAAGACCCCCCCTCCCCACTGTCTAGTGCCGTTAATCTCGTGTCTTCCACGAGATCATGTCCTTCTATTGTCTCTATCTCGGGAAGTTTTTCCTAATGGGGCTCCTTGCAGATCGGAAACGGTGAGCCATGCAAAAACCTGAAGGGTGCCACTGCAATGTCAGACCACGACTTTTATCTCATTCCCTAATTATCCACAGTGCAAGCATAAGATGTAGAATAAGACTGCTATCTGACGCTCGTACTCCAAGGGCAATATAAATTCGACTCGCAGTTCTCAGCTGCCCCCCTACTCTAATCACCCTGTCCTCTATAAAAAAACATGTCAGAAGGCTTATCCAATTGGATCTCTTGGGTTCCAGATCTAAAGGTTGGCCCACACCCACTGTGATAGACGTCTAATAACTATTCTGCCTCTGGCGACACTAGGTATATGGTCCCGGACTAGTCTGGCCTAGCCAACTCACTTCAAACTGGGTTGGCACCACCCCACGAAGAGGGCTCATGGCTAATCAACATCCTGGCCCAATGACCTCCTCTTCCAGGCACAGCGGCAGTCTGACACAGAGCCATTGCCAGTTGCACGCTCAGCCGGGTACCTTGGAGGTGTATGGGCATTCGGGGACGAGAGATTTCCTCAGGCACACGACACCTATCGGTTTCCGCCACAGCCCTTACCCTGTTGAGAACACACCGGGTTACCCGCACCTTGCTGGAGAATCGCACCCCATCCTCCCTAATCATTATGGCGTACGTGGACACCTCTCCCTGTTATCGTTAAGTAACTTTGCACATCAAGGTACCTGCGGCAAATCAACCTGAGATCCCATATCAATCGTTTCCGAGTCTCCATACGGAACAGACTTACTATCAGAGGACCCCGGTTTCGCAATTAGTTTCGCCCCCGTCACTGTCACTGCCACTGGGCGGCTATGCCAGTCAGTCAAGCTATCCAGTGGCTACGACGCCACAGTCATCGCCCCACCATACGGTACGGACACCCATGAGTACACTCAGGATATGATGGTCATACCTTTCTCTCTTTATGCATGGCAGGAACTTTCGGTTTTTTCCAGTTCACTGGCAGAAGTTCAATCACCACAATCCGTCACGGTTCTCCCAGTGTCCGAGTCCTCCAAAGACGTACTGCCCGCCATCGCCCCCATTCCATACAAAGACCCAGGTCCAAAGGGAACTTTGTTTGCAAAATGTATTTGTCCGTTTTCCGACTGCCAGCGGAAGTACGGTCGGCCACAAGATCTCGAACGACATATACTCCAGCACCTACCACACTGGATCCATTGTCCGCGATCGGGCTGTAACTGGACAGGAAACCGTCTCGAAGTATTACGCGCGCATCTTAAAAAGAAGCATAGGGGCGCCCCACTTCCCCAACGAGAAATGTTTATCATCTATAACGCAAAGAGGATAGTCAAGCAACTCTTGAAGAAGGAAGTTACAATAGCGCTAGCAGAATACGAGGCGTGGACGTCATTTGAATACGGGGCAGTGCGGTTGGGTATACTGTCTGTATGAGAGTTTTTTTTGGGAACCTCAGGCTAATGATGCAAAATGTGCAGCGTTTTTGTTATTGTTCTGAACGGTACGTCATCGCGATTTGATGTACTACTATCACATGTTTTCGTTCTGTTCCTGCTGCAGTATCGATATAAAAAGTATTATATAATATAACAAAAAGCCTATATACAGTGTGAACGCTTACGAAGCCCGTAGCATACTTGTATTACTAGCTACAGCCCCGAAGGGCGCGAATCTAATCGCTTTGATCCCTCTTCGTTGTACCCTCGCGCTCATAGCCTTCACCACATAATTATGAACCAAGACTATCCTGTCCTCCTTGTAGCTTGTCACTCGGCACATATTTAAAGATTCTGTCTTATAACACATGACACCGTGACGGGATACACACGATAAGGTGCGTAGATCGGGTTGCAAGTATTAGGATATCATCCTGGTGGGAAAGGGTGAAGGCGTAGACACCATTTCGTGGGCAGCAACGAAGGCGACCTTACTCCTGAATGACACGTGTGCATATTCTAGTGGACCCCGGCCTAGGCTATTTGCAGAGGTTCTTCACACTGGCGACCGTGGCAGTTGAGCAATTGAGAGCGCTGTACCTGTTTGTGAAAGCATAGTTGGTCACTGGGTGAGTAGTCAACCTGACGTAGAGTCTGTGGAACTGCTACAGTAGATCAAGAAGCAACGGCCCTGGGGAGGGGGGTCCCGTGCCGTGAGGACGGCATAGGGCTGCTGTCGTATCGATTCACACTGCGTTAGTATGAAAGATTTCAGCCTGTCAGCCAGCAGAGCTCGTTAACCCTGGCGACAGGGAACCACTCTGATGGTACCCCAAACCACTGGAAAGGGGAAAGAACGCCGCGTGATAGTGATGGCTTGCGAGAAGTTCGTGGTATGAGCCACTCAAGAGTTCGACCAAGTTTAAAATTCAAGTTGAAACTATGGTTCTGACACTGGGCAGTGAGACAAGCATCAAATGCGAGAATACGTACCGCACGGGTGTTTGGGTGTTCGTGGAGAACCACGGATGACGACCAAGGGGGGGATACAGGGGGGTGCCAGTCAATCGAAAACTGAAGTCGATGAATTCGGGGCAACGACCGCAGGTTGGTCATCTGCACTGGGGTTCATCATCTTGGGAGCAGTGCTCCAGGTCTGGTATAGTTTGGGCACATCGCCACCATCAAGGGTAAAAAGTAGGAAGAACGAGAAGACGGACTCAGATGGTGCGCAATGTGAATATTTCATTCAGACCTGATGGAACTACCGTTGGGGTTTGTGAAAAAGCGCCGAACCTATTGACTGGCCAAGGACACACTGTGTCTTACAGCTGTAAGGTTCCTAGCTCAGGGTGCTGATCTTGGTACCTCGGCTGTCCGCATTGGATATGACGCCTTCACCCTCATCGCGATCTTGCGGACAAGCGATGCGTTATTCTGGCCAACGGGCGGCTTCTTGTCGGGACGTCCGAGTCTTTCAGATGGAGTGGGAACTGAAGTCGTTAACCGATCACTCGGCGTGAGTATCTTTGTTTGGTCTTGTTAATGCCCTCTGCTGCCAGTTGTACAATCGACGCCAATCTCGATGGGCGAGAGCGACTGTCAGGCCTATGGTGACACTGCCAAATCAACGCATGAAACAAAAGGAAATGCACCGGCGGCACGTATCCGCTCATCGTTGACAGATCGGATCGCGCTTGCTCGTCCGGCGAGCCCGTCCCCTCCCGCCCAAAGGCGATCTGCGAACGCCATCCGAGTCCTGACGTTACGCCATATGATCGTCTTGTCACCGCAGTGGGTAACGTCCTGGTATGTCCCTCGCACGCACGCACGCCTCCCGTACGATGAGAGTGGCGGTGTTGTCAGTGTTGTGCTGTTGCTGGTGCTGGTGTCGGCACATGACCATGAGCGCAAGCACGGGTGGGTGAGTGAAGCTCCTTATTTCGCTGGGACTAGGCAGACTGATAGCGTGCTGGTGTCATCGCTAGTTCTACTTGCGGGTGACTAACAATCGTGTGGTGTTGCGAAACGTCCAGTGAAGAGTAAACGCGAGTTCGCGCGCAGCCCCTTCGGGCTGGCTGACACCTTTTGGACAATACCCTCCGAGTCATCCCACGAGCCACTCACCGTTTGCTTACTGATACCGTACTGGTATTCGTCGCCCAATCATCATATATTTTCTCGCATTTCCCTATTCGTAGCACACCCTCGTGATCAGGCGGGGATCACGACATCCTCGACAGCGCTGTATCCGAGTGATCTCGATCTAAGGCCGTCTATGTCCTGCGGTTCCGAGTCTTTCTCAGTTTGAAACAAAATGATTCCGGTTCGCACAGCCTTTGAAATGGACGGCTCTGTTTAGGTGAACTCAGATGACCGTGGTGATATTCGGAACAACACTCACTGGCAATTACCCCCTTCATGATTTCCGTAGAATAAAACAAATCACAATCCGGGACCGATGAAGTAAAAGTCGGGCACAAGGCCGGCAATTGCAATATCTGTACCTCTCACACCGCTCATTGACCTGGATCTGAGGACGACACACCCCGCTGCATCCTCTGCGTCATTCTTGACGGTAAAAAAAAACCCGGATAATCGGCCAAGCCTATACTTTAAGGCCACACAAGTACTCTCGCATTCTCAGATCCCCCGACAATCCCTTCTTCAACAAGAACATGTCAGGAAGCTTAGGCGAGGGAGCTCGCGGCTTGCCGCCGTATCGTACCCGCACAGTGAGCACATATCCACTGCGACAGGATAGACGACTGTATTGGTCACTACCTTTCACGACACAGAGTTGTCTGCCAGCCACAAATTTCAATCCTGCGGGCATCATTCAACCTGCTCCAACCTGGTTTTTGGTTGGTCCATCCGCAGAAGTACTTCCTTCGTTGTCTACTTGTAGGCTGTGTGACCTCACTGACACGCCCCGTATACAGAATCAGTATTCTGTCCTCACCTATGGGATGCCCTCTTCTGTGGGGCACTGTGGTACCCAGGTACACGACCACCCCCAGATGCCTGTGCATTGGGGGCCCGAACAATCGTACACGTTCCTTCCTAGTCAAGACGTAAGCCAGCCCCTTTACTTATAAAACTTTGCGCCCTGAGACACGTATGACCCATTACCGCAGATTGATCTCCATGCGACGGGACAAACACTACATCAAAGCACCCGTTCCCTTGCAACCACGTCACTGAACAACTACAGCTGCCAACTAACCCCACAAACGGCATCAAGGCCACCGCAAGCGCCCCTGGTAGGGAACCCTGTTGATTTTACTCAGCATCCAGAGGTTTCAATTATCCAGGATCCTTCGACTTTTTACTGCACTACGATGCTATTCTCACAACCTGCCCCTGCAGTGTCCCTCGAAGGTGTGTTGCACATCATCGCTCCCCCTACACACGAGGAAACATGGCCGAACGAAGTTATCCCCGTGACAACCACCTGCCCATTTCCTAAATGTCAACGGAGTTTCCCTCGCCCGCAAGAAACGGAGCGTCATGCCCTCCGCCACCTACCGCGCTTTCTGCTTTGCAACCGACGGGGCTGTAATTGGGTAGGAAGCCGTCGTTATGCGCTTCGAGACCACCTCAAAAAGAAGCATGCGAGCGTCCTGCTTTCCGAGCAAGAATTTATTCTGTACGATGCGAAAGGGCTCGTCAAGCAGCTGCTAAACAACGAAATTACGGTGGAGGAAGCCGAGTGCGAGGCCCGTTCGTCGTTTGAAAACAGGGCGGGGAAGTTGGGTAAGTTGGGTTTTTGACGTGGGCGAAGGAGGAGGTTCTAGCTGTCAGCGGTTTTTTTCTTTAGTTTAGCTGGAGTGTGATCAACGCTGCACTGCGTGGAGCATGGGATGCCACGTCTCTTCATCAGCAATGTATTCAACAACTTTGGAAAGTTTTTTTTGGCACTTATATCCTGGCAAGGAATCTGTGAACGAACTTTCGGCAAGTTGTAGGTCCCTTTCAAACCTTTTGATCTTTCCACTCGTACAAGCTCAAAGTGTTCGTGGCAGGAATCCTGATGTTTGCGTGTCTCATGGTTTAGGGGGAGGTTATCTGAGGGAGACTAACATTGTTGCGAATACCAGACCCGGGCACACGCTCATACGGAACCGCATATTCGATGCCATAATTGAATTAGCTGACTACTGGTAGTTGGCCCTTGTTCCCTCCCGAGCATGGGTCCAACTGGTCGGGTCGCCGGGTGACTAGTAATTTCCCCCAGCGGACTCGGACAAACGAATATACCTGACGATGAAGGTTGTCAGCAATACAGTATCAGCATCAAGCAGGGTCTGGCACAGCATAAATGATCTGTTCACCGTGCACATATTAGAGTAAGAGAATGGAAGGACGTGGCTTGCACGTTGACGTCGAGACGCCCACGAGGATAAGGTACACTCCCAAACTGTACGACACTGTAGGGATCGCTCCAAAAGGAGAACACCTTCAAGTTACCACAAAAGTAGTACAGGAAGCACCGGTGAGTCATGTGTGTTGTGGCGAGGTGAGCTGAGGCCATGGTAGAATCAACTCGTCTCCGAGTCCAAAGACTCGGACATAGGAATGCCGCATTATGGAGTTAGCGCGCGCACTTTTCACAAGCGTTTAAATGTCTCACGCCCCCGCGCCGTCTCCAGATCGTCGTCCAAGATGAGACGGCTCGACTTGGAAAATGAGCTGGTCGTCACCACGTGTGCAATATAGACAGATTGCCATTGACAAGCAGGACGACAAAAAGCAAGGCGCAATAGAGGATCTCCGACGAAAAAAAAAAAACAGAACTGGGGAATACCATCCTGCGTGTGTATACGTGTACTCCACTGTCAACGCCTCTTCGGGTCTCGTCGGTCGTCGCTCGGTGAACGGTCTCTCCGCTTCCTGTGCGTGCAGATTCACCATATACGGAACAAACGACAGAAAACATCAAACACCCAACTTACCTGCCAGTGCGGTCATCATAATCTGTCACCGGAGTCGTACTGCCCCGATCAATCCCCCCAAAGCCACCACCACCATAGTCCAGGCCATCGACTGCCTGTGCATTGTTATCCCTGTCCTTGTACTTATTTTGGTTTCGGGGCCCGGTGGGCACGTTGGGTGGGAGGGGTGAGGCGGGTCGCGCAGGTGGGGTTGGGTGACCACCTGACAGTCATCCAATCAGACATTTCGCCCATGATGAGAGAGCGGGGGAACAAACAAAGGCGGCGTACCTCTTCCTCGAAGCATGTACCCTCCCCTGCTACCGCGCATCATCATGCCACGCGCGCCGCGGAAAGGTCCCTGCGGGATGCTGCGAGAAGGACCCACGGGCGGCGACGGTGCGACGGGGGTCTCCATATTTTGGTACATGTGTTGTTGCTGCTGCTGCTGCAACTGCTGCTGTTGCTGTTGCTGTAGCTGCTGCGGCTGCATTTGTTGTTGTTGCTGCTGCTGCTGCTGCTGCTGCTGCTGCTGCAACTGTTGCATCCCACTCTGATCCTAAATCCCCTCATTAAACTTGTCTACGGTGCAGCCACGAAGTAGCAACAGACCTGAATGCCATACTCTGTCATTCCCATGCCCACGCCGATACCGCCCTGCGGACCGAAACCCTCCACACCCGTACCCAGCTGGTCAGGCATCGGCCCGCCCTGGGCCTGCTGTGGCGCGCCAACGCCGACACCAACGCCGACGCCGTCCATGCCCATCTCACCACCCATGCCAGCCATCATGGTGTCAATCATTTGCGGACCCATGTTCATGTTGCCCATTTCAGGCGCCATCATGGGATTTATGCCAGGTTGCATCATCGGGCCACCGCCGTTGGCCATCATTGCAGCTGCACCAGTCATAACCATGGTACGAATCTCTGGAGGAAGCTGGGTGAGCTGGTCTTCGGGCATGCCAGAAAAGTTCTGCATCCGCAACCCAAATCAGCACCCAACTACGAATTAGCGAGCGAAGGCACGCACCACGACATTAGTTTTAAGGACAGCCGCGAGGTCGCCGAGCTCGCGTCGTCGATAACAATAAGCCTCCCAACTGATCTCATCGAACCCATAGTTGAACCAGTCGCTGATGTCTGAGCCTGGCCGTCGCCACGCTTTGTCTGCGAGCGCTGTCATGTCTACCTCAAAGACTGGCCGGCCTTCCAGCATGCCTGTTACTGTCGGGTCGATGACAGGATGGGAGGGTGGTGCAGGGATGGGTGGAAGCGTCGTTGGGTCGGGACCATCTTCAACAATTGGTTGGACCTCCAGCTCAGAAGACCCCGGGGTGTCGGCAATAGCTGGAGGGGGGACAGCTACATTTGGAGTTGAAATGGGCCTGGGAACAGGAGTACCCATGGGGGTTTGCTGGGCCGCTGGGGGCATGACAGGGCCACCTCGTTCGCGAGGAGTGTATTCAGTTGTCAGTGATGGGCCGGGGGGAGGGGCTGTGCCCAGACGTTCAGTACAACCTTTACACCTAGAAGAGGCAAGAATGGAAGTCAAACCTTTTTGAGGTGTACTATTTGCGGGGCGTGGTGCGGGTCTGTTAGGTCTAAAGAGAGATGAGGTAGAACGTGCAAAGTGCGCGCGCCACGCACCGCAAATCGAGGCTGCGATTCGCAGGTTCCATTATGAATTCAATGTCCTGTGCTATCGTCGAGCGATGAAAATATCATAATACGACAGAGGGGCTCACCTCCTCACTCTCCTCGGACGCGTCACTACCATCCCCAGTCTGCGCATCCATGTCGACGTCGTCGCCACCTTCCTCGGCGTCATCAGCCTGAGGAGGAGTTGCGTCTGCGGGAGGGCGGATCGGAGGGAACAGGTCGTCGTCTGCTGGCTCCGCCTTGCCAAACGGAATGTTGCTAAGGAGGTGCAAAATGAGTGTGAGGGTGTAAGTGGAGGGTTGACAGTTGCTGAACTCACTCATCCGGCTCAACTGACGCGCACGCAAGGAAGAAGTGAGCAAAATGTTGATTATATTTCGTCGAGGCGAGTAGAGTACAAGACCCGCCGCGGGGCAACACGAACGCAGGAGAAGTGTCTCACCAGCTGCGGAGACAAGGGCGGCGGGCACCTTTGAGAGAGAAGACTCTTTGAGCTCGGTATCGCCATAGAGAAACTCGTCGTCGTCATCCCTAAGATTGGTTGATCTTCAGTAAGAAAAAGTTGTTTGACGATTCGGCAACCACGAACGACACACATTTTCATCCAACAACCAAACCAACCCTTTCGACTCACTCGCGCCAACTTATTATCGTAATTAATTATTCGCACTCCGAGTTTAACTAAGTTATTTATTTAATATCAACATTGGTCTCCTCTTCCAAACTTTTCTTCAAGCCCTCCAGTGTCCGGGCGAGTTTACCCCCGCTCGCTTCGCTCAACACCGCAGCGAGCTGTGCGCCGGGGCTGCTCAGCAATCCAACAATTTGAGCATGCAGCGTGCCCAACGTGGGCAACCTCGCAACCTCCTTGACGCCCTCAGCCTTGAACACGCGACCTTCAATGAGCGCGCCCATAAGCGCAAGCTCTGGCTCTTGCACCTTGCGCGACCGCTTCACGCGTCGGCCCGGGTTCGGCGGATCCTGCGCCTCCAGCGCGGCGGCCTGCTTTAGCTCCTCAGCAGTGGGAGGTCTAGGTTTCGGCGCGCTGCGTTCCAGCGCGCGGAGGACCGCCTGGAGCTGCGGCGGGTTGAGGTCGGGGAGGGAGAGCACGGCGAGCCCTCCTTGTACTGTCTGCGCGATTTCTTCACTCGTCTTGGCGTCGATCGGTGCAAAGTCGCGGAGCGCGACGCCGAAGAGGGAGGTCCGGGTGATGCTCAACGTCGGAAGCATTGGCGCCGCGCTGCGCACGGGGTTCGGTCCCGGATTCACGAGAGAGGGTGGTGGGGTGGCATGACGTGAAGCGGCAAGTGCAATGTCCTTGCGCAGTTTTATGAATCTAGGGACAGAAAACTTGTTGTGCTGTAGGAAAATGAGAGGTGACTGTGCAGTCGACTCGAAGAGACGGAGGTATTGGTGATAGAGGAAGGTTTTCTTCTCCGAGTAGACGCGAGGACTGGGCTTGTTTTCGTACACCCGAGGTGGTTTGACCGAGACCGAGTAAGAGCGGGCGTGCTGCCCAAGCCAATGGCCTTTTGGTGGGTGCATTAAAGAGGGAGTTTGAACTCCGACAAGCGTATGCGCACTTACAGTTCGCGGCTACAACTTTACTACGGCAGTGCGCATCTGAATCTACTCATCTTTTAAGTAAAACTCCCATGTTCTGTCCTCCCCTCCTTCCCCAGTCTTCCCTTGACCGTGTGCTCGTTCTCCCTTTGTCATCCGGTGCTCATAGCCTCTCCAGTCCTTTCGATTGAAAAAAAACGAACGAAACAAAATGTAACACGGGTTCGGCAGGTCAGTAGATGAGCGAGGTGGCGGCGGGTTCTTCGCTAGCTTTGGCACGTCCCTAAGCGAAATGATAATCAGCGCGTAGTAGCCACTGGAGGTAGCTGCGGCACGCGGACCATTCAGTATAAGGTGGGACATTCCGCAGCGTGATGAGGACGGTTCCTCTGGATCGCCTATTTGATCCCGCCACCTGATTGTCGTCCTCATCCGTAAGTTCAACGTCATCGTCGTTTAAGGAACGTTTGGGTTTGCGGGTCGATTGTTGTAGCCGCGGCACAGGTCCGCGAACCAAGAATTTCGCGGCAGAGCGAAGGAAACCGAGGATGAGGACCTGATTAGATAGTATATTCCTGTCCTGGTCTGTAATCCCATTTCCTTGACGTGCCTTTCTCTTCCATCAGAACGCCACCTAGAGTGCGGTGAATTTTACTCACCGGCGTGAGGAAAGTTCCAGACTATGCGGTCGAACAGTATCCCCTTGAGCGCTGGAGTTTTCTCCAGCCTCGTTGCGTCGACGCCGAACATCACCTGAGCGCCCTTCTCTCGTAGAACTCGGATGTTTGGTTCTGCGTCGGGGTACTTGGTATAACATTCCTCCTCTGTATCATACGCAGTTGCTATGATATTTGCAGGGGGAAGATGGCCCAATGGTGGAGGTGGATGTAGCAACAAAGCGCAGGCAAAGGAAAAGTTGCCCTCGCCGATGAGGAGTATATGATCCGAGGCATTGAAAGGGATTGTGGATCGTCGTGGGTTTTGCGCCTTGGTCGGGCCCTTTCTGCTCACTCCTCTGGCACGTTGATTGAAGGCATGCGCGGCGGCATCCTCGGCCTGTTTTTTCTTCTTAAGCCGAGCTTGCGTGGACGAGAGGGCAGCTTTAAGAGATGTTTTCTTACTCTTCGCCATGATGCCGGAGACAACACGATCAAATAAGGCAACGATGGTGTGGTCGTGTCAAGTCAATAGACAAGTTGGCCACGTTCCCGCTCCGCTCCTTTACCTGTATCTTTGGTCCCCCTCATCGCACTCGCACTCAAGTCCCTCTTTCTTTCTGTATCACCTTCATGGTCCGTTCCGTCTCATCGATCTATTTCATGAGGTTCATTTACTGATGCAAACCCTCCCAGTCGTCTTCGTCACGCGATATCCGCCAAAGGAACGAGCAATTCAGCACCAAAGCTCGTGCTGGCAAAAACCCCGTAAATGCTTCTCGAAAGGAGAAGCTAGCAAAACAATCACCTATCGGTCTTTGGGCTCTCGGTTTGATTCTGTT
>Ga0209488_10002496_pt1 | contig 15044 bp, 14 predicted proteins | sample Rivendell_Oct201_8_FD_188349 | JGI IMG/M metagenome (GOLD analysis project Ga0209488, IMG submission 188349) | Vadose zone soil microbial communities from the Eel River Critical Zone Observatory, Northern California, USA -... | ecosystem: Environmental > Terrestrial > Soil > Vadose zone >... | reverse complement strand
ACTCGGTCGCGAGTCCCATCCCGGCGATCGACAAGGTCATCAGCGAGGTGCCGGCGATCAGAAACCGCCTCGCGCCGTAGCGGTCGACCAGGAAGCCGATCGGCGCCTGGACGATCGCCGTCGTGCCCGACATCAGCGCCATCGCCAGCCCGAGCTCGGCATAGGACACGCCGAAGGCCTGCTGCCACACGATGAACATCGGCGGCAGGCACAGCTGGTAGTAATGCGACAGGAAATGGCCGCAGCCGATCAGGGCATTGACCCGCGCGTCGCGGCCAAATCTCGGCAATCTCAACATCGGTAGCGAACCGCCTCGTGCTCGGGCGAACAGGATTTTGCCGATACTCTAATCAACCGGCAAACGCGGCGGCAACGAATCCTCGGCAGAGTTGCCCTGCCCGGCGGGCATATTACGGCAGCAATTCCGGCAGGCTGCGGATGATGCGGTCGGGGCGGATCGGCGAATCCGGCGGCAACCCGATACCGTACCCGTCATACCAGATCGCGTAGATGCCGAGGCGCTGCGGCGCGACGACCTCCCATTCGAGATTGTCGCCGACCATCCAGGTGTCCTTGGGCCCGACGCCGAGCGCCGCCATCGCGTGGCGATAGGCCTCTTCCTCGGGCTTGCCGAAGCCGTGCTCGCCCTCGATCTGGATGTGGTCGAAACGGTGCTCGAGCGCGAACCGCACGACCTTCTTGCGCTGCGGCACGGCGGCGCCGTTGGTGACGAGCGCCAGCTTGACGCCGAGCTCCTTCAGCCGGTCGAGCGTCTCGTGCGATCCCGGAAACATGCGCAATTCCGCTTCCTGCAGCTCGTTGAAGCGACCGGCGATCGCGTCGCACAGCTCGCCCGACGGCGCCGGCTGCCCGGATTTGCCGCACAATTCGGCGAAGGCGTTCTGCACGATGTGCCGCCGCGCCTCGCCGATGCGGTGGCGCCAATGCTTGTGCCGTGCCTGGTCGGCCCACAGAAAGCGCGAATAGGCCTGGATCGCGGCGACGATGTCGCCGGGCGGATGCGGCGCGAGATGCTCGATGAACGAGGCGATGACCCGCTGCCACTGCCCCTCGGCCTGACCGAAGGCGGCAAGGATCGTGTCGTCGAGATCGAACAGGATCGCCGGCGGAAGCTTGGTCATCTGGGTACTTTAACGCATGCCTGCATCGGCACGCCGCGTGCTTCGAGACGCGCTCTTCGAGCGCTCCTCAGCATGACGTTCTTCGTGGAGGGCATACACAAAAACTCGTCATCCTGAGGAGGCCGCGCAGCGACCGTCTCGAAGGACGCACCCCGTTGATCCCGCTCACGCGAATAATGCCGTCGGCGCTTGCGGCACGCTCTGCCAGAATTCCGGGTCGTGGCCGAAAAAGATCCGCGCGCCGCCAGCTTCGAGCGCCGCGAGACGGTCCAGCGCGACGAGCATCGCCTCCTTGTCGTAGGCGAAGCGGGGCAGGCGGCGCTCGCGCAAGGTGCGGCAGAAATAGCAGCTGTCGGCGGCCAGCACGATGTCGCCGCTGGCGAGCCGCACCTTCAGCGACTGGTGCCCGGGCGTATGGCCGTGGGTCGGCAGGCACACGACCGAGCCGTCGCCGAACACATCGTGCTCGCCGTCGACGAGCCGCAATTTGTGGCCGAGATTGAAGTCGCGCGGGTCGAAGCCGCGCCGCGCGGCGCTGTCGGGGTCCATGCCGGCATCCCATTCGCGGCGCTGCACCAGCAGCGTCGCGTTCGGGATCTGCGCATTACCGCCGACATGGTCGAAATGGAAATGCGAGTTGATGATCAGATCGATCCTTGCCGGGTCGCGCCCGAGCGCCGTCAGCCGCGCGCTGATCTCCTCGCCCGGCTGGTAGTCGAACTCGAACAGGCCGCTCAGACGCGCCCCGAGCCGCGCCGCCGGATCGTGCTGGCAATCCGGGTGCATGCCGGTGTCGAACAGCGCAATCCCCTTGGGGTGCTCGATCAGATAGGCCGGGATCGGCAACCGGATGCGGCCCTCGCCGCCCTCCATCAGATGCCCGAGCTCACCGGTCAGATGCCCGCAGGTCAGAGCAAAAACCTTCAAACTCATGCGGCGTTCGCTTCCTCGAACAACCGCATGTTCTTCTCGACGTCGTAGCGCTCTTCGATCAGGGTCTCGGGGTCCCATTCGCTGCGGGTGACGGCGAAGAAGTCGCCCCATAGACATGGATCGCGCCGGTCAGCCGCGGCAATGGGTTGGTGACCGTATGGATGATGTCGCGGCCGAGCGGCTCGGCGTCGCGCTCGCCCAATGATTTCGCGCCGGCCGCCTCGATCCTGCCGCCGGTCTCGCCTGGCAGCCGCCGCCAGAAAATGTTGTTCTCGCGGCCGGTATAGATGCCGATAACCGCCCACATCAGATGGTTGTGCGGCATGATCGTCATGCCCGGCCCCCAGACCACGTTGAGGATCGTCAGATCGGGTGCGTGATAGAGCTTCTGCACCTCGGCCCGGCGCGGCTCGCCGATCCCGGTAATAACGCCGGCCGGATCGGAAACCGCGCGCGCCACGACCTCGCGCACCGCTTTGTGGCTCGGGTCAGCGGCCAGGGCGGCGCGGCAATCCTCGGCAAAGCGATCGAGATCGAACACGGCCCCCTCCTTCACCTCGTCATCCCGGCGAAGGCCGGGACCCACTCATCAACCGCCCGATCGATGGATCCCGGCCTTCGCCGGGAACCAACTGAGACTTACTCCGCGGCCGCCATCGCGGCCGCGTCGGAGCGGTGGCCTTTCTGGTGGAAATAATTGGCCCGGTAGAAGTCGAGCACGAGATCGCGATAAACCGCCGGCTGGTAGCGCGCCGGGTTGTCGGCGCCGACGCAGCTTGGCAGGCATTCGATGACGCTGTCGACGTTCGGGCTGTGGAAATAGGCGATCGAGTACCGGTCGGCCCCGGAATCGTTCAGCACGCCATGCGGCGTCGACAGAAACCGGTCGTTCGACCAGCGCCGCATGATGTTGCCGAGATTGATCAGGAACGTGCCCGGGACGATCGGCGGCGGGAACCACTCCCCCGAAGGCAGCCGCACCGCGAGGCCCGGCACATCGGTTCGCGCCAGCGCCGTCATGAAGCTGTTGTCGGTATGCGGCGCCTGGCCGAACAGATTGTCCTCGTCGGCCGGCTGCGGCGGGTAGTGCAGGAAGCGCAGATTGGCGTGCCCCTCCCCTGTCCCGTTGGCGGCGAAGAACGGCGCGAAGAAATCCGCCGGCATGTCGAGCGCCGCCGCGAACACCGGCAGGATCCGGTCGCACATCGCTCCGAGCGCGTGGAAGTACGCCATCATGTCCCGGCGCAGCCCGGGCTCGCCGTCCGGCCATTGGTTGCGGCCTCGCAACGGCGTCCCAGCAATCACGTCGGGGTGGTCCGAACCGCGGTCGTGGCTGATGAAAAAGCTCTCGTTCTGGTTCGGCCGGGTCGCCTTGTGCACGGTCGAGGCGCCCTGCACCGAGGCGTTGATCGGCAGATAGCCGATATTGTTCTCGTTCAGCCTGAGCTTCAGCTTCTCCTCGAGCGGCAGCGCGTGAAAGCGGCGCGACGCGGCGAAGGCGCGGTCGACCACCCTGTCGGCCACGCCGTGGTTCAGCGCGTAGAAAAAGCCGACATTCTCGCAGGCGTGGCGCACCACCTCGGCGGTGCGTTCGAGGGCGCCCGGCTCGCCGGCGAAGCACGGCCCGAAATCGATGACCGGGATCTGCGCCGCGGCCGCGGCATAATCCTTGACGCCCTGCGCCTGAAACAGATTCATCGCTGATCTCTCGGCTTTGCTTCGCCGAGTATAAACCGTCGACCCCAACGCTTCCAGGCACGGCGGGGGGACGCCACCACCAATCCTAAACGGCCGCCAGTCAGATTCGCGTCAGCGTATAGCGGCGACGCCGATGCTGCGCTGGACGGCCGCGACCATCTCGCTCGGCCGAATCGGCTTCATCAGCGTCTCATGCGCGTCCGCCCGGCCGCCCGGCATGTGGAACAGATAGCCGCTCATCAGCAAGGTTTTCGCGCCGAGCTGTGCCGCCCCGTCGGCGACCAGCATGCCGTCGCCATCGGGCAGCCGCCAATCGGCGATGACCAGCGCGTAGCGATGCGCGTCCAGATGGGCCCATGCCTCGGCGACGGTCGCCGCGACATCGACCTCGTACCCCTCGCCGCGCAGGGCAATGGTCAGGAAATCGCTGATCCCGGTTTCGTCCTCGACCAGAAGGATGCGTTTTGCCGCCATCCGGGACAGATCCCCGCCGTTTTCAATCGTTGATATAGGAGGCGTGACGCCGGAAAACGCGTTTCAAATTGTAAAGTCCTGTAACGCAACGTCTTTGTCGTATTTTTGTGCCGCTCTGGAAGAGCCCGCCGGTTCGCCGGCTGCGCTAAAGTGCCGCGTCTTACTCCAGCGAAGGGCCATACGCATGAGCGTCGTCAGCGTCGAGGAACGGGGACCGGTCTCGATCATCAGCATCAACCGGCCGGAGAAGCTGAACGCGATCAACAAGGCCGTCGCGATCGAATTGCAGGAGGCTTTTGCCGCGTTCGACCGCTCGGCGCAACGGGTCGCGATCCTGACGGGCGCCGGCGGGCGCGCCTTTTCGGCCGGCGCCGATGTGACCGACCTGCCCGAATTGTGGCGCTGCGTACCGACCGTCGGGATCGCGACCGACAAGCCGATCATCGCCGCGATCGGCGGCTGGTGCATCGGCGGCGGTCTGGTGATGGCGATGATGTGCGACCTGCTGGTCGCGAGCGAGAGCGCGAAGTTCTCCTATCCGGAAGGGAAGGTCGGCATCACCGGCGGCATGATCGCCGGGCTGGCGGCGCGCATCCCGCACAAGGTCGCGATGGAGATGATGCTGGTCGGGGAGCCGATCAGCGCCGAGCGCGCCTATCAAATCGGGCTGGCGAACCGGGTCGTGCCCGACGGCCGCGAGGTCGGGGAAGCGCTCGCCTTGGCCGAGAAGATCGTCGATCTCGCGCCGTTGGCGCTGGCGGCGATGAAGCGGTTCGTCAATGACGGGGTGTTGCCGAAGGGGCCGGCGGAGCTGGCGGCGCGCTACGGCGCCGAACTGGCCGCGGTGCGCAACAGCGCCGACGCGGAGGAGGGGGTGCGGGCTTTCAAGGAGAGACGCAAGCCGCGCTATCAGGGCCGCTGATCGCGGCCTCCGAAGGCCTCACGACGCCAGAATTTGTTGGTAACGATTGAGCTTTTCCTGCCGCGCCGCCTCCCGGGCTGCGTCGTAATCGCGCAGCGCCACGCGGTCCGCTTCGTTCACATTGCCGTGCGTCCGGACGACGCAGGCGGTCGGGCAGCGGGTGATGCCTTTTTTGCGGAGGAACTCGGCGACGGCCGCGGCATATTCGTTTTCGGACACTGGGGGGCTCCCGCACTGGATGAGCGACGGGCTCATTCATAACGCGCAGGTGTTAACGACGAGTTAGAGCAAAACATCCCGAAAAAGCCATCCAACAGAAACCCGTCCCGCCGATACGGCTTTGCAGATTGTTCATCCTTCGTATTTTATGTAACGGGATGGCAGAACGGGGTCGGCCTTTGGGCAACCCAGATTTCACGATCCGCTTCTGGGGCGTGCGCGGCAGCATTCCGTGCCCGGGGCCCGAGACGGTGCGCTATGGCGGCAACACCGCCTGCGTCGAGATCCGCTGCGGCAATCATCTGCTGATCTTTGACGGCGGCTCGGGGTTGCGGGCGCTCGGCAACGAGCTGATGCGCGACGGGCAGCGCCTCGATTTCGACCTGTTCTACAGCCACACCCATCTCGACCACATCGTCGGGCTGCCGTTCTTCGCGCCCTGCTACGAGGCGCGCAGCCGCATCCGATTCTGGGCCGGCCACCTGAAGCCGCCTGCCGGGATCGAGGCGGTGTTGAACAAGATGATGTCGGCGCCGCTGTTTCCGATCCCGATGGACATCTTCGCCGCGAAGCTCAAATTCCGCGACTTTGCGGCCGGCGAGGTATTGCAGCCGCATGCCGGCATCACATTGCGCACCGGTCCGCTCAACCATCCCAACGGCGCGACCGGCTACCGCGTCGAATATAACGGCAAGGCGGCGGCCTACATCACCGATACCGAGCACCGCCCCGGCGAGCTCGACGCGAACGTGCTGCGGCTGGTCGAACGGGCCGACGTCATGATCTACGACGCGACCTACACCGACGAGGAATACCCGACGCGCCACGGCTGGGGGCATTCGACCTGGCAGGAGGCGGTGCGGCTGGCGGATGCGGCGCAGGTCGGCACGCTGGTCATTTTCCACCACGATCCCGACCACGACGACGCCTTCATGGACCAGGTCGCCGCCGAGGCCGCCGCCGCCCGCCCCGGCACGATCGTCGCCCAAGAAGGCCTGGTCCTGCGCCCATAGCCGGCGCAAGCGAGCACGCCTCCTGGCCATGTAATCAAGTTCGTTCCCTAAATCGCATTCCGGCGAAAGCCGGGATCCATTCTTCAGCCGTCTCGGGAGCGAATTGATGGGTCCCGGCTTTCGCCGGGACGCGATCTTTTGACAAATTGCGAGCCAGCGTAGGGCGGAAAAGCGCAGCGCATTCCGCCAATCACCGCCGGAAGAGCGAACCGTTCATGCTGGTATTCTCATTTTTCTCTTGACAATCCGGATATATCGTGGTACGAAAGCGCACAATCCGGATTGAAGCTCTTTCAGGCGCCGCACCCTTGCTCAGTGATACGGGTCGGCCGCGTCGCGCAGCCCGTCGCCGAAGAAGTTGAAGGCGAGCACGGTCAGGATCACCGGCACGACCGGCAGCATCAGCCAGGGATAGAGCGCGACGACGCTGATGTTCTGCGCCTCGTTCAACAACACGCCCCAGCTGGTGATCGGCGGCCTGAGCCCGAGGCCGAGGAACGACAGCGCGGTCTCGCCGAGGATCATCGCCGGAATGACCAAGGTCGCCGAGGCGATCAAATGGCTCATAAAGCTCGGCAACAGATGCCGGCCGATGATGCGCGCCGGGGTCGCGCCCATCAGCACCGCGGCGGTGCAGAAATCCTCCTCGCGCAAGGCGAGGAGCTTCGAGCGCACGGCGCGCGCCAGATGCGTCCACTCGATCATGCCGAGAATGAGGGTGATGCCGAAATAAACGAGGATCGGGCTCCAGGTCACCGGCAGGATCGCCGATAGCGCCATCCACAAGGGCAGATGCGGGAAGGACTGGATGACCTCGATGCCGCGTTGGATCAGGATGTCGGTCCAGCCGCCGTAATAGCCGGCGATGCCGCCGATCAGGATGCCGAGCGTAAAGCTGACGATGACGCCGATCAGCCCGACGGTCAGCGAGATCCGCGCGCCGTAGATGATGCGCGACAACAGGTCGCGGCCGAGCCGGTCGGTGCCGAGCAGGAACATCTGCCCGCCCGCCGCGGGGCAGGCCAGGTGCACATCGCCGTCGATATAGCCCCAGAATTTGTACGGGTCGCCATGACACAGCCAGCGGAGCGGCTGATGCTTTGCCGGGTCGGGCGTGTACACCCGATGCAGATTGGTCATGTCGAGGCGGTAATCGTAGCCCAGGACGAACGGGGCGCGCAGGCCGCTCTCGTCGAACAGGCGCACGCCCTGCGGCGGCGCGTAGATGAAATCGGTGTGCCGGCTGTCGAGCCCGTAGGGCGCGAGAAACTCGCAGAACAGGATGATCAGGTAGAATGCCAGCAGCAGCGCGCCCGACACGACCGCGACGCGGTGCCGGCGGAAACGCCACCACATCAGCCGCCATTGCGAGGCGCGGTAGAACCGCTCCTGCGCCGCCGTCATGACATCGACCGAGTAGGGGTCGAACGGGGCCGGCGAGATGAAATGCGGCAGCGGCTCGCCGCCGATGGTCCGGTGCGCTTTGTCCGGGGCCGGCGATCCGGCGGTGATGCCGATTTCGCTCATTGCTGGCGCCCGACATGGAGACGGATGCGCGGGTCGAGCGCGGCGAGCGCCAGATCCGACAGGAACACGCCGATCACCGTCAGAAACGCCATGAACATCAGGAACGAGCCGGCGAGAAACATATCCTGGCTGCGCAGCGCGTCGAGCAGCATCGGCCCGGTGGTCGGCAATGACATGACGATCGACACCACCGCGGCTCCCGAAATGACATGCGGCAACAGGGAGCCGATATCCGAGATGAACGGGTTGAGCGCCAGGCGCAGCGGGTATTTGAACAACAGCTTGACCGGCGGCAGGCCCTTGGCGCGCGCGGTCACGACATATTGCTTCTGCAATTCGTCGAGCAGATTGGCGCGCAGCCGCCGGATCATGCTGGCGGTGCCGGCGGTGCCGATCACGATGACCGGGATCCAGATATGCGCGAACACCGACATGATTTTGCCCCACGACCACGGCGCGTCGACATAGCGCGGGTCCATCAGCCCGCCGACCGAGATGCCGAAATAGACATTCGCGAAATAGACCAGCAGCAGCGCCAGCAGAAAGCTCGGCGTCGCCAGCCCGAGAAAGCCGATGAAGGTCAGCAGGTAGTCGGAGATCGAGTATTGGTGGGTCGCCGAATACACCCCGATCGGGAACGCCACCAGATAGGTGAAGATGATCGTCACGAACGAGACGAGGAAGGTCAGGAACAGGCGGTCGCCGACCACCTTGTTGACCGGCAGGTCATAGAGGAAGGAATAGCCCATGTCGCCCTGGAGCAGGCCGGCGACCCAGTAGAGGTACTGCTGCCACAGCGGGAGGTCGAAGCCGTATTGCGCCTTCAGGAAGGCGATCTTGGCGAGGTTGGCCTGCTCGCCCTGGCTCTGCAGCTCGGCGATATAGGTCGAGAAATAATCGCCCGGCGGCAGGTGGATGATGATGAAGATCAGGAGGCTGATGGCGATCAGCGTCGGGATCATGATCAGGATCCGATGGACGAGATAGCCGAGCATCGACGCTTCCAAGCCCTACAGTTTCTCCGTCATTCCCGCGGCAGCGGGAATCCAGGGCACCAACCGTCCGTCGTTTGCTCTGGCCCACCGCCGTCGCGGCAGCGAGGATTACCTTTCCCGATGTCCGACGGCAATTTGATTCGGGTGAGCTTGCCTCGGACCCATTCGATTCAGCCCGTCAGCGCGGCGGGCCGGTCAGCGCGCCGCGCCGAGCGCGACCGGCTGGTCGCCGGCCGAGGCGGAGGGGCTGACCGGGTTGTCGAACCAGAAGCCGTCGGGCCGGTACATGCCGAAATGCGCGCCGGGGTCCCAGTTGTAGATGCCGTCCTCCGGCACGTTGCGCAGGCGGGCGTTGACGACCACCGGCTGCAATACGCCGCCGATCAGCCCGATCGAGAACACCTCGTCCGCCCAGATCCGCAGCATCTCGTGCCAGATCGCGGCATGCTCGGCGCCGGAACTGGCGTTCATCCAGGAATTGTAGAGCTCCATCAGCCGGACGGCGCCGGGCAGGTCGGGAGGCTCGCCGGCCTGGCCCTTGGTTTCCCGGTATTGCCCCCATTTCGGCCATTCGAGCTGGTGCTGCACGGACGGGGCAAAATCCCACGGCGACATGTCGGCGGTGGCGAGCCCGTTCTCGATCCCCTTGTCGATCGACATCAGCGTCTGGCCGGCGAACACGCGGCGGCGAAACAAGGTCAGCTGGCTTGGCCGCGAAAACATCCGGATCCCGACGCGGCGCCAGGAATCGCGGATCAGTTCGAGCACGTCGGATTGCTCCGTCGACTCGCCGGAATTCTCGACGACGATGTCGAGCGGCCGCCCATCCGGCAATTGGCGCAGACCGCCCTCGCCGTCGCGCTTGAGGCCGATCACGTCGAGCAGCCGGTTGGCCTCGTCCGGATCGAAATTGGCCCAGGTCTCGCGGTATTCCGGGCGGTAGAGCGGGCTCTCCGGCAGCACCGTGTTCTGCCCCTCGATCGCCAGGCCGAAATAGATCACCTGGTTGATCTCGTGCCGGTTGGTGGCGAGCGACAAGGCCCGCCGGAAGCGCAAATCGCGCACCAGCCCGCGCCATACCGGGTCGTCGACGTTCAGGTTCGGGTAGAGGGCAAGCTGGCTGCCGGGCCCGGTCCGCCACAGCCGGACCTTGTAGCCGTTCGCCTGCTCGCCGGCTTTCAGAAAGGTGTAGTCGTCGAAGCTCAGATAGCGCGCCTGCAGGTCGCTTTCCCCGGCGCCGGTCTTGGCCGGGATGATCTTGCTGCTGGCGATCGAGAACACCACCCGGTCGAGATACGGCAATTGATGCCCGGCCCCGTCAATCCGATAATAATAAGGGTTACGTTCGAAGACAAGCCGATCGGAGGGCGGCCGTGTCTTCAATATCCACGGTTCGAGAGACGGCAGATCCGGATTGTCATTGCGATACATGACATCCATTTTGTTGTGCAACGCCGCCCAGTTGCGAAGGCCAGCCTGCTTCACCAAGCCGTTCAAGGCGTCCTTGTCGGTGTATTTCTTGTTGAATTTCTTGAGGTAATGGGCTGGGCGATAGATGAACAGAGGGTCCGGCGCGGCCAATGCCGGCAGGAACAGCGGGTTGGGCCGCGACCAGGTGAAGCGCACGGTCTGCGCGTCCAGCACCTCGAATTGCGGCCGCTCGCCGTTCGGCAATAGCGCGAGCGGCAAGCCGCTCGGCGACAGCTCCGGGTTTTCCGCGATATCCTCGAACCAGTAGCGGAAATCCTCGGTCGTGAAGGGCTGGCCGTTGGACCATTTGTGCCCGGCCCTGAGCCGCAGCGTGAACACCCGGTCCTCGCTGACCTCGAGCGCTTCGAGCATATCGGGAACGAGCGCCAGGGCCGGCGTGTAGGCGACCAGGCGCGAATAGCCGTAGACGACCATCAGCCTGGTGTCTTTGGGGCTCGCCATCAGCATGCGAAGCTCGCCGCCGGGCCGGCCGATCGTCTCGATCTCGGCGAGAGCAGGCGCGCGCGGGATCCGCTCGGTGATCGGCGGCAACGCGCCCTTCGCCACCTCCGCCGCGAACATCGGCGTCTCCACCAGCGCCGACCGTGCGGGGGATGGCAAGACCACGAGGAGGAGGGCAGCGAAAAGGCCAAAAAGTTGAGCCGCACTGCTGTAATGCGTGCTTCGAGACGCGCTCCGGCTGCGCCTGGAGCGCTCCTCAGCATGAGGTATTCTTGTTACTGGCATTAAGAAAGACCCTCATCCTGAGGAGCCCGCGGAGCGGGCGTCTCGAAGGACGCACTGCGCCAATCCATCGCGCGTCAGCCCGGCGCGGCGAGGCGGGCCTCGCGCCGCATCGCGGATGCCGGTCTCGCCGTCGCCTCGACGAAATGTCCCGGCTCGACCTCGAACAGCTGCAACGGCGCTCCCGGGTGACGCCGGAACGGCTCGGGCCAGGCCAGGGGATCGGAGGCGCGGCCCTCCATCAGCTGATCGAAATCGAGGCGGTGCGACGGGTCGGGCGCCGGCACCGCCGCGAGCAATGCCTGCGTGTAAGGATGCCCCGGGTTGCGGAACAGCACGCCGCGCGGCGCGAGTTCGACGACGCGGCCGGCGCACATCACCGCGATGCGGTCGGCGATGTAATCGACGACCGCCAGATTGTGTGAAATGAACAAATAGGTCAGCCCGAGTTTTTTCTGCAGGTCCATCAGCAGATTCAAGATCTGTGCCTGGATCGATACGTCGAGCGCCGAGACCGGCTCGTCGCAGATCACCAGCTCGGGCCGCAGTGCGAGCGCCCGGGCGATGCCGATGCGCTGCCGCTGCCCGCCCGAGAAGCTGTGCGGGTAGCGGCGCAAATGGCGCGGATCGAGGCCGACCAGCGTCACCAGTTCGGCGACCAGCTCGCGCCGCGCCGGCGCGTCGCCCAAGCCGTGGATCACCAGCGGCTCCGCGATGATGTCGTAGACCGTCATCCGCGGGTTCAGGGAGCCGAACGGGTCCTGGAAGATGAACTGCACCTGGCGGCGAAAGCGCTTCAGCTCATCGCCTTCGAGCCCCAGGACATCGATCAGATTGCCGCGGTCGTTGAAGATGACCTCGCCGGAATCCGGCTCGAACGCGCGCAGCAGGATCTTGCTCAGCGTCGTCTTGCCGCAGCCGCTTTCGCCGACGAGGCCCAGGCATTCGCCGCGCGCGATCTTCAGGCTGACGCCATCGACCGCCGTGACCCGCATCCCCGAGCCGCTGCGGAATAGCCGGCCGCTCCGCAGACCGAAGCTCTTGCGCACATCGTTGCATTCGAGCAGCGGCGCGGTGGCCTGCGCCGGCCAGGGCGGCAGCTGCGCCATCAAATTCGGCGCGTCGCCGGGCGGGATCTCGCGGATCGGCACCAGCCGCTCGCCGGCCTTCATGTCGAAGCGCGGCACCGCCCGCAGCAACGCCCGCAAATAGGGATGAGCGGCGCGGCGGAAGATGTCGTCGAGCGTGCCGCTCTCCATGATCTCGCCCTGATACATGACGATGATTTCCTCGGCGATGTTGGCGACGACGCCGAGATCATGGGTGATCAGCAGCACGGCCATGCCGAGCTCGCCCTGCAATTCGACGATCAGCTTCAGGATCTGCGCCTGGATCGTCACATCGAGCGCGGTCGTCGGCTCGTCGGCGATCAGCAAGGCCGGGCGGCACACCAGCGCCATCGCGATCATCGCCCGTTGCCGCAAGCCGCCGGACAGCTCGAAGGCATAGCTGCGCCAGGCCCGCTCCGGGTCGGGAAAGCCGACGAGGCGCAGCATCTGGATCGTCAGCTCCTTCGCCTCGGCCGCGCCGACGGCGCGGTGCAACTTCAGTGCTTCGCTGACCTGGTCGCCGATCGTGTGCAACGGCGACAAGGAGCTCATCGGCTCCTGAAAGATGATCGAGATCCGCCCGCCGCGGATCGCCCGCATCGCCGCGCCATCGGCCGGCAACTGCGCGAGATCGACAACCCCGCCGTCGCCGCGCGGATCGGCAAACCGGATCGCGCCGCGGGTGATCTCGCCGTTCCGCGGCAGGATCCGCAGAATGCTTTGGCTGACGACCGATTTGCCCGAGCCGGATTCGCCGACCAGCGCCACGGTCGCGGCCGGCGGGATGCGGAAGCTCACGCCCTTGATGGCTTCGAGGAACCCGCCGGGCGTCGCGAAGCGGACGTGCAGATCCTCGACCCGGAGCAGATCGTTCATCGCATCGCCTCGGGTTCGGGCACATGGATGCCGAGCGCCTGCAGATTGGACCAGGTCGCCTCGTTCAGCGGCAATCCCCGCGCCGCCGCGACAGCCGCGGCGCGGTGCACCACCTGATCGAAACCGTCGATGCGGCTGTCGAGCCGGACCCTCGCACCGCCGGCGCGCAGATCGAGCTGCATCCAGCCGCTGCGCCGGTCGCGCCGGGTCGAGTAATAGGCCAGCCGCATATGGTCGAGCTCGTCCCAGTGAATGGTGCTGCGCCGCAATCCGCGGGCCCGCAGCTCGGTGTCGGTCATCTCGACGCTTGTCCCGTGCCGCAGCGCGGTGCGCAAGCCAAAAGCCCCGAAAATCGCCGCAAAGCTGCCTAATACACCGGCTGCCACCGCCCCGACCGGCAGGGTGGCGAACAGGATCCCGACCGGCACCAGCCCGGCGGCCGCGCGCAAATAATCGCCAACCATCGCCGATGCGGGATAGGCGTGCCGCGTGGTGTCCGCGACATCCTCGGCCGGCATCATCGCGCCAGCAACTGCGCGGCGGGGACCCAGCGGGCCGCCATGTGCCGATCGACGGCCATCAGGAGCCGGTCGAGAAAATCCGCCGTCGCGCGATCCATGACGAGGTGATGCGTCAGAATTCCGGTCGCTTTGCCAGGATCGGCCGAACCCAGCCGGCGGGCCCGCAAATGACCGATCAGGCCGGCCAATGCTGCCGCGGTGCCGACAAATCCTCGATCCCCTTTCCAGGCGGTCAGATCGACATGCACATCGATCGCGGCGATGTCGGGGGGCAGGGTTGGCGCCGCGGGCGATGCCATCGATGACAGGCCGGCAATTCCCGCTTTCGTTAGTAACGGCGCGAACTCCGCGGCAAAGCGGTTCCACGGCGGCACCAGCACCGGCAGGGCCTGCGGCCCGAAGCGTGCTTCGAGCCGCTCGCGGCCGGCCATCAGCTCGGCCACGACCGTCGCGGCACTCCGCATCGCCGGGTATTCGCTCTTTTTCGCCCCGGGTATCGCATGGTTGGCGTGCCGCCAGCCGTGCTGCACCACCGCGACCTGCGGCATGGATTGCAGAAAACCGGGCAAATCGGGGTCGAGCTCGGCCGGGATCACGGCCAGCGCCAATGACACATCGCCAGCCAGCCGCAGCAGCGAGGCGAGCGCAGGGGTCGCGGCGACCGCGTCGTCGTCGCGCCACCACAGGCCGGCGACCTGCCCGGCCTCGCCCCAGCGATCGAGCTCCGCGACCAGATCGGGCCATTCGGCGGTCATAGCCGCAGTGACGCGCGGCAGAACACTCATCGGTGGATCATAGCCGTGCCTGTTTTTGCGGCAAGATCCCGCGGCGAGATCCCCGGGGTATGGCCCTCGATCAGCGCCAGGATCAGCCGCGCCGAGTTGGCCGCGCCGTCGATGTCGATCGCGACCGTCGCCGGTTCGCGAGCGGCGGCGCGCTCGATCGCGGCCGCCAGGCTCGTCGGCGACAGCTCGCTTTCGCGCATCAGCTCGGCGGCGCCGAGCGCCATCAGCCGCTCGGCCCGCATCAGCTGCTCGGTCTCGCGCTCGGCGGCGAACGGCACCAGCACCGCCCGCGCCTGTGCGCTGAGAATATCGAGCACGGTGTTGTAGCCCGCCTGGCTGACCGATACCCGGCAGTGCCGCAGCAAGCCCGCGAGGTTGGGGTGGAAACGCTCGATCGCGACACCCGCCGGCGCGGCTCGGCACAGCGCCGCAAATTCCGCCTCGGGCAAATTGGTGCCGGCCAGCAGCCGCCATGGCACGCCGGCGAGACATCCCCCTCGCCGCGCCGCCAAAGCCGCGTCGAGCAAGGCCCGCCCCGCCGCCCCACCGCCGGCCGAAGCGACCACCCCGCCGGAGAGCGCGTCGTCCGGCGGTGCCGCAGCGAATTGCCCTCTCC
>Ga0209488_10002495_pt1 | contig 15048 bp, 21 predicted proteins | sample Rivendell_Oct201_8_FD_188349 | JGI IMG/M metagenome (GOLD analysis project Ga0209488, IMG submission 188349) | Vadose zone soil microbial communities from the Eel River Critical Zone Observatory, Northern California, USA -... | ecosystem: Environmental > Terrestrial > Soil > Vadose zone >... | reverse complement strand
TCACAATGCTCCTGTAACTCCACAGCATTTCTCTTTATATGCAGACCACACATGCGATACAGACCTCTTTCCACGAATCACTACGACAATACTACAGGTACACACTGATGAAGTCTGGAGTCTGGAATGGAGCCATAACGGCAAGTACCTGGCAAGCGCAAGCAAAGATAAGAGCGTTATTGTTTGGTCTGTTGGGGTACGTTTTTCCCGATGTCTCAAGGCACCGAGCCCTTTCTTATGCGGTGTTCTGAATGTCACAGCCCAATCCAAATCCTGAGATATCTCTTCACCTGCATTTACAAGACCACCAATTTCCTGTTGGATGTCTCGCGTGGTCACTCGATGACACCATACTATTGTCGTCATGCGAGCAGCTCATAAAGATGTGGAATACAGAGGTTCGCCAAGTCCCATACTCCTGGATGTTTCAACGTGTTAACTCATCCCTAGTCTGGTGCCCTTATCCGAACGATCGAGGCCCACACCGAACCAGTCTCAGCACTGGCTTGGGTACCCGATGGATCGGGATTTATTTCGGCTTCCCAAGATCGAAAAATCAATCTATGGGTAAGGATTTGTCCTTTCACTACTTGTTGCCTTGTGAAATATCGCCTCTACGTGGCTGCCTAGGGACCCGACGGAAAGCAGCGTGATTCCTGGGGGATCACTGCCACTCGGATAATTGATCTTGCCGTTACTCCCGATTTCACGCGTGTGGTCGCTATTGGCGAGTCTGCAAGGGACCCCGTACTGCCAACACCAAGGAGTGACGGGGCTGCGGCGTCTGCTGTAAATAGGAACGGCAATAGCAACACAGCTACCAGCACCCCTCGGACACTAGAGTACTTGATGATTGTTTACGACCTAACCACCAAGCAACCCGAGCTGTAGGACCTCGCTCCTCCGTTCAGAGCCCCCGTGATTCTTGCTGCTGATCCTGTTTCACTAGTTCTGTTTCATTAGGCGGCCAACTAACAAGCGTAAAGATCTCGAGTGACTCCCAATACGCGCTCGTCAATCACGCACCAGATGTACGTGTCACCCCAGATTGAGTATCTATTCTAATAGTCTGTGGGAATCAGGAGATCCACTTGTGGGACTTATTCACGGGGCGCCTCGCCCGCAGGTATACAGGACAGCGCCAAGGACGACACATAATTCGCAGCTGTTTCGGAGGGGTTGACGGCAACTTTGTGGTCAGTGGCAGCGAAGGTACTGTATATCCCACGATTCCTCTCCCATTTTCATTTACTCACAACATCCACGTGATGATTACGCGTCACGAAAGATGGCAATGTGTACGTGTGGCACCGAGACCGCGCCATCCTTCTCGACGTTCTGACCGGGCACGGGAGTGGAAGCGTGAACTCCGTGGCGTGGAACCCCAGGAACACGCAGATGTTTGCGTCGTGCTCAGATGACTGCACCATACGCCTGTGGGAGCCTTCGGCAGGCGGCACGGACGGCGATGCTTCTTTGCGTCTAGGCCATCGAACGGCGAACGATCGGAGTCACGAGAGCGAGCTCAATGGGAAAGGCAAGGGGAGGAGCAGAGAATCCTGGGTCGAAGATGATTCTGCGTCGCGAAGCCTGTGAAGAGATATAATACGACCTCCATCCAGATACACACACCCCCTCAATCCGGATAGTCCCGATCGGCACCATCTGCACACTTCATACATACACTCATCCATCCTCTCACATTCACCCGTTGAACGTCTACGTTACGTCTTAGCGCCTCCCCTCCCCCCCCCTTCGACCACTCACAACTTGCATGTAGACTGTCTGTCATTATAGCAATTTTAGCAAGGGTATATATATTCAGTTGCATCCCGCTCTTCCTTTCTTGAATTCGGTGATGCATCGCTCGCCCTAAGGCATCGCTGTCACACACTCTCGTCAGCCCGATGTGGGCTTCCCCTCTATCCGAAGAGGTCGTTCATGGAATCAACGGCGTATGGATATATGGGAATTAGGCGTGTCACGTAGTAGGAAAGAGAGGTGAAAATACAGCATCAAATCACAAAATCGTGATAAGGTGATATGACTTCCATGGTATATTCCCACCGAAGACACGAATAACAACACAATGCGACTGGTTGCTCTATGGAGAGAAAAAGAGATGCCTTGAATGATCGCGGGCTAGAGGGATGCATGAGAACAGGGCTATCAATAAATACTGCTACAGGGTGTCAAAATGGCAATTGCTTCCCTAAGTCTACGAAACAAGCTCACGAGAAGCACGGGTGCAAAAGTGAAATGGTACAGAAGATTTGGGAGCGAAGGGGAGCGCCGTGCGAGATGTACGAGATTGTCCTTCCTTCCCTTGGAGCCTCATTTTGTCGGGAAAGCACGGGAAGGAACCAGCCTGCCGGTCAGTTGAGAATGAGCGCGATGCTTAGGCATGAAGAGCGGGCACGTCGGTTCTTTCTTGGCGCCGAGAGAAGCCTGCTTTAGCCGAGGAGCTGATTCCAAGCGCTGAGAACCTTGTTGTTGCTCGAGCGACGTATTCTGAACAAGAGTGGATGGCTTCTTTTCGGACGACACATGGGACGCAGCAGCAGCAGCAGCAGCAGCAGCAGCAGACAGGACGGTCGGAGATTGTCGATAGACCACGGGCCTTACGATCACTCGACTGCCGGAGGCTGGCTGGGACGGAGAAGGCAATTCTGGAACAGCATTCCGGAGGCGTTGGCGATTGGTTTGGGCAGCTGGCATGGGGGGTCGCATACGCGGCTCGAACATAGTCCTCTGTATCTTTGAGGCTTCACTGCGCGTTTTCTGGAACAAACTCTTCTGCTGGGGTGAGGAAATCCCTGACAAACAGACGTAAACCTCCCCACGATCTTCTTAACTTTGGGTATGTAGAACGTACAGCCTCGTGCCCGTTTCGCGGGCGGAAGGCGATCCGTAAATTTGATTTCTTTCTGTCTTTTACGTTCCTCTGCCTCAAGCCTTTGGCTTTTCATTCGTGCGCTTATCTCTTCGAGCCGTTTCTCTTTCTTCGCGCGGAGATCCTGCCCGAGGTGTGAGATCGAGTTTAAGTGTCGCAGAAGCTTCGTACGTAGAATAGATCTCTCCACGACTCTAGTGGAACTAAGGACCCGGAAGAGTACTCCTCTGCATCGGAAGGGTGCTCTCGGAAACATTGTTGCTGCCATAGGGCTGAAATTTTTTGAGTGCCACGATTCGGTACGCAAAAGGGATGGAATGTACCATTTGTATAAGCTCGTAGATGCTAAGTGACTGCGTCAACGAGGAAGAAGGGAATTGAATAGGAACGGCTGACTGGAGTGGCGTCTTCAAGCCGCCGTAGGTTATCGGCAGAACAAGAGTCGAGAATAGGTCTAACGAGCTCGTAGGAGACGGAATCCCCAAAGCTAACGATTCCTACATTGAAGGTAGAGCTTGAACTCGTGAGAGGTTCTCCCATCAAGATAATGCCCACCATCGACATGAGCAGCCGCGACTGGATGGACTGGTATGAACAAAGGGATGAAAGTGGAAGTGGAAGAGCTAACCTCGGCGGCAATAGTGTACAAGAGATGGTATACGTCTACAAGGCGTGTCTATTTCCAAAGGCGACATTTAGAGAGGGATGAGAGGGAGAGTAGGACAATGGAGGATGCGGTGGCGATAGCGCTCGTTGCCATTGTGTGCGGCGTCCGCGGGCATCTCTGCCAGAAGGGGTATGAGATTCACACGGAGCCTTCCCTTCCTTCCTTTCTTGTACAACTCACGCTTAAGTCCACTCTTTCCCCGAGCGTCCGTGGCGTGGCGATTAGCAAACCATGCCAAATCTCTCTAATTCACCCGTTAAGTCACTCGCAGAACAAGCTTTCGAGAAGAACTTGCTAAAAAATTTATCAACTCACAAACACGAGGAGAACCTTTTTTCCGCGTCTTTCAATTTGAATGAGCTTCGCTTCGACTGAACGGCAACCCTCAAGTCATCGTGATGCCAATCGCCGCAGCTCGTCCCCCTGCAACCTGAACAGGTAAAAACACCCAAGGGCCCCTGTGTAACATTGACGTATCAATCATCCGCTCAGAGACGCGCGTGTGTTCATCCTCCACGAAAACTGTCGCGCGGCTATCGGCTGAGTGGGCAGAAAGAGAGACGGCGTCTCGGAACTCTGCTCACGAGGCAATGAATACCTTAAACGCTGATCTGAGGTTTGCGTCAACAACGGTAATGGAAGATGTTCACTCTACAGGAACGGGCCGAGAAAGATCCACCACCTCATTGAACAAGACGAGACAGCAAGCGCGTTGAGAGATATGATCGGGTTTAAATGTGCACGGTCGGTTACCCACTCTCAGACGAGCGTAACGGGTTCCGGTACATTTATCTTTCTGCTACTAACAAAGGCCCAATAGCCGCACGCGAAGCTTCGTTCGCACCATTCTGCCTTTTTGTGCTGCGGGGCGCTCTTTTGCATCCGCCCATTTAGGATGGTATCATGCCGAAATTGATGAGGGGGACATAATCATAATCTCAGGGGGCTTCGGAGACCGCCCCGGTTGCAGAGATCACGTCTAGTTATTGAGGACCGACTGAACGGAGATCAATGGTCCAACACATGGCCGAATTTCTGCGCCGCTCCGGGTGACTCTGTGGAAAGGCGCAGTGGAAGGTCGTACCTTATCACTCTCAAGCCCGCATCGTTCGCTGAGCAATTAGCGGTTCATCTCACGAAGTACCAAATTCCCAAGCCCTGGAGGCGGTGTTTCCCGCCATTTAAAAGCCCATACCACCAGGCCTGGGCGTTTTCCTACATTACACCTCTCCAACTTGTCTCATGCAGCATGCAACAACCAACGCACAGCCGGTTGCACGTCCGTGATGCGCGCGACGCACACACCGTTTTTGAGGCCGTACGGCTAGGCTTCCTTCGACCCGTTACACGCCGCCTCAATGAAGTCGAGAGGGCGAGGTTCATCGCCTCGGGTGCCATCTTCGTCTGGGAAGAGAGCGACGATGACCTGGGACTGAAAAGATGGACGGACGGACGCGTCTGGAGTCAATCCCGTATGCGCGAAGTGAGTCTGAATCACTTGACCATTTCTCAGTCGCGTTCTGAATAGTTACTAGCCGTATCTCTTCTATGACGAGAGATTACCGTCAGATGATGCACGTGGAAACGACCACCCTTCTCGGTTAGTCTTCTCTTTGCCGGTTGATCCCACCAGCAGTCTGACCATGTGTAGGTCATCAGGAAATTTTCGATTCGTTGACGGCATCGCGAGAAGTGGTCCTATTTCGCCAGCGCTTTCGCATTACGACAGGAGCGACCATCACCCTCTGGGACTCGTCAAACAGGCGTATTCTGCTTGGGTTCTCGAGAGTCCAGAGGCGAGGCCTCGAAAATGGCATCTCACTGCGTACTTCACGTACGCGGATTTGCCACAAATCCCCACTATAGACCAAGATCCCGTACTCCGCGGGGTGACAGTGCCAGTTGGCGTATACCGCAGTGGGAAGGCGAGGTCAAGGAACTCGGACGCAGGCTTGGGAGCATCGCCGCCCTCGTCGCCGCCACCTTACGTCCGCGGGCCGGCAGGCCCTGGCCCTAGCGCTCCAAATCAAAATCAATCGGCCTTGCACGCCGCAGATTCCTCGACATCGACGACCTTGCCTTCCTTACAGATGACTGTGACACCACAGCCTTTCGATCCGCGTGTGCCAAGAAGGGGGGATGGCTCCAGACATGCGGAGGATCAGCGTATCATTCAGATGTTGAATTCGCGCCACGTTATGTGAGCCGAAGGTTTTGGAAACAGATCATGAAAGGCGTGTGCGGTGAGGTGTGCACAAGGTGAACGAAAATTCTTGTAGTGAACATCGTAGGATGATACAGTGTAACCTTATAACCTACTTGACATCTTTCATTAGCACATCGCGGAAAGTGAGCACCGGAAATACCAGAGTACAGAGAGATTACATAGTGTCACAGCGATCAATCCTCGTCGTCGTTAGGGGGATCATCGTCAGCATTTGCTGCAGCCTGCATAGCGCCGACAAGATCATCCGATTGACCCTTTTGCACTGCAAGCCGTTGCCCTACCACAAAGGCACGTCAGCGCGCACAAGGGGTAGCAGACAGACGCCGCGCGTACGAATAAGCGTGTGGATGGCCTGCTGAGTCTGCCTTTCTAATTTCGCCAACTTCTTGTCCATTTCTCTTTTGAGATCCCAATTTGGCCGTTTTGGTGCGATGTTGAGGAGATCCTGCACGTGTAAGTTGAGTGGGGCAGAAATTTCAATGGAAAACGGCCGTTACCAAATCCTGGGCCCGTTTTGCCTCATCTTCGGCGATAATGTGTTCCGCGAGCCCCTTGACGTCGTGCTCGAGGGTGTCCTGCATCTCCACGTTGGGTTGGTGCTTGCGCAACGTGCGTGTTTCGGGGTCGAAATTCCGATTGGCCAAGACGGATTCTTTGGCATCGCCGCTTGAGGCACGGGGGGTGGGGGGCGAACATGAGCTAGAGTTCCAGCCGAACACTTGAGAGCAACATTACCTCGTGTCCTCGGCGTCCTCGCCAGCCCTTTTTTTTCGCAAGGCGAGTAAACGCGCCTTTCGAGCTTCTGAGGCTGCAGCAAGGGACATCACAGCTTTGAATCGAGGAGTCGAGCCGAGTCGAGCCGAGACGCGTCGAGAGGATTTGTCAGACGCGCGTTTTCTGTGCCAAGCCAAACGTTGGGCACACCACACGCACACGCACACGACGCACTACATCGATCGCTGCACTCAGCGCCAAGGAACACTCCAACTCAGGAATGTGTCTGAGATGGCAGGCGACATCTCGTAGAGAAATCTCGAAATGGAAATTCCACCTGCCTCACGGGCAAACATTCTGCACCTCCGCTGTCCTTCGCTTGGCGGTCTCACCACCGACGTCCGTGAACTTAGAAGACTTTCCTTGTGATAAAATTCGGTATGATATTCTACAGGGGGTTACGTCGATTGTTTCTAATGCCGCGTCTCTAGTAATTTTTCTATCATCGCGCATATAGGTGGTGTATAACTCCGTAGTCAAATGTTGCCATGACCGCTGAATGACTCTTTGTAGACCATGGAAAGTCTACTCTTGCCGATCGGCTTCTAGAGGTCTGTTCATTATGTGGGTCTCCTTCCCCTTATCTGACAACGTATGAAGATGACTGGCACGATCAAGACGGCCTCGAAAGGTGTAAATAAGCAGGTTTTGGACAAGCTGAAAGTGGAGCGAGAGAGGGGGATTACAGGTAAGTTGAGCAGATTACGAAAAGGAAGGGCGTCTGACCGACTGATCGTGTGCCAAGTCAAGGCGCAGACTGCCAGGTTGGTCCTTTGCTGTGCTCGGGATTGCCCCCGCATGGGCTGACGGGTCCCAGTATGTTCTACGAACAGAACAAACTGCGTTATCTTTTGAACCTCATTGACACCCCTGTATGCGCCATTTTCTCTGGCTTTGGGAGCCGCCGTTTGACTTGTCTAAAAAGGGTCATGTTGATTTCTCCTGGGAGGTCTCCCGTTCAATGGCTGCCTGCCAAGGTGCTCTTCTACTCGTCGATGCAAGTCAGGGTGTCCAGGCACAGTCCTTGTCCGTATTTCACGCTGCACGGGAAAAAGGTCTTACGATAATACCGCTCTTGAACAAGGTTATATTCTCTCGCGAGGTTCTGAGCCAGTCTCAATATGGGATCCTCAGATAGACCTACCGGCGGCTCAGCCCGACAGAGTGAAAGCGCAAATGCATTCGATATTTGGTATTGATCCCGCAGACGTTTTGCACATATCAGCAAAAACGGGGGAAGGCATTGGCGCCGTGTTGCGCGCCATTGTAGAGCACATTCCTCCTCCGTCCGGAGAAACCACAGGGAGATTGAAGGCATTTCTTTTCGACTCGTCGTAAGTCCCCCCCCTTTTTTTCCGGTGTTGTTGGATTTTTCTTCACACCCTTAAAGGTACGACAGGTACCGAGGCGTTATTTCTCTCGTCAGCATTCAGGATGGGGTGTTACGTAAAGGTACGGGTTTCTTTGGCGCCTCGGCCCTTCAGGAATCAAACCGCATACACCGAAGGGGACAGAATAGCGTCTTGTCATACCAGAAAAAAGTATGAAATTACCGAGCTTGGTATCATGCATCCTGAGGAAGTTCCCACTACGCAACTACTTCCAGGGCAGGTCGGTTACATTGCCTGCAACATGAGGCAATCATCCGAGGGTGAGATTCTCAGCCATGTGCGTAAAATTACCCTCACGTGGAGGGCGCAGCACACATTGGCGACACGTTGCACCGTGTCGGGGATCCTGTCGAATCGATGCCTGGTTTTCAGCCAGCCAAGGCCATGGTATGTTTTATCCTCCGATAGAATGAGAGTGCTCCCACGACGTCCAAGCCGACAGGTTTTTGCCGGCATATATCCCATGGAATCTAATGACTTTCCAAAGTTGGAAGAGTCTATAAAGAGGGTACAGTGGTTCGTCAAAGCGAACCGAACGTGACTGTATATAACTTTCATAACAGCTTACGCTGACCGACCGCAGTGTCGCCATTCAGCGGGAATCGTCGGCCGCCCTGGGACAGGGCTATCGACTTGGCTTCCTTGGATCTTTACACATGGACGTCTTCCGGCAACGGCTCGAGGATGAGTACGACGCAAACATCATCGTGACAGCGCCAACTGTACCCTATAAAGGTTCGTCCTCGGATCACACCAGGGTACGTGGGATCTAACCCGCGTGCAGTTGTGTACAGAGATCGCACTGTCATGGTTAGTAATCCGACGGACTTCCCGGACGTCGTAGATACATCTGCCCAAGTCCGCCAAGTCCAAGAACCGATCGTGAAAGCGAGCATCATCGTTCCAGAAGGTTTGTTCGCTTTCAAAGAGACCAATCCGGCGAATTAAAACTGATTCGCAGAGTATCTCGGCGAAATGATGGACCTTTGCTTTGAGCACAGAGCGGAGGACGTTGATCATCGTTACCTAGAAGCTTCAGGGGAGAACTCAAATCGTGCCATTTTGACATGCACGTTACCCCTAAGCGAAATCGTGGCGGACTTTTTCGACAAGCTCAAGAGCCGTAGTTCGGGTTTTGCCAGCTTCGAGTAGGTGAAACAACCACCGAGCGGCGGCCGACCACAGCTAATCCGACTCGACCGATAGCTACGATGACGCCGGTTACAAACAGAGTAATCTTGTGAAGGTACCGATCACTGTTTCACAGAAGTTGCTATCATATAATTATGGGTCCTGGTCAGATGATTTTCTTGCTCAACAACAAGCCGGTAGATGCCCTCGCGTTGATCGTGCATCGGAGTGCCGAGCAGAAGATAGGAAGGATGTGGGTGAAGAAGCTGCGTGAGTATTCCCTGCTCTGTTGGTCGTTCTGCGCATGTGTATTTTCTAACGTGACTGCAGACAAAGTCATTCCCCGGCAGCTGTTCGAGGTACCCATTCAGGCTGTAGTGGGCAAGAGGGTCATTGCGCGCGAGACCCTATCAGCCCTGCGAGCCGATGTCACGGCTGGACTGTATGGAGGTACGTCGGTTTCCACGACCCATGACATTTTACCTTCTAGGGACCGACGAATGCGGTTGAGCAGGACATTACGAGCGGAAGATGAAACACCTAGAAAACCAAAAGGAAGCAAAACGTAAACTGAAGAGGATCGGCCGCGTGGACCTTCCTCAAGAGGCTTTCTTCGATATCCTTAGCACGAGACGCCCCTAATCTATAGCCTCACCAAGGTATAGACTTGTCCATGTGATGTGCACCGATCCATTGGAGTATACAGTAATATACATACGCTACCTTCTCAATGACACAATACCCCCGCGATAAGCAGTACATGTGAGATAAGGAGGATAGGCACGCTCATAATTCATTGTCTTCGTCATCGTATGATTCCTTGATGAGTCTGTGATGATTGAGTTTTCAGGAACCGAGCGATGTTAATGCGCTCTTACCGGTACATCGATGGTGGTGGGTGATCTCCGCTGGGAAGAATACGTCAGACAGACGAGGGGGCAAGGCGACAGAAAGGGAGTGAGAGAGGCAGAGAGACACGCGTACTCGTTTGTTACGTACACGTCGACCAGATCAGGCCGCACGTAGTCGTAATACGGGTTCACAACGTCGACCTTGTCGACGAGGTCACCCTCCTCGAACCCGAGCACGCCGCTCGGGTCGGCAAAGTCCAGCGCGCCGTACTCGTGGTAGAGGTTCCACAGCGGCGTGAGCTTGAACTGCCCCGCGCAGACCATGACCGGCGTGCTGTGTGCGCGCGCGGCGGTCGCGGTGAGCAGGGAGCCCGTGAGGGCGAACATGCCGCCGTTGGTGAGGATGGCGTGTGCGCCGAGGACGACTTTGTTCACGCGGGACATGAGGGCGTAGATTGATGAGTCGGGGACGAGGAAGGTGGAGATTCCTGAAGAGGAGAGCGAACGCGCCATGTCGTGGCCTCCGTAGCTTTAGATGCGTGTGAGAGTGAGCATGAGGGGAGGGGGGGACTTGAGCGGCAGTCAAGACTCACGAAGGACCACTTTCCGCAACAATGACCGTGAATTTATGATAATGCGCCGCAGACTTGAGATATGTCTCTACCGTCTTTGACCTACCGATTGTCAAGATGATTTCGCTAAAAAAAATGCAAATCAGCAATGCCTTATTATGTCATTCAAAGAGAGAGGGGGACAGGGACAGGGACAGGGTACTTACTCTGAGTGGATGTGGTCCTTGGCGCTCTTGGCGATATTATCGTACGCCGTCTCGAGCTCGTCGAGGATATCCTGTATCGCCTCCATCACGACGGGCTTCAACGTCCGCGCGAACGAGTCCGGGTCGTCCACATCGTCCTCCCTCAGCACGAGCGTCGACCCCTCTCCCTCCTGCTGCTGCTGTTGCTGTTGCTGCTGCTGTTGCTGCTGCTGTTGCCGCGGCTGGCCCTGCAACACAAAGTTCGCGATCGAGAACAACTTGTCGTTCGCGGCGGCTGCCACCCCGGACTCGCCCTTGGACGCATTGTCGTACTCCTCCCGGACGTGGTGGAGCAGTCTGCGCACGGTGTTCCCGACGGTATGTTCTGTTTTCAGCACAGCATGTGTTTTGAATTTTCAGAGTGCGCACACACGCGCGCGTGGAGGAAAGTGGTTTGAGTGATGACGATGGATGATGAGGCAACGCAGCACCTTTTGGCTGAGCCTCTATTAGTTTCCGCCCGACGCTTCGGATGATCTCCACTAGCTGTGTGATGTTCTGGAATCGCGCTTTTGACACGACTTGGCGCAGAACGAGGGCAGTCTCCAGTGCCGTCTCGCGAGACCCGACTACCTGCCTGGTAATTGATCGCTGGCCCTTGGTCACTGTACTCAGGATGCGAACTGCAGGGCGCATGGCGTACCGTCTCCTCAGCTTCACCACAAGTGCTTCTACAGGGGGTTGCCCTGCTGCATTTTGAGGGTCTGTAGCCATTTCTATTTGGCTTTGAATTTGTCAGAGTTACACAATTTGTGACTCGGAAGTCTCAATCACGTGACATTCGCAGATGGTCAGATCTCGGTTTTCCGATCTAAAGAGGCATAGAAGATTCCATGCACGCTACACACTAATTCGACGACACGTGCCAATCTAGAACGTCTGCCCATTTTCCAGGGAGAAGCTGTGATATTTGTTCGACATCCTTGTCTCCACGACCAGACAGACACTGAAAAGATAGAAGTCTCAAATTCCAACACATGTAGAAGAAGCAAACGCACTAGCACGACGTCCTGGTCTCGTGGTAACGTTTTGGCCACGCGAACGGCTTCCCAGACCGCGTGTGCAGATTCAAGCGCTTATTACCCAGACGTGATTAGGCAGAGATACGACTGCCAAGGGATGGGCGTACCAGGGATAATACCCTCTAGCTGTGTGCACAGACGGAATCCCCTCAATGCCTCCTCGTCAGTCGCGACCACGTATTCTGCACGTCCAGAGTCTTTCAACCAAGCGTGTTCGGGACCCACACCGGGGTAGTCGAGTCCGGCGCTGATCGAGTGTGTCTCGATAATTTGTCCTGCAGGTGACTGCAAGATGTACGTTCGCACTCCGTGAAGAACGCCCGGCTGTCCCTTTGACAGTGTCGCACTATGTCTATCTCCATCGATGCCTGCAACAGATACGGTAGGTCAATACGCCGATGAGCTAAAGCGGAAAACTGACCTTCACCGCCAGCCTCGACACCGACCATGCGAACCTGCTTATCGGGTATGAAGTCGTAGAACGTCCCTATGGCGTTGCTGCCACCGCCAACACATGCCACGACAACGTCTGGCAGTTTTCCTCTCACTTCTAACATCTGTTGCTTGATCTCTTTACCAATGACACGTTGGAAGTCTCGGACGATAGTGGGGAATGGATGTGGGCCGATAGCTGAGCCAACCAAGTAATGGGTAGTCGAAAGGTTTGTGACCCAATCACGCATGGCCTCGTTGACTGCATCCTTCAGCGTCCGCGATCCTGAGTGGACGGGAATGACCTGATTTGATATATATCAAACTTGAAGTAGTTCGACAGAAACTAAATGTACCTTGGCACCAAGCATTTCGATTCGGAAGACGTTTAATGCCTGACGGCGTACATCCTCTGCACCCATGTAGATGACGCATTCTAGGCCAAACCGCGCGCAGACGGTGGCCGTTGCAACACCATGCTGTCCGGCGCCTGTTTCAGCGATGATGCGCGTTTTCCCGATTCTGCGAGCAAGTAGGATCTGCCCTATTGCATTATTGATCTTATGAGAGCCTGTGTGGTTGCTAAATGTAGCACATAAGCCAAATAAGTAGCGGTGAGAGTCTAAATGATGAACGAACAGGTCTTCTCGCTTCATCCAAATCTTCGCGCCGCCAGCATGTTCAGTGAGTTTCTCGGCAAAATAGAGATTTGACGGCCTGTTCATGTATTTGAATAGACCTTCCCACTCTTTCCAAAACTCTGGATCTGCCATGGCTGTCTTGTGGGCTTGCTCGAGTTCGACAAGACAATCAAACAGGGCCTCAGGAACGTATTGTCCGCCGAATTGACCGAAACGCGCGGGAAGGACCGTTTCCCCGGATGCAGAACTCGGGACAGGTGCTTCGGTATGATTGGATTTTTGATCTGGCTTCGTGTCTTGACCCGCAACTCTTGTTGGGGAAGGACGCTGGTCCTGCGGCAGTTGTCCCTTCAAAGTAATGGCGCGACAGTACTCCTCCACCTTTTCGGCGACCTGAGCAGGAGGTGCTTGTTTGATGACGGAAACTAGCCTGCTACCGATGACAACACCCTCCGCACCGGCGTCTGCAACCACGTTAAAGTGCTCGCGTGTTGAGACGCCAAAGCCAACCGCAAGTGGAACCGTGGCATACTCTTTTATGCGAGAGATGATATCGGGCAGTGCTGAATTCAAGGCCACCTTGTCTGAGGATCCAGTCGTACCCATCTGATTCACGGTTAGAAACAACCTAATTTACCGTTCAGAGTCACGTTACTTTGGAAACAACATAGATGAAAGTGTCCGCGATTGTTGCGAGGAAGCGAATGCGGTGAATTGTTGTAGAAGGCGCGATGAGAGGTATGTAGGCCATGCTGATCACCAAAAGTCATGCAAGGCACACACGAACAGCAATTATCTACTCACCTTGCTGTCGAACACTTTCCTCGGAAAGATACGGCTTCTTCTGGAGGCAAGTCAACGACAATGAAGCCGTTGGCGCCTGATTCGAATGCATGCTGGATTGCCTTTTGCTCCCCGTACGCGAGTAAAGGGTTGTAGTAACCTAGAGCTTTGAATAAGCTTTGGAAAGAATGCGAGGGCACGTTAACTTGCCCATGAGAATGACAGGAGCTGTTAGACCCCTATTCCTCGCCTCTCTAACCATCCCTAGACAGGTTTGATAGTCTACATCAAATTGCAAAGCAACCTTTGCAGCACGATCAAGACTTTGTAGGATGGGATGCGCTTCCGGATGAACACACGTTATTCGTTTCTTGAATCGCAGGACCGTCAGCCATAGGATCTGAAAATGGTACTCCGAGTTCTATTATGTCTGCGCCTCCATCCTGCATCGCCAGGAGAATCGGGACAGTGTCCTGGGGTGTTGGATACCCCGCGGTCACGAAAGTGACGAGAGCAGGATTGCCCTAGAATCCACTGAGTAAGGATTTAGAAGAGTGAGTTGTTGTTTCACCTCTTTCAGCTTGGTAGCAAACACTCTTCTGATATCGTCCATGTCAAAGGCGGGAGGGAGAAGTGTGGTTGGCCTGCTTTTTATAGATATCTTATCACCAATTTGGGCGTCAACGGTAAATCACAGTTCGCCGATGCCCGCCAACGCCAACTAGTCACCTCCAGTGATCCGCGAAGAATGGACCTTTTCCTGCCTTCCGATGAATCGCGCGTACTGATAATATACACCGGCGGTACCATTGGCATGCTCGTCGGAGACCACGGCTACGTGCCAGAGCCATACTTTCTGACCGAAACCCTCCGCAGCCAAGCCCGCTTCCACGACCCGCTCCAGGACTCTCTCTTCTCGCACTCTGGCTCCGTCCAGGGCTTCAGACAATGGTCTTCCAGCGGGACGACCTCCCCTTCGAACGCGAACGCCGCCGACTTTGCCGTCAACGTCTCCCAACAGCAACTGTCGACCCTGCTCGTCCGTTCCTCGCGCCCGATCGACATTCCGCCACCTGCGTTGTCTCCGATGACGACGACTGCGCCACCTCCTCGGGGCGCTTCCCAACCCCGTTCTGTCAAAGTCTCCGACGACGTGTACGAGTCGCGCGTGCCGGCGCTCGTGACTCCACGGAGCGCTGTTTCAGGTGGCGTCGGTAAACGCATACGTTACGCCGTCCTGGAGGTAAGTTACCCCTGGTGGAGATGGATGAAACGATTGAAATTTTCTTATTCGTGACTGCAGTGGCACCCCCTCCTAGATAGTAGCAATATTGAAATAGAAGGTCGTCCCTCTTTTTTGTTCCCGAAGCATCCATCTAAAATAATTTTTTTTTTTTTGGTAAAACAAATTGGATTCGC
>Ga0209488_10002494_pt1 | contig 15053 bp, 15 predicted proteins | sample Rivendell_Oct201_8_FD_188349 | JGI IMG/M metagenome (GOLD analysis project Ga0209488, IMG submission 188349) | Vadose zone soil microbial communities from the Eel River Critical Zone Observatory, Northern California, USA -... | ecosystem: Environmental > Terrestrial > Soil > Vadose zone >... | reverse complement strand
ATTCCCGCGAAAGCGCGAATCCAGGGGCCGAGAACTCGGCCAAAGAACTGGATCCCCGCGTTCGCGGGGACCAGCGGAACCAGGAGGCGATTCAAGCGCAGCTCATCTCGCTCTAGGGGTGGAACCACCACTGCCGCAGGTCCCAGATCAAATACGGGATCGCGATAATGGGAAGCAGCCAAACGAGGATCAAGGGAATCTTCTTGCCGACATTCTCGGGAAGCAGCGTGGCAAGAAAGCCCACGATCGTGCTCACGATGAGGGTCGTCGCGGTCCAGCCGTACCAGTACATGGCCGGCCCTTCGCCGCTCCGCGCCGGTCCCCAGCCCAACTCGATGCGGTTCACCGCCGGGTGATAGGTGAACGTCGGCAAGTTCAGGAACAGGCAGACACAATAGAGCAAGACGCCGACCACCGCGAAGGTGATGACGAAGGTTCGCACTTTGCTCGACGTCGCCGCGGAGGATTTCGCCGACGTGGCTGTGGTGGTTGTGTTGCTCGTGCTCATGCGAACCCCCGGGTGTTGTTCAGGACGTGGCCGACGATGAAGAGGAACCAGCACGCGACGCACAGGAACACTGTCAATACTTTGCGTGCCGTGTCGTATTCCGGATCTTGCGCGTTCTTCCAGAAGAACCAGTAGGCCGGCAGCAGCACCAGACCGATCGACGCGACATGCTCCTTGAAATCGAAGAAGCCTTGGGTCTTCCAGTAGCCGGCCTGCTCAATGGGAATGCGGATATAGGTGCGATACTTGATGTAGATGTACGACCCCAGGATGAAGGTGATGACCCACATGACGCACACGGCAGCGGCGTAGCCAGGGGCCGGCACGGCACGAAAACGTGTCACGAACCCTCCGGGCCCGGCCATCTTTCGCACCGGCACCATGACAGCGACCGCCTGATGCGTGAGAGCTCCGAGGAGGCCAACCGAAACGATCAGATGAAACAGGAGCCAGATCGTCCAAAACGTGGGAACGGATATGATATCCATGCGCTTCCCCCCAAGATGTTTTTGCCGTCTCGAACGGGTCCGGCTCGAGTCCTGCCACGCTCCCGATTGTCCAACCAACGCATGTTCTTTGCGGGCGTGCGGCATCTCGCCCGCCATGCGTCAAGGCAAATCCATGTCAATCCAGACCCGCTATCGAAGTCAACAGTTTCAACTTGGATTACTTCTAATGACCCCGCGACCTGAGGTCGCGAAGACGCATTTTTGAGAGCGTCAGTTCGTTGAGAGAACCGAGTTGCGCTTACGCGCGCACGACGTCTTGGACGGGCTCGGACTTCTCGGCCGCCTTTGGGGGCTCGAGCCTTTCGAGCCAGCGGATGATCGCGGTGTGATCAGCGCCGGAGCCAAGCGCTGCATCGGCCTCGCACCAGGCCGCCTTGGTCGCTTCAAGCATCGGGGACGCGGTCTCAAGCGCGGCGGCGAGCTTGGCGGCCAGCTCGATGTTGCCGCGGATCATGCCGAGCGCGCGGGCGGACTGAAACCGTCGCGTCAGCACCTCTTCGCGCAACAGCGTTGTCAAATCTGCGCGTCCTTCACCCGTGCGCAGGATGACGTCGGGCGCGAGCCCAAAGCGCTGACCGAGCCGCAGCGCCTCGCATGTCGCCAGCAGCGCCGCGCCGTGGACATAGTCGACAATGGCACCGAGCGCCTGCGGGGCGCCGACCTCGCCGATGCGCTCGACGCTCTGCGCCAACGTCTCCAACACGGGACGCACACGCGTGAATGCCTCCTCCTCGCCGCCGACGAAGAGCGCAAGCTTGCCCTCCTTGGCCTGCGCCGGAGTGCCAAAGGCCGGCGCATCGATGAGCGTGACGCCGCGCTCCTTGAGCTCGCGCGCGATCGCGACAATCTCCAGCGCATCGACAATGCCGAGATTGATCACGATGCCGCCCGCACTGAAACCCTTGGCCAGATTCTCCCAGCCGAAGCAGACCTCGCGCAGCTCCGCGGCCGATGGCAGCACGGTGATCACCACGTCGCAGGTCTGCGCCATCATCTTCGGCGAGCCGGTGAGCATGCCGCCATAGTCGTTGGTGAACTGGCGGGTCGAGATGTCGTTCACATCATAGAGCTGCAGCGTGTGGAAGCCGTTCCAGAGGAGCCGCAGCGCCACACGCGATCCGAAGGCGCCAATGCCGATCACGCCAACGCTCAAAGCCATGGTGCATCCTCCTTTGGATGACTTGACCGAGATGAATTTAGGTTTGCACCATCATTGAACCAATCTCCGTTCATTCCCGCGAAAGCGGGAATCCAGTGGCCGAGAACTCGGCCAAAGAACTGGGCCCCCGCTTCCGCGGGGACGAACGGAGCTAAGAAGCGATTCAAACTCATCTCATCTCGCTTCAGAGGCCGCTGATCTTGATCGTCTCATCGAGCAAAAAAAGGTCAGTCAGCAGCGTGCGCACATGCGTGGTGGCATTGAGATTATCGACCATCTGCGATCCGATCGAGGGCTGCGCCAGCACCAGGCGGAAGGCCGCGCGCGCCCGCGCGGCGTCAGCCTTGACCACATCCAGGAACTCGGCCGCCGCCGCGGCCTGGGTGCCCGTGGCAATCGCATCTGCCGTGGCAGAGGCTATGACACCCAGCGCAGCTTCGACCCCCGTCAGGCGGTCGCGGATGCCCGTGCCCTGCTCGTCGTCATCGCGGCGGCGGCCCTGCGCCGCGTAGGCCAGCATGAACTCATAGGCCTCCTCGATCGTGTCGATCGCTTCGGCAAAGGTCATTGCGGCGGCCATGAGCAGCGTCCTTGCTATCGATTGTCGTGAGCGGGCGGTGTGATCAGGACCGGTCCTCGGGGCGCCAGCGGCTGGTGTCGCAATGCTCGACATATTCGTCGCGGCTGACGGTGCCGCCGAACATGGAGCGCGTGAGCCACCATTCATCCGGCCGCAGCGCGAAGTAGATGTGGATCATCACCAGCGTGATCATCGCCAGCGACGCAAAGCCGTGCACGGAATAGATGATGCCCCAGGTGTCGCTGTCGAACCAATAGGGATTGCGCTTCCAGAACGGCGTATCGATCTTGAGCAGCATGAGCAGGCCGCTCGCGATGATCGACAGGACCAGCAGCGCGGCGGCGAGGTGATAGAGCTTCTGCGCGATCTTGTACTTGCCGGGCTTGCCGGCCACAAGCCCGCCGCCGCCGAGCGCCGCTTTGGCCTTGCGGAAGCCATCGCGAATGTCGGCGCCGTCCGGGATCATGGCGCGCCAGTCCTGCCAGATCAGCGCGCGCACGATGTGGACGAGGACCAGCACCGCCAGCACGACACCGGTCATCCAATGCAGGCTCAGCCATTCGAACTTGAAGCCCGCGATCGGCAGGAAGGCGGTGCCCATCAAGGTGAGCACCGACGCCGCCATCAGCCAGTGATAGATGCGGTCAAACAGCGTGTGTCGAAGCACCCGCGCGGTCGACGGGGCCACCACAGGCGCGACCGGCGCGCGGGTCTCGGATGCCGTCATGCTTGCATTGTCGTCAGTGAGCGTGGTCGTCAGTGAGCGTGGCCGCGCCGGCCGGTGATGGCCTTCACCGCCGCATGCACGATGATGAAGGCCGCGCCGGCCGCGACAAACCAGGGAAGCAAGTCCCACGAGGCGCCGATCACGACTTTCGAGTCGCCGTAGATCGACGTCGCGTAGCGAAACAATTCCATACTCTCAGGCTCGCGCGTCGCGGACGGCGCGCGTCACCAGGTTGGCCATCAGCGGGATCTTGAACTGATTGTAGTTGAGCGGCTTGGCTCCCCGCGTCGCCGACGTACCGGCCAGCTTGGCGACGTCCTCACTGATCGGCTTGCCTTTCACGATCTGCTCGACCGCCGTGAGGCGGCGCGGCACGCAGCTCACGCCGCCACAGGCGATGCGGGCATTGTCGATCACGCCGTTCTTGACCACGATCGCCGAAGCGACGTTGACCAGCGGGAAGTCCCAGACATTCCGGTCCGCCACCTTCTCGAAGTAGAAGTGCGCGTTCGCGAAGGTTGCCGGGATGCGGATCGCGACCAGGATCTCCTCCGGCTTGGTCGAGGTCATGCGGGTGATATCGATGTGCGGACCGATGAAGAACTCCTCGGCCGTAATCACCCGCTCGCCCTTGGAGCTGCGGATCACGAACTTCGCATCCAGCGCCACCAGGGCCGGCCCGGTGTCGGAGGGGGTCACCGCCACGCAACGATCGGTGTCGAACAGTGCGTGCTCGCGGTTGACGCCTTCAGGCGTATCCGCGTAGCAGGCGTTGCCGCCGGCCCGGTAGCAGGGCAAGCCATAGCGATAGTAGAGGCAGCGTGCATCCTGCGATGCATTGCCGCCGAGCGTGCCCTGATTGCGGATCTGGGGAGCCGCCACCTTGGCGGCGGCGTCAGACAGCACGCGGTACTTGGCCTTGATGATCGGATTGCGCTCGATCGTGGTCAGCGTCTCGAGCGCGCCGATCTCGACCCCATCGGGCGTCTCGCGGATGCCCTTGAGCTCCGCGATGCCCGAAATGTCGATCACGGCCTTCGGCCGTTTGATGCGGTCCTTGAACCAGGACAGGCTGTCGTAGCCGCCCGCCATCTTCCAGGCATCCTTGCCGAAGCGGTCGAGCAGAGCGAAAGCATCGCGCAGCTGTGTCGGTTGATACAGCTCGAATGCAGGCATCACATCTCTGATGATCATGGCGATGCTCCCTCAGACCGTGTTGATCTGCAGCGGCTTGTGCGCCTGCGGCCGCTTGTTGAGATGATTGAGGATCATGTCGAGCGAGACCGGCGTGCGGTTGAACAGATGCCCGCCGAGCGCGTCCGCGATCGCAGACGTGATGGCGGCAGCGCCTGAGCCCTGCACCGGCTCGCCGACGCCCTTCACGCCGACCGGGTTCTGCGGGTCGGGCTTGTCGACCGCCCCCCATTCGATCTCCGCCGGGACGTCGAGATAGGTCGGCGGCTTGGACTGCTCGATGCTCTGCGTCGTCGGGATGCCGAGCTTGGGGTCATAGACATGGCGCTCGAGGTGGGCGAGGCCGATGCCCATGACGTTGCCGCCGGCGATCTGGTGGCCGAGGCCGAGCGGATGCAGCACCGTGCCGCAGTCCGCCACGCACAGCATCTCCTTGATGTCGACCTTGCCGGTCTCGGTATCGAGCTCGACTTGCGCGAAGCTCACGGTGAGGCCGGGCGTGATGCCGACGCGTGGGAGATTGTCCTTGGCAACGGCGATCAGGCCGGTGCCGGCAATCATCGTAACGCCATGCTTGGTCACCGGGTTGATGTCGTTGGGGACCTCCTTGCCGGTGTACTTGCCGCCGAGCTCCATCGCCTTCTTCGCTGCCTGGGCATAAGTGATCGACTTCGACGCATCAGCCTTGCTGACGACTTTCTCGTCGCCCAGGTCGTAGTCGGCGGCGGCGCCGCCGAGCATCTGGGCGGCGATGTCGAGGAGCTTTGCCTTCATGTCGGTCGCGGCGACAAACATGGTGCGCGACTGCGTCGACGCGGTGAGACTGCCGGCCTGGTTTGAATTCCAGGGCAGCCCGCGCCGGCTGTCGCCACGCTCGATGATGGCGTTGTCCCAGTTGTAGTTGAGCAGCTCAGCCGCGACGCGCGCCGTGGCCGAATGCGAGTAGGTGCCGAGATTGCCCACGCCCGTGTGGATGTGGAGCTTGCCGTCCGGCGTGATGCGTAACAGGCCATCGAAGCCGTTCGAGCCGGCCGAGTGATAGCCCTGCCCGACACCGACACCGATGATCTTGTTGCCGTTGCGCTGTCCCGAGCGGGCCTTCTTCTGCTCCCAGTTGAACATGGTCGCGCCTTGGTCGAGCGCCTCCTTGATGAAGGCCGACGTGAGCGGACCACGGTCGGAGCCGATCTTGCTGCTCGAGTCCGGCGCGTTGATCTTGCGGATTGCGACGCGGTCGAGCTTCAGCTCGCGTGCCACCTTGTCCATGATCGGCTCGATGATGGGCACGAACTGGTTCTCGCCCGGCCCGCGCTGCGGGCCCGTCGGCGGCGTGTTGGTCAGCACCGGCACGGCGCGATAGCGCATGGCGGCGGGCTGGTAGAGCATCGAGAGGCAGTTGCCGGCCGAGCGGAAGTCGCCGGCGCCCTGATGCGGGCCGGTCTCCTGCACGACGTAGAGATCAGCGGCGAGGATCTTGCCGTCGGCCGCGAAGCCGAGTTTCAGGCGGCCCTGGAAGCTCGGGCGCGCGCTGCCGATCGCATATTCCTCGGCGCGCGAGATGCGATGCATCACCGGGCGCCCGATCTTCTTCGACATCAGGGCAGCGATCGCCATGTTGGGATAGCCGGGGATCTTGCTGCCGAAGCCGCCGCCGCAGAATTCCGCGATGAAGACCAGGTCCTCGGGCGGAATGCCGATGAAGCGTGAGATGTTGGGAACCGCGGAGGTGTGGCTCTGGTTCGAGCCGTGCAGGAAGCACTTGCTGCCCTCCCAGTAGGCGAAGGCCGAGCGCGTCTCCATGCTATGATGCGGGAAGCCGCCGGCGACGAAGCTTTCGTCGATCACCAGCTTGGCCGCCTTGAACCCTTCATCGACGTCGCCATACTTCCACTCTTCGGCCGGCTTGCCAGCCGGCAGCTTGTCGTCGCCCGCCGCAGCGAAGTCAGCGGCCTCCCACTTCAACGTCTGCAGGTTGATCTGGGCGGCGGCGACATTGCCGTTCGAGCGCGCATTGGGACCGCCCGGGAACAGGCTCTCGAGCGGATCCGTCACGTGCGGCAGCTGCTGGAAGTCGATCTTGATCGCTTCGATCGCCTCGGCCGCGGCGGCCTCGCTTTCAGCCGCCACTGCCAGGATCGGGTGCCCGACATAAAGCACTTCGTCCTTGCTCAGGATCGGCGGCTGCGGCGGCGGGAACTGCGGCACATCATCGGCGGTCAGGATGCCGAGGAAGCCCGGCACCTTGGTGGCCGCCGAGGTATCGATGCTGCGGATGCGAGCGTGCGGCATGGGGCTCGAGAGCGTCTTGCAGAACGCCATGCGCTCGGCGCGGAAATCCTCCGCGTATTTGGCGCGGCCGGTGACCTTGGCGACTACGTCAACCGGGGTGAAATCTTTTCCAACGAGCTTGTCAGCCATCTCAAGCCTCCCGCGCTGCACGCATGACGGCCTTGAGATAGTGATCGTACGCTCCGCACCGGCAGAGATTGCCGGACATGGCGATACGCGCCTCCTCGACCGTCGGTTTGGGATTGTGTTTCAGCAAGGCGACCGCAGACACGACCTGCCCGGAGGTACAGAACCCGCATTGCGGCCCGAGCTCCTGCACCATGGCTTTCTGCACCGGGTGCAATTCGCCGTTCGGCCCTTCGATGCCTTCGATGGTGACGATCTTGCGCCCGCGCACCGCATGCGTCAGCGTGGTGCAGGAATATGACGCCACGTCATTGAGCATTACCGTGCAGTTGCCGCACTCGGCGTGATCACAGCCGAGCTTGGTGCCGATGAGGCCGAGCTTGTAGCGCAGCGTGTGAATGAGCGTCTCGTTCGGGAGCACGTCGACCGGCCGATCGCGACCGTTGACGTTCAGCGTCACCAGCCGCGTGACCGTGCCGGCGGCTTGCGCAAACGCCTCGCCGCCGCGCCCGACGACCACGTAACCTGCGGCCGACACCGCAACACCCGAGGCAATCACGCTCTTGATGAAATCGCGCCGCGTCGCGCGAATGTCTTGCGGCGTCGACGAGCCGCTCTCCGGCGTGCCGGCATCCTCGCGATGGATATCGCAAGGGGGAGCTTGGTCGTGCTCTGGCATGATGCGTCCTCCCTGTTCAGGTATGGTCGTGGTGAGCAGGCTATGGCGGGTTCTTGGCGAGAGACGCCATGCCCAGATTTGAATGAGAGTTAATCAGAACAGCACGCTCGCCGCGAGAAATTTTTTTCGCTCCCGCCTGGCGTTGGGACAGTGCCCATTCCCTAATCGTCTTGTCCTATCGGTTCGTGCGCTGACGGTCGCGCAGCTCGACCACGAGCCGAAAGGCTTTCTCGCGATCAGCGTCAGGGATCGATTCAAGCGCCGCATCGCGGCACAGCGTGGCGTCAGCGTTGCCGTTGATCTCGGCGAGCTCGCACCAGGCATAGGCCTGCACATAGCTCTGCGGGACGCCGCGTCCATAGTAGTAGAGAATGCCCAGCATCAGCTGGCCTTCGGCCTGGCCGCGCTCGGCGGCGCGCAGGAGCCATGCCGCGGCCTCGCGGTCGTCGGCGCGTACGCCCATACCGCGATGATACATAAAGCCGATGCCGGCCAGCGACCGCGGCTCATTTTTCTCGGCAAGGGGCCGCCAGGCTTGAAGGGCCGTTTCATAGTCACCGGCATTGAAAGCCGTCAGCCCACGGCCAAAGTCGTCGTCGTCGGTCCCGGCATGTGTGGTGCCGACAAAACCGCCCAGGATCAGACACAAAATCAGGGCGATCAGCCCGATGAGCCTGCTCATCGGGCAAGATTAGCGACGCGGCCCCACCCTGTATACCGCGATGGTCTACCGCCCAAGCGCGGCCGCCTTCTCGGCCTCACTGCGGATGCGCACGTAGCCGACCTTGAAATAAGGCTGCGCGCCGTACCACATGCGGCCTTGCTTATCCTCGAACATGTCGCGGGTGCCGCGCTCGCCATAGGGCGAGGGATATTCCTCGACCTTGCCAGTCGCTGGATCGAGCTTGCCGATCGTGTCGGTGTACATCGAGGCGTACCAGACGTTGTCGGCGTGATCGACCGCGAGCCCATAGGGCGTCGGCATCAGGCCCGGCAGCTTGAACACCTTGAACTCCTTCGCGCTCGGATCAAAGCGCGTCAGGCTGCCGCCGAAATAGTCGCCGATCCACACCATGCCCTTGTGATCGATCTTGAGCCGGCGCGGCGAGACGCCAGCCGGCGGCTGGAAACGCGTGACCTTGTTGGTCTTGACGTCGACCATGCCGATATCCTGGTGGTCGCGGGCGTTGAACTGCGCGAACCAGACATTGCCGGCCTGGTCGACATCGATGCCATAGGTGTCGGGCGCATCGGCCCCGAAATAGGTGTAGCGCTGCGTCTTGGTATCGAACTTCTTCAGCGGCCGGCCCGACGCCCAGATGTTGCCTTCGTGATCGACCACCGCAGTATGGCTGCGGGCGCCACCGCCCTGCGGACCGGCAGGCTCGGGCAGGTTCGGGAACGGATCGTTCGGATCCTTTTGCGCCGGCTTGGTGACATTGAACTTGGTGTTGGCCTCCTGGTCGATGAAGATCTCGAACTTCTCGGTCTTGGTGTCGAAGCGGGCGAGCCCGCCCTGCGCCTCCAACGTCATCCACACCGAGCCATCGTCAGTTGGCAGGATCTCATGGATGAAGCTCAGGGCGCGGTTGGGTAGCCGCCAGGTCTTGATCTCGCCGGTCGTCGGATCGAGCCGCGAGAGGCCGGCATTCATCTCCATCCAAAGGTAGCCGTCCTTGTCCTGCTTGGCGGTGCCGGGCCGGTCCTTGGGATCGCCGGTGAGCTCATAGTCGACGTAGACGACATTGAGCGCCTCGTCGCTGAAATAGCTGTGCTCGACCTTGACCTTGTCCCATTCCGGCAGCTGCGTTGGCGACTGCGGCGTCGTCGAGTCGGGCCCGAAGGCCGCGGCGAGATATTCGGCCACGCGGTTCTCGATCTCGGGCGCGATGCGAGCGACGCCCATGCGGCGCATCACGTCGATCGAATCCTTCCAGCCGTCGAAGTCGCGCCGCCCAATAACGCCGATCTTGCCGAAGGCGTGGCAATTGAAGCAGCGCTGGATGAGCACGTGCTTGGCGTTGCCTTCGGCCTCGGGCAGCAGCACGCCGGCCTGGAACTTGGTGAGCTGGCTCCACTGCACCGCGCTGGTCTGCATGGTGAAGTCGACGCTCTGGCGCCCCTTCTCGTCGATGGTCACGCTGACACGCCGCGACGGCTCGCTCTTGTAGCCGACTGACGTGGCCCAGACCTGATAGGCGCCGGGCGCCAGCTCGTCGGTGAAATAGCGGCCCTGCCGATCGGAGGCGACCATCATAGTCATTCTGGTCTTGGTATTCTGCACGCGCACGAACGCGGCGCGAAACGGCGTGCCGTCGGCATTCTTCACCGTGCCGGTGATCGTGCCCGCCTCGGCCGCAAAGCTGGCCGACGCCAGCAGCGATGCCAGCAGACTGGTGCAAAGAAGTGTGCGCATCTGGATCAGCGGCATTGGGCGCCTCCCGTGATCGGTTTTCTTTGTCGGACGGGAGCAGAGTGACAAGTCTGTTGGCGCCTCGCAAGATCGATTGCGACGCGGCGAAAACCTACGCCCCATAATTGCACGCTCTCCCCTATAGCCCACGTTTCTGACGTGCGCATGTCTCAATTGCGGGCCCGGTCTCAAAGTCGTGAACGCCCTGGCGTACCGCATCCCCCGAACGATGGACGACGCCACCCCCCTCGGGATGCGAGATGCATGCCGGATCATTTCACCTCAGGAGATTACGGATGAGGACATTCCAGTGCGTAGCCGCGATTGCATTCGGCCTCTCGTCGAGCTTGCTGGCCAGCATTGCGTCGGCCCAGGACAGCGACACCCTCAAGGCGCTTCGCGACAAGTCAATGATCAAGGTCGAATACAAGGCTCCGACCGACAAGAATCTTGAGCCGATCTATCAAAGGCTGAAGACCCGGGCGGTGCTCGAGCGGATGCAGGCCTTCCTCTCGCCGCTGCGATTGCCGCAGCCCCTCAACATCATAACGGCCCAATGTGGCGGACAGATCGAGTTGCCCTACCAGCCCGACGCACCCGTAACCATTTGCTACGAATATATTGCATTGATCGAGCAGGCGGCGCCGGCCGGGCTCGGCACGGTCGGCCAAGCGATCGTTACGCGTGATATTGCGCTTGTCGGCCCGTTCGTGCAGTTCACGCTCCGGAACGTCGCGCGCCACATCATCGACATGCTTGAGCTGCCGGTCTGGGGCAATGCCGAGGATGCTGCCGACAGCCTCGCTGCGTTCATCATGCTCGAGGTCAGCCCTCAGGTCGCGCAAAAGACCATTTTCGGCACTGCTTATTTTTTCGCCAAAACGGGCCAATCAGAGAAGCTTGATCTCGCCGCCATCCGCCCGCATATCGCGCAGCGCTATTTCAATCTGTTGTGCATCGCCGTCGGCAGCGATCTGGTCCGCTACTCCGTGTTTTTGCCGGTTGATCGCCAGGAGGGGCCCGTCGACCTGCCGAAGAACCGGATCGGACATTGCCTGCAACTGGCCGCTCCCGAGCACAACGAGTACAACCAGATCAAATATGCCTTCCACCAGTTGATCCGGGACAAGCACGTCGACCTGCCGCTCCTGAAGCAAGTCCGCACCATTGAATGGCTGGCCGACGACTGACGTCATCGCGGTGAACCGTTTCGGCTTCACTCGATCGAATGAGCGCCGGCATCGACGCCCTTACATCAGCCAAAGGATCAAAAGGATATCGTCATGAAGATTTTGACAAACGCTGCGATTGCAGCGACCGCAATTTCGGCCGTCGCGTTTGCCTCGCTCGCAGTCGACGCCGTGCTGGCGCAGACCAAGCCCGACCAGAGCATCGTCACCAAAGAGCAAGCACCGGAGCTGAAGAACAGCAATGTCGTCACCCGATACACTGGCTGGAAATATCAGGCGCTTTACGAGCGGGTGAAGAAGAGAGCCGTGCTGGAGGAAATCAGCGAATTTCTGTCGCCACTGAAATTGAAGAAAAAGCTCATCTTCGAGACCACCTCATGTGGCGTGGTCAACGCCTTCTATGATCCCACCGACCAGACGGTGCACCTCTGCTACGAAATGCTGGATTGGATCGAAAACGTCGCCGCCGTCTCGCCTGACAAGCTCAAACAAAGCCCAGACGCTCCTCCGCGGGGCCTGCTTCCGGGCGTGACCCGCGCCGAAGCGATCGTTGGCGCCATCGGAGGCGTCGCGTTGCACGAAACCGGCCATGCTGTTTTCGACATTCAGCAGATTCCGCGCCTCGGGCGGGAGGAAGATGCCGCCGACATGGTCGCCGGCTTCGTGATGCTGCAATTCGGCAGCGAGGTCGCTCGCGTCATGATCAAGGGCATGTTCAACGTGACGCACAACTGGCAGGCCGAAACCCCGAACATCAGCGTGGCCTTGCTCGCGGATTCGCACAGCTTGGCCTTGCAGCGGGGCTTTGCAATCCTTTGTCTGGCCTATGGCAAAGAGCCGGACACATTCAAGGACTTGGCGCAGGCCTGGCTGCCGCCCGCCCGCCAGCCGTCTTGCGCTCGGGAATATCGTCAGGCGGAAAACGCCTTCCGAAAGACTATCCTGCCGTATGTTGACCAGGCACAGATGAAGAAAGTCCGGCAGATGCAAATTCTGCGTCCGGACGACAGCAAATTGTAAGCAATCAATCGACGCATCACCGATGCAGGCTCGACAGCCGGGGCGGCATGCCTCTGCTGTCGATCTGCGTTTGGAGCAAGACCGCTTGGAGCCCGCATTGAGCGCCAGCGAAATACGGGAACGCCCGAGCAACTTGCAAGCTACTTCGCCGATCCGGTGGCGGCGACCCGGGTCTTGGCGTCGTCGTCTTTCGACGCGTCCGATACAGCCTGGGCTCTCGTTTTGGCTTCCTTGATCCGCGCCTGGCGCAACGACCCCGCAAGCTTGCGCCATTCGCCGCGCGACTGGATATGGGCGGGATCATAGCCTGGCATCGGCCGGAAGAGCCCGTACTTGGCGCCGTGGGCGTCGATCCAGTGCCAGACATCCGACATCTCGGTGCCGTCAACAGCAGCCACGTCGACCGCCTGACCGTGACCATAGCCGCCAGTGCGCCGGCTGCCGCCATGCAGCGAATTGCCGCCGCTCGCCTTGATGCCGGAAGCGATGTGCTGACGATAGTCGTCGCGGAACGCGCTCAGGATCGCCCACGGCACGCCGGCGGCGTCCATGGCTTTGCCGGCGTGATAAAGCTGCTCGCGGAAATCGGCATCCATGCCGCTGATCACGTATTTCGCCAGCGGCATGCCGACGCGCTTGGCCGCAGCGGGGTCCTTCCAGGTGAAGTCGCCGGAGCCGTCCTTCTTGTTCGGCAGGCGCTGATAGACTTCCCAGAGATATTGCGAGACCTCGTCCTCGAGCTCTACCGGAATGTCCTTGCCGGTGAGCTTAGGCTGGCCGATGTCGATCTGGCGCGCGTCGGCGCTGGCAAGCACGAAGCCCGGCGGCTGCGGACGCGCGGCTTCCTGCACCGGCGGGCGCGCGAAGCTGATGGTTCGTACCGTCTTGGTCAGGCTTCCGGTGATGAACTCCTCAACCGGAGTGACCTCGCCGGATTCGGTGTCGCCCCAGCGATCAGCAAAATTCAGGCTCGACTCGTCCTGTCGGTAGGCCAGCGTCGTGTTGGGCGCGTCGCCGGGCTCGTAGTCCTCCGGCAGACTTGGATTGCGGCTGACCGCGATCATCACCACCAGGGCGGTCACCATGGCCGAGAAGCACGCCGCTCCGGCCTGCCGCGCGGCGCCGCGCGCGAAGCTCGCCACACGCGCCGAGAGCGTCGGCCGATAGAGCGAACCGGGAGGCGCGCTGGTCAATGCACGCGGATCCCGTCTGACGTATGCGGCCCGTACTGTCAAAACCCCAATTCCCCTGACGCAGTCCCCTGAACCCATCACCGCCACACGCGCCAGCGCACACGGCCGCAATGGTCGACGCCACGACGCGCAGAGGCGACGACGCCAGTGCGCGCTTGAACCCTAGAATTTCGGTGGGTGAATGCCCCCGACCCCGAAACAACGTCCCGATGTAAGTGAGTCTCTGTGATGAATAAGGAAAAAAATTGACAGTGATAATGAAGCGACAGACGTGGTTGAGGCACCGTATACCTACTAATACCAGGGCACCTCTTGTGGCCTATACCTGTCTAATACTGGGACAAATATCGCGACATGGCGGTATCATGTGGTGTGTCCGGAATGATTCTTTTAACCATGGCGAAGGTATTCGCCGAAAATCTCTTTTGCTTAGCGGTTGCCTAAGACCACTCGCCGCTCGCTTCGCCACTATTCCGACCTGATGTCAGCAAGCTTGACGGCCGTACTCCATCGCGTCGCTTCGGAGCCGACGTAATCAGAGCACTCCTGCGGCGAGCGCGGGCGAGGCACCGGCCGTAGTGCAGTTTCGCGACTGGCTGCTGGCGGCATTTGCGGGGATGGATGAGAGGCCGCATGACGACAGCTATGCGGACGTCGCGTTGCGACGCCTTTTGATTGTGCGGAAAGGACATCTGGAGCGGGCGAACAGATTCGATCCCTCGAACCCCGACCTTGGCAAGGTCGGGGCACCGAAGAGCAGAGGGACAATCAAGCACCAACGACTCGGCGGGCGGTAGTCTATGTTCCGTTCCTAATTGCCCGTTTGCTCCCGCCTGTCGCCAAGCGCGTTCGCACCCCTATAGCCATCCGCTCGCGCAATCTGTCCCGCGATGGCTTCTTCTTTCGCATCTTCCCGGAGGCTCACCTCCTCAAGGAACCACCCCACCGGCCGCTGGTAGATTTGCGCCAACCTCGCAACGATCACTGCGCTCACGCGATTGTAGCCAACCTCATACTTGCGCATCTGCTGATAGGTGACACCGACCGCCTTGGCTGCCCGGTATTGTCGAATGTTGGCGGAGATCCGCGCAACGCGCAGACGCCGTCCTATCTCGCGATCGATGAAGTCGGGTTTGTGTTTCATAGCGCCACCCCAAAGAATGCAAAGCGGGGCCGCCGCGGCCCCGCCACTAATTCAAGAAACGACGATGATGATTCGCCGTTGCATGGGTTCACTGGATCGGGAACAGCCAGCTCAGGCGACCCTGGACGGAGTCGACGTGTGCGCGGCTGGCGCCGAAGCTGACCGGCCGACCGCTGCCGCCGGAATCATCGATGAACGAGATCGTGCTCTTCGGGAATTCATGGTGACGATACAGCACACCGAGGAGCACGTTCGGCGTCATCTTCCAGTCGAAGCCAGCACCAACCACCCAGCCCAGCCGCGTGTCGCCCGTTGAGGAGGC
>Ga0209488_10002493_pt1 | contig 15060 bp, 14 predicted proteins | sample Rivendell_Oct201_8_FD_188349 | JGI IMG/M metagenome (GOLD analysis project Ga0209488, IMG submission 188349) | Vadose zone soil microbial communities from the Eel River Critical Zone Observatory, Northern California, USA -... | ecosystem: Environmental > Terrestrial > Soil > Vadose zone >... | reverse complement strand
CCACGACGGTAGTTTAGTTCCGGGCCCAGGGTGACGCGCCGGAAATTCGAACCGTAGATTCCGGGGATGCCATAGTGCCTGGCGAGTCTCTCATTCAGGAATGTGTAGTCGGCAGTCAGCAAGTCGACGACGTTGCGATCCTCGCGCATGATGCTTTCGAAGAGCAATTCCGTTTCGCGCCGGAAGCCCTTGCGCAATTCATCGTCCCAGTCGGGATAGTGGACGCCGTCGGGCGATGTCGAGGGCAGATTCCTCAGGTACAGAATCTGATCGGCAAAGTTCGTCACTAACGCCTGTGACCGCGGATCGGCAAGCATGCGCTTGGTCTGCTGTTCGAGCATGGCGGGAGTGCTCAGCTTGCCCTGTGCGGCCACGCCGATCAACTCGTCGTCCGGAATGCTGCTCCACAAAAAGAAGGAGAGACGCGACGCCAGTTCGAGATCGCTGATGCGGTAGCTTTTTCCGATCGCAAGATTGGCCGGTTCCTTTTCCGCGCGCACGAGGAATTGAGGGCTGGCGAGAAGCCGCCGGAGAGCCAGTTCAATACCGTCATCGAAAGATGAGCCCTTGCGCCCTTCCTGATAGAACTCCATCAGCGCTTCCAGATCCTGGGAGGACGAAGGACGGCGAAATGCGCGGCGCGTCAGCGTCGACAGGATTTCCTTTGCGCAGGGTTCTTCCTGCGCGGCAGTCGCTGGATGGCAGGTAAAGACTTTGCGTATGGTTCGCGAGTCGTCCGGGCGCGTGGCGCCAAACGGGCCCTGGATTTTCAGCAGACCGATCGCAGGGTAGTACTGCAGTTGGGGAACACTGTTGTTCTCGAGCGACTTTCGTTCGTATTGCCGGATCAGGTCGAGGCTGGGTCGCGAGTTCGTGGCCAGGAATGTTGCGCCGACCATGTGCGAACCGGATTTCACAGGGACTGTAACGTTGATGGTCCCATCGCCTTCGTCGGCAGCCATTCCCTGGCTCAGGCCGACGCCGACGTAATCCACCAGCTTCACCCTTTCGCCATCGACCAGGAATTCGATCTTTTCGCCGGGAGTGTATTTCCCGATGCCGAGGTTCTGAATCGAAAATCGGTACTCGCCGTCGGCCGGAAAGGTGTGACGGACCAGCATTCCGCCGCGCGTGCCAAAGGGCAAACCTTCGATCTGGATGTTCTGCGACCCGTCGGCCGGCGCAATGTAGGTCATTTCGGTCGGCGACTTCCAATAACCAACCGCCATGCGTGCGATTCGGGTCGCGGCGGTCATGTAGGCTTCAAGCAATGTCGGCGAGAGCGTGAGCGAGCCCGCGACATTGTCAAAGCCACGGGCAGAATCGTCCGGAGGCAGGAGAGTCTCCACGTCGACGTCGAAGTCGAGCAGGTCGCGGACAGCGTTGGCGTACTCGGTGCGATTCAGGCGGTGGAGAATAATGGAGCCGGGGTTTGGTCGGCTGGCTGCCTTTCGATCGATTTCCGCTTCGAGCCAGTTGCGCAGTCCTTCGTACTCTGCAAGCGGAGGCCTCTTTATGCCCGGCGGCGGCATCAGGCCAGCACGAAGTTTTCGAACCACCTTTTCCCACAATTCGGGGTGATCGCCTGCCGTCGCGAGGTCGATGCCTTCGAGCGTGAGGTTGGCCTTCTTTGTCTTGTCGTTGTGGCAGGTGACGCAGTACTGATCGAGAAGCGCGCGCTCGACGGCGGCTGTGGATACAGGTGCCGCGACAGACGATGTGCGCTGCGGTCCGGTTGCTTGCCCGTAGCCGAAAGCTACCGACACGATGGTGATGCAACCAAGTATGACCAGGTTCTTCATTATTGGCAAAACCCCGATGGAAACTCCAAGAAAGACGAACTTTTGAGGGAACTATACCTTGAACGAAGAGACAGCGTAAGGAATTTGAATGAAGGATTTGGACGTTGCCGGTGAAGTCTCAAATCGGCCCACGCAGATCAGCGAGAAGTTTCGGCCGAGTCCTTCTCCCTCAGGGAGAAGGTGGCCCGAAGGGCCGGATGAGGGAATCAATTTTCGCGGCCCATCTCTTGATGGGGCACCCTCTCCCCAAGGGAAAAACAGGCCTCTGATTCTCAGAAGTGACGGATCTGCGGTGCGTTTTCTAATTGTCATGCATTGAGCTGCAGTGATAGAAAACTGCGCAGGAGCCAGGAACCATGAAACGCATACTCGAATGCCTCGTGATCGTACTGCTGTCGGCGGCGTCTGCCCAGGCGGCGGCCAGCGAAGTGGCCGACGCCGTCATGAAGGGGAATAAGGAAGCCCTGCGTGCACTGTTGCTGAAGAAAGCCGACGTGAATGCGCCGCAGGTCGACGGCACCACGGCCTTGCACTGGGCCGTGCAGGCGGACGACCTGGCGACTGCCGACCTCCTGATTCGTGCGGGCGCGAAAATTTCGGCGGCAAATCGCGAAGGCGCAACACCGATGCAGCTTGCTGCGGTCATTGGGAATGCCGCAATGATCGATAAATTGATCAAGGCCGGAGCGGATCCGAATGCGGCCCTCTCACAATCCAACGATATGGCGCTGATGTTTGCGGCGCGCACCGGGAAGCCCGATGCCGTCAAGGTACTGTTGGACAATGGCGCGAAGGTGAACGCCAAAGAATCGTGGGGCGATACGACGGCATTGATGTGGGCCGTTTCCGAAATGCATCCTGCTGTCGTGAAGTTGCTGGTGGATCGAGGCGCCGACGTGAATGCCCGTTCGAAGTTCGTGCCTTCCGCAACCGGCCGCGGGTTTGAAGGTGCGTCTCCGGTGGATTCCCGTTCAAACCAGCCTCCCGAGGAGCATTCGAGCGGTTCGTTGACGCCGTTGATGTTTGCTGCTCGTGAAGGCGATCTCGAATCGGCGCGCCTGCTGGTTGCCGCCGGAGCGAAAATAAATGCCGTCGATGGCGATGGAAAAGGCTCGCTGTCCCTGGCGCTGTTCAACGGCAGTTATGATGTGGCGTCATTTCTCGTGGACAACCACGTCGACGTCAATCAGGCGGACGCCGAAAGGTTCACGCCGCTGTTCTGGGCTGTCGATCGCCGCAACATGGAAACGGCGCCCAATTTCCCGTGGATGGTGACCACCGATCCGCTGCCTCTGATCAAGAAACTTCTCGATGCCGGCGCGAACCCGAATGCCATCGTCAATAACACGCCGCGTGGCCGCATGCGGGAAGGATCGCCGCGTATCGTGTTTGCCACGGCTTTGATGCGCGCGGCATTTGCGGGCGATCTGGAATTGACAAAACTTCTCCTTGCCCATGGCGCGGATCCGAAGATTGTTTCCAAAGATAACGAGACCGTGCTTCAGGCCGCGGCAGGAACCGGGTTCATTCCCGGCTATAACAAGACGAGACCTGCAGCCGAACGACTCGAAGTCGTCAAGCTCCTGGTCGAACTCGGGCAGGATGTCAATGCCGCCGACAATTACGGCATCACGGCGCTGATGGTCGCAGGCAACATTGGAGACGTTCCGATCATCCAGTATCTGATCGACAGGGGCGCCGATCTGGGCGCCTATGATCTGGGCAAGAAGAACGACGGACAATTCGGTTCCAGCATCGAACCGCTGATGCCGATCGACTACGCGATTGGGGTTGGAACCTTCCGGCCCAACAACGCGATCGTGTTCAATGAAGATGCGGTGAAGCTGATGAGCCGCCTGATGAAGGAGCGCGGAATCAAGCACACGACCTCAGAATGCACGCTGCGGGGCTTCACGTGCTCGACCGCGAATGTCGATCCCAAGACCGCGACGCCCGCTCAGATTCAGTTGATCCGGAAGATTCAGACGGGATATCAGGTCGACGGCCTCACCGGCGGCCTTGCGGTAAAAGAGCAGGGAAAGTAGATCTCTTCGACATCGACGTGCGGCCGGAACGGTACACCCACTATTACAAGAATGAATTTCCGGTGCGATTCCACAGCAGCATGGTCACGCGCCGCTGGGGGCCGGGCGAACGCATCGTGTTCGAAAGGTACACCAAAGAAGTGTTCGACGAGACCTTCAAATGGATCGCCGACCACGGTATCTTCGCCGGCACGGGCATGGGCAACCAGGACTACGCCGGATCGATCGCCTCCAGTGCGGGCTAATTTCGGAAAGGACTTGAATCCTCACGCTGCAGGTGTGCTCTTCATTCCCTTGAGGGAGCTCAAGTTCAGCAATTGGATTTCAATCACGTTGCCACTCTCATCCTCACAGAACACGAAGCCGTTCTTTTCGTACGACCGCGCCTCTACGCCCGGTGCGATCTTAATTGACGCAAAATCAGCGTCCGCATCAACGAACACCTGAGGAAACTTGTTCGGCTTTACTTTTGTCCTTCGAACCGGGCCATTACCGTTACGACGACCCATAGGGATTTCTCCTGACGCTCAAGCAGGACCGCGGCGACGAGATTGTCGGACCGGTCTGGAAGAGCCTTTGCGAAAATCCATTTCGGTCCCTGGGCAATACGGAGATCGGGATCAGCGATCAAGAGACTGATCTTCGCCAGACTGATGTGGCGCTCTTCCATGCGAGACACAGCATGTGGAGACAGAACCCACTTCGTGATCTTTGGTACGCCCTTCAAATGACCTCAACGGTAATATATCGGACTGCCGCCTCTTCAACGCGAAGAAATAGACTGAAGGAATCTGGCGCAAGCATCGGAAAACTTCGCCGTCCACTCATGTCCGGCGTCGAGCACGATGCTATGGACGGTGACACCTGCAGCACGCAAGCGGGTCTCGTCCGCGGTCCGCTTGTCTGACGTATACCACTCGTCGCGCGCTCCTTGTCCGATCAGCGCGATCGGAATGCGCGCCAGCATGTGCGCATCGAGTTCCGGCGGAACGTCACCGCCACATGCAATCACGCCTGCGACCGTCGGGCTCATTGCCGCGGCGGCGCGGAATGCCATAGCGACGCCTTGCGAAAAGCCAGTCAGCACCACCGCCGCGCGAGGCTCTTCCGAAAGCCGATTCAATACGCTTGAGACATACGCGATGTTGTCGGCTATTGCGAGTTCTCGATTCTGCCTCGTCCTCCAGCTCGCGACGACTTCGTTCGTGCGCCGGCGATAGAACGGATGCAGCCCTTGAATCGATGCGACGGCCCAGCGATCGATTTCCGGAATCGTCCGGAGGCGGGTCATCTCCTCCTCAGCCGTTTCCCCATAGCCGTGAAAGCCAACAAGCAGGGGGGCGCCGAGCGAAGTTCCAGGCGAGACAAGATAGCGGCCGTGCGTACCGGTGGCGATCGTGTGCTCCACCGTGGGGCGTGTTTCGTCTGTCATCGCAGTCTCCTAATAAAGCTTGCGCTCAGGTGCGTGCGAGAACCCTATAGATTCGTTTGATCGAATGTTGAAGCATCTGGGTTTGGCGGGCGATGCCGACCGCGCTATATGACTAGTGAGTACGGTGATTGCTTTTGCGGCCTTCAACGATTTTCCGGTTTGCATTGCCGAATTTCTTTAGTAAAGGGATCTTAGCTGAAATGAATAAGGAGGACCCGATGCGTCGTACCTGTCCCACATGCAACACAAAGGTCGTGGTGATGTTGAAGAGTCATTCCGCAACGCGAGAAGGCATCCTTGAAAATGGGAGAGTTGAATTCTTCCACTTGCGAAGAAGCCCGCATAACAGCGGAGAAGGCGATCATGACTGGGTTGTTCCTCTACCTGGTGACCCCAAAAAGCATGATTCGTTTCTTAGCAAGTTTGGCCTTTGACCTTCGGAAAAGGAGAATCGAATGACCACCGACAGAACCACCAAATTTCTATTGTTACTGATCGCACTAGCTTTGCTGCTTAACGTGGCAAATACTTGGCTGCAACCGGTTCCCGTTTTGGCTCAATTCGTAGGGCTTTCTCCAATTCAAAAGCCAAATACTCTCAGATGCTCTGGAAAGCTCAAGGCCAATGCTTATGGAGGGATCAAAGAAAGTATTGGCGGTTATGACATGGAGTTGGAATGCAAATAGCAACTCGCCAATATGCGCTTGCCCGGGTTGCCCCAAAGGCTGGCTAACCTCCAGTTTGAATCATGCTGGCATTCTGGATGAAGGCGCGAAACATACGACGTGCTCTCGACCGATTCACCACGGTACCGTGCCGCGCCATCGAAAGTCCGATATTCCCTCTCTGTGGGATCAAAGTTTTCGGATTTCTTAATGGAGTTCTTAAATGAACGGCAATCTTTCCCCCAGCAGTTCGGCAGCTTGCAGCCTGTCACTTCGGGACGTCAGACTTTGCGAATTGATTGTTTCCTGCCTTAGCCGAAACCAAGTTAGACCTATGAAGGGAAGAATATGACAATCGCTCTCGGTTTGAATTTCAATGGCGGAATTGTCATAGCGGCGGACACGCTCGAAACTCACTATTCCATGAAAGTCAGTACGGCCAAGGTGAAACTTTCTGCACGGTCTGATTTCGGCGCTATCGTAATATCCGGAGCAGGGACTGCTGGATATATTGATTCCATTTCACAAGAATTTCAGCGGATGTTTATGGCTTCGGACTCATCGGAATCGCTTGACGGCCTTGAGGCTAAATTCAAAATCTTACTTGAAGAGTTTTACGCAAAGCATGTTCTTCTTCCGTTTGAAAGAGAGAAAAGACATTTTAGTTTGATTATCGGAGTCACTAAAGGGAGTGATTGCAAGCTTTGGACTAGTGAAGAAGACACACTAAAATCGTCACAAGGATTTGCTGCTGTCGGTGTAGGCGCCGAATTTGCACTTACTGTTCTAAGCCACTACTATCGATATTCTCTGCCTCGCGAGCAAGGGGAGCTGTTGGCGTCCTATGTGACATATTTAGCCAAAGAGACGATTGACTCCTGTGGAAAATATACGGACGTAGTATCTGTTTATGGCCCTATGTTCAATCTGATTCCGCGCCTCACGACTCAATTCATGGAGAATCAATTCGCCCAATTTTCTTTATTTGAAACCGCTGCCGTGCAATACATGCTGGGTCGTCCAGTTAAAGATAAGGCAGGATCGCGCAAGAGCCTGATTTCATTTCTTGATGGGATCAGATCGGAGATTCAAGGCGAGCACAAATCCAATATAGTGGAGCATCCTGTAATTGATTGGGGCGATGACCGTTTCCACGGGAAATAGTCCGTCTCTATCGACCACCGCTTACATTCCTGATTCCTACAAATATCCGCAAGAATCTCAGTGTGGCCAGCAAGATCTGGAAGGATATGGTCCGCTCGTTCATGCATGGGGCATTCGAGGGCGCGTATAACGGCGGATGCCTACAGTCACCTTTTGGACCAGCGCCGACCACAGGCGGCAGCGAAGACGGATGATTTCCTGTTTGGAAAAAAGGCCGCAGTAGCTGGATAAACTCACCTGAACCACGGGGGACCATTCGGTCCCCTCTCTCCTTCCGTTTCCTGCTTCCGTTTCCCATTGACAGCGCTCCCAGCCGACGCTACATGAAGTCAATGCACGCTCCACAGGATGAACGTTTGACAAAGTTTGACTCGCATGTGAGCGAACTACTTCGGGCTATTCACCTTTGCCTTGGCAACGACTGCGTCATTCCCTCGATGATGCTTCTATACGCAGCAGCCGATGGAATGGCATGGCTCTATAAAGACCATGATGCCAACAATAATGGAAGGGACTTTCGAGAATGGGTGGATAAGTTTTGGCTAGTTGAGCGCCGCTCTGGTCAAGCGGGAGGAATTAGTAGTGGCGATTTGTGGTCAGCAAGAATTGCGTTGCTGCACGAACAGACGAGCAACTCTGGGTATACGAGAAGTGGGAAGACCCTTCCGCTGATATATTTTAGCGGTAAGGGCCGGATGGATATTCCTTCAGGTGGGGAGTGGAATCAAAAGCAACCCGTAGGCGTTCGCGCAGAAGACATGGTCACTGCATTCACTATGGCAGTTGATCGCTTCCGAGAATTCATCCTTCAATCACCGCGCCGGGAACGGATCTTATCTCGCTGTACAGAGTGGTTCGATCAGATCCGGCCACACGGGTACTTTAAGTGCAACTAGGGGAACCCGCCAGTTTTTGCGAACCTTTCCCTTGCTGTAAGTTCAAACGGTAATTAATAATGCGTCACGATGAAACTGACGTTCGTGTCCGCACTTTTTCTCTTGGTCTCGACCATTCCGACACTTGGTCAGGCGAATAAGAATGCAGAAGCACTCATAGTCAAAAACTACAAAGGGCTTCCTGTAGTTGTGGAGGACGTTAACACGAGCTCCGTTGGGATTACTCGTGACGCCATTAAGAATCGGGCGGAATTGAGAGTGCGGTCCGCAGGTTTACGCCCAATAGAAGGCGACGGGACCCAGTGGGTCTATGTTCGAGTCAATGTGGTGGGAGCAGGTTTTGCTATCAATGTGTCATTCCGCCGAAAGGTCTTCTGGTATCGGTTGGACGGTAGCATCACGAGCGACGTCGGAAGCGTTTGGGAAACCGGAACTACCGGAACCACTCCTAACGCTGGATACGTCATGGAGACACTAGACCGTGTGTTGGATACATTCCTGAACGCTTACCTCAAAGCCAACCAAGACTCGAAATAGTCGCGTTAGGCGGCGCAGTTTCCTATCCCGACACGGGCAACTTCAAGGTCATTCCTATGAGTTGCCTGATGGATTGCTGAAAAAGGGTCTTTTTAGGTCCATTTTTCGTATTCGAGAGTTCAGCTCAAAACTGGTGTTTTCTGGTAAATGCGCCCGAGACGAGTCGAACGTCCGACCTTTGGTTTCGGAGACCAACGCTCTATCCAGCTGAGCTACGGGCGCGCGTTGAAGATTCTAGCAACTTCGCGGGAGTTTGAATACTGCGCCTATATGTAAGGTTGCGCCGGACTGATCCGGCTGCAGGCGGCGAAATGGTTCGGCTTGATTTCCACCAGTTGCGGGACCGACAGCTTGCATTCCGGAATCACCCAGGGGCAGCGCGTGTGAAAGGGACAACCGGACGGCGGATTGATGGGTGACGGCACATCTCCCTCCAGCACGATCCGCTGGCGCGTGGCCTCCACCTTCGGGTCCGGCACCGGCACGGCGGAGATCAGCGCCTTGGTGTACGGCATCAGCGGGTCTTTATAGATCTCCTTCGCATCCGCGATCTCCACAATCTTTCCCAGATACATCACTGCGACGCGATCCGACACGTGACGAATCGCCCGCAGATCGTGCGAAATAAACAGGTACGTCAGGTTCCGCTGCTTCCGCAGCTTCTCCATGAGATTCATGATCTGCGCCTGGATCGAAACATCGAGCGCGGAGATCGGTTCGTCGGCCACGATGAAATCGGGACTCGCCGCCAGCGCGCGTGCGATACCGATGCGCTGCTGCTGGCCTCCGGAAAACTCGTGAGGATAGCGTTTCACAAATCGCGGGCTGAGGCCGACGGTCTCCATCAACTCGGCAATGCGCTTCTCCCGTTCCGCGCCTCGATACAATCCGAACGTATCGATCGGCTCCGCGATAATCTGCGCCACTGTCATGCGCGGATCCAGCGACGCATAAGGATCCTGAAACACCATCTGCAGATGCTGGCGCTGCGTGCGCAGTTCGCGCTCCGTAATGTGGGAGAGGTCCTTGCCACGAAACGAAACGCTGCCATCGGTGATTTTCACCAGACGCAGGATGGCGCGGCCCAGCGTGGACTTGCCGCAGCCGGATTCACCGACGAGGCCCAGCGTTTCACCCGGCTGAATATCCAGCGACACGCCGTCGACTGCCTTCACGATCCTGCGAACCGAGCTTCCTCCAGTCGCCTTGTCCCAGAGGGTGCCGCCACCAAGGTCGAAATGAACCTTCAGATCACGTATGGCGACCAGTGGATTTGGCATACACCTCCTTTCCGAAATGACACAGCGTGGTGTGTCCCGGCGCGACCTGCAACTCCGGAGGGAACTCGCGAAAGCAGATGTCCTGGGCCGTCTCACATCGCGGTGCGAAAGGACAGCCCGGCGGCATATGCGCGGGGTCCGGCGGAAGGCCAGGGATCTGATACAACTCACCCTGCGACGCCGTCGGATCCGGGACGGACATCAGCAATCCTTTGGTGTACGGATTCGCCGGAGATTCGAACAGCTCGGCGGTGGACGCACGTTCGAAAATCTTTCCCGCGTACATGACGATGATTTCGTCGGCCATTCCGGCCACGACACCCAGGTCATGAGTGATGAGAATCACGCTGGAGCCCGTTTCTTTTTTCAGCCGCTGGATCAGATCGAGAATCTGCGCCTGGATGGTGACGTCGAGTGCCGTCGTCGGTTCGTCGGCAATCAGCAATTCCGGCTGGCACGACAGCGCCATCGCGATCATGACGCGCTGCCGCATCCCTCCTGAAAACTCGTGTGGATAATTGTCGACGCGGGCGCTCGCGTCCGGAATTCCTACGGTTTCGAGCATCTTCACCGCGTGCGCATACGCCTGTTCCCGCGAGTAGCCGAGATGCAGCTCGGTGATTTCCATCAACTGGCGTGAGATGCGCATGAAGGGATTCAGCGAACTCATCGGATCCTGAAACACCATCGCAATGCGCCGGCCGCGAATCTGGCGGATTTCTTCTTCGGAAAATTTCAGCAGGTCTTTGCCATCGAAGATCACTTCACCGCCCGCGATGCGTCCCGGTGGAGTCGGAACCAATCGCAGGATGGAATGATTCGTCACCGATTTTCCCGAGCCCGATTCGCCGACAATGCCCAGAGTCTTGCCCCGTTCGAGTTCGAAGCTCACACCGTTGACGGCGCGAACGAGCCCGTCATCGGTATCAAACCATGTCTGCAGGTTGCGTACGGAGAGCAGGCTCACGAGCGCCTCGTCTGCGGATCGAGAGCGTCACGCAGCCCATCACCGACGAAGTTCAGCGAGAACAGCGTGAGCGCCATCGTCACACCGGGAAAGATGAGCTGCCATGGAAATACCGCGATGTTCTGGATGCCTTCCGCTGCAAGGCTGCCCCACGACGCCAGCGGCGCCTGGACGCCGAGTCCGAGAAACGACAGGAACGCTTCCAGCAGCATGACCGCCGGCACTTCCAGCGTCGCGTACACAATCACCGGCCCGATGGTGTTGGGAACCAGATGGCGCATCACGATTCTCCATTGCGCCACACCGGTCGCGCGGGCAGCGGTGACGAATTCCTGGTTCTTGAGCGAAATGACCTGGCCGCGAACGATGCGCGCCATGGTCAGCCACGAGACGGCCCCCAGTGCGGCGAAGAGGAGAATGAGCTGGCCCAGCGCGGTCTGCCCTCCGAAGAGCGCGAGCAGGACGATCACGATCATCATGTAGGGAATTGCGAACAGCATGTCGACGATGCGCATCATCAGTTCGTCGAGCTTGCCGCCGGCATATCCGGCCGCGGCGCCATAGGTGATGCCGATCAACAACGAGACGATGGTCGAAATGATTCCCACCATCAGCGAAATGCGCCCGCCGAGAAGAACGCGGGCCAACATGTCGCGGCCTTCGTTGTCGGTGCCCATCGGGTGGGTCCAGGATGGAGGAAACGATCGGACCAGATCCGAGTCCGGCGGAATGTAGTCGTAGGTGTAGCCCGTGGCGCGAAAGATGATCGCCGGCCCGACGATGGCCGCCACTGCGATGATGCCGACAATCACCATGCCGAAAACCGCCAGCCGATTCCGGACCAGCCGCCGCATCGCCTGATGGAAAAGAGAGCTGCCGGCAATTGGGGGAATGAGGGGACTGTCCCCTGTGTCCCCGAATTTCGTGGAGCTCAATAGCGGATCCTCGGATCGATGTACGCGTACGCCACGTCGACCAGAAGATTGCAGACCAGAATCGTGATCGAGATGAATGCCACGATGCCGAGAATCAAGGGCTCGTCGCGGTTCAGGTTCGCATTAATGAAGTACGTGCCGAGTCCCGGCAGCACATAGATGCGCTCGATGACGACGGTTCCGGTAATCAATCCGGCCAGCGCGGGGCCAGTGAGCGAAACCACCGGAATGATTCCGCCGCGAAAGGCGTGTTTCAAAACCACGGCTGTCTCCGAAAGGCCCTTCGCGCGCGCTGTCCGAATATAGTCTGAACGAAGAACCTCCAGCATTCCCGATCGCGTCAACCGGGCGATGTAGGCCATGTAGATCACCGACAGCGTCAGCACGGGCAGCACGGCGCTGCGTGTCGCGAAGCCATCCCACCGCGCCGGAGGCAGCCAAAAGAGGGTCAGCGAAAAGATGAGAACCAGGATCGGACCGAGCACGAACGTCGGCACGGAAATGCCGAGCATGGAAAGAGTCATCGAGGTGTAGTCCCATTTCGAGTTGTGCCTTACGGCGGCATACAAACCCGAAGTGATGCCCACCAACAGGGAGAGGGCGTACGCCAGCAGGCCGACCATCGCCGAGACCGGAAAGGCGCGCCAGAGGATCGCATTCACCGACTGGCCTTCATACTTCAACGAGGTTCCGAAATCGAGGCGCGCCGTATTGACGATCATTTTTCCGTACTGCACATACCATGGCTTGTCCAATCCGTATTTGACGCGCAGATTGGCCTCAATCGCCGGCGGCAGCCTTTTCTCGCCGGTGTAGAAACTACCGGGCGCCAGGCGGATCAATCCCCAGGTGAGGGACACGACGACGAGCACCATGGGAACGGTGGAGACTAAGCGGCGGATGACGAATCGCAGCATCAGGGTTTCGGTACCGGGTCGGGGTCATTCCATTTGGACGGGTCGTGCTCGATGTAGACGAACTTCCATGCGTAGAGCGAGCCGGGGTTCGGAAACATGCCCTTCACATACGGTTTCTTTACCCAGTCGACGGATGTGACCCAGATCGGAATCACCGCGCCGGAGTCCAGCAATTGTTGCTCGGCCGCTGCCAACTTTCGGAACCTCTCCTTGGGATCCTTGGTCCGATTCGCGTCATCGAGCTTGTCGACGTAGCTTTTCTCCCACCACCCGGTGCCGTTGTTGCCGGTGGGAGTCTGGAACAAACTGAGGAAGGTGTAGGGATCCATGTAGTCGCCGAACCATCCCGAGCGTGAGATTCCTTGATACTCCAGTTTGTTTCGCGATGTGAAGAATGTACGGGTCTCTTGGTTCTTCAACGGCACGGTGAGTCCGAGATTTTGTTTCCACTGTGCCTGAAGAAGTTCGGCAACCTGACGGTTGGTGTCGGTGGTGTTGTAGGTGTATTCGACCTTGTCGATGGGAAACTTCGAGGGATCGAAATTCCCGGCCGCGTCTTTGTAGCCGGCTTCCGCCAGCAACTGCTTTGCACGCTTCGGGTCGAACTTATCCCCCTTCACGGTCGGATATCCGGGATAGATGCCATTCGGTATGAAAACGTCCAGCGGTTTTGCGACGCGCCGGAATTTTGCAAGCGCTTCCCTGTCGAGCGAAAGGCTGAATGCCTTTCGGACACGGACGTCGTTCATGGGCGGACGCGTGGTATTGATCTGGAGGTAGTAGTTTCCCTCCTCGGGAGCGTCCATGTAGTCCTTAAGTTTTCGGATGAAGTCGATCCACGGCAGCGGGACGCAGTGGTTTTCCAGGGCGTCCACGGCTCCGGCCTTGTAGAGGTTCATCATCGTGGTGGTGTCTTCGGCCGGATAGAAACGGATTTCCTCGAGCCGAACTCTCGCCGCATCCCAGTACATCGGGTCCTTCGCGGCAACAACGCGGTCGTACGGCACCCATTCCGTGAGGTGAAATGGACCGCTGGTGACGATGTTCTTCGGCAGAACCCAGTCGGCGTTTCCGTACTTTTCGATCGTCTTGCGATGGACGACCATAAAGAATTGATGCGCCATCATGCCGAGAAAGTATGGCGACGGTTGCGTCAGCGTGTAGCGCACCGTGGAAGGATCCAGCGCAACGGCGCCAAGGTCCTCTGCGCGGATCGGAACGAATTCCTTTCCCGGTTCGGGCTTTGCGCCGGGCGCGACAAATCGCCGGGTCTTGGTTGCGGGCTCGAGATCGAACTGGCCGGTGGCGATGCTGCGAACGAAGGAGCCACCGGAGTTGTATCCCTCGGCATACAAGATGGGATACGCGATGTACGAGTACTCGGCGGCAAGTTTGGGATCCAGCCCCCGCCGCAGAGACCAGACGAAATCCTCGGCGGTAATGGGATCGCCGTTGGAAAACCGCGCGCCGTTCCGAAGATGGAAAGTAAATTGAGTGAAGTTACCGTTGATCTCCCACTTGTCCGCGATGCCGGGGAAAGGCTGCATGGTCTTCGGGTCGTAGATCACCAGACCTTCAAAGAGCGCCATATAAATACGCGCCTCGGAGATTCCAGTGCCGATCTGCGGATCGATGGATTGCGGTTCTGCGCCGGTGATGTAACGCAGGGTTTGTCCGGCGGGCGGGTCGGTTTTCCCGAAGTAACCGGAGTCTGCGACGGTTGGGGCGCAGCCCTGAATCGCTAATGCGGCTAAGAGGAGGATGATCGTCGATTTCACGGCCCCGAAGTTAGCACGTGACAGCATGCGCTGCAAGGGAGCGGGGGGTGGGGGGAGGGGACGTAGTCAGTCCAGATTTTCCCCCACATTGCCTGTTTGGGATAGTGTCGCTGTGGTTCAGTTTGGTCTGGTTTTGGAAAATCTGTGAACCTGAACCTGAACCTACCCAAATGGTTCTTTCGGTCTGGTTCAGGGTTCTTCTAGTTGAGAACTGGAACCAGACCAAAAGAACCATTAGGTTTGGGTTCGCAGGCATTCGTGAACCAGACCCAAAGATTCAGAGTCAGGGAATGCAAATATGTGTGAGGAGAGCGAGAAAATGCAAACGCATGAGGAGTGATGTTCACAAACCAGACCATGGATAGAGTGTGGGCACAGGGGGGCCTCAGGGGCATAATCGGCATGACCGCACAGGTGGTTCCACCATTGAGGTTTGTTGTTAAAACTAGCACTGCCAGGCGTGTGGATTTATTAAGTACACATGTGTACACTATATACAATTTGGACTATATATACTGATACAAGTTACACTAGAAAAATGAAGCTGCAGGGCCATCTGTGTTGTGATCCTCACCTCTGAGGACGCTCATAACTGTGAGATAATATTTCTCTGCCTCAGCTAGGGCACTCATATGTCCATTG
>Ga0209488_10002488_pt1 | contig 15081 bp, 12 predicted proteins | sample Rivendell_Oct201_8_FD_188349 | JGI IMG/M metagenome (GOLD analysis project Ga0209488, IMG submission 188349) | Vadose zone soil microbial communities from the Eel River Critical Zone Observatory, Northern California, USA -... | ecosystem: Environmental > Terrestrial > Soil > Vadose zone >... | reverse complement strand
AACGCCTGCCAATTACACGCTAAAGTACAATCTCATGCCTTTCGTAGGCATTCTGACGTACGGCGAGGCAGCCCGCGTGACGGAGCCAATCGAGTTCCCCTTGGCACGGGAGCGTGTAGAATAGACGCACGTTTATCGTTTATCATTTGTCAACTGGGAGTAGTAATATAACTCCGAGCGCCAGTGCAAGCCTTGGCTCCCTTCCATAACAAAGCACATCGCCCCCCTTGTTAATGTGCAAATTGCTGCTAAGATTTGACCCGACTCCAAAAATTTGAGCAAATGTAGTAACTGGTCATCAGACAGCCAACCAAATATGAATACTATTACAGAACATGTGTCAATCATGTCAGATCATTGGGATCAGGTGAATAGATTACAGCATTTCGGTAATAGGAACGTCGTATTATCTAAGTGGCTCTTCTCCACTAGACCTCCCCTATTTCGATTTGAACACCTCATGAGGTACAGCCTGACCTTTGGTTTGGTGAGCTCGAGTACATCTTGGATGAGATGGGGTACGTGGACATCATCGTGCCCCTGAGCACTTTGAGCGCGATGGGCAGACGGAATCGTACCACCTGACGCATCGCGAAGCAAGAAAAAAGGAGCCAGCTCGAACCCATTAACGATAAGGAATGTCCAAGACAACGGATGGAGGCGAAAAAAGCTAAATCAACAGGACCGGAAGTGTGTTAGCTCTCCCCCCAGCCTAAAGAGCGCGAGCAGCCGCGCCGCCACCACTTTGGCACGAGGCAGCCTCAGGCGTCAGGGGCTTTTCTGCACAGCACTGCTTACTCGTCTGATCTAACCTTCTCTCTGTGGCCATATTTTCGCACGCGGGAGAAATTTTGCACATCAGAAGCTCCGTTGCGAAATTGAGCCTTGCCTAATAACAACTTGTTGCCTTAACTTTGTGATGGGGGTTTCGCGTATTGGTCCTAGTCTCTGACAAAATAGGAGACGGGGTCGCAAAAAGCCGGAGCCATATATCGACCTTGTTAAGGGAGCAATCCACAGTGTCTGCCCTGTTGTACATGTTTTTGGCACACACCTCGGGGGCGTCCGTCAGCTGATCCACGTATGCGATTTGCGCCTTTCGTATTTCAAATTTAATCCATAAGGAGCTTAGGGAATCGACCCACGTTGACTCCTGCAAGTGCTGGATGATAGCTGCGAGACCGTATGAGTAAATTTGTCCTCAAGTGGGGGGAATTCACGTTAGTTGTACGGCCCTCGGGTCCCTCAGCCGGACGTAACAACCCTGTATCCCTGACCCCAAAGTCATACTACTTCCTAGGGGATGTACCTAGTCTCTGAACATCCCGTGCTACAACCCCGCATGAAGACAGGCTTGGTGACGGCCGTGCAGAACTAGTTAGTTAGGTTGAAGCCCCACTCGTCAGGAGCGCTCACGAAGCCAAGCTTTGTGTCCTTCTGATTCGAAGGGAGGGTGTTGCACGCCAAAAAGGACTTCGCTCGCGTGTTTTGTCCGTCTGCGTGAGACGCCCGGGAACGGTATTTTTATATTGGGTTTCAGGCATGCTCTTTCACCACAGCTTCGGTGCGCTTGCGTGACGCGCGGGAGAACGATAGGTCAATTTAATGACCAATGGTCTAAATCGCCCAGTTCGCTGGCCAGGAACGGACAAGGAGAAATGCGTGGGACGGGGGCATCAGCGTGGTTCTCGCGACCGACCCGGAGGGGTATAATTGTACGCCCCGGCGCTCGTTGGGTCATCCCCCCCCCCGCTGCCAGGACGCCCCACAGACAAGTGTTTTAGAATCAGGGACCACGCGCTGTAGTATTTAATCACGACATCGGACATCGCAAAAGCTCATTTGACCCGTGCTTGCTCGTATCGGTAGTGTTATCTTCTGCGCTCGTCCCGCGTTCACCTGGGACGCCACCCTTCGGCTTGCTTCCGACTCATGGCACATTTACTTCCGCAACCTCCTCACACATCTCACTACGAATATGGTCCCGGCCCTTGGTTGTCCTATAACGATCATCACGTCTTGGATTACGCTGGAGACTCGTATACAACAAGTCATCACGTGAATGGAGATTCGAGTAGCTATCAGGTATGTACATCCGAGTAATCTCTTTGTGATCCTCACATCTCCTTCGCCTGCGTCACTTAGCATCCGAGTCTGCAATACGGACACTTCAATCATCAGAGTTATGTAATCGCACAAAATGAAGGCTCGCCTCACGTACCTCTCGCCACCACTCCTGACGCGCCGGTGTCGTACTGGCAGACCACACAGGTGTCTACCGCTACCAGCGGACCTCCTCTGCAGATGGGACATCCTGCAGAGCCCATCTACTATCCTCCTGCTTACCATAACCAAGTTATGTCGCCTATTGAGAACAACTTTCAGGCCGGCCTTCCCAGCGCCCGTGGCGCTGGAACCACTTACGGCACCACCAGTATAATGTACCGTGACAGTCAACAGCCAGACGCCACCGCACATACAGCGCCAGGGCCTGCAACCACGCTCCCCACATCCGCCCAGCACCTGCCCATTGCCCATGACCAGGGTGGAAGTGGGCATAACCGCGTACCACAGGATGCAGTACCCTCATCCTTATCGTACGAGGTGAGTACCCACAAGCACCTTGCGGACGATGATGTCAGATCTCAAGGCTCGTGTGTCAGGGAAATGCCACGTTCCAGCCCTCAGATCCCAGTAGTTATGCTCAAACCAGCCTATATCAGGACGCGCACCTCGCTCCAGCAGGCCCAGCGCCGCCGCGCGGCTACGCGCCACCCCCCGCCATACCCGTAAAAGAGGACCGCCACCAGCACCAGCAGGCGTACTTCGGGACGTCTCGGTCTGCGCCGGCACCGGCTGCGGACACCCCGGCGCAGGGTCAGTACATCGCGCCCGGGCCAGTCATACCGCCCGTGCCTGTGCCACCACCGCCTCCGAATCGGAAGTCCGAGGCGCCGGACCCGCTTCCCCGCGCCAAGTCTCCGATGGCCCATCTGCCATACCCGGAAGACGTCGCGGCGGCTGCCGCTATAACAAAAATTGCAGACGACAAGCGTCAGCACAGCTGGCCCAGGGGACAGCAGCAGCAGCAGCAACAGCAACAGCAGCAGTCGTCGCCCTCTCCCGCGTCGACGCCGGCGCCTCTGAGCCCCGTCGCGCCAGTGCAGACACTGACGTTCATCCGGTACCCGGACACCGAGCCCCGCTGGCATCGCGACGTCCGCGCGGGCGGCAGCGGCGCCGAGTCGGACGACCTGGCGGAGGACGACGAGTGGAGCTCGTCGCCGTCGTCGCAGTCGCAGCGGCGGGGCAGGCGTGGGAAGAAAGAGCCAAAAAAAGATCCGTTCCTTGCGTGCTTCTTCTGCAGGGGCCGCAAGATCGCCTGCCATCCCAAGAACGACGGTGGTGAGGACAGAACGTGCACGTGAGTAGTAAGCTTTTTCGCGCCGTAAAGTCCGTGGAGCGGGTGGTGCGCCGGCGCTTGGAGGCACAGAGATATAGGGGGGAGATGGGGGACAAGTGTGGAGTCTGCTAGACGGGAGGCGCACTTTAAATGTCCCCTTGGACTTGTGAGAGCCCAGTGGACGAGAGGTGGGCTCAGCTCTGTCCCTGTTGCCAGAGAGCTCATGGGACCAATGTTGTGCCCTGGCGCACGACTTGGTCTTCACCTTCCTTATCGACATTTGATCTTTAATCTCACCCTCCGTTGCCTTTTTTTTCTGTGCTGACATTCTTCCATCATATTGCCGGGTCCCTTTCACTATCCACTCACTTTGGCTTCCTGCTCGCCATCCCACCGTTCCCGTTCCCTCTCGATTACCCACCGTGACTCCCAATTCCCATCCCATCCCACCGCAACCCTCTCCCTCTCCCTCCCCCTCCCCTCCCCCTTCACGCATGAACCGTGGAAATGAAACAGCCAATGCGCAAAGAGACATCTCCCCTGTCAATATCCACTCACCTCGCGCCGTGGCCAGCGCAAGCCCCCGGATGCAGTCGACGGCGCGCCAGTGAGCTCCAGCAGCCCTGTCAGAGCGACTAGCAAGGCCCGTGCACGCGCATCGTCCAGGCTCAGGTTGTGATCCGTCACTAGCTCTGCGTGAACAAGTCTTATCATTGCATCCGAGTCGCATGTCCTAGGAGCTGTAGCAGAGAGAGTCCGCCAGAGATGCAGCTGATGAACCTCGCTGTGACCATTCGGTCCACACTCCTTTCTTGTCCTCCTCCCAGCACTCCTTTCTTGTCTTTCCCTTCACCCCTTCCGCTCCCTTTTTTTTTTCTTTCTTTTTTCTAATACTACTTCCCCCATTTCCATACACGTTGCTCTTTTTCTTGTCTCGGGGGAGTTTCTTGCATCGCGACGGTGGAGCGTTTCAGTTCACAGGGGGCAGAAGACGTCTGGGAGAGCCATTCGTCACCCTCCCTGCGATCGGCGCTCCACATTCAGCCCGTTTCTTGTCCTTCCCCCTCCGCACTCCTTCCCCGCTTTTTCTTGTCACTTTCCAATTACTGTTTATGTAGCTCTTCTGTTTCTTGTCTTTTCGGGGTACGGTTCTGTCTTGCAGCTGTGAAAATATTTATTTCCGTTCACAGCGGGCCACGTATGTGGCTCATGTGACAGAAAAAAAATACACCGCGCCTTCCCGCAGTTGTTTGTCGTTTTTGTCGTTTTTATTTTCTTGCTTTCCCCCCACCGCAAAATAAGAGATACCCCCCTCAGTCGTCTTGTGTTGTCGTGCCTTGCGCCTTGTCACACACGTATCTCTGAACATAAATCGTGTTTTCCAGCTCCGCGTTTTTTTAATCGATGGGCCTGTGTAAGAAGAAAGGTAATGGAGTTCTGGAATGCAGCACACGCCCTGGTTAGAAGTTCGAACAACAGGCGCAGCTCTGTCCTTCTGATGGGCGCAGGCGTCGAATCAATCGGAGTATTCAAATGACACCTTGTCATACGAGCGTAGGGAACATGAGACGGCGGTCAGCAAATATTGGTTCTAATCTGTACATCATACAGGAACGAGAGAACAAACATCACATGTCCAAGTGGAGGAAGGGGGGGTTAAACAAATTTACCAAAGACATGACTAGATCGTAATCCGAATGGAGAGGTCCACGGTCCAGGAGTAAGGAAAGGGAAGGTGTAACCGAGTAAGCGAGAAGAGAACGGGATGTAGCACGAGTACAAACGGCTCCAGGACAAGTGGTTATGATGCAGAAACTAGGTCACTGACTCAGAAACGTCCTGGCCGCGATGAGCCTACCAGACGGACGGTCCCGTGCGATGACTCAGGCGAGACCGAGATGTCTATATCCTCACCGGTGCTATCTCGCTCAGGGTTCCAGAGGGACACCCTTTCCTCTGCATCGTCATTGCCATTGTCCGTTTTGGGGTAAGCTCGGGAGCTACCCTGACGGCGATGACGCCGTGGTCCGAGGTCGTCGTCCAGGGCCGGGGTCGAGTGGAACGACGGCAAAGTTGCCGTCGCTGGCCCGCGTTCGAATGGGTCACGGTAAGCAGTCTCGACCAAGCCGACAGCGGGCGGTGCCGAGCGCGGCTCGTTGACCCCGAGGTCGAATCGCGGAGGTGGTTCGAGTTTCGTGACCGGGGATTGTTGGAGATTTGACGGGCTGCCGCTGACGTTTCCTGAAGGGGAGAAACGCGGTTGTGCAAAGGCAACCGGCGACGATGCGAGCGGGCTAGAAGCGCGAGGGATGCGATGCTCGTGAGTGGCCAGGTCGTCTTTCCCGGTTGTGCCACGGTGGTAAGAGTGGACGACATCTTGCTCGCCAAACTTGATTGTCGTCGCCTTGCGTGTTGATGGGTGGCTGGATAAAGATATTGCGTCGTTCTCGGGGACGTCCCCGCGGGGGACTGGAGGGTCGAAGAGCTGATGTCTTTGGACGCCGCCGTAGTGATTGAAATTTGAGGCTGCAAAGGAGGAAGAGCTTGCGGGAGCACCGTGCCCAACGGCAGCGAGACGACTTGAGTTGCCAGAGATACCACTGGACTGACTCATACGACGGGCGCTGCGCGCGCGAATGATGCTACCGATGGTGCCGAAAGAGCCCCGGAGAGTGTCGATTCCGGGTTCCTCGACGGTGGAGATGTACTTTTCTTCGACGCCTTCTGTATGCTTCCTTGAGGCTTGGAAGAGGATAGTCGAACGGCGGTCGAGGGTCTTGAACTCTGTTGGATCGACCTTGGACATCTGGAGGATGGTAATTCCCACGCAGATTACGACAAACGCCATGACAATAGTCAGGATTTGACTGGCCGAGGCTTTCAGGCCCTTGAAGAGCACCTGGGGGGACATCATGACATCGGCGATCTCCGAGGTAGAAGATCGATACCTACCACGGTGGTGACCATAGAGCAGAAAGAGACTGTGGCACGTGAGAAAAGAATCAGGTGAAAAAGAGACGGGGACGTACATATTACATAGTAAGTGGGGGTGACTGGCCGCTTACAGATAAGCATCTTGGATAGATGTGGAGTCAAACGGCGTACCCATAGCTAGATATGGAAGGTGAGCGACCTGTCAAGTGGCGTCGTGGAAAAGGAATTCATACCAGTATTGAACAGCGCAAGCGCTTTATTAAGATAGAAGACCTCGGTCACTACACCCAATTAAAGTCATTTCCGGCGCAGAATGCCGCTCCCGATGAACTTACCCAACGTCACCGCGATAAATATCAAGAGAAAATAGGTAAACCAGTGTTTAAACTATTCCCACTACGTGTTAGACACTCCCTGGCGCTGAAAAAAAAAAGAACCAACCTGATTATCACCCATGACACTCGTGACAATCGCGGCACCCAGACCGGTAGTTACACTGACACTGAGTCCACCTATCAAGCTGCAAACGAGAATATACCAAATCATATTCTGGTTTCCGTATCTTGGAGACAGTCGGTCAGCGCGGTGAAGATCAAAAGGGGACGAGTAAAAATTAACTTGGGCCCGAAATAGAATATAATGACCAATGAACCCAGAATGATTGCAGTCGCGTATACCACGAAGAGTGGAGACAGGAATAGGTGCTGAAATTCGACTATTTGTCCAACGGATGCTTCTTGGGGCCCTGAACGAGCCGTTAGCGCACCGAGGAGGAATTCCATTGATGTGGCTGGACGACTTGCCATTCAATGCGATAATTGTCGATCCAATCTAGACAAAGATCATCAACTGGAGTGCAAAGAGTGCGCAGAATGGGACGAACAATACACAGTGCACAGCCAAGCCAGCCAAAAAATGTGAGCTTCTCGTTGAGAAAGACTGAAGACAGGATTGCTGATATTACAACGGATAATGCGCCAAGAGGGGTCTGGAGGAATTGTTGAACCGTAGATTGGGAACGAGACAAAAATAACCCACGACCACAAGTGCTTCGACAAAGGCGTAAGCTTTGGAAAAGAAAAGCAAATCAGCCAATGGAAGGTCCAATTAAATTGACATGTCACGCACCAGCAAAGTTGCAGAATTCCCCCACGATCATCACTACGACTGTCAACGTGGAAACATAGGGAGGAAAGGTACGACGCACTGATCATGCCGGTCCACCATAATACCTGTTCCGGTGTTAGAATTGTGAACGTTCGGATGGATGCAAGAGCGGGAGACGTACGGATTTTAGGTAAGCGACACCTTCACCCGCTGTCTGCCCGGCCTGCGAGCGCAGCAAACCTTTCTTTTTGAAGACAAAGCTAGAACCGATGAGGATACCACTGACGATCGCGAGGATGATACCAACGATCTAGGTAGTGTGACAAGGGGTTGTTAACTACAGAAGACGACGAATATGGAGACGAATGAAGACCTTGAGGCTGCTAGAAACCTGAAAAGTCGATTTGGACGATGAAGATGCAGAGGGGGTGGCTGATGAAGGCATGATGGGGGTAATCAACTGGCGGGAAAAAAAGAGATTTGGGTATTCAAGACTGCACAGGTCTGGTTGGCAAGCTCGGCGCTTGGCGTGGTGATGTGGACGTTACCGGGCTGGACGGGTAGAACCACTTTGGCTGAGTTGAGACCGGAGCAGTGCATTGCTATGTATGGTAATATCCCGGACGGGATTCCCGTCACCATGGCCGCTGCGCCGGTGGGCCGTGCACTCATCCACAGTCCGCAAGTGATTTATGAGTGCTTGTGAAGTGTCGGGAATCATTAGATAGATGTTCAAATAGATTTAATCTTAACGTTTTGCACGGGTGTGGTCCATATATACGTGTGTGGATGATGCAGTGCATGTGCCTGAATCACCCGCTCTGCCTTCCAGTCCTGCCAGCTTATTCTGATCTTCAAACGAACGGTCAACGACAGGACAGAACGTCAAACTCTCCTCTTTCCTCTCCTCCTTCCCCCCTCCATTCCACCTTGTGATGGCTCTAGGTACTCAAGGTTACCCTGGAAATCCTCCGTTACTCGCTGCACCTTTCACCCAATCTCCACCTCAATCCTCCTCTGACATCTGGCCCGACGAACCCGTACGCGTCTATAGGTCCCTTCCTCTATGGTGTCTTACCTTTTCCCGTCTTACCCCCTGTAGCCTACACCTCCCGCGAAAAGTCCCAGGTCCTTCGGCTTTAGCGCCAAAATGCCATCCTTTTCCCCGCCGCGGAATCAAAGTGGCCGGTCAACCCGGTCGACCGAGTCTCATAGCGCAGAAGACCATTCAAGTGTTGCGGGTAGCTCCATCAGCAATGGCCCCAGAGAGCTCAAGAAACCCAAGTCCTTCATGAATCCGCTTAATGTCATCAGACGAGCCCGCAGCAGGGTGAGACTTGACTCGGACGACAATGTTACTGCCACCAAGGCACCACCACTCCTCCCCACCTTCGTTTCTTCGAGCGGCGGTGATAGCTCCTTCCTCCAAATGGACCCATCTTCAGGCAGACACGCGTTGCGCGCCGTCCGAGGTCGCGACAAAAGTAAATCAAAGAAAAGCACTGCGACGCTCTCCCAATCCTCATTGCAGCCTGAGTTTAACCTCGATCTCGACCTGGGGCGCATGGAAGGGATCATCGACCCCTCGCTGCTCCCGCAATCGACCAACAGCACACCCTTATCAGGCGTCGGATTCGGCGAGCCCGGCTCGAGCGGCCTCCGCACGGACGGTCGAGTGCTCACACCATCCTCGTCTTCTTCCTCGCCCCCCAACTTTTCTGGTCCCGTGTTCAGTGATCCGTTCATGTCACGCCCGTCGAGCGTGCGCAGCCGCGAGGGCACCACCGACACACGCCGGATGTCACCACACACCATCGTGCCTGCCGTGGTGCCACCACAGCTCGTCTCCCCGGCATCCGGCTCGCAAGATGGCATGGCTCCGTGGAAGCCGCCGGCTAGCTGGGTCACGGGCGACCAGCCCGAGCCGGACGGATCCAGCTCGGAGGACGAAAAGACGAGCAAGCGCAAGCCACGGAGAAGGCAGACGGTGCGCGCGCTGCAAAACTACGGCATGGACACGCGCAACTTCAAGATTCGGGTGTACCGCGCGAATACCGAGTTTCATATCTTGACCTGCACCTTGGCCACGACCGTCGCGCAGCTCACTAACGTGCTGAACGCATCGCTGCTTGCTCCGGGGGAACGCGAGGACCACAGGCTGTATCTCAAGGAACGGGGGAGAGGTGCGTTTGGTTACTTTTTTTGACCGAATTCCAAACTAATTAACGCGCTTATACAGAGCGTATGCTCGCCCAGACCGAGCGACCGGCGGATATCGTGCGAAGACGTCTGGAACAGGCAGGATACGATGTAGCTGACGGGCTGGATACCCTTGGCGAGGGGGATCTCAGCTTCCTGATGAAATTCGTGTACAAGAGTACTGTTTTGGGTCCCGCGGTTCGTGGCTCAATAGTTTTCCTCTATCACCCCGAACTGACGTCCGATTAGGAGGAAGACATGATTTTCACCGACTACAAGAATGTTGATCTCACAAACAAAAGTTTGCGGACTGTTCCCGTCGCTCTATATGGGCGCGCCGAGGATATCAAGTCGCTCACCTTGTCGCGTAATCCGATGCTCGATATCCCTGGTGACTTTGTCCAGCTCTGCACATCTCTACAGGAACTTCGGTTGTCCAATATGTCTATCAAGAAGGTGCCACAGAGTGTACAGAACTTTACGACGCTGATGGGCCTCGACCTTTCGAGTAATCGGATTGGTGACATCAACGACATCGCTCTCTATCGTCTTCCAGATCTACAGGAACTAAGAGTGCAGAATAACAGGATGGAGAAGCTGCCGTGGTACTTCCCTCGGTTGCACATGTTGCGACTCTTGAATATCTCAAACAACAAGTTCCAAGAGGTTCCGGAAGAGGTTTGCAGGATGTCTAGTCTTGAAGAGCTGGATGTTTCCTTTAACACGATATCGCGGCTCCCCGAAGACTTGCAATCGCTCCAGCGGCTGAAGGTCCTAGTCATCGTTGGCAATCAGGTGACCCGTATCCCAGACAGTTTCCGGCGCCTCTCCAACTTGGTGATGTTTGATTGCCGGCGGAACAACATCACAGAGCTGGGTGCCGTTAACCTCCTTCCGAACCTCGAGGAAATCTTGATCGGCCACAACGATGTGCAGGCGTTGGATCTATCATCAGGTCCCCTGCTCAAGAGGATTAACATCTCACACAATGATATCACGCAAATCTCCCTGGCACTCGGACCTGTGGGCCGGATCCCCGTTTCTCTAACGTACCTCGATATCTCAAACGCCAAACTGTCGTCACTTGATGACCTCGCACTTGGACAGCTAACGAGCCTCGAGGAGCTGATCCTGGACCGCAATAAGTTCCGTGCGATTCCAGATTCGCTTGGTGAGCTCAGCCTGCTGCACTCGTTTTCGTGCTCGGACAATCTCCTTGGCGCCCTACCACCGAGCATCGGTCGGCTACAACGACTCGAGCGGCTCGACGTGCACAACAACAACCTGACCGAGTTCCCCGCCGCGCTGTGGAACTGCAGCTCGCTTGAGCGCATAAACATGACTTCGAACGTCATCGCGCACATCCGCCTGCCGTCACTCCCCCTTGCATCCACCGCACCCCCGCCTTCGTTGGTTGGAATGTCTGAGAGCGCATTGAGTTCGACAATGACCCTGGTGCCGGGTCCATCAGACCGGAAAACATCCACGACTGCATTGGGCTCAACTATCAGCTTGGTGTCGAGCCTACAAGACCGGAAAGCATCCACGGCAGGCTCGGTGGTCACGACGTCGTCGCGGGCGCTGCCGCCGCTTGTGAGGTCCCTCCAGCGGTTATATCTAGGCGAGAACCGGCTCACGGATGACGCGCTGCCCGTATTCATGGCCTTGCGGGAGTTACGGGTGCTCAATTTGTCGTTCAATGACTTCCAGGAACTCCCGAGGCAGTTCTTCAAGGAAGTTGTCTTGCTAGAGGAACTGTACCTTAGCGGGAACAAGCTTGCGGGTTTGCCGACGGAGGACTTGCCGCGGCTGAGCAAGCTCGAGGTGCTGTATTTGAACGGGAACCGCCTGTTGACATTGCCGCAAGAGCTCGGGAAGGTCACAAATCTCGCAGTGTTGGACGTTGGCAGCAACGGTTTGAGGTACAATATAAGCAACTGGGAGTTTGATTGGAACTGGTAAGTCCCCATAACACAGAAAACGAACTGCCCCGGTCTCAACTCGTTGACAGGAATTTCAACAAGAATCTCAAGTACCTCAATTTGTCAGGGAACAAACATCTCAGGATCCAGACCTGGAAACGGCGCGGAGACCGGGAAGGGCCCAGCAATGAGCTCCTAGAAAGACTTGCAGGGTTTGAGGAGTTAAATCAGCTCCGGGTGCTCGGGTTGATGGACGTCACAACGACACTCGCGGTGAACATCCCAGACGATACGGAAGACCGGAGAGTCCGCACGTCAGTCACTCTCGTGAACCAGCTGCAATACGGGATCGCCGATAACCTTGGGAATCGTGAATACCTGAGCATGTTCGATCTGGTGCAACCGGCATTTCGAGATAGCCGCGACGAGGCGATCTTTGCGATGTTCGGGCGGTCGCACGCGTCGCCGCATAACACTCACATCTCGAAGTTCTTGCACGATAGCTTTGTATCTACGTTTGCGGAGCAGCTCAAGGACCTTGATCTCAGCAAGGGCGAGTCACCCATAGACGCACTCCGGCGTACGTTCCTGAAGCTCAACCGCCTTACACACGATCACCTGTTCTCGGCATATGCGACCAATGCGAGCGGGCGCAAGATGTCGCAGGCTAGTCATCGCTCCGCGGGCACCCTTCTCGGGATGAATGCCGCGGATGCGGTCGGTAATACCGGTGGCGCATCCAGTATAGGCGCGTCGGGCATCGTGGCTTACTTTCGCGGCCATCACCTGTACGTCGCGAACGTGGGAGACGCGCTCGCGGTCATATCTCGGCGCGGCCTGGCGCACGTCGTGTCGGTCAAGCACGAACCTTTTGACCGGAATGAAATCACACGCGTTCGTACGGCGGAGGGCTGGGTGTCACCGAAGGGACTGGTGAACGATGAGGCGGATGTATCACGCTCGTTTGGGTACTATCACCTCCTACCGATCGTTAATGCGCGGCCGGACGTCAGCTCACGGAAGCTTTCTGAGCTGGACGAGTTCCTGATCATCGCCAATAGCGGCCTGTGGGATTTCGTCTCGTACCAGACCGCGGTGGACATCGCACGGTCTGAGCGTGCGGATCCGATGATCGCAGCGCAGAAGCTACGAGACTTTGCCATCAGCTATGGGTCGGAGGGCACGACTATGATCATGGTGATCTCACTTGCTGGCATGTTCAGCCCGAGAGGGCAGGAGAAGGATCATCTCCAGGACGTGGAGTTGTTCCCGCCACTACGCAGGAGCCGCAAGGACGAGGTCGGGGACAACGAGACTGGCAGGCTGGACCCCGAGATTTCGCCACCTGTTGGTCAAGTCGTGCTCGCGTTCACGGACATCGTCAACTCGACGCACCTGTGGGATGTCAACGAGACGGCAATGAGGACGGCTGTGACGATGCACCATCAGCTGTTGCGGCGCCACGTTCGTATATGTGGTGGCTACGAGGTCAAAACGGAAGGCGATGCGTTCATGGTCGCGTTCACGGCGGTATCCGCAGCCTTGTTGTGGTGCAGCAGCGTGCAGGTGCTCCTGCTGGACGAGCCGTGGCCGAAGGAGATCCTCGACCTGCCAGAGGGCCGTGATGTCCGTGACGCCAACGGGGCACTAATTTCGCGCGGTCTGAGCCTCCGCATGGGCATCCACTGCGGCGCGCCGGTGTGCGAGATGGACTTGGTGTCGCGGCGCATGGACTATTACGGGCCAATGGTCAATCGTGCATCTCGCGTGGCAAATTCGGCGGCAGGTGGCCAGATTTTGCTCAGCGCGGATGCTGTACGCGAGTTGAAGGCCGAGGAAGAGTCACTGGACCCACAGCTAGTCTCGACGGTGGACGCCTTGCGATCTCTCGAACCCGAGTTCTTCGACATTGGTGAAAAGAAACTCAAGGGCCTCGAAATTCCCGAAGTGATGACGGCGGTGTACCCGCACAAGCTCCTGGGTCGCCGTCACGTCGCCGTCGCCGCCGAACAGGAACAGCCGGCGCCGGTCGCGCCCGCAGCCGAGGACGCGGTGGACGAGTCGAGCTCGGACGAGTTGGCACCCGAGTTTGGTGGCGGGGCGCTTTCGGGCGACGAATGCAGTTGGACGCCGGAGCAGGTGCGCGAACTGGCTCACCTCGGGGTGCGCCTGCAGACGCTCGCTGGTGGGCGGGTGTTCCGCCCTCTGCCGGTGCGCAAGGGATCGCGGGCGCAGGTGATCGCACCGGCGGATGCGGACTTTGATCGTTTCTTGTACAGCGACCTGAGCGCGCTCGCCCCGAGCGTGTCTGACCGTCTCTCGGAGGCGGAGCTGATCGGCGTGCTCGACTATTTACTGCTACAGCTCGAGCTTGTGACTGAGTCGCTTTCGTCACGCTTGGAGGGGCGGTCTGGGGACGGGGATGTCGAGGCTATCAAGAGTGCGTTGGCTGTACGTGCGCAGGGCGGGCGCGCACTCGATCCGGGAACAGTGCAACAGATTTTGGAACTCCTCGGTCGGTGAGGTTTGATCATGACACGATGATTGTCATTGCCCATGTGTTGCTCACCGCTCATTTTTTTGTCCCATGCATTATTTATTCATTTTTTTTCTTGTGCCGGCTTTCTGTCTTTTTTTTCTAATTTTTTTTTTCCTCTGGGATTTGTAGTTGCAATGTTATCTATACATACCGTGGACCATTGGGTCGTATCTGATACCATATACATGCATAGCGGCACTCCCATCTGATGTTAACTGTAATTTCTATCATGTATGCTATTTTGTACTATGCAACTGACTTAGAGCGTATTCGATCATCCATTGTTCGCTAGATCAGGATTAGGAAATACACGAGGTGGGGAGTGTGCGACCGATTCGATGGTCTTGCGCCGTGCGCCGTCTTAATTCGCAGAGCGTGCGAGCGGTGGACGTCCAAGCATCTGCGATCCGATCGGGCCGGATATGGACAATCAGATCCAGATTTCCCTTCCTTGACGATCTTCGACTTCTTTCTCTCAACTTGGCATTTATGGAGAGAGGGGAATCCCGAAAAGCGTGCCTTATTTGTCGTGTGCTTGGCCCATGGAGCTGGGAACTCGCTTTAGAGTGAACCCATTTTAGTACTAATGTTGATGTTGGCGTGAGCCCTTGCTGTTCGGTTCTTTTTTTTGCTTTCCAGTACAGTGAACCCACCCCTCGTTTTCGTTTTCGCTTCCGTACTTTTAATTTAGAGATTAGTTTGGATATATTGCTGATCACATCCGATGGAAGGGATGGCGCAAGCAGGTGGTGAGGGGTGGGTGGAGTCGTGATTGTGACATGAGTACTAGTCCGGCTTTGGCCCACGACGGGGTGTAAGGGGGACTGGACTGGCCTAGAGCTAGAAATGGCGGCCGAATGTAATGATCATCCATTCATTCTTTTCGGTCTTTCACATTGTATTGGATAAAATGCGATGTGTTCCCCGATCGGTGCGGGCGGGGCAGTTTCATCGTCCTTCCGAAGTCGGTTCCATGG
>Ga0209488_10002487_pt1 | contig 15083 bp, 16 predicted proteins | sample Rivendell_Oct201_8_FD_188349 | JGI IMG/M metagenome (GOLD analysis project Ga0209488, IMG submission 188349) | Vadose zone soil microbial communities from the Eel River Critical Zone Observatory, Northern California, USA -... | ecosystem: Environmental > Terrestrial > Soil > Vadose zone >... | reverse complement strand
TGCATCGCGGTCATAGCCCAATTAACGGTCGATGTACTCTCCCTTTTGGGATGGTTATTCCCTTCAATTAGATAATCGATCATCTCTCGTCAACATGCTCACCTCGTATTCAGCCGCATTACTCAGCAATCACAATCGCATTTCCGTAACGTTGACGCCCTTGATGACCAAGGATTCCCTCACAAGGCCTGTCCTTCCCACAAAATCACGCTCACTCATGCTTTCGCGTCACTTACCTCGTAAGCAGAATAGAGTCATCACCCTTGGTCAGCCAAAAAATCAATCAACTCCACGATACAGAACATGCTATGATGGGAAATGGAACCTCGCTTTCGCTTCGAACATCTGTTTTTCTTTTTTGATCTGATTTTATCCCCATTCAATACACCGACTCGTCCCAACGGTTCCCAGGTGAACCCCCCCACAACTCTTCTTCAATATAAGGCCAGTTCGAAGATGAATTCGTATTCGAGCCTTCCTCGCGGCTTCGCACGGCCTAAAGTCCTCATGGAGTTAGATAACTCGACGGCTACCACAAAAGCAACCCAATACGCGCCTTTTGCAGATAATCCTTATTTCTTGCAACCTCCCGCTCCAGCCTCCGGAGCACTTGTTCCTGCTCTTGTGCCACACGCAGTGCTCGGTCGATCTCTGCTTTCGACACCGCTGGCGGCTCGTCATCTGCGAAGGTCACAGATCCGCTGGCATCAATGCTTGCGTCAATCTCGCCCGTCTCGATCTGCCCAGAATCGTGTGAGTACACTCGTCCGCGGAATCGTCCCAGGTCGGCGCGGACGCCAGTCAATGCCCGCACATGCGCACCATACTAAGGACTACCCTCCGGACTTCTGCTACGTCATCAATCCCAGCCGCGCGTCCAATTTCCGGAAGACTGAGTATCAGGTATGTATCTGTGAGTTTTCTGATGGCCCATCGGGGTGCCCTCTCGACCACTAGCCTCAGCAAGCCGTAATTGTCGTCCTATGCAAAGGACCAATGCAATGCCATCAATACACAGCCTGCTTCGCAGGGTATCCTCGTACCGCGACAAATGCGCTTTTCTCTTTATTCGCTATCGTGTGTACTTGCTCAATGTTTGGGTAAGCCCTGGCCAGAGCGTTGTATGGGGTGCCCTTCAAGTTGGCCACCGTCACGTGGGTGTACTTCGGGAGCGGCAAGGTCTTGCGCACAGATATTAAGCCTTGGTTCGTGGACGTACGCACATACGCACCTTTCCGTGTAAGATCAATTGTACGAGCAACAACTTCTTGGCTGCCTCCACCTGGAACACACTTGGTTCCGAGGAACCAACGTTCGCATACCTACCTCCAGGGCCCGACGGGCCCATGCCCATGCCCATGCCCATTCCCATACCCATTCCCATTCCCATGCCCATGCCCATGCCCATACTCATGCCCATGCCCATTCCGAGACCCATGCCCATTGGACCCTGCGAAGGTACTCGCCCGCCGCCATTCCCCGTAGATCCGGGCCCAGCAACGGGAGCGCTCGCACATAGTTCGAAAAACTCGGCCGCCTCCGCGTATCGCCTGAGCGCCGCAAGCACGACACCGCCAGTATAGTGATAAGTCAAATGGTCCTGATATCGAAGGTCTGGACACAGCGTGGTCGAGATTTGCGATATGGGCACTGCCAGCACGGGTCGCGCAGCGCTGAAAAAGCGAGAGGCGGCGCAGGTCTGAAGCAGGCGCACATGAGGTAGAATTGACTGAGTGGAGTTAATGAAACAACGACATCCACGGGACGCTTACCGTGACGAAAATGGGGTGGATTGTGGTCAAATAGGACAGATCGGGGGTGAATCGCGTCAAGAGGTCGTAGAGCGGTTCAATGGCCGCCTTTACCTGCCAAACGCCACGCCACAGACAGACAGATAACCAAGCAGGAGCCCACGTAAAATGATGCGGTCAGAACGGGAATTGAAAAAGAAAAAGAACGTACTGGACCCGACGTCTCGGCGTGCTGCACGATCCCTTTGGCAAGCGTGGTTACTGGGCGCAAAGGAGAAGGGGGCACATCAGAACGCGAAGAGAGACCCTGTGGACACGGGGCTTTGTGACTTACCACGCTCAGGCGCGTGGCGCGCTTCCTCTGGATTAAAACGCCGACAGAAGTCCTGGATGTATGTGAAGGGGACCGCTGGCGCAGTCGTTGTCGTGGATGTGAGACGCGCAGACCTAGGCAGTTTGGTAGCATCAAAAGCCCGCCGCCCCGAATAGATATTGAGACACAACAACAACAACAGCTAGAAAAAAAAAAGGAAAAGATGAGGACGCACAGAATAAAGAGGGCACCGATGGTATGCTGCGCAGGATCAAGCAATTCAAGTGGGTCCGCGCCCGAAGGTGTCACGCTCGCGAGGATGGCCTCGCGCGCATCGGGCGTACCGAGCGAATTGAGCAGCGTGCTCACGAGCGCTGGTCCGCTGTTCGACGCTACGATCTGCTGCAAGAGGGTCTCGAGGACCTCCGCGGGCGAAGGCGGCTGCGGTTGCTGCTGCTGCTGCTGCTGCTGGCCTGTCTCCGCTCCTGCCGCCGCCGGAGCCGTCGTCGTCGTCGCAGTCCCCGCGCCTGTACCCGTTCCGGATCCAGTCGTGGGAGTCGCTGTTTCGGTGGTAGGGGCGGGCGTGGGGGCGGGCGTGGGTTGTCCTGTTACGGTCGCAGAGGCCGGATCGGTGGGCTGCGGGACTGGGGCTGCAGGTGCGGCAGTGGGGCCGGATACTGGTGTCGGCGTTGCGGATGTCGACGGGGGTGTGGGTAAGCTGTTCTCGGACGCCATTTGTGGTTAGGGAAAGGGGCTACACTCTTGTCGCGCTGCAGGTAGAATGTATACGCGTTATTAGGGCACTGGCAGTGGGGCGATGCTAGGGGTTTGGGTTCCCGACGACGAGCACACCTCCTCGACACACGCCTCAAATCAACACCGCATACTTTTCGCTAGTGGTGCACCCTTTCTCTCCCTAGCATCGAAATGAGCAAACACTCACTTTGTCTAAAGTTTGTGGGTGACTCGTCTAGATCTAATCAATCTTGGGATATCGCCACACCACGTTGATTTTTTTTTTGGCACTTCTTCCTGCACTTCTTGATGTACAACAGTTCAGATCGCTTCAAGGACGGCGAGATACTGATATATGCGGAGAAACGAGGATGCTGCTAGAAAGCTGAATGACGAGTGCTATCAGGATGATGAGTCCACGTCACGTGACACGTTCAGGTGCTCCGTGCACCCGTGCTCCTACTGGCCAGGGCACTCCACTCTACTGTATACATGCCTCACAACGCAACACTGTAAGGACGAGGAACGCAAAACTGCAGAGGTCACACTAGCTATTTAACCCGCCTCTTAAACAACGGACATGTCTGCGAATCAGAGTCCGACTCCGAGTCGGGACATCAGTCGGGACACAGCGGTGAGCCAATGCCCGTACGCAGCTTTGCTGGCGCCAGTAGGCCGGATGCACAGCTATTGTAGCCTTTGTTCGGTTCGGATGCCGGGTTCGATGAATGATGACAAAACTGGGGCCTGATTGCACCTGAGAACTCCGTGTCCCATGTGAGCATGTGAGCGTACAGCATTTCGAGGCAAATGGATGCCTGAGATCAGGATGGAATGGTATTATTTTTCATTTCTATACATAATGCCTATTACAAAACAACAATGCAACACAACACAGAATTCAATGCAATGTCCGAGTGTCAATAATCCGGGTCTCCACGATGAACTCACGCTCCAGGCGTGCCCTCGACAGACACATGTAGTGCCTGTTCGACGTCCCACACAAGATCCACACCTTCCTCAACTCCAACAGAAAGCCGGATCAAATCATCACCAATTCCAAGGATAGCACGCTCCGTGGGGGGGATACTACCGTGAGTCATTAGTGCAGGCAATTCTGCAAGACTCTCTACGCCGCCGAGTGATTCAGCTAGCGTGAACAGACGAGTTGCAGTGAGAAAGCGTTGCGCCTCCTCAAGCCCGCCACGGATACGGAATGAGACCATGCCTCCGTATGGGAATGACCCATCTGGGTTGTGTTCGGATTCTGCCTCAACGAAGCGTGCGGCATGTGGCGAAAGCGACCGCCGCGCAAGTTCATGACGGGGGTGGGAGGCGAGGCCAGGGTAGATAACTTCTTTGACATATGAGCTCTTCTCCAAAGCCCGTGCGACCAACAATGCGTTGCGCCCATGCTCCTTCATTCGCAAGTGCAACGTCTTAGCGCCGCGTTGTGCCAACCAGGAATCATATGCGCTTGGAACTGCCCCAATCGCATTTTGGAGGAAGGCCAGGCGGTCACGGAGAGCGGTATGATGTTGCGGCAGAATGATAGCCCCCATGACGACATCAGAGTGACCGTTGACGTATTTTGTGAGACTGTGAAGGACGATATCGGCTCCTTGGAGCAGGGGTGACGAGTAAAATGGCGACATGAAGGTATTGTCCACCAATACTAGAGGTTGTGAAGGATGTGCTTTTGCGATAGCAACGATCCGGGGTATATCGATCAAACGAAGTGTCGGATTTGTGGGAGACTCTATCCATATCAGCTAAGGGCCTAGAAGTCAGAGACCAAATTGCGTTGAAGGCGTAGGTACAAACCTTGGTATTGTCACGAAGAGCGTGATTCACTTGCTCTTCATCAGCGTTCTCGAGGTCGACAAAGGTTGTTTCTACACCCTGATTCTCCTTGGCGACGCGAGTCATGTAACGAAAAGTGCCGCCATAGACGTCATTGACGCTGACGATGTGGGCGTTGTGACCCAAAGACTGTATGACCGTGGCGGTGGTGGCTGAACCTGAGGCGAAAGCGAGGGCGTAAGCACCTCCCGATTCGAGGGATGCCAGCGTTCGCTCAAGGGCGCTTCGATTGGGGTTCCCCGATCGTGAGTATTCGAATCCCTAAAATCGGGTGACAAAGAAGATAGCATCAGTTCCGTGTAAATTCCGGCCCATCCGATAAGCATTCCCTCGACCTCACCTTGTGATTTCCGACACCCTCCTGCTTATACGTAGTGCTCAGAGAGATGGCAGGAATGACTGCCCCAGTGTTGGGATCTGGGTCAGATCCGACATGGATAGCGCGCGTGCCAAAGCCGTCGAGCTTCTTGGCGGGAGCCAAGTTAGCATGTCGATGAACGGGCGAACCTAGGGCAATTGGAGACATGAGATGTAGAAGTAGAAGTGAGTGTATTAATTGAGTTATTTTACCGATGAGTCTCTTTTATATCGTCAAAGCACGAAAAGATGACGCCTTTGCCCATCGCTGACTGATCTGCACGTGATCGTTTGACTCGGACTCGGCCCACACCCGTTGCTTCATCATCCTCACTCCCCTAGTACTAGTCCTCTAGTTCTCCTCATTCTCGGGTATGACAGCAGCGGTTTTCCGCACTCCGGATATATCATGTGTCCCCATTGTTCCGATTCCGGATGATATGCTCCGGACTAACTATTGCGTAATGAATGTTAATGGCTAGCCGTCACGGTTTCGTCACCGTTCTTTGAGCTTCTGTCAGATGGCGGGACTTGCCAGTGCGCTGCGCTGCTACGTGTAGTCGAACTCTCCTCTTTGAACGAGTGTTAAATTATTGAAGGGTGGACTCCCTTGCCATGGGGTATGCTCCTCACTGGTTTGCCCCCCGGATGCGACCACCTCTATTTCCTTCTTACCTCCGCGCTGCCTAGACGAGTTTTCTCCTTCCATTTCGGTACTAGCTCCCGGCAGGAACTCGTTACGTTACGTTAATGAGTTCTCCGTCTTTGTCTTTTGAAGGCAGTGCTCAATGAGAGGTAGTACTTGGTCTCTACTTCTTGTCTTTTCGCTCGTCATGGCGTTATTATTGTCGATGTCATCACCCCGACGTCCATGGCGTCCGCTATCGTTCACATGAATGATTTGTATGTTCCCGATGCCAGAGTGGTTCTAGAAAGCAAGAAAGATGCCAAATTCATCGTTGATGGATGCCGCTTCTCCGGCGCCCACAGCCACATGACATCTGTATGACCCACTTGTGACGTCTTGTATGGTTTTAGTCAGGCAAGATATGGTCAACCAATTGTATGTCGCTCCATGAAAATCACAATTTGCCTGGCCCCGAAATCTCCGACATCAGAAAGAAAAGAATCAATTCCGTCATCACTGCCCATACTGCTGGCCGTCGAGATGGGGTCGTAAATGGTAGGAGGTGGATGTCCGACGACTGCCATGCACCACGTTGTCCACTATCACTTTTTTTTTCACTTACTTGGATCTTATGACACACCATGCACCATGGTCTGATGCGAAGCCCAACCAGACAGCGCCATGTGGCAGCAAAACCAGTGTTTACCGTATACACGAGTGGCATGTTCTCTACTCGACACCTTTGAAAATGTGAACGGAAGACATGGATGACCTTGTCAAGTTGGATACGATGTTGTTGAGGACAAAGGACGTTTACAATAACACCAGCTGCAACGATTTTCGAAGTGAGTGATTACTGCATTCGGCCGACGCAGATATATCGCCCCAATGATTCGATCCGACCGCAGAAACCCCAAATCTTTAGCATGCTTAGAACAACTGTCAGTGTTCACTCGCACAACGGAAAAGCGATGTTCCGGGGAAGACAACAGATGTCAACTCGGGATAAAAAGCGCGGACCTGAGGGTGCGATAGAAACGAGGAGCTGATCTATCACGTTGGTAGATGGATGGCAGGGTAGACAATTGCACACTGCGCCATGCCATCCTTCAGCTTTCCGAGGCGAAGGACGACAGCGCCGGAGATGGTCCCGACGTGCTCCTGACGGTATGAACGTGCTGACAGTGATGGTATATCGAATCTTGCTTCAGAACCCGCACGACCAAGCATGCGTTCAAGAAGGCACTTGTACACAGACTGATGAAATCGTGCGTGTAGCAAAAATGTAGGATCCAAACAATCATCATAAGAAGCATCGATACGTACCACGGAGAATATGCCTTCACCTCCACCATACGAAAATATAGCCCCCAACGCGTGTGGAGATGGACCTCTGTTTAAATAGCGGCATACTCGCTGCTGCGATCGAGCGGACAGGCGCGAAAATAAATAAAATCGCCAAATTCATCGTTACTGTAATACAACGTGGAGGCCATAATCGCGGACCGCTTTGAATGTCGAAGGGTTCCGAAAAGGGGTGATGTTGATGTTCGGCTATGTCTTAAGTCAGAAAGCAGGGCATCGGAATATTACACGGGCCTTTCGTCGTAAGAATAAAGAATGGATGGCACGAGAGACAACGCCTCTCGGTCAACGCCGATCTGGGGAATCGCGTGGTCCGCTCATCGGAGGGTGGGTAGAGCGCAATATGAACTTGGAAGATACGTCTCGCAGCACGACGGGACTTTGCATGAGACTGAGACGGGGAAACTGGAATGAGTGAGTGACGCAGTTGGGTTCCGCTGGCAGTGTCTGGTAATTGTGGTTGCGGCTACATTTCTGGCGGGCCGAGACGATTCTGCTTGCACGTTTATTTGAAATTTGCGCCCACGCGCTGGCCTTTTCATCGTTCGCCTGCTTCCCGACCTACCTGCGAGTACTTTCAATACAGTCACTTAGCCCTCAGCATCCTCACTGACAAATTTTCTCCTGTACGTCGAGCGAGATCCATTCCTGAAGTACTGACCAAGTCTCATATCCTCATAAAGTCCCCCCGTTACTCACTGGGTTCCCAGTCATCATTGCCTTACCCCCCCCCCCCCGCTCGTCGCTCGGATTAATTTCCCATCTGAAGGTCTCGTGATGGACGGCCATTCTGTACACCTCCGGGAAGAGTCTGGTCTAGCACAAGATCAATGTATGCCGTTTGTAGGGTGTCCTGAACCAACGCTGACCCTTTCAATGTAGGCCTAGTGACAATCGAGATACTCCCCGACGATGTGCTCGTGGAAATATTCTACTATGTGAATATCGATATCAGGCATTGGGATATGCCAAATCCATGGCATGGAGTCGTGCATGTGTGTCGTAGATGGAGATACCTCGTGTTTGCATCACCGCGTCACCTCAACCTACGACTCGAGTATTATGGACATGGGCCTATATCAGAGGCGCTGGACGCCTGGCCAGTTTTGCCTATCATACTAAATTCAACCTTTAGCCATCATCCAAAGTCGGATCAGCGGTGGGATAACATGGTTGCTGCGCTCGAATCGGAGCACTACGATCGCGTCTGCAAAATCAACACCCATTATTTGACTAATTCACAGTTGAGAAAATTCACAGCAGCGATGCAGAAGCCATTCCCGGAGCTAACACGTCTGCAAGTTTGGGCGGCTAGTGATGTGGTGCCAGTCCTTCCCGATACGTTCTTGGGCGGATCTGCCCCGCGTCTGCGAACACTCCATTTGGAAAGCATTCCATTTCCATCATTGCCGAAATTACTTTTATCTTCTGCCAATGACCTCGTCACACTCACCCTCGATGACATTCCTGACACTGGGTACTTTTCACCCGACGCAATAGCCACTGCCCTCAAAGTGATGACCAGACTCGATTACCTTGAACTTCGGTTCCGTTCCCCTCGACCTCGCCCCGACCCAGCAAGCCGACCTCTACCTCCGCCCACACGCTTTGTCCTCTCCTCTCTCACCGAAGTTACGTTCGGAGGCGCTTATGAGTATTTGGAGGACCTTCTGGCCCGAATCGATGCCCCTCTTCTTTACGACCTCACCGTCATATTCTTCAACTTCACGGACCTCAACTCTGATATCCCACAACTTCACCGGCTCATCAGTCACGCAGAACAGCTCAAGGCACCCGACCACGCAGAAGTGTCGATTTCCCGTTACTCAACAATCGAGCTGAGCCTTCACCCCAGAACAGGAGCAGTCGATCGCCGCGGACGGCTCATGCTACATTTCGATGACGAAGAGTTTAGCTTGCAGCTTTGGTCTCTCGCCCAGATCTGTAGTTCATCCTACCCCCTCATCTCCGCTTTGGAGGAGCTCAAGATCACGGAACGTGATCTTCCTTCATCTTACCACATGGATGACACTCAATGGCTAGAATTTCTGGATCCGTTCACTGCCCTGAAGAATCTCTATCTCACGGATGAAATTGCACGACGTGTCTGCACTTCCCTTCAAGAGCTTTCTGGAGAAAGGGCAACTGAAGTGTTACCCGCGCTACGCAACATTTTCGTAGATGGGCTCCGGTCATTCGAACACGTCCAGGAAGCCCTTAGGCCATTTGTCGCCGCACGGCAGCTCTCCGGTTACCCTGTGGCCATCAACCATTCGTGAAGATAAAGGTAACATAATAGAAGTCAAGATTTGAGGATCGATGAACTCTGTCCATTTTTCTTCCAATCGCATCTAGTCTAATCTACGTTCTTTCTTCCTGACCTTGTCCGTCGTTCGACTGTTGAAGACACCAGTTACAGTACTTTCTCTACCATCACCCCGATGCCATCTCTCTGTGTCTTTGTCTCATTAGGAACCTTGAGCCCAGTATAGTTTATCATATGACACCTATCATGTAGGCAGCATTTTGTCTGTTAAGATTTCTTCCGAATCCAAAGGGGACCCTCACGCTTATGTTCCTTGTTGTTCAGTTTAAAACAAAGTCAAACGTCTCGATGCACCCACACGTCACATAAGGACATTGCATTGGGGAAGAACTCGAATGAGCGATGCACCCGGCAGTATTACGCAGGCCGTTGACCATTTTGGCGGGCCGAGCTTGTACGTTTATTTGAAATTTGCGCTCACACACGTGCGAGACGCGGGCCGGGCCTTTCCATCGTTCCTGTACCCTCAGTACTCACCTGCGGGTACTATCGATACAACTACTTGGCCCTCAGACGTTGCATCCTCACTGACCAATTTTCTCCTGTACCTCGAGCGAGATTCATTCTCACCATTCCTGAAGTATTAACCAAGTCTCATATAGTCGTCTTCTTCATAAAGTCCCCCCGTTACTCACTGGGTCCATCCCAGCCATCATTTCCTTGCACCCCCCGCTCGTCGCTCAGATTAATTTCCCGTCTGAAGGTCTCGTGATGGACGGTCATTCTGTACACCTCCGGGAAGAGTCTGGTCCAGCAGATGATCAACGTATGCCGTTTGTAGAGTGCCCTCAGGCTGAACCAACGCTGATCCTTCCAATGTAGGCCTGGTGACAATCGACATGCTCCCCGACGATGTCCTCCTGGAAATATTCTATTTCTATGAAGAAATAAGTGTCGGTCAGTCCTATTTTTCTCTGCGAAATACATGGCATTCCCTCGTCCACGTGTGTTGTCGATGGCGATATCTCGTGTTTGCATCACCGAACTACCTCAACCTACGACTCGAGTATGCTGGACATGCACCTATGTCGGAGGCGCTGGACGCCTGGCCAGTTCTGCCTATAATACTGGTATCACCCCTGGGCGGATCTTCATCGTCGGACGAGCAGTGGGATAACTTGATTGCTGCACTCGACTCGGAGCACTGCAATCGCATCTGTCAAATCGAGATCCCTGATATGACCAATTCACGCTGGGAAGGATTCGCAGAAGCGATGCAGAAGCCATTCCTGGAGCTGACAGATCTGACAGTTTGGACGAATGATGATGTGGTGCCAGCCCTTCCTGATTCGTTCTTAGGCAGATCTGCCCCACGTTTGCGAACACTCCATTTGGAAAACATCCCATTTCCATCGTTGCCGAAAGTACTTTTATCTGCCAATGGCCTCGTCACACTCACCCTCGATGGCATTCCTGACTCTGGGTACTTTTCACCCGACGCGATGGCCACTGCCCTCACAGTGACGACCAGAATCGAATACCTTGAACTTCGATTCCTTTTCCCTCGACCTCGTCCCGACCCAGCAAGCCAACCGCTACCTCCGCCCACACGCTTTGTCCTCCCCGCTCTCACTGAAATTGTATTCCGAGGCGCTTATGAGTATTTGGAGTACCTTCTGTCCCGAATCGATGCCCCTCTTCTTTACATCCTCTCCTTCACATTCTTCGACTTCATGGACCCCAACTGTGACATCCCACAACTTCACCGGCTCATCAGTCACGCAGAAAAGTTCAAGGCATTCGACCTCGCGCTAGTGTCGATTTTCCGTTCCTCACCAATTGAGCTGTGCCTTTCCCCCAAAACAAGGGGACCCGACGGTTGCGGGCAGCTCTTGCTAGATATCGATTGCGAAGGGTTTGACTTACAGCTTTGGTCTCTTGCCCAGGTCTGTAGTTCATCCCTCCCCCTCATCTCCGCTTTGGAGAAGCTCAAGATCGAGGAACATGATCTTCCTTCATCTTACCACATGGATGACACTCAATGGCTAGAATTTCTGGATCCGTTCACTGCCCTGAAGGATCTCTATCTTACTGATGAAATCGCACGACGTGTCTGCGGTACCCTTCAAGAGCTTTCTGGAGAAATGGCAACTGAGGTGTTGCCCGCGCTACGCAATATTTTCGTAGATGGGCTCCGGTCATTCGAACACATCCAGAAAGCCATTAGGCCATTTGTCGCCTCACGACAGCTTTCCGGTCACCCTGTGGCCATCAACCATTGGCGAAGATGATAACATAACGGAGGATTGATGAATTCTGTCCATTTTTCTTCCAATCTACGTTCTTTCTTTCTGACATCGTCCGTCGCTCAACTGTTCTCTCTCTACCATCATCGCGGTCCCGTTTCTCTGTGTCTTTATATCGTACCTTAAACCTACCTTATGACACTTTTTTTCCGAATTTGTATACCGCGCGCATGTAACAAAGAGGCGGCATGCCATTGGCATACCATGTATGACTATTGGAATTGTCGCTTATCCGTTTGGGCTGTGTGTATGGGTTCGGTTTATGGCGTAATCACCTTTTTACGCATCGTGGATTCGTGGCGATATTAACCGAGCCGCGTGCGATGTCTCCACTGTGTCTATTTTAGCGTCGTCACTCTGGGTCTCACTCCGACTGTCGTGGTTTGGTGCCTTCTCCTGACGAGCGGGGGCGATGGGGAGGGAGAGGGGGACAACTTTGGCGTTGTTGGCAGGAGGTCGCCGGGGAGTGGTGATGACGACGAGTCGATGTGAGGGCGCTGAAAGGCGAGTGCCTAGTCAGTAGATCTAAACAAATCCAACGATTGGTCAATAATTCAAACTCATTTGGACTGATTCCAGGTCATTCTCATTTGCACTGTTAGCTGGGTTAATCACGATTTGAGTGGCCGAAATGGCCGATATCAGTCTACTATCACTTGTCTTAGTGTGAACCCTCTCTCGAAATCAGCACACTCTATGACACATGGTACGGGACGTCCAACCAAACAGTACCATGAGGCAGCAAAATCACAGGTATTCGGTATTAACCATATTCGCGAATGGGATGTTCTCTACTTGACACCTTCGAAAATGTAATTAAAGACACGCATGACGTTGTCAAGTTGGATACGAAGACAAAGGACGTTCACGATAACTCCAACTGCAACGATTTCAAAGTGAGTGATTACGGCATTTGGCCGACGCAGATATATCGCCCCAATCATTCGATCCGACCGCAGGGACCCCAAGTCTTTCGCATGCTTAGAACAAAAGCGCGGACCTGAGGGTGCGATAGAAACGAGGTGTTGATCTATCGCGTTGGCAGAGGGATGGCAGGGGTGGACAAAGGCACACCGCGCCATGCCATCCTTCAGCCTTCCGAGGCGAAGGATGACAGCGCCGAAGATGGTCGCGACGTGCTCTTGACGGTATGGATGTGCCGACAGTGATGCGGCACATCGACTCTTGCTTTAGAAACCGCACGACCGAGCATACGTGCAAGGACGCCCTTGTACACAGACTGATGAAATCGTGCGTGTCGCGAAAATGTAAGATCCAAACAATAATCACATAAGAAGAAGCAAGGATACGTACAACGAAAAATATGCATTCACCTCTACCATACGAAAATATAGCCCCAACGCGTGTGGAGAAGGACCTCTTTCTAAATCGTGGCATTGTACAGTACGCTATCTCGCTGCTGCTATCGAGCGGACAGGCGCAAAAAGAAATAAAATCGCCAAATTCATCATTGATACAACGTGGAGGCCAGAATTGCGGACCGCTTGGAATGTCGAAGGGTTCCGAAAAGTGGTGATGTTGATGTTCGGCTATATCTTAAGTCAGAAAGCAGGGCATCGAAATATTATACGAGTCTCCTGTCCAAAGCGCTCATCGGCGGGTGGGTAATATGAACTTGGAGGATACGTCTCGCAGCCGACGACGGGATTTTGCATGAGACGGAAGGGGAAGAACTTGAATGAACCGTGACGATGCACCCTGCTGTATTAGGCAAATTTCAAATCATGCGGCTTGCGCGTTTATTTGAAATTTGCGCCCACGCTGTTCAGGGCGTGTGCGACACGGGCCTTTTCATCGTTGACGTATCTGCGGGTACTCTCAATACAACTACAGCCCTCAGACGTTGCATCCTGACCAGTTCTCTCCTGTACTTCGACCTTCGTTCTCACCATTCCTGAAGTACTAACCAAGTCTCATGTAGTCACCTTCCCCCGTTACTCACTGGGTTCATCCCAGGCATCATTGCCTTGCGCCCCCCGCTCGTCGCTCAGATTAATTAATTTCTCATCTGAAGGTCTCGTGATGGACGGTCATTCTGTACACCTCCGGGAAGAGTCTGGTCTAGCACGAGGTCGACGTATGTCGTTTGTAGAGTTTCCTGAACCAACGCTAATCCTTCCAATGTAGGCCTGATGACAATCGACATGCTCCCCGACGATGTGCTCGTGGAAATATTCTGCTATGTGACTATTAGGGATTTGGATATGCAAAACCCATGGCGTACCCTCGTCCATGTGTGCTGTCGATGGCGATACCTCGTATTTGCATCACCGCATTACCTCAACGTACAACTCGAGTATGGAGGACATCGACCTATGTCGGAGGTGCTGGACACCTGGCCGGTTCTGCCTGTAATCCTAACACCATCTCCGGGCGAATTTTCATCGTCGGACGAGCGGTGGAATAACATGGTTGCTACACTCGAGTCGGAGCACTACAATCACATCTGTCAAATCAAGGTCTTTGATATGATCGATTCGCGGTGGGAAAGATTCGCAGCAGCGATGCAGAAGCCATTCCCGGAGTTGATACATCTGGTAGTTTTGGGGGATGGTGATATGGTCCCAGTCCTTTCTGGTTCGTTCTTGGGCGCATCTGCCCCGCGTCTGCGAACACTCTGTTTGGAAGGCATTCCATTTCCAGCATTGCCAAAACTACTTTTGTCTGCCAGTGGCCTCGTCACACTCAGCCTTGATGACATTCCTGACTCTGGCTACTTTTCACCCGACGCGCTGGCCACTGCCCTCACAGTGACTACCAGAATCAAATATCTTGAACTTCAATTCCTTTCCCCTCGACCTCGCCCCGACCCAGCAAGCCGACCGCCACCTCCGCCCACACGCTTTGTCCTCCCCGCTCTCAGCGAACTTAGTTTCAAAGGTGTTTATGAGTATTTGGAGGACCTTCTGTCTCGAATCGATGCACCTCTTCTTTACGACCTCACCGCCACATTCTTCAACTTCATGGACCTCAACTCTGATATCCCACAACTTCACCGGCTCATCAGTCACGCAGAACAGCTCAAGGCACTCGACCACGCAGAAGTGTCGATTTCCCGTTACTCAACAATCGAGCTGAGCCTTTACCCCAGAACAAGGGGACCCGATAATCGCGGGCGGCTCGTGCTACATTTCGGTTACGAAAAGTTTGGCTTGCAGCTTTCGTCTCTCGTCCTGGTCTGTAGTTCATCCCTCCCCGTTATCTCCGCTTTGGAGGAGCTCAAGATCACGGAACCTGATCTTTCTTCACCTTACGACGTGGATGACACTCAATGGCTGGAATTTCTGGATCCGTTCACCGCCGTGAAGAATCTCTACCTTACGGATGACATCGCGCGACGTGTCTGCGGTGCCTTTCAAGGGCTTTCTGGAAAAGGGGTAACTGAAGTGTTACCCGCTCTACGCAATCTTTTCGTAGCTGGGTCCCAATCATTCGAACACATCCAGGAAGCCATTAGGCCATTTATTGCCGCACGACA
>Ga0209488_10002486_pt1 | contig 15083 bp, 7 predicted proteins | sample Rivendell_Oct201_8_FD_188349 | JGI IMG/M metagenome (GOLD analysis project Ga0209488, IMG submission 188349) | Vadose zone soil microbial communities from the Eel River Critical Zone Observatory, Northern California, USA -... | ecosystem: Environmental > Terrestrial > Soil > Vadose zone >... | reverse complement strand
CGATGTTTGCGCAGAACGTCTGCGGCGTGGAGGTCATGGCCAGCGCGGGCGTCATGACAGGCGGTGGCCAGGGCCAGTTCAACGGGGGTATCACCATTCCCGGTGCGACGGCAACGCTGACCCAGCTCCTTGCCCAGGGCGGCGCACATAACAATGCAACCGGGGGCCGGACCCCGCTCAGCATAACGAACAATTGCGATCCTGACTGGGGCTACTTCCAGGGCAGCGTGCGTACGCAATGGAATCCGGCACGTGGCTTCTTGATTGGTTTGGACGTGACCTACTCCCATGTCTTCACGGCGTTCAAGGGCACTCAGGCTAACCTCCAGAACGTGGCGTTTGGTGCCTCTTCGGGTAACGCCAACGTCATTCAGCCTGTGATTGGCGCACGACCCAACGGCGTTTACAACCTCAAGGATTTGGGAGTTGTCAGCGTCGTGATGCGCGCACAACGGCTCTTCAACTCCGGCGATTGAGGCTTCGCCTTGTTGGGAATTCGCTAATTTCTCGACATGTGACCCCTGGCGGCTTCCGCCGGGGGTTCTTTCATTTAATGTAGTCTCGCGTTCTCGCAACGGCCGACAAACGATCCGATGCGACGAATGATGTCGGCTTCCATCAGCAACGGGGCATGACCTTGGTCCGCAACCTCCAGGGTCTCAAGATCTTGGCGGCGTGCGCGCATAGCAGCGACAGTGTCGGCGGTCAGCACATCTGAATTGGCCCCGCGGACAACCATGGTCGGTATACTCGCCAACGCGTCAAATTCCTTCCAAAGGGAGGGTAACGACCGGTTGAGATTGACACTATCGAGCGCTCGCGTAAGTTTGGCGTCGTAGTCAGGAACGAGTTCGCCGCTTTGTTCCTTGTAGGTGCGCCGCGCGAAAGCGATCCAATCCTCCGCCGTGAGCTTTGGAAACTGGGTGACGAACAGGCGACGCAGGACTTCCGCACCTTCTTCATAGCTCCTCGGACGCGGCATTTTTCCGACATAACTCTTGATTCGCAACAGGCCGCGCGCTTCGATGACGGGGCCGATATCGTTAAGAATAGCCCCTGCAAGAGACGTAGGCCGTACGCAAGCGAGCAGCATGGCCAGAATGCCGCCACGCGATGTGCCCACGAAGACCGCGGGTCCAAGCTCGAGCGCCATGAGCATTGCCAGCACATCTGACAGCTCGGTTGCGACGTTATAGTTACGCGGGTTAGGATCGAAATCGGAACGGCCACGCCCGCGAGAATCCATCGTGATTACGCAGCGGCGCCGCTTGGAACTCATGTCAAAATCAGATGTTGTCAGGGCAATTGCCAACCGGTCGAAGTCGCGACCCGATCTTGCGAGGCCCGGCAGGCATACGACCGGCAGGCCCTCGGCCGTGCGCCTGCCGTAGGTCCGCACATAGAGTTTCAAGCCATCCTGGGTTGTAAAAAAGTTGTCCGTAAAGTCGGTCATTACTTTCGCAGCTTTGCAAGTGACTCAAGGTTTTTGCTCACCTTGACGGCCACTGTCTGGCCTGTCAATCGTTTGCCGTGACCCGTCGGGAGGGTTGAGGTGTCACACGTGCTGCGTCAAGCGATCCAACTCCATCAGCACGGCCGCTTAGGTGATGCCGAGCGGATCTATCGCGACGTGCTGAAGGCGCAGCCCCGGGATTTCGATGCCCTGCATATGTTTGGAATCCTCAAGTTGCAGCAGGGCCAAGCGTCGGAAGCTGTGCGGCTGTTCGACGATGCCTTGCGTGTGGACCCAAGGTCGAGTGCGGCCCATTGCAATCGGGGTGTCGCGTTTGCTGCGCTCGGACGCCATGACGCGGCGCTGGCTTGCTTCGACCAGGCCTTGGCCGTCGACCCAAGTCACGCCGGAGCCCACGCAAGCCGTGCCGACTCCCTGTATGATCTCAAGCGTCTTGATGAGGCGCTGGTGAGCTATGATCTGGCGGTTCGGTTCGACCCAAATCTCGTGTCGGCGCTGGTCAATCGCGGTGTCTTGCTCAGCGACCAAGGTCGCCCGGATGCCGCACTGGCCAGCTACGACGCGGCGATTGCCGTTGAGGAGAATGATGCCGAGGCATGGAACAACCGCGGTGTCGTTCTGCAGGAGCTTGGCAGGATCGACGAGGCTTTGATCAGCCATGAGCGTGCGCTCGCTTTGCGGACCGATTACGTTGACGCTGCACTCAATCTTGCAAATGCGCAATTGATCGTGAGGCGGTTTGCCGATGCGATGGCCGGCTACGCCAAGGTATTGGCGCAGGATCCACGATGTGCCGACGCCCATTACAATTTGGGTAATGCATTGTTCGATCTTGAGCGCTTTGAGGAGGCGTTGGCGAGCTACGCCAGGGCGGTCGCTATTCGATCAAATTTTTTCGATGCGCGAATCGGGCGCGCCCGTGCCTTGGCAAAGCTCCACCGCTATGACGAGGCGTCCGTCGAATATGAAACGTTACGCAAGCTTTCTCCCGGACTGCCAAATCTCCTGACCGACCTCATCCACTGTAAGGTTACGACCTGTCACTGGACCGAAATGGCATCTTTGACTGGGGAACTATTTGCGCGCGTCAATGCCGGGAACCTGTCCGTCGATCCATTCCTGTTCCAAGGATTCGATGCGACTCCCGATCAACAATTCGATTGCGCGCGGAACTGGGTCCGCCTGAAAAACGTGAAGGGCACGGAAAGGACATGGAATCCGACCCAGTTCCCATCGGACAGAATCCGTATTGCCTATCTTTCGGCCGACTACCAGCGACATGCGACAACGCAGCTCATCGCGGAACTGTTTGAAATCCATGACCGGGACCGATTTGAAATCATCGGAGTTTCGTTTGGCCCGGATGACAAGAGTCAGGTGCGTTCGCGCGTGATAAAATCATTCGATCGCTTTTTCGATGTCACAACGCAGTCTGACGACAGCGTTGCCAACCTCTTGCGTGGTGTTCCGGTGCACATTGCGGTCGATTTGAAAGGCTATACGACAAATGCCCGTATGGGAATCTTCAGCCGGCGTGCTGCGCCAATTCAAGTCAGCTATCTAGGCTATCCCGGAACGAGCGGGGTCGACTTCATGGACTATATCGTGGCTGACCAGGTCGTCTTGCCCTTCGATCAACAGCCATTCTATTCGGAGCGGATCGTCCAGTTGCCGGATAGTTATCAGGTCAACGATTCCAAACGTCGCATTGGTGTGGTTCCAAAACGCGGCGTCGCGGGCCTGCCGGATCGCGGTTTTGTGTTTTGCTGCTTCAACAATAGCTGGAAACTGAACGCGCCTATGTTCGATGTCTGGATGCGGATATTGCACCGGGTCGAAGGAAGCTTGCTTTGGCTGCTTCGCGCCAATGCCCAGGTCGTCCGCAATCTGCGCGCGGAGGCGCAGGCGAGGGGGATAGATCCGTCGCGCCTCGTATTTGCGCCGCAACTTGACGTAGAGGACCACTTGGCGCGACTTACGCTTGCCGATCTTTTCTTGGACACATTGCCATATAATGCCCATACGACGGCGAGTGATGCGCTCTGGAGCGGCGTGCCGGTGCTGACGTGCCAGGGTGGGACATTCGCCGGTCGGGTTGCCGCAAGCCTGCTGCGGTCGGTGGGGCTCCCGGAATTGGTAACAAGCTGCTTGGAGGATTATGAGGCCATGGCGATTCGACTCGCTACGGACCCAGCCCTTTTAGGTTCGTTCCGGCGGCGATTGCAGGACAATCGTGCTACCCACCCGTTGTTTGCTGCCGATCGGTTTTGCCGGCATATCGAGGCGGCCTATTTACGAATGTGGGATATCTGGAAAGATGGCGGCGGACCGCAAAGTTTTCGTGTCGATCCGATTGTATCGACTTGAATAAAGTGAACTGGCTAAAAGCAATCATACAATCCAGTCATACAATCATTGTGTGTGCAGGGAGAAACGCAACGTGGGTGCTGCCGGGACGACCTTGATGGGCCTGTTGGAGGAGGCCAACACGCTTCGTCGGAAGGGCGCGCTTGACGACGCCGTCGACCGATACCGGCGAGTTCTTGGCCAGGATCCAAGGCATGCGGATTCGCTTTATTATCTGGCACAAATCTCTTGCCAACAGGGCCATGTCAGCACGGGGATCGGCCTCGTCCGCCAAGCCCTTGCCATCGATCCCCAGCACGGGAGGGCACATAATCTGCATGCCATGGCGCTGAGCGCTCTTGGCCAGCCGGCGGAAGCCCTGGCCAGTTTTGATTTGGCCATCAAGCTCCAACCGGAACTCGCGAGCGCGCATGCCGGCCGCGGTGACGTTCTCGCGGTTCTCGGACGGCATGCCGAGGCGACTGAAAGCTACAACCGTGCTTTGGAAATCGATGAAGCCGCGGCCGACAGCTGGTGTAATCGTGGTGTATCGCTGCAACAGCTGGGTCGCTACGAAGAAGCGCTTTCGAGCTATGAACGAGCAATTGAGCTTGATCCCGATTCCGTCGAGGTTCATCTCAATGTTGCGACGGTGCTGGGGCTCTTGGGCAGGTTTGCAGAAGTTCCGGCGCACTGCGATCGTTTCCTTGGCTGTCGGCCTGACAGCGTCAATGCACTCGTCGTCAAGGGAAATGCGCTCAGGGTCTTGGGCCGCCATGAGGAGGCGTTGTCGAATTATGACAGGGCCTGTGCGCTTGATCCGACACTTCTTACCGCACTTGTCAACCGTGGCCTTACGCTGCGCGATCTGGGACGGCAGCCTGAAGCGTTGGCGAGCTATGAATCCGCACTGGAACTCGCGCCCGAAGATCCTCAAGTGTGGAATCATCGCGGCGTTGCGCTTCTGGAGCTTCGTCAACATTCAGAAGCCCTGGATAGTTTCGCGCGAGCGATTGCTGCTGATCCCCACGACGCCGATTTCCACTTTAACCATGGAAATGGGATGATTGCCCTGGCCCGATACGAGGAAGCGCTCGCCTGTTTTGACCGAGCGTTGGCGTTGCGGCCGGGGGATGCCGCGACGTTGACGAATCGGGGCACCGTTCTCGTGAAATTGCGGCGCGCCGAGGAGGCGCTGGCGAGCTATGACGACGCCCTGGCGACAACGCCGGATCACGTCGATGCGATCATTGGCCGCGGTACAATCTTGTTCGATCGTAAACGTCCTTATGAAGCCCTTGTCTGCTTCGATCGAGCTTTGGAACTTCAGCCGGACCATTTGACCGCTTTGAACAATCGCGGATTGGCGCTGATGAGTCTGGGCCGTCGGGCTGAGTCCATTGAATCTCAGGAGCGTGTGCTGGCCATGGATCCACACAATGGCCACGCATTCTCGTCACTGCTGTTTTCCTGTCTTGCGGCATGTGATTGGAAACGACTAAAGCGCCTGGAGACGGAATACGGAGACCTGGCGCAGGACGAGAATTTGGTTGTCGAACCATTTGCGATACTGGAACTTTCCTCCAATCCAATGGACCACCTTCGGTCTGCGCGGAACTATGTGCGCCCATACCTTGCGACGGTGCGTCCGTTACCAATGCGTCCGCTCACAAGTTCCGCCGGACGAATTCGACTGGCATATCTCTCGATGGATTTTCGCCGACATCCGGTCGCCTATGCCATTGCCGAACTGCTCGAACTCCACGACAGATCGAATTTCGATGTCATCGGAATTTCCTATGGGCGCAATGACCATAGCGACATTCGCGAACGGATCAGCAATGCATTTGACCAGTTTCATGATGTGTCGGCATTGAGTGATCGCGACATTGCCGAGACCATCAGGCGGCTGGAGGTGGATATTCTCGTTGATCTTGGTGGCTACACTGAGAATGCCCGGCCAGGAATCATGGCCTTGCGACCTGCACCGGTGCAGGTCAACTATCTTGGTTATTCCGCAACCATGGGGGCGGATTTCATCGACTATGTGATTGCAGATGAGATTGTTCTGCCTTTTTCAGAACGCGACGCATATGTCGAAAAGATCGTGCATCTCCCGGACTGCTACCTCGTGAACGGCCAACCGCGCCGCATTGCGTTCATTGCCCCGTCACGGTCGGATGTCGGGCTACCCGAGCAGGGATTTGTCTTTTGTTCCTTCAATAATTGTTGGAAAATCAGAGATGAGATTTTTGACGTCTGGATGAGATTGCTCAGTCGGGTGCCGGATAGTTTTCTCTGGCTGGCCCAGGCTGAGGACTTGGCCATGAAAAATCTGCAAAGCGAAGCAGCCGCGCGAGGCGTTGATCCGAACCGGCTGATTTTTGCTCCCAAGGTGCCATCCATCGAAGATCATTTCGCACGTCATCGGGCGGCCGATCTGTTTCTGGATACGCTTCCTTACAACGCCCATTCGACAGTCAGCGATGCGCTATGGATGGGTTTGCCGGTTTTGACGTGCCGGGGACGAAGCTTTACGGGACGTGTCGCATCAAGCGTACTCCTTGCAGCCGGCTTGCCCGAACTCGTAACCGGCAATATCGCGGAATACGAAGCGCTCGCCTTGCGGCTTGCAACGGATCGGGATGTGCTGGGCGCAATTCGCTCCAAGCTTGTGGCTAACCGCGACCAATGCGCGTTGTTCGATATGCGGCGTTTTCGGCGTCATATCGAGGCGGCCTATACGAATATGTGGAGCCGGGCGCTCCGTGGAGAGCCGCCTGAAAGCTTTGCGGTTTCCCCTGTCGATAACGGGTTGTTTCCTGCGGCTCTCGATGGTTTTGAAAGTGCATTGAAAGTCGATTCGAATAATGCTTCGGCATGGACTAATCGCGCAAGCGAATTGTGGGCGCTCGACCGGCGTGCGGAGTCGCTTGCGAGCTACGAGAAAGCGCTGGGGCTTTCCCCGGATATGATTGAAGCATTGATTGGCTATGGCAAAGCATTACGTGAGCTCAACAGATACGGGGATGCACTCGCCAGTTATGAAAGGGTACTGGCCATCAGGCCGGATGATGTGACCGCGCTTCTCGGGCGGGCTCAGCTTCTCGGTCTCGTGAATCGTATCGACGATTCTCTTGTTGAATGCGATAAATTGCTTGCTTTGGATCCAGACAACGTTTTGGCCCTGGTTACGCGCGGTGATGCCCTCGCGGCGCTGCATCGCCCGGTTGCGGCGCTGCAGGCTTTCGACCACGCATTAGAACTCGAGCCCAATAACATATATGCCTTGAACAATCGCACCAATGCGCTGCAAGGCCTCAATCGTTACAAGGAGGCGCTGGATGACTTGGAGCGGGTCCAAGCCATGTTGCCGCAATATGCGGATGCGCATCTCAATGAGGCGCTCGTGCGATTCTGCCTTGGAGATCTTCGCAAGGCTTGGGAAAAGTATGAATGGCGCTGGAAATGCAAGGACTGGTCGGAAAAATTGCGGCCGTTCTCTCAACCGCTGTGGCTCGGGCAGGAGTCCCTTGCTGGCCGGAGCATCTTCTTGCATGCCGAGCAGGGGCTTGGCGACACGCTGCATTTCATACGTTACGTAGCGCTGGTGATTGAACGTGGTGCTCGCGTTGTTCTCGAAGTTCAACCGCTTCTAAAGGTGCTCGCATCGGAGATTAAGGGTGTTTCGTCGGTCATCAGCCGCGGTGAGCCCATCCCGGCGTGCGACTTTCATTGCCCGTTTCTCAGCCTGCCGCTGGCGTTTGGTACCGAACTCGATACCATTCCCTGCCAGGTACCCTACCTCTGGCCGCCAGCCGATCGCGTGGCCAGATGGAAGGCGCGGTTTCCGAAGGGCGACAAACTTCGGGTTGGCTTGGCTTGGTCCGGCAATCCGCGAAATCCACTCGATGCCATTCGCTCGATGTCGCTCTTGCAGTTGGCACCGCTATTTGAAATTGATGGAATTGAATTCTTGAGCCTGCAGAAGGATATCCGCAATCATGACGTCGAGGCGTTGCGTGGCTTTCGTCAAATCGCCAATCTAGGCCCTGACCTCCGGGATTTCGGCGATACGGCCGCCGCCATTATGGAACTCGATCTGGTCATTGCGGTCGATACTGCGGTGGCCCACCTGGTAGGCGCGCTGGGCCGGCCGGTTTGGGTTCCGCTGCCATTCTCTCCAGGTTGGCGATGGCTGCTGGAGCGTGATGACAGTCCCTGGTACCCGTCCGCGAGGTTGTTTCGCCAGCCAAAGCCCGGGGATTGGGAAAGCGTCGTGTTGGAGTTGAAACATCAATTGCAGTCGTGGTCGGAACAGAGGTCGAGCATAGTGTCGAATGAACCAGATGGTGCAATCGGTTAATAAGCAGAGTATCGGCGCAGCGGTCAGCCGGGCGCTCGCATTGCATCAGGCTGGCCGCCTTGCCGAGGCGGAACAGATTTATCGGTCCGTTCTCAGCGTCGATGAAAACCAGTTCGAGGCATTGCATTTTTTAGGGCTGATCGAAGCCCAGCGGGGCAATAACAAGGAGGCCAACCGCCTCATCAGTCGATCGTTGAAAATCAATAGTCAGACGGCGGACGCCTTCGCAAATCATGCACGGGTATTGAATGCGCTGCGGCGCTTCGATCAGGCCATTGCGGCTTGTGACCGGGCCCTTGCGATCAATTCGATGCTTCTCCCCGCGCACGTAAGTCGGGGCATTGCGCTCAAGGAATGCGGGCGGTTCGGGGAGGCGGTCGCGTCCTTCGACCGGGCTTTGGCGTTTCAGCCGGACTATCCAGTGGCGTGGAGCAACCGCGGAACCGTCTTGCTGGCTCTGGGACGGCACGACGATGCGCTTCTCAGCTTCAACCGGGCCCTGTCGCTCAACCCCAGGGATAGCGCAACGTGGACCGAACACGGTAAGGCTCTTGGCCTGTTGAACCGGGTTGGGGAGGCCCTGGAAAGTCTGGAGCGGGCCATAAGCATGGATCCGCACAACGCGGCGGCATTGAGCAACCGGGCCATCGCCTTGAACATGCTGGGGCACTATGCGGAGGCGCTTGCGAGTTGTGATCGAGCGCTGGCCATCGAGCAGAAGAATATCGAAACGCTGTTCCATCGCGGAAACGCGCTTTACGGGCTCGAGCGCTATCACGATGCGCTTGCGAGTTACGATCGGGCGCTGGAACTCAATCCTCGCTATGTTGATGCTGTCAGCAACCGCGGCGATGCACTGCTGAAACTGGGCGAGATCGAAAGAGCGCGCTCCTGCTACGACCGGGCGCTCGCAATAAATTCAGCCCATGTGCCGGCTTGGCGCAATCTGGCAGACCTGCTGAGTCAGATCGGCCATCACCAAGAAGCGATTGCCTGTTATCGTCGCGCCCTCGCAATCGTGCCGGACGACCCGACATTGTTGTGGAACGAAAGCAATGCATACCTTGTCACGAAGCGGTTCGCGCAAGGCTGGGCGCACTACGAAAAGCGGTTTGACGCAGACAAGACCCTGATTCGGCAGGATCATCCGCAGCCCCGCTGGAACGGAAAAAAAGTGTTCGGGACCCTGTTGATCTGGGGAGAACAGGGGTTGGGCGACCAGATCCTGCACGCCAGCATGATCGCAGAACTCGAAGGACAAGCCGACGAAATCGTGCTCGAAGTCGAACCGCGTCTTGTGGAATTGTTTGCGCGCTCATTTCCACATGCGCGTGCCGTCCCGATGGGACGCGGCCGCTATGCCGGACGGGTGGACAGTCATATTCCGATCGGCGGGCTTGGACAGCATTTGCGGCCGGATTGGGCTTCGTTTCCGCGGCGCAATCTCGGATATTTGGCGGCAGACCCGGCGCGCGCGATGGCACTGCGAGAACGGCTACGGGAACGGATTCCTGGCGATCATCGCAAAGTGATCGGAATTTCGTGGAAAAGCAAACACCGGAAGTTCGAGCGTGACAAGAGCGCACGTCTCCAGGATTTTGAGGGCCTGCTACGCAATCCGGACTTTGGATTTGTCGATTTGCAATATGGCGAGACGCTGGCAGACCGTTCATCCGTCGAGGCGGACTGCGGTGTGCAAGTTGAGCATCTCGATGACATCGACAACACCAATGACATCGATGGGCTCGCCGCGCTGATCAGTGCCTGCGACGCCGTCATCACGGTCAGCAACACCACAGCCCATCTTGCGGGGGCGCTCGGTCGGCCTACGTGGGTTTTCCTGCCACTTGGACATTCGCGCTGGTGGTATTGGTTCAAGGAGGGCGATGATTGTCCCTGGTATCCGAAGTTGAGCCTCATGCGGCAGACACGTGGTCAATCATGGGGACAATTGATCGGGGCCCACGTCGACCAGATATGCGCAGCCTTGAGGACCTGACCGCTCGTGCAAACGACAGATATCGATATTTCGGTGTTGCTGGAAGAAGCTCAAGGGCTTCGTCGTGGTGGCGCGCTCGCGGACGCTGCCCATCGCTATCGCCGGGTATTGCTATTGGATCCACTGAACGTGGATGCGCTCTATTATCTCGCGCAGATATCCTGCCAGTTGGGCGACGTGAACGGCGGCGTCGCGTTGGTCCGTCGCGCCATTGTCGTCAATCCGCAGCAGGGGCGCCTCCACAACCTGCTCGGAATGGCCCTGGCGGCACTCGGTCGTCCGCACGAGGCACTCGCAAGCTTCGACACGGCCATTATGGTTGCGCCACAGCTCATCAGCGCCTACGGGGCGCGCGGCGATGCCCTGGTGACATTGGGGCGGTTCGAGGAGGCCATCGAAAATTATGACCACGTGTTGGAATCGGATCCGACCGCCGTCGATACGTGGTGCAATCGGGGGGCCGCCCTGCAGCAAATTGGCCTATCTGCGAGAGCGCATGAATGCTACGAGCGTGCCGTTACGCTGTGCCCCGATATTATTGAGGCTGCGATAGGGCAGGGGGTAGCCTTACTCTCCATGGCGCGACATCGCGAGGCACTGGCGGCGTTTGAAAGCGTTCTGGCGCGCGATCCCCGCAATATCGAAGCACTGGGCGGCTGCGGCTTTGTGCTCAACGCGCTCGATCGTCCGGCTGACGCTTTGTCGATATGCGACAAGGTTCTGTCTATCAGGCCGGACCACATCGGTGCGCTCAACAATCGCGGAACGGCGTTCTGTCTTCTCGGGCGTCATGAGGAAGGCCTCGCAAGCTACCGCAGGGTGGTTGAGCTTGAACCGCAAAATGTCGAATCCCTCGCGAATTGTGCCTATGCACTCAATTCATTGGGCCGATCGCTGGAGGCCCTGGAAAGTTGCGATCAGGCGCTTGCCGTCCGGCCAGGCTTTATTGCGGCGCTCAACCATCGTGGAATCGCCCTGATGGTGCTTCGTCGCCTGGATGAAGCGCAGGCAATGTTCGATTCGGTTCTGGCGATTGATCCAGATGAAATTGATGCCCTCAACAACCGGTCTGGCGTATTGTTTTCGTTTAACCGGTTCGAAGAGGCTCTGGCTGGGTATGACGCTGTTTTGCGCCTGGCTCCCGGCCATGTCGATGCTCTCTATAACAGGGGCATGTCGCTCTACATCATGAATCGTGGCGTTGAGGCTGTGGATTGCTTTGAGCAAACCATCGTGCTTCGTCCCAGTTACGGCAAAGCACGCATTGGCCGCTGTATCGCTCAACTGCCGATCATCTATTCGGATGCAGTCGAAATTGCCACGCGTCGCGCAGCCTATGAACGGATGCTTTCGATGCTACGAAACGACGTCGAACGCGACGATATCGGCGGTGCATTGGCGGATGCCGTTGGCGCGATGCAGCCTTTTTATCTTTCATATCAGGGGCGCAACGACAGGGATTTGCAGCGCCTCTATGGGGAGATGGTTTGCCGGGCGCTTGCTCGAAAATATCCACCGGCTGAATCGAGTCCCGCGCCCGGTCAAGGCCACCCCGTGCGCGTCGGCATCGTCAGCGGCTTTTTCTTTCAGCATTCCGTCTGGAAATGCCTGCTTAAAGGCTGGATGAGCCAGATTGATCGAAATCGTTTCCGGTTGTTCGGATACTATACGGCGTCGACGCGAGATCCGGAAACCGACGCGGCCAAATCGTTATGTGAAAAGTTTATACAAGGGCCGCTTCCGGTCGAACGCTGGCGAGAAACTATCCTGGCTGATGCAATTCATGTGCTGATTTACCCTGAAATCGGCATGGACCCCGTGTGTCCGCAACTCGCGGGTCAGCGGCTGGCATCGGTCCAGTGTAATTCGTGGGGACACCCCGAAACGAGCGGATTTCCGACGTTGGACTACTTTCTCAGCAGTGACTTGATGGAGCCGCCCGATGGGCAGGACCACTACACCGAGCGGCTTATTCGGCTCCCCAATCTGTCCGGGTTCTATGAGCCGGCCGAAACCTCATTGGTGTCGGAGACGCGAATTGGGCTCGACTTCGGGTTCGACTTGGGACTCAACTTGGGACCTGCCGTTATCAAGTATTGGAGTCCCCAGTCTCTGTACAAGTATCTCCCACAGTTCGATTGGATATTTCCGCGAATTGCCGGAGCGGTTGGTCCCTGCCGATTCGTATTCATCCAAGACAAGAGCGCGGATGTATCGGAGACGTTTCGCAAGCGCCTCGATCGCGCGTTTGCCGCGGCCAACATGAACGCAGCCGACTATTGCTTGATACTTCCGCGCCTCGATCAAACGCGTTTCGGCGCAGCGATGCGATCCTGCGATATTTTTCTCGATAATCCCGAATGGTCCGGCTGCACAACGAGCCTGGAGAGCTTGCAGTTTGATCTTCCAATCGTGACAATGTCGGGGCGATTGATGCGGGGGCGCCATACCGCTGCATTTCTCCGGATGATGAATGTGCACGATACGATCGCAGATTCGGTGGACGAATATGTAACGATCGCAACGCGGCTTGCCCTGGACGAATCGTGGCGAACCAAGATCAGGGAAAGGATTCGCATGAATAAGAATCGAATTTATCGCGACCACAACTGCATCAATGGACTTGAATCCTTTCTGGATCGCGTTGCGCGGAATTCAGTATCATGATTGATGGCATTGACACACCGTACCGGATATCAATTTCTGCCGGTCGTACGCACGATGCGCAAGTTCGCAAAAAATTGAAATTTGCGACATTCTGGCATGGTGACGCACTTTCGCCTTATGAATGGATGTGCTTGAAATCATTTCGAGCAAAGCATGACGACGTTTTTTTCGTGTCTTATGATGATAAGGTCTCGGTGCCCGAAGGAATTCAAGTCATCAATGCAAATGAAGTATGTGACAAGGCTCTGTTGGATAAGTTCATCTATCACGGCAAGCCTTCGCTGGCCGGGTTTACGGATTATTTCCGTTATCGATTGATCCAAAAGCATGAAGTCTGCTGGTTCGATGCTGACATGATGTGCCTTTCGCCTGACGAATCTATTTTTAACGACTTCATTTTTGGATTTGAACACGAACTATCGATAAACAATGCGATCCTAAAGTTGCCACGGAACCACGGGGCGCTATTGGAGCTTATCAAGACGTGCGAAGAAAATATCGGAAAGGATTTGGAGTGGGGCGCGTTGGGCCCGATTCTTTTGACGCGAATACTTACAAACGCCAAACTGCGGGAACGAGCCCAACCAAAGGAAAAATTCTATCCTTTCGGAGTCGTGAATTTTTGGCAACTATTGCTTCCAATCTACCGCGATAAGGTCATCAACGAAACGCAAAATTCATGGAGCGTCCATCTTTGGAATGAACTCTACAAGCAAATCGGAAATTGGAAGCACATCTGTCCGCCGGAAGGGTCATTCCTTCATTGGAAGGCAAAAGAACTCGACTGCCTCGACCGCTTTATTGCGATCTACCCTGAGCCACTCATATACAATGTTGTCGAATCCTGGATTGCAAATTATGAGCGCAAGATACAAATGTCGGAAGAAATTGCGACATTGAAGCAGGCAATAATGGATATGAAGGAAGGGAAAGCCCAATCTCCGGATTATAGCGATTTCCGGTCATATTGAATCTCTCTTCAATTGGTAACATCATTCCTCCAAATCGGTATTGGTATTAAAATGTTGTGCAAACATGTGACGATTGTCCCTATACCACGTAACAAGATCCGGGAGGTCGATCGCTAATCGATGTCTCGACGACCATCCCAGAGAATTGATGCGGGCCGTGTTTAGTGCATAACGGCGGTCGTTGAAAGGGCGGTCGGCCTCGAATGCAATTTGAGTAGACGGGTCTCTACCGGTTTGTCGGCATATCATTTCAGCGATTGCAAAATTTGAATATTCCTCCTCGGTACCGACATTGTAAGCGGTTCGGAGTTCTCCAGATTCCGCAATAATAAGGAGGGCGGCGGCAAAATCCTGGGCCGCGAGATAGTACCTTCGATGAGTTCCATTGCCATGCAGTGGAAGTTTTTTCCCATCCATCGCATGCATGATGAACCGCGGTATGATTTTTTCAGGAAACTGCCGTGGACCAAAAATGTTATTCGCGCGCACAATGATCGCATTCGTGCCGAACGATCTCCAATAGCTCTGAATGATCATTTCGGCGGCCGCCTTGGATCCCGAGTAGGGATTGTTGGGATGCAGAGGATGGTCCTCCGTTGCCCCATCGGCCAGCACTTCCCCATATACTTCATCGGTGCTGACATGGATGAATCGTGCAACGTTCTGTTGGCGGGATGCTTCCAGGATGACGTGGGTTCCCAATGTGTTGGTACGTGTGAATTCCATGGAATTGCTGAAAGATCGGCCGACGTGGCTTTCTGCTGCAAGATTGAGGACAAGATCGACGCCATGCGTCGCACTAAGCATGGCGGGGTAGTCGGTTATGTCTCCTGCCATGAAGGCGACGCGGCGGGATTGGAGATGATCTATGATGAAATTGATGTTGGCGGCATAATTCAATTTGTCCAATACGCAGATCTGAGCGCACGGGTATCGAGCCACAACGGCATCGACGACGTGGGAGCCAATAAAGCCGGCCCCACCGGTCACAAGGATCTTGTTCATCGCGCACCCGATTGATTTTTACATGCCCTGCCAACGGCCTCCATTTCAAGGAGAACCGCGTCGGCGGCAAGCGACAGTCCGGTCTGCTCATGTAACTTGGCGATGTCCAATCGAAACTCCTCGCCGACGCGTTCGCCCGTTTGATGAAGTTGCCCTTGGCCGTAGCCGCTTATCAACGCATTCGCTATGCGACCGATCTCAAGTGCAGTTCCTGAGCCGATATTGAAAATGCCGCGCGAGCGGCGTTCGATCAGG
>Ga0209488_10002485_pt1 | contig 15087 bp, 15 predicted proteins | sample Rivendell_Oct201_8_FD_188349 | JGI IMG/M metagenome (GOLD analysis project Ga0209488, IMG submission 188349) | Vadose zone soil microbial communities from the Eel River Critical Zone Observatory, Northern California, USA -... | ecosystem: Environmental > Terrestrial > Soil > Vadose zone >... | reverse complement strand
AAGGGAGGGTTAGAACGGTGGACTGATGGACGACGTTGGAAAGTCACTCTTCGGCGACATTCCGTGCTTTGGACTGAGTCTCAACCTAGGTCTCAAAGCAGAATGCGCGGGGATTATTTATTTTACGAGGAGAAACTCGAGGCAACCCAAGAAGAACGGGATCTCAAAGCTGCCAGGCGGTGTGTGCACTCTGTTTAGCCTTGTTCTTCCGATCTGACTCTGGATGTATGAAGGGCACGGCGCGCCCTCAACCCACTTTCTGTACCCCCTCTAACCAATCGGCGACAAGATCGGCCTTCGAAGCCAAATGGCCTTACAAAGCAGACGTTCTCGACGCAGGTATACTTGCCAGGTGCCAACGCACCGCGTAAATGGCACATAGTTGCCTATTTCTCGGTATAGTGGTTATATTTGGTCGTGATGTTTCAAAAACTCACACACGCGCAATTCTCTGTCCCCAGGGCAATGATTACACGCGGCTGCAGACAATCGACGACATCGAACAGTTGCGCAACATTCGCGTTCCCCATGGCATCTATGTTTCCAGCAAAGGCTCCTATAAACGAGCGGACAGCTTTCCATGCGAGCCTGATGATGATGAGATCATTTACTCTAGTGGCCGATCATCGCTGCCGCTCCCCGGCCGTTCGGGGTCATCATCACCCAATGCGATGCTCGTTCCAGCCCACGCATACACGCGAAGCCCTCAGAATGTCGTCACCCGCCCGCAATCGCCTCTTTCTGGAAGCAGCCTTCCTCATTTATCCTCCGTCGTTGGTCATGCCCCTCCTCTGCCTGTGGGACTGCCGGGCTCATCACAGAGTTCGCGGCCTTACGCCCCGCGGTCAGCCGAGGATAGCCGCGTGCTGAATGCCTTCCGTATCGCACTTTAATTGTGCGTCATACCCGTGACTCACTCCAACAATAAAAGCGAGGAGATGTGGTGATATACTCCACATACAGCTTGAGGCGGCATGCTGTTGGGGCTATGACTTTGAGCGCCTTTTTGGGTGAACCACCGCCGCGTATTCTTAGAGTTTCGTTATCTATCAAGTACACAGATATTCCCTACTGTTTGCCGTACTGTACTACGTGGCATCAGGCAAGCCGCAGGTCGGAAGGCAAAATAATACCTAGGTTTTCACGCGATGAATTTCAAGGCGCAGAGTGCCATGCCTGTGTCTGGATGATACTGTGAATAGGCCAGTTATTCGGGGGTCTCGGGATATTGTTACGACCCAAGTCAGGGCTCGCACTTCCATACCAACTACAGTCCAGCACCACAAAGGCTGTGCAACGTCGACGTCACACAATGAACTTGCAAACCCCCTACAAACGGTGGCCTAAAGGCCGATAAGAACGTGTGAACTCGTGCGTGAGCTGTCTCCGAGGAGCTGCGCTACGCAACTCGAACTCGGAATGGAAGCATTGGCTAGTAGCAACACTGGCGCGGTCAGCAGACACTTGGCTTGTGACTGATGACATGGCGACTCCGGGGCAAATTCGCCACTACGTCGGGCCTCCCAGGGACAAACGGAGGAAGAGTGCATGCGGGCGCCGAAGCAGCGGAAGAGTTTCGTAGGGACGTGGCGGAATGAGTAAAGGGGACCAATCAAATCGAGAAGGGGATTGCCTCAAAGGGGACAAGGGACCGAGAATCCATGAGGGCTTAACGTTCTGACACCACACGACGGCTCCGATCGCACACCTCAGAAAAGCAAAAGTTTCTTGGAAGTGAGGGTTGGCCAGGCAACGCGCGAAGTATCGGAGGGGGTCGATTACTGTAATACACGGGCCTAAGCAGTACGGCCGGCGTACTCTTGATAACCCGCGGGGGTTCGATGACGACGAGAGCTTGCGGTAAAGGCACGTGGAATTCAAAGTTGCTGGAGCGCACTTGCATGTTGGGGGCCGCCTGCAGTTGAGGCCAAGGATATGAGCCGCTAGCGCCCATAATGGCGACCGTGCCAGTGACGAACCACGGTTCCGCGGGCATTAGTGGACACGTCCTAGGTTGAAAGATCTAAAACACCTCCGAGTCTCGCGAACCAAATACATACACTACCGAGGAAATGAAAAAGGGAAAAGCGAATCGCAAATGGATCAGATATTCCTCTGTGGCTCGTCAGACACCCAATGGGAGAGTCTCGAGCCAAGATCCCAAACAAAGCTGAACACTAGATGACGCATGATGCGTGATGCATGATGCATGATGGCTTGAAGGGATGATGAGCGATCGGAGAAACAACAGTGGCTGCTTGGGGTGTTGGTGACACTCCGATCGAGATGTTCGGCCGACCGATGAAATCTGCTTGATTTGAACAACCTCTGGGAAACAACGAGTCAGCCCGAGAGCCTCCGACACAATATTAATGCGGAAATTGACTCCCGGGGGGTTATGATCAACTGGACTTATTAGCGTTCCCTTCCCCAGTTGCCTGGCAACTTGTAGTAAAAAAACTGGGCAATCGAGAACACTGTTTGACAGTGAAGCGAGGCCCGATCTTCGGGCGGGCTCCAATTCTGAACACCTCCGTGCCACGTAGAACAATGAGTCTACGTAGTATATTTTCAACAAATCGAGACCCGAAATCTAGGGACAGCATCATTGACGAACTTGTTATAACATTCCGAGGCGAAAACAAACTAATGCTATTATCTCATACCTAAAGAAATTGTTACCGTCCCCGTTGCTTTTATTTTGCATGAGAAAATTAACAACATGGTCAGCCTGAATTGTAGACATCTAGCTCCAGGGCGAGATCATTTTTATCGGCCTTGTTTGGTCTACACGCGATGTGGGTATTTCAAGCAACTCAGAGGATCAATTCTCCCTGATAAGGAACAAAGGAACAAAGGACCCATCCCCATCGATAGATGACTTCGGATCGGATCCAACTTAATTTTAGTCCGGGTTGGCTCCTTATCGAAAAAAAACAAACTTATTTATTTATCTATTTATCGCCACTCGTGTGGCGTTCGAATGTGTGCGCTGCGCTTTTTTTCTTTTTTGGAATCATTTTATTGTCCGCTTGCGGTGTGCGCTGCGCTTATATCCCCTGTCCTGCCGCGCATGTGAGGGCATGCAAATTATTGGAGAACACATCTTATATGCGGTCGAGGGAAAAAAAGCCTGTGTTGGCAGCCTGTTGTCTTACTGGCGAGATCGTCTCCGCCGAGAATTTTGTTTTCCGTGGTGTTCCTGGGCTTCACAGAGGACCTCTCCCCTCCCCTGATGGACCTCTTCATGGAGGGCACCACTTCTACAACCCGGGTATCGTTGCTGGGCTCCGTTAGTCCTCCTCAGGTCTTCCTTGTGGCGTCGAGAACTGAGTCCTTCCTCCTCAGCACTCTCGCAATTTGCAAGCTGTGCGACCTTCTGGTTTTTAACACGTCCGCGGTAGAGCCTACTGTGTTCGCCATGCTTTTCGTGATGTGGCTTGTTGGTACCGCCATTGCGACCGTGAGGGTCCCTTTCCGATGTCCCTAACTCGTAACTTACGAAAATTACGGGCCCAAAAATTGCAAACTGGGTTCAGGAATCTATATGTTCAGTAGCCGGATGATCTACACGGATGGAAAGACTATCCCTGGCCGAACGACAGGTACGCATTTCCGAACTAAATCTGCACCATAAGCCAACAAATAAACGTATAGTCCATGTGGGGTAATGTGGGCTGGTGTCATCAATATTCGCCAGTCATATCGCCTCTTATCTGCACTCGTGGCGATTGAGCGATTGCGTGGATCGGCTGTGTCCTTCTGTTCTTTTTGTTCCGCGTTCTTATTCACGCATTCCTCAACCGAGCATGGGCCGAGCCAATGCATGGGCACCTCTATCCTCGCTTTAGTTTCCCAACATCTGAGTATCGTGGGAGCCGCCTTTAAAACCCCCGTTGGCACAGGTCTACTTTCGAGTTCTAAAAAGATATATCTATACACCGTAGTAGAAGTCATGATTCCCTCACTACGGACTTCGATTGTCGTACTGTACGACCTTCGGGGGTGCCCCCTATTTGTCGAAAGAATTGACTGCGCTAATTGGATGACAGCAAAATCAACGTTAAAATTGCCTCCCCCAATCATACAGGTGCACAAGTACTTCTGTGGTGTCAAATCGGCGCAAAGGACTTGTTCTGCTCTCCCGCCATCATTTCAAATCGTCACCACATCGGGAAACCTGCCACATACTTTTTTGGACTCGTACGAGCTCGTACGAGCCTGTACGAGTTGAAAAGTCGAAAAGGAACCTAGAATCCAAAAAAAAGTTGCTTCCCAGATTCATTTTCAGGGGAGTGAATCACAAAAAAACCTTCCTTTTTTCAAAAAGTAGAAAACGTTGATGGATATTTTCCTAATAATGCAGTGCAGTGACGAGTCGCTACCGACCCCTGGCCATGACCTGCTGTTCCCTGGTTGTTGTGAAACTCTTCGCGCTACCTCCCGTTTGCGTTGTTATGAATAGATCTTCCTGTAGGCACAATAGTGTTTTCTTGGGATTAGGTGGATTGAGGATTTGTGCTTGTTTACCCTTGGCTCGTTCCCATCACACATACCATCATCGCCAGTCGCTCCTACAAACGCTTTCAATGGATCTCATCGGAAGATATTCTCTGCTCCTTGCATCTCTAATTGCGGGGGCCCTCGCTCATAGTAATGGCATGGATATGAACATGGATCAGGGAATGGATGTGAATATGGGCAATATGATCATGTATTTCCACTTCACCCTCGGCGACAACCTCTGGTTTCTGGGCTGGGCCCCGAGATCTACAGGTGCAATGGTTGGGGCGTGCATCGGGCTTCTAATCCTCGCAATAACCGAAAGGTGGCTGGTGGCGATGTGGGGAGTCATGGAGGGACATTGGCGTATGCGGTACGTCCCACAGCCAGCCATATCCGATGGCTATTCTTCTCATGTACAGCTTTTTACAGTGCCCATATTGCGCTTTCCGACAAGCTCAATGCCTCTGTTGTGGCGACGTCTTGCGATGAATGTACCAACCCGTCGTCGAAGGATGAAACCCCGCCGGCCGCACCGCCTCGCCCCAACATACCGTGGCACCAAGCACCGCCATTCATTGTTGCACACGATATCCCACGTGGTATTATGCAACTCATCGTCGCCAGCATCAACTTCCTATTCATGCTTACGATCATGTGAGTTGTCTCGCGTATCCTAATGCGATAATGACCAACCTACCTACGATTTGACGTCTCAGGACCTTCCAGCTGAGTTTTATCTTTGCGATTGTCGTTGGCCTCGGAATAGGAGAAACCTTTTTTGGGAGATACAGCCTCCAGCTCGGGCATCCTTTCTAAAGGAATGGGGCCTTTGTGGCCTGTGGCGGAGCATTGTTCGTACGCGGCAGACTCTCATTTCCGTCTGTCTTGCTCGCAGACGCCTACATAGGTGCCATATCCTGTAACATGCTCTCGGGTATATAAGGCGTGCTTGAGTGCTCATCGCACTCTCACAACTCACATCCAGTCTCGCACTTCTTTTTACCTTCCACCCACCATGTCTACCAGCCCGTTATACGTTATCTCCATGCCTGTCTATCAACCGGCCATCATCACCCCTGTCATACCGATGGGGACTGCCTACGTGGTTCAGGCCGCACCCCCGTCTCAGCCTCCACCTCAATTTTTGTCAGTCTCTTCCTGGCAAATCTGCATGCAAATGCTGGCACCTGAGGCGTGTGTCCCCGTGCTCCTCATCTTGAATCGCGTGCGCTTACCTATGCCTTACAGTATCGTTATCCCGTCGTCACCGCGATGCCAGCTTTGTTTGTCTCATTCAAATGATGAGCGGCCCACGGGAGGCGTCAAGCGTGTACTTCGGCGCCTCTTTAGCAGGCTATGAGCCTTCCTTTGTTCTGTTAAATCTTCTTTTATTTCCTCGGTTCTTGTCTTATAGTATCGTACATATAATTTGATCGTTTCTCACTTGATTGATTTGTTTCCGAGGTAACTTGAGTATTTGTCCGGAACAAATAGTACCCGGCCGCCGGTGGCAGCCTGAGCTCTAAACCCCCGAAGCACTGGCACTTCAGCCTTATCATTAGTGACGATGAGCTTCGGTACCCCTCCGGCCATCCCGTCACAGTTCCAAATCTATAAGTGTGTATACGAATCTCTTCACAATTGATTTCGTGTGGCATCTCACAGCATAAATTGCATCCTACATTAAGCTCATATGTGGAAGACCCCAAGTGGCAACACCGATTCACAGAGATTTGGGCTGGATGCTTGGGTCTCGCAGTTGTACTTTCCTTGCCTGTCCTGTATCGGGCACACTGTGCCGGACGGGCATTCACCGGTCTCGGTGGCGTTCGGGAGAACCTCAAAGAAGGGAACTATATACCTGTCCCGACAAGGCCCAGGAAAGATGTGCCGCGCCCCTACCTGAGCTCATTCTTCTCACTGCTTCTTTGGTCGCCTCTTGGCGTCGGGCTTAACGTGGGGCAGAGTACGCCTTTGAAATGCGCATGTCTTTCTACCATGCTCACGAATAAAATTCAGTTTGCGTTGTGGTCCTATACTTTGTCGTCATCGTTACGTGCACGGTGACGCATGCACCTCTGATAGACAATCCCAATCGTGCTGGCAAGTACTTGGTCACACACTTGCTTGTTTATAAAAGTTCACCCGTATACAGGCTTCCTGGCGCTTGCCCAGCTCCCGATTGTCTTCCTTTTTGCGGCCAAGAATTCGCTATTGTCATTCCTTCTGGGACCAGGAAATGGCTATGAGAAGCTCAACTACATTCACCGCTGGTCCGGTCGTGGCATGTTCCTTTGTGCTGTTATCCATGGTTCTCTTTGGATCCGGAATCACCGCCAATACGAGCTCCCTATCCTGGGTCAACAAAAGGAAACCTCTGGCGTTGCCGCGTTCGCACTTATGTGTGTCATTGTACTTTCCTCCCTTAGACCAGTTCGGATCTACCTCCGCCAGATCTTCTTTTATGTACAGTAGGTGCCTTTCGCGTCTATCTTGAGCCGTGCTCATGCTCGGGTGTGGTCAGCGTCCTGACTTACGTTTCGTTCTTCGTCACAATATGCTATCATACGTTGTATGCCCGGCCATGGATTTATCCTCCGTTGGCATTTTACGGCCTAGATTTGTTCATGCGGCTGTTCCGCTTCCGCATCAAGGATGCATCATTGGCACCTGTGAAAGACATGACTATTGTACGTCCGAGGTCGCTTCTTCTATCGAAACTTCTGTGCATGGCCTGTCCCTAGATTCACATAGAGGATTGTGATGGAGGTTGGGAAGCAGGTCAGCATGTTCAGCTTCGCATCTTCTTCGAAGGGCGTGTCTTCGAGTCCCATCCCTTTACTATCGTCAATGCCCCAACCTCCGTGTCTTGCGTGACCAATCGCTCCATTATTCTTGGCGCACGGGCGAAGGGCGATTGGACTCGGGCATTATATCATTATGCGTTTACAGAACAAGGACGCATCGCCTGCGAGAACGGTGACAAGGTGGAGGCCGTACGGGTGCCTGTCCACGTGATGATCGATGGCCCGTACGGTGGGTGTAGCTTGGATCTGGGCGAATTCGAGAATGTCCTCCTCTTCGCTGGCGGAGCAGGCGCGACGTTTACGCTCGGGCTACTGGATGATCTTGTTGGGAGAATCGTGCGGCACCAGCGTAGGCGTGGTGAGCGCACGCGGCGCGTCGAATTTGCCTGGGCCATCCGATCTGTTGGTGAGCACTTGGTAGAAAGAAATTATTATCCGGAAACGCTACTTAACTATCTCCAGAATATATTCAGTGGTTCGCGCCTATGCTTACAGATATCGCGGACGCAGTGGCCGATTCGTCACTCGACCTTCATATCTCGATCTTTGTAACTTGTCCATGCCACGGCGAAGACGTGCCTCCGCCAATACCCAAGTCAACAGTCACCACTACGCGGCCGGACGTTCACAAGCTACTGGGGCGTATGCTCTCCCCTACGCTGGCAGAGGGTGACACGGAAGATGGGAATGAATCGCGGGCAGAACGGGCCGTTTGTCAGGGCGGTGTAGGAGTGTGCGCGAGTGGGCCAGAAGGCCTGACCCGGGAGGCGGCCAATGCGGTGGCGAGGCTGGCGCCGGTGCATGGGAGGCGAGTTGGTGGGATTGCGCTTCATACGGAAGTGTTCTGCTTGTAACTTAGTGGATGAAATACTGACTCTGTTATACAATTCAACGGCTATTTCCGAGATACGTAGAACCCACCTGACGACGAAAACTTCACCTGTCCTCTCCTCATGAATGTTTACATCCTGGCTCAAGCGCAAGGCCAGATTAGGCACCCTTGTTCAAAGCAGCGGCGACGAGGACGAGGACGGTCTCGCACTTGACCGAATTCTTCACGGCCAATCCGTCGTCGCTAAAACAGGTGAGTGGGCACAACCTCATGGCTGTCCACCAGTGTTTGATCCCGAGTAGCCAAAAATGTAGAGGTGGACAATCTAAGATTCACGGATAAAGACCTCGCCGTTGTCGGAATATTAGCATACGGTCAATTCTCTGTTGTACGTCTCGTCTCAGGTTGACCTCGGCGTCTCTTTTAAGGCTCGAATCGTCCGTGACCGTATCCCAGATTGACGTCGTCAGTTGCAACTTCAACGGACGCGTATATGTACGCAAGTCGATTGAGAAACGCTTTGCCTTCAAAACTCGCGACGTACGTACAGCCTTTCCTTCGCGTGTTGACCAAACCACGTCGTTGACAAGGTCTATTCATCTGTAGCAATGCAACCCCCAATTAGAGCGAGACATCCTTCTCCGTGCCCATCGTACCGACTCTGTCTGGGCACCGCATCTCTTGTGCGCTTTCCAAACCAGTACACACCTCAATCTCGTCATGGATTATGCAGAAGGTGGCACGCTTTGGGACGTTCTCGAGTCAACCCCGCTTGAGCGGATTGGAGAAGTCGACTTGCGCTGGTGGCTTCCTCAGGTGATCAGCGCCATCGCATGGTGCCATTCCCAAGGCTTTGTTCACCGGCACGTCCACCTCACATCCTACCCACTTGAAGTTTCATACTCATGAACTTCTCAAAGTGATGTGAAGCCCCACAATTTTGTACTCAACCATACCGCACATGTGCAACTTATCGACTTTGGTTCTGCCGCACCACTGATCCCTGGCTCGCGCATCGTTCCCCGGGAGTACTGTCACGTCCCTTGCGGCACGTGTGATTATATCTCTCCCGAAATCCTTCAGGCGCATGAATCAGCTCTCGTTGCCATGGAGATGTCTGATGAGGAGGCCAACAAGGAGGAGGCTAATGCAAACGAGGGCGGATATGGAGTCGAGACAGACTGGTGGAGCACTGGGGCCATGATATACGAGATGGCCTACGGCGTCGCCCCATTCTTTGCGCGCGATATCCGATCCACATACCTTAAGATTATCGACTTTAGGTCGAGTCTTGCGTTCCATGCGAACATGTCTGTCCCGGCCGACCTGCGAGATTTGGTAGCTTGGTATGTTGGAAAGACGAATTGGTGGTCCATTGAACCTGTGTAATCGTTTTTCCTGCAGTTTGCTCACGGATGCCGAAGTTCGTCTCGGCCGACATGGAACGAAGGAGGTTATGCAGCACCCTTTCTTCCGTGGCATCATGTGGGAAACCCTTCACTCTGGTACGGAATAAAGTTCGGTCTATTGGTTGTGGTTTCTCATACGGGCATCAGAACGCCATCCTCCCGACCTCCACCTCCCACACTTCACATATAACGAACACCCCTCGGGGCCGCGCAAGCAGAACCCCCCTGGTCCAGATCAGGAGCCATCCACACCAGGGCACAAGCCATTCAACTTTTCCGCTTTCTTTCAACCATCCTATGAAGACAGCTCTCCTATGCTCTCGGTTCTCCGTACGAAACCACATTCCATTCTCAGAGAGGAAGCCGAGTCATTCTTCATTGGATTTTCATGGGGACCCACTGCCGACGCATTTCTCGATGTCCCCGCCACTCCTGCTACTCTCGAACCCGCTCTCTCGTACCGCGCTTCAGCCTTTCAGACACCTCTCGCGACTGCCAGCCAGTTCGCTACACCGATACGCGGCGTCGGTATCGGCGCCATCCCGTTTGCGAGCACGCTGCGGCGCACGCGCACTGCTCCGCGTCGCGCCGTGTCGGACCGCGAAGCCATGCGGCAGCTAGTTGACTGCATCGGGTTGAGTGCACGGAAGAAGGTTATTGCGGCCGGCCGCACGCCGCGACGCGACGTGCTTGGCTCAACAGCAAAGTCCAAGACCAAGACGCTCCGATTCGCGACGCACCATGCGCCTGAGCCGCTGGACTTTGCTCACGCGCACGCTGGAGAAGCCACCGGCACCAGCTTGGGGTGGGGCGGTGATTCGGCCGACTCGGTGGACAGTAGTATACTGTCGGCTTTGGATGTTGCGAATGGGGACGAAAGTGATTGTGCAAGCGAAAGCGACGCACCACCTAGTCCGAGCCCAAGCCCGCGCCCGGGGTCAGCGTTGTCGATGCTGTCACGCAGGAGCGTGACGCCGACCACGACCAACTCAGGACTGTTACGCCGCTCGCTTCTTATGGAAGCCACACAGGGTGCAGCTACGACGACGCAGCGAAGCGAGGCCGTGATGCCGATTCGGACATCGCCTTCACCGCCGCCTCCAGTTTATCCGGACACGGCTGACGACGGGGACAAGTTGGTCGCGCTGGAGGAGCGTCACCGTATGCTGATGGGTGAAATTGCGAGTATCGAGGGTAGAATGGGAGCGGTGAAGCGCTGGACTTATTAGGTATTGATGATAACAGGGATCACGTAGCTGATTGATTTGAATCTTCACTCTTTGATCACAACTTCGACAAATAACCTGTATCTGTATGTTTAAAATGAGAATCGAGCTAGGTCATGAAATATAGAGAATGTGTATTTATATACCTAGTAATACATTTCCTTGCCTCGGTTCGATGGGTTGCTCTGTTCGGTTTAACTAGTTAAGAGTCTCTTATAACACCTAGTTCCTATTTTATCTATCTCTCAAGGCTAGTTACTTGTGAGAACCATGGTTCAGAGCTTTAGTGAAGTATGGTTGTACGGCAGGGCAACCGAACTACTCAGGTTCCTACTACCCCTACTGTATATGCCAATGTATGCATCTAGAGATTCTCGATATATTCAATAGGTGGTATTGGATTGGGAATTAATTACAGGGAGCTATCTCACAATGTCCTGGAGCAGCGAGTCGCATGAAATCGTAAACATCGTCATGAGTCAATAAGATGAAGAAGAAATAACACAGCCACATATATATCAAAGAGATCACGGAAAATCACCGCCCGTTATGTGTGAGCTTGAGCATTTTAAATCCCTCATAGACATTCCTAGTGGTTTATATACTTTAAACGTCTTCGGTTCACCTGGTTTTCGAACTGTTGTGGTAATCCGGCCTCAAATCCGAAAAGTATGGTGTAGGGGATCTGATGTCATATTTATGAGAAGAACACAGAGAGGATGAGAGAGTTGGGGGACGAACCATCTTTGTATCGTGTCAGGTAGTGTCGTTGGGGTATGGCTTGGTGACGCATACATCTCAAAACGGTACAATGGCGTAAGATGTTGTGGAGCTGGAAGAGGATTGGCGTTTGGGGAGGCCTGAAATCTCTGCGGTGGAGGAGATCTAATGAAATCAAAATCACTAAGTCAATGTTGTAACGAACGCCGGAGAGGGACACACCGTGGTGGTGGTGTTGGTGTTGGTGTTGGTGGTAGTGGTAGTGGTGGTCCCATCACGTCAGTGGGCAATTGCGTTGGTTGTTGATGTGGTGTGACAAAAAAATTGACAGTGAGGTTACTTGGAGATGCATGTGCCTGTTGGTGTTGTTGGGCAGGAGGGTTGATTAACGCAAGGGCGTTCCATGGGTCACCGCCACCGAGCGGTTGGGGCTGTTTCGGAGGATAAGGGGGATGTGGCGGTGGCGGCCCGGGTGGCGGATCCCAGGAAGCAGGGATGGGACCTGAAATAATTGGGGAGGGAACGTTAACGATGCGCGGAGAAGACTGAACGAGATAGGTAGTCGTGTGAGGAGTAAATTGCATGACGGGGGGTTGTGGCGTCGGAAGAGCGGGAAAAGCGGGAAGAGGCGTCAAGAGCATAGCAGGGGAAGCAGCAGGGAAGACGGCGGGCTGAGATGGGTACGAGTAGTATGGGCTTGCACTTGGATACGCCGGGACTGGGACTACGACCAGCACGGGTGGGAATGAACCTGGTGTCCATGACTTTCTTGAAAAGGGACCCATGGTTGCGTATACGAGAGTGGCTAGTTAGTGCAATATTAGCTAGCTGCATCGCGCATTATATACGCGGCTCAGCGTCAAACGGCCATTTGTCCTTCCGTCGGTTGGAAGGTGGCACGAACTGTCCTTGTCTTCACAGCACGAATACAACCTTTCTCCCCGGACAGGCATTACCAGGTCCAGAGTTGACAACACGAACAAAAAGCCATTGGATAACAAGTGGAAGTACTACTGTAGTGTGGCACGTCAGTCGGTCGCGACAAACAAACAAAGCAAGCCGGTGGCACAGTGGCAGTGCTCCAGAGATGTGGCGTCTGGGTCGTGGCAACATGATCGCTGACAATTTGCGGAGATACAACAAAATCGCTCATCTGGGCAGTGGTAATGTATTCGAGGACAATCGGCAGAGATACAACAAAACATCCCCTCTCACGCCGAGACATCGCGTGATTGACGCACACTGCCTACTGGCGTTCCCAGGACAGTTGTCATCGCCCTTCCCAACACGATAACAAACACATGTAAAACTTGGCGATCACCCTGCCAAGTGATGTGCCACCCTGCCAGAGCGCGAGTGGCAGGCGGGAATAACGGAGGGGCCATTCGACACCCAAATGGGCATCACCAACGAAAACATTTGGTACAGCCGGTGACATCAATGACCCTCGGCGCAGGGTTCCAAAGTGTAAACGTGAACCTACTGAGCTCGTTTTCATCCTTGAGACACAGACTATACCACGTCTTGCTCGTCCTCGACACAGGTGTCCGAACAGGTGTTCGGACTTTTGCAATTGGTGGTAGAAGTACCCGTGTGCTTGCGAATCCCCGTGCCACCAGCGCTCGTCGTCGATGTCATCTCGTAACTCTCGCTGATCATTGTGCCAATCACTGTACCGGTTCGACCACCGGTGGCGTGTCTACTCGGTTCCTCACGTGAGTACTCTTGCAAGCCTCCCCAATCCCACCGCACGCTTGGGGTGCGGGCACGGGTGGCAGCCGGAGAATGGGCCGTGAATACGATGTGCGACGATAGCGTACCATCGCCCGTGATGTTGAAGGCGTCAGTTGATACCTCGAAGGAAATGGCGTGAAGGTTAAGCACGATGCGTGACCCTGCGAAAGATTCGATTGAGAGCAACCATGGAAATGCGACAGCCGCGATGGCCGAGTCTCCTGCGCCAAGATAGAACCCCGCATTAACACAAAGGGTAACTGGTTAGAGGGCGGGGGTGAGCAAAGGATCAGTGGAAAGAAGATAAGATGGCGAACCAAATATGAGGATGAATGCCCATGTACCATCACGCACGAGGAGGTAGACGACGGGGGTGCGGCCCCAGCCGTTGCGGAGAGCAACGAGGAATTTGAAGAGAGTGAGGATAAAGAGGATGGTCTCGAATGAAACAAAGGCGACACTGTATGAGACGAGATGTCAAGCGAGAACGGCAGAACAAACGAAGGAAAAAATGTCATACGCAAACATGATGAGGCCCGAAGGGGAATGTATGACCGTACAGCTGGCGTCAAACCGTGCACCGGGGACAACCTTTATGAGAGTGACAATCATGACGACATTCTCCACAAGGAAAAGGAAGATAAGGGTCCGTGTCACATAGCGACTACGATCGTATAGGGCATGTACTGAGAGATATGAACATTTGAGGCGACCTAGGGTAAAACGACAGGGAGCGTACCACGGATGATAAGGATAGACTCAACGGCCGCTATGAGGAGCTGAGTGCCGACCTCTTGATATATATACCATTTTACACAGTCGCGCTCTGTGTAGTGAAAGTCAAGGGCAAGTTGAGTTCCAACGAAGAGCAAGGAGCTGGAGGTGTGGGATGAGTGACATGACGTTAAAAAGGATGCGGAGAATGGACAGACATCTGCATGGCAATTGCAAAATAGCGGACGAAAAAGAAAAGCCATTTGGAATAAAATCTATTGGGCTTCCTGAATGATAGGTGAGGGACGCGTAGAAGGGGACGAGAGGGATTCGAGGACGCACGACCAGACGGCGCGGACCTCCTGATCGAATGAAATTATACTGTCCCAGACGAGAAAAGTGAGAGCGGCGACTAAGGAGAGGGAATGGGATGATCAACGGGGTGGTGGGATGAAGGGAGAGTTTGGTGACTAACCTGAGCTCAAGTCGACAGTATAAGAGCCCTGGTATTGGGCATGTTTAAGAGACATGGGGAGGATGTGACGAAAAGGGGGGGAGGAGGGATTGGGGGATAAGAGGCATTTGGGTAGGTGATAACACTGGCAAGTTGAGAAGAGAAGAGAAGAGGTGCTAGTCGCGGCATGCCGGCACTCTCATACAGCGGTCTGAAACCCAATCAATCGGCAATTCTCCGCATGCTTCCATCTCTTCCATCTCATCTCTTCCCTCCGACCTTCGGTCACCCTCGGCTGATACACCAAAAGGAGAAGCCACCGCTCCGAATGGTTCACAACTCATTGCTATCCACGTTGCACAATATCATACCCGTGTTCCCGCCGCCACAGCATGTCCTCGACATATCTACTGAACGTACTGCCCTCTGTACCCACCACTGCCCATGCTCGCGCCACGATTGCTGCCTCAAGCAGCGGCATAAGAAACGACCCAATAGCGACCTCATCCTCCGCGCTCACAAGTCGGTTCAACCTCCGCACCTCAGGGAGGTCCGCAACGTCCCGCATTAAGATCGTACAGGGAAACGTGGCCCGCAATGGTCCCAGTGCGAGCCCGTCCTCCACGTCAGTCGCGACGAACAGAGGCACGTTCAACGGGACCAACTCGGGTGACTCGTGCAGTTT
>Ga0209488_10002484_pt1 | contig 15087 bp, 25 predicted proteins | sample Rivendell_Oct201_8_FD_188349 | JGI IMG/M metagenome (GOLD analysis project Ga0209488, IMG submission 188349) | Vadose zone soil microbial communities from the Eel River Critical Zone Observatory, Northern California, USA -... | ecosystem: Environmental > Terrestrial > Soil > Vadose zone >... | reverse complement strand
GGCGAGTAGGCCAGTTTCCATTCTTGTCCTCCGGCACACCCTCGAGCAGGTGTCCTCACGCCACTCGCCGGAGACCGCCACTGACCGGGAGCTATTCCGAGCGCATACGTGGATGCAATACGTGCCTGGTCAGGAGTCTCTGGGACGTAAATCAGAGGTGCCTGTGAATGAACACGTTTTGGTCTGATCCAACCACAGGCACAGACTACTTCAGCAATTCACACAACCGTTTTGCTTGGCACCCGCCACTGCGACTACGCCTACACAGGAGTCCAGGCCGGGTCACGGTGATAGCCGAGTGTGGTTGGGGAAACTGGGTCGGTCGGAGAGTGGCGGGGTCATGGACAATGGGTCATCTCGAGCTTGCTTCTTGGGTTGGGATGGCCTACATCACAGCGGCGAGGCCCCAGAACTTCAAGAGACGCACGGCGCTGATTCGTTCGTAGTTTTCCCAGCCATGGGGTGGCGGGACACAGACTCGGTTAAAGCCGAGGATGAGCTTGAAACGAAACACATTACTTGCGACATGCGTTTGGAAGGTCTGGAGTGTCGCATGCCGCAATACCAAGGGGATGTCCTAGCGATGTTCTCACCCTTGAGTATTCGCTGTCGAACACCGTGGAAATTATCCTTCTTCACCCTTTCCCCGCGGCGCACGTGAATGTCTACTTAACAAATTTTTACAAGAGACTCTTTTCCCAAATGGATATCCGCGGCGATGAGGGGGAATTCGACCCTTGTCAAAATATTACAGCACCCCTCAATCGTTAATGGTTTTTTTGCTCATGGGGCTATTGCGTGATTGGGAACGTTCTATTCATTTCCGGGACTTAAGGGTGTTTTCGTCTGTAGTTGCGCGGGCCGCTCATCGGCATCGTACCTAGGCCCGGCATCCTTGGTAGATAGGGTGGAGTATTTATCCTTTACTGTACAGCGGCCGACTCTATAGCAGGGGAAACACGGCTAAAAACACTCAAATGTCCCCACACCCACATGCACCCCCGGACCGACACGGAGCAGAAAGGATGATGATGATCTCTGACAAGGGGCCCTTGCGTACCTTGGCGCCATTGCTGCGCAAACCTATAAGGGCCACAGCAAAGCGCGCGCGCGGCAATGCGGTGCAGCGTAGGCCCCTGGCTTGCTTGACGCTTGCCATTTTGTTTAGTTTAAGGGGGGGCTGGGGAAGCCAGAGGGGCATGGGGCTTAGAATGTATGTAGGGATCGGGGCTGCTAAGAAGAAGCAAGGGGTTGTGCGTGGGTAGGTAAAGGCACGCGCGCTGTAAGGTTTGGTAAAACAAGGTTGGTTGGCTTGTGCCTGGCTCGTGCCGGTGCGCGCTGGCCGTGCCAGGGCGTGAATGAATGAGGGGCAACTCACTCGTGACGCAGTTTGAAAGGAACGAAGAACCGAAAAAAGAAGAGCGGATGGGGAAGGGTCCGTGCACACTCACTAGTGGGTTTCCTGGGACGGTGTCTGGTGTTCACTTCATTTCAAGTTGTTCCAGGTCGCCACTGCCTGCAGGCGATTCCGGGACAGCATGACCGGGATGAGTCTTGATACCCTGGGATACCGTGCCGGCACCCGAAATACGGAATAAGTGGTTGTGTGTGTAATGGTCGTGAGGGGTGAACAAATGGGGGGGTCATGCATGATCCCGGAAAGATAATCAGGTACCGGCGTGCCTAGGGCGCAAAGGGGTAACCAGCTTTGTGAGAAGCAGGCAGGTGGACAGTGGAGATGATACAGATGGAGGTAAGGGCGTCTAACGCATTCGGCGCACTAATATAGGGTGCTGCCGGAGCGCAGCAAACTCGGAAGGGGGGATGTTTGGAGACGTTGAGAGGGATCCCGGGATGAGCGGTGTGCGGGTACACGTCTGATTGTGAGAAAAGAAGGGATAGATTTGGGCTTCATATTTACCCTGGGTCAGGGGAGGGACCGTCCGAAAGATTCGGCAGCGGGTGTGGTTGCGAGTTGCCAGTGTTGGGTTCTCGGTGCCTGGTATGCCCCTGGCCCGACAGTTCGGTAATCTTGATCAGGCACGGGACCATATGTGAGTATTTCCAAAAATGGATATGTTTGCTTCGAACAATGCTCCCAGTACCATTTTTATTTCTTTCTGTTACTTAAAATGTGTGACTTTTTGATATAATCTCACCAATTAAGGCACTAAACAAGTAGACCGAAATTCACTCTCCGCGCAAGTTGTTGGTTTTATGTGCGGTCCATCATTACTCTGTCCTCACCGTGTACTACCACTTATCTCGTCCCATGCGTTCGCGCACAGATGACAATGACCCCCTCGCTGTCGTCCTCGCTCCTCCCCCGGATGAGTCCCCAGAAGCGAGGTCTATTCGTATTGCCCGCGAAGAAGAAGCTCTCCGCGTCTCTCAGGCCATAGACGAATCTATCCGTAACGAACGACAGACATATAAAAAGAATAAAATCGTTCGTGTACTCCTTCTGGGTCAAAGCGAGTCCGGTGCGTAATCCTCCCTCTCCCTCCCTTTCACCCACCAATGTTTATCCTCTCTCTCAGGCAAGTCCACAACTCTGCGCCGTGAGTTCCGCCCTCTCACGCACCTGTGCGCCTACGTGATATCTCCCTGTTATGCTCAGAGTTTCAGCGCATCTATACACCCACGGCATTCCGCGAGGAGCGTATACACTGGCGCGTCATCATCCAGCTAAACGTCATTCGTTCCGTGCGCGCCATTCTCGCCGCCCTTTCCTCTTATCACCGGATAACTTCCCGCGCCCGCGCCCGCTCCTTCTCTGGTTCTCGCTGGGACTCACGTTCGCAAGTCGCTTCAGTACGGACGGAGGGAAGAGGCAAGGGCAAGGGCAGGGCGGACAACCTGTCCGACGTGGATTACGACGAAGACGAGCGACCCGGAGACACTTCTACAGCTTCGCTCTATGCACACGTATATTCCGAGGAAGACGCTCGCGAGGATGCTGTGCTTAATGATATCGCGCAACGCCTCGAACCCCTTCATCACGTCGAGGCTATGCTCAAGGAGCTCCTCGTCCCACCCTCGGAAGACGAGCCAGCCGACCTCGGAACTGGTCCCACAGGTTTACCCACTTCTGCCCTCGGTCATGTGAAGGAGGTCTTTGTGCGTCCGGGGAGGTGGCGCTCCGGCGGCGCTGGCGCGCGCCCTGCGAGCGCGGTTGGGGCTGAGGTGGCGGACGAGGCTCAGCGGGCGTTGTTCGAGTGCCGGTTCGATCTGACGCGGCTATGGGCGAGCATGCGTGTGCGCGAGATTTTGGCGCTCCGCCGTGTACGCCCTGAGGAGGAGAGCGGATTGTGAGTGTTTTCGTCTTAATATCCTCTGACCCGAATTGGGCGTGGGTCGCCGCTGTCACCGTTAATCAATGAAACTGATTTAGTTTCTTGTCCGTTGCAGTTTTTTGAATGATTTGGATCGCGTGACTGGGTACAATTACGTCCCAACGGATGGTGCGCGTCACTCTTCCCGATCTTGGATGATTTTTATTTCGTTTGATTGGGCAGGTGACGTACTAAGGGCTAGGTTGAAGACAATTGGCGTTTCAGAGTACAAGTTCGAGATGGAAGCGGGAGATCAGCGAGGAACACAGTGGCGAATTGTAGATGTCGGTGGATCTCGGTTTCAAGTGCGCTTGCATGCCTATTCTGGCCTCCGTGAACAACGCTGCTGACAACACGGCTCTAGCGGCGTATGTAGTTGCCATCCCTCCATCGGGTTGTCGTGATCTCTTACATTTTACGCTTCTTTCCACGCGGCGGGATTGTATAGCGACATGGGTTCCTTTCTTCGATAATGGTAAGTGTGTTGACCGAGAGGTGATGCACGTGGCCTTTCCGCTCCATATTGACGAAGCTTGCAGTGGACGCTATCATTTTTCTGGCGCCCATATCGGCCTTTGACCTAGTCTTGACTGAAGATCCCACGGTGAACCGCCTCGTACGCCCCTTCTATCTCGTCAATTTTGTTGGGATAAATCTAGAATCTCTCTTCAGGAGGATTCCGTGCTATTGTGGAAGGGAATCTGCCAAAACAAGCTATTGGCAAAAGTCGACCTCGTACTGTTCCTCAACAAGTGCGATATCCTTAAACGCAAACTCGAGTCTGGCATTCGCCTCTCACGATACGTGAAGAGCTATGATGATCGGCCTAACGATATGGAGACCGCTTCCAAATGTACGTCCCTTGTGTCCTGCTTGTTGTGTCTCAACGTTAATTCGTCGGGATCACCAGACTTCCGTGGGAAATTCAGCGCGATACAAAGAACGTATTCTTCTGCGCCCCGGAAATTTTATGGTTACTGTACATCTATCACAGTGAGAGCTTTCCTAACCACTACAAGATATTCTTTGTTGATCGAGACTTGCAGGAAACAACAACAACGGCAGGCATCCTTGCGAGTGGTACGTTCTTACCTATCTCACACCTGGCTTTCCTCATCGATTTTTAGTCCGAGACATCGTGCTGCGGCAAAATTTACGTTCTGTGAGACTCGCCTGACGGTCATTTGATTTGATCACGTATCTAAACGTTCCATGTCTTGTTCCTTTTTGATGACAACTGTATACCACTTTTGCTACTGGGATGCATGGTAGAGGATATCACGACCAATTGTTGAGATGATGATCATGTGGGGGTTGCTTACTCAGCACATAGATTGATTATGATTTGGACTCAGACGCCCTTGACTATTCACCTCCACCGACTTCACTCCTCTTAGCGGCGGGTTATATGGCTAAGGGTGCATCCAAGTCCTCTGCATCTTCTGCTACACGGAGCAAACACACACGCAAGGCTGCAGGCAAGAATGCCGCACCGACCGACGCACCGATCTTGTCCAAGGAGAAGAAACCCAAGGGCAAGGACAAGGGCAAGAACAAGGAGCCACCGCGAAAGAAGGCGTATATCCCGCCTGTCAAGCCCCAGCCCGTACAGCAAGATCCGATCGATATGCTCGGGCTCGCGCAGCGCCTGCCAGCGGAGCTGCTCCTCGTCTGGCGTGGCCTGAGCAAGAAGGACGTGGTGACGAAGGGCAAGGCCCTCGAGGAGCTCCGCACTGCGTGGGTCGATCGTGCGCACATCCTCCCAAATGACGACGATGAAGACGACGACGGTCAAGACGCGGAGGGTCCGGCGCGGCTCGAGGCACTCATGATCTCGCTGCCAGTCTGGGTACGTGAGTCATTCTGTGATACGAGCGCGTGCTCACTATGACACGCATCCTTTGGCTCGGCTTGGATTCTTTGGCCACTAGATCCATCATGTACCGGCGCTCTTCTTGCATCCGTCCCGACGCCTGCGCACCCTCGCCCTCGCCGCCCACTCAGAGTTCCTCCGCGCTGACCCGCTGCGCGAGCAGATGTTCTTCTACATTCGCGAGGTCGCGTCTGCAGAGCAGGTCGAGTCCGTACTCGGCAGCTGGTGCATGGCTACGCGCGACCCAGAGCGACAAGTTGCGCTCGTTGCCCAGCGCTCTTGGGACGCGCACGTCACCCTCATCCCTGCGGAATCAGACCCACACGCAGGCACGGGTTCTGTCTCCCCGAGAGCGGACGAGAGGAGAGAAGATGAGAAGCTCCGGCTGGACGCTACACAGATGAGCGGGCTTTTGACGTTTGTGCAGCGCGCGTTGCTCGATCCACTCGCTTTGCACGCGTTCTTGAATCCGGTGCAGGTGCCCGTTGACATCTCAGTGCCGAAGACCGTGCGCGGGAGGCTGGTTCCGCCTTCTCCGGTGCAGACTCGGAGGGTGGATGCTGAATCAGCGGTACGCGTGAAAGCGGGAGAGAGCGAGGAAGAGAGCGAGGCGGACCGGAAAGGGCGGTTACGTAGCGGTGCTCTTGGTGCGCTCCAGTGGATTCTGGGTACGTATGCGTTATATTCGTCTTGAGAGTCCGCTTTCTCAGCTGTGGGTGGTAGACGTTCGCTCACAGAAACCCGGACCCAAGTCGCTCGAGGACGTGCTTGACATCCTTTCCGATGCGCGGTTATGGAGCTCTCTTTGTCATGCGCAGACGTGTCCCTTCGCGAATGTTGAAAGTTTCGGATATTCGCAACCCGGCGTTCGAAGTCATGCGTGGGCTTTACTTCAAGCGTTGTTGGAGAACTGGCCAGGTGCGCCATTCCCTTCCGCGGGCACTGCTAGCTGATGAACCAAGCGGAGATGTATAGATGAGGTTGCTGGCTTGGTTCCCATACTCAGCGTCGCAGTTTTGCGCTCGTCTTTCGCAGAGCCGAGCGTACAAGTCAGGGGAGCAATGTGGCGGCCATGGCTAAGGTTTCTCAAGAGTGCGTTGCCGCCTGTGCTATGTCGTCGTTCGTGAGAGCGCTCATTGCGTTGTCAGATTTCCCCCGCGTTTGGGAGACTGATGCTACCTTCCAACTGGACAAAGCGAATGAGAGTGAATCTGACGAGGAAGGCGATGGCTCCGATGCGGAAGAGGAACCAAAAACACAAACTGGTTCTGCACCCTTTACAAACGAGAGACGATCGCCCGGTTTCGTGGACTTTTTACAATTCCTGGAGCTCGGTTGTGGTGGTTCGCCACTGCAAGGTTATCCAGCAGTCATTGTCATTCTTTCTTCGATCCCGTCTTCCGTTTGTGCCTGCCCGTTCTACTCTCCTGTTTTATCACCCTGAACTTGGCCGTACAGATGCTACTCCACTCAGATTCGGACGTCCCCGCCAGTCCGTTCTTTTCTTCATTCTGGGCAGCCGTCGATGGGCACGCCCTTAGTGCCCTAGATCGCACAGCCAAGTCTGCCGCATTCCTTGACGCTCTACTTGAGTGCACGGCGTTTGTGGCGCGACGCGTGCGCAGCGCACTCGCGGAGGCAGGTCACGGTGTTTACAGAGACGGTGCGGAGAAGACACTCGTGCGTATGCACTACACAAGGGTGTGGGAGGAATATACATCGAGGAGATTAAGAGTTGAGGAGCGTGTTGCAGGCGAATTGATCGCTAAGAGCCTGGTCAGGCTGAACGAGATCGACACCGGTATTTTTAGTTTTCTTCTAATATCTTGAGACGCTGAAACGGTTTTCGGTGCAGGTCTGTTTGATGAGGCGTGGGGCGCTCTTGCTCCTGTGATGAAGGTGGATTGCGGTTCGGACGCGTCGAACACACAGTTTCTTCTCCCCTTGCTCAAGGCTTTCCTTACTATTTTCGTGGAGGGGAGCCATCCACGTTCAGTCGCGGACGAACTCTTCCAACGAATCGTGGGAGGAGTACTTCAGCAAGGTCGGGACGCGCTTCTCTCGCAGACGCAGAACGACGACACCTATCGTATACTCGACGTATTACTCAATCTGATTGACACCTTTGGGAACAAACTTTTTACGGGGGTTGACCAAGCCGAGGTAGGATCCTCATTTCTGACCACCCGTCGATTTGTTGACATCCACCTTCTGCTCAGGCGCTGGATAGGACAATTCTAGAGCACGCTAGCAATATATTGAATGTGTCGCCCAGACTTTTGACAACCTACCTGTCACGTCGTGGTGATCCTATAGTCTCACTCAAACTCTGGCGCTCCCTCCTCCAATCGCTGCCATCACAACCTATCTACACCGTACTTCCACCCCTTTTAGACGCAGCGGAGCGGCGAGCTCTTCCTGACCACTTGGGGCCCGCCCAGAATGAATTCGACAGGTCGATCGGTGCCTTGTTCTCTGATGCGATGGGTTCTGCGAATCCAGATGCGCTGCCTCTGCTTCTCCGTGTCATCCGACATTCAGGTGCGCTCAAGTATCTGTTTGATCCGCGTGTCTGACGAGACCCGCAGGCCACTTCGTGACGGACGAATCGTTTGACACATTATTTCAACAGGTAGTCGGCACCTTCGGTGAAGACCTCTCTCGCATTCTTCATGGAGAGGACGAGGACGTGGATAAACTTGACGTGTTGGTCGACGTCATCGCAGTTTGCCTTGAGATCCGATCCTGGCCTGCTATCCCCGACAGCCTTGCCTTCTCGCTCGTCCCAGACGTTTTCGCTCTGGCATTTTTCCTGCCAAGGGTGTTATCAGTTCCTGATATCCCCGTAGCACAGAAGATTTGGTCATCTTGGGTGGCGAGCGCGTCTGCAAGTTTGCAACGGCACATAGGTGCGGCGATCTGCGCACGCTTGCAAGATGCTATCTTCCATACTTCCATACTCGTAAGGTATGTATGTTCCGATCATCTGCTGCCAGCGAAGTGTATCTAGTACTTATCTTATGGAAAGCCCCCTGGATATCTTGCACGCTACAGCAGCAAGTGGCCTTGATACACTTGTTGATGGACTGGACGACCTACTCCCTACGAGCAGACACCTCGATGATCTGCTGTCCAACCTTCGGCTAGATCCAGCGATCCCGAGTCTGGCGATCATTCACCCTCTTATTCCACCGCTGTCTTCGTTCGATGCCGCAGAAGGGCCCGACTGTGAAGCCGATCAACAAGGGCTCGGGGTATATGCGCGTGGGGTTATGGCATTGCTATACTCGTACACGGAAAACAGGGATCTAGCGCGGGCGAACCTGTGGGCGCTGCGACACTTCCTTGCGCTTGCGATTTATGCAGAAGAGCTTCTTGAGGTCCCATCCTTGCCCAATCCGGTATTTTCTCGGATAGTAGCGAAAGATGTGCTGCAAGACGTTATTATCAAGATACAGCAGCTGACGGCATACCTTCTGACCACGGCTAGTGCAGACGATAACTGGCATGTAGATGTTGTCACGTGCTTGCTCAACGGAAAACGAAAGAGCTCGTTGGAGGGTCTGGCCGCTTTCACCGTGGATCTAATCGAATCCGCACAAGACGAGGACGACAGTCTGCATTCCCGAATAGTTTATACAGTGCTTCAGCATGTTTTGCGTGATGCGTCGAGAGAGGAAGCCGATCGATGGTTGTTGCTGGCCCGCAGGTTAGAAAGGAAATGTAAGTCTATCATATTTTTGCGAATGCGAACCTTCATTTAACTGGTTGAGGAAGCGCCTGAGGTTTCCCTTGCCATTGTTCTCTGTGTTGCGCAGTCTGGGTCCGAGCCACCCGGTCTCGATCGATACCGTAATGAGCTGGCAGCAGGAACACTAGGTATCACCGCAAGCAAAGCCAACACGGACGGGTTACTGTTGTTACGTCGTCTCAGTGCCGTGGCGCCGGATCCGGATTCAGACGTGGTGTTCTTGCCTCAACAACGCGCGGTGAACTTCGTGAAGGCATGCCAGGGTTGGATCGCGTCGGATATGGACATTGACGAGGACGTCGAGAGCGAGATCACGAATATATTTTTTCATCTGGTCCCGATCCTGCAGAATGTTCCGGGTTCACATTGGGACTTCATTTTCGACTTGATCGAGAACAATCTTGAGGTTTGCTGATCTATATTGTTATTCCTGATGTACGGTTGACGCTGATTTACGCAGAATGCCTCATTTGAGGATGACGCCAGCCTCACGATCCTATGGAGGACGATTGGGCTCATTCAAGTGATTCAAGACCAGGTCCTGTATAACAAAGTATTACGTGCGGATTGGAAGCAACGCGAGACGACAGTTTTTACCCTCTTCAGGGATATCGTCGCGTCAGAACCAAGTATGTGCTTGATTTCATCCGTACCGTTCCCAACCTTACACTTTCCTCAGAGTCTGTGCCTGCATCGACCCCTCGGACAGTATGTCGAGAGGCGGCCCTATCCATCATGCAGAGTTTACCTCCGTCTTTGATGGACCACACTACCTTATCCAAAGCGAGTCTTAACTCGTGTTCTGATATTCTGTGCTGACCATTCCGCTGGATGCCATGCAGATGTCGCACCTGCTGTTTGACCCTTCCACATCCGTGCAACAGATGGCCTATAAGCTGTTGCGGGAGGCGGCACACAAACGTACAGAGCATCTTGTGGTCGAGGCGGGTGTGGACACGGAGTCCGTCGTCAAGTCCCTGTTGCCCTGGGAGCTGGTGTCCTTGCTTCAACAATCCCTCGATATCATCGATATGGAGGAGGATTCAAGCTCGGTGCGTCATAGAACTTGTTTGTGCCAACCTCTATTAATCCCGCTGCAGAGAACGTTCGGAGCGTTACTTGGCTGGATGATCATCCTGGATCTGTATACAAATGCTGTGAGTACTTATCTCCGGTCGCTGCTTCACCAATTCGAGCCTCTTCGCAGTCCATGAAAGTCAAGTCTGGATATTCCGAACACCTACAAGAACTTGGGCTAGTGGCCACACATTTAATTCCTCTGGTTCTTAATCTACTCCAGTTGTATGGAGGGGTTGGCAAAGCAATCAAGCTAGACGTGTGGTCGATAGACCAGTTCTTCATTGAACGTAAGATGACATTTATCCTAGAGAACGGATACTCACAGTTCGTCAGTATATGACCCGGACAACCCTCTGAGCACACACCTTCTCGCCGCCCACGTCTATTATCGAGCTCTCTTAATCATACCTTCCCTCGTGCGTTCGTGGCTAGTAGATTGCAGGGACAAAAACTTGTCCACGTCGGTCACAACCTATACGGCCACGCACTTCTCCCCTGTCATCATTGCTACTGAACTAGCGCACATCAAGAGCCCAGAGGGCGTCGAAGAACTCAACGCTGAAAACTTCACTGTCAAAGTGGCGAGCGCTGTCAACGAGGTCACCGCGGCGTACAACATTGACGAACACCAACTCGAGCTCACATTGAAAGTCCCAAACGACTGGCCGTTGCAACGGATCATGGTCAAGGATTCGAAAGTAATAGGCGTCCCAGAGAACCGTTGGCGGAGCTGGCTTCTGGTTGTACAGCAAATAGTTTGGTCTCAGGTATGCGTACCTCAATGAAGTGTCATCTGCCATCACTCATAACGTCTGCCAGAATGGACGGATTGTTGATGCGATCAGCCTTTTCAAGAAAAACGTTACATTACACTTTGATGGTCAGACTGAGTGTGCGATCTGCTACTCGTAAGCGTTGCGTTGCACTGCTCTTGTGAGGGCGAGAGGGCTGACAACTATTCAAGGATCATCAATCTCACCGATGGGTCTCTCCCAAAAAAGCCATGCAAGACGTGCAAAAATCGTTTCCATGCTGCGTGTTTGTACAAAGTATGTGTTATCATTATCTTCGACGACGCTTTGACTCAAGGTTGGATTAGTGGTTCAACACAAGTCACTCGTCGAGTTGTCCCCTATGTCGCTCGGAATTCATGTAGGACATCTAACAGAAGGCGACGAAGTCACTTACCATGTAGCCTATATCTGTATTCTTCTGCCATTACAAACAACTAGACAGTTTAATTTCCTTGAGCTGAATCGACATTAGTCGGTCTAGTAGACGAGAGAAGATTGGTAACAACTGTATATGCAAGGATTTGGACACCAGCCAGCCATGCACATCGTCATTGTCCTCTGACGAACACACCCCAGAGTAATCAGGACGGGGCATCGAGCGATATCAGACGCATCAGAGCATGTCTAGCACTGGTAGACAAAGGCTTAGACTTGTCATTTCAAACAACAAACTGACAATCAGATTTCATCCAACACAGTGAATCTCTGCCTCTTCGCCTTTGGGCTATCGCCTCGGGCTGCGTCATACTGCAAAGGCCACCGGGTCTTGCCTCGCTGGCTTTCCATATGTCAGCCGGTCAGCCTCGGACTGTACTTCGACGACTTCATCTTGAGCTCAGGCGCCATCCAATGCCTCGACCCGCATTTTCCATGATAGGCCCTCGTCCTCGTCTTCACAATAACAATAATTTCCAAGCAAATGTCCTGGTCGATAGGAAGGTTCTCGGGCTCGATGTCCCTGTGAGCAATGCAGATACGCAACGCACTCGATAAGGTCCCAGACGACCTTTCTAGGAAAGAGGGCACGCGGAGGGCGAGGCGTGACGTCGTCATTGGTGCTCCCTCGCGCGACTTGCATACGTCTGTGGTTGTTCATTGATCGGCGAGTCAGCCTCGTGCAGACCACCACCACTCTCAATGTCACTGCTCATATCTCCGACCCAACGCTGCTCGTGATCCGACTAGGCGGCACACCAAACAGCGCAGAGATCATGTCCTGCGTGAAAAAATCTGTGGCAGCTGTGAGTTGGTGGACTGCGGATAATGAATGAGTTCAATTGCGCCGCAGCATGACACGATCATGTAGTCGGAGACGACGGTTCCGAGGACTCGGGCTCTGAAGAAATGTCGCCGCGCACCACTGGCACGCAGATGCGCTGTGGCAAACGCCAGTCGCTTAGACAGGCCCCCTCAAAAGCAACTGGATAAGCGTTAGACTCTCTTTGCTGCCAGTGTGTAATATTTACAAGCAGTCGAGGAAGATTGGCCTTCGAGATGAATGTCACAGTCACTGCGAGAGTTGAACTTCGCCGGAAGTTCTTCTGAGAAGCCACATGTTTTACCATATCCTGGAAGACCACGGAGATTAAGCAAGAAGTCGTGAGATAGAAGGACGTCGACTTGGCCGTTCGTCGTCGACAATTGCCTTGCCATTTATGTGAAAGACGCACGGCCCGGGGTTGCCCGGCATCCGCAATGGGTCACATGACCCTTCGTCGGAGGTTGATTCAAACTCCTGCTCTCCCCGACCTCGCCTTGGTCTACCTACTCAATCACATTCGCAATAGCAGCCTTCCACACAGCAGAAAAAGTACTGTATTTGGACTCCTCAACAATCAAATGACACGCAGTTTCAGGAAGAAAGTAGATGAGAGTATATGTGATTGGAAGAAAAATGGGCGGAATTCATCGATCCTCGAGTACTGACTTCCATTGTGCTACCATTATCTTGCCAATGGTCGATCGCCACAGGGTGACCGAAGGGCTGTCGTGCGGCGACGAATGGCCTAATGGCTTCCCGGATATGTTCGAGTGACCAGAGCCCATTTACGAAAAGATTGCGTAGCGCGGGTAACACTTCAGTTGCCCTTTCGATGGAAAGCTCTTGTAGGGCACCGCAGAGACGGGCTGCGATTTCATCTGTAAGATAGAGATTCTTCAGAGCGGCGAACGGATCCAGAAGTTCCACCCATTGAGTGTCCTCCATGTCGTCTTTCCAGTGTAATGGTGAAAGAAAATCAGATTCCGTGATCTTGAGCTCCTCCAAAGTGGCGATGAGGGGGAAGGATGAACTACAGACCTGGGCGAGAGACGAAAGCTGCCACTCTACCTGTCTGCAATTGATTTCTAGCACGAGCCGCCTGCGGTGCTCGGCTGCCCCTGTTTTGGGATAAAGGTCCAGCAGAATTGAGTTATCGAAAATCAACACCTCGGCGTGGTCGAATGTATTGAACACCTCTGCGTGACCGATGAGCCGGTGAAGTTGTGGAATGTCAAAGTTAAGGTCCATGAAAAATATGATGTATAGGTAGTAGAGAAGAGGGGCATCGATTCGGGCCAGAAGGTCCTCCAAATACTCATAAACACCTTTGAATGTAAGTGTAGTGAGAGCAGTGAGGATAAAGAGTGCGGGCGGAGGCAGAAGTCGGCTTTCTGGGTCGGGGCGAGATTGAGGGGAATGGAATCGAAGATCAAGGGATTCGAGTCTGGTCATCAGTGTCAAGGCAGTGGCCATCGCGTCCGGTGAAATGTACCCAGAACCGGGAATGTCCCAAAGGGTGAGCGTGACGAGGCCATTGGCAGACAAAAGTAGTTTCGGCATTGATGGAATTGGAACGCCTCTCAAAAAGAGTTCTCGGAGACGTGGGGCAGATCCGCCTAAGAACGAATCAGGAAGGACTGGCACCACATCACCGTTCAACCAAACTTGGAGATGTGTCAGCTCCGGGAATGACTTCTGCATCGCTACTGCGAATCTTTCCCAGCGCGAATCGGCCATATCAAAGATGTGGATTTCACGGATGCGATCGTAGTGCTCCGACTCGAGTGCAGCAACCCTGTTATCCAACCGCGGGTCCAACCTTGGATGGAAAAGTCTGCTAGGGCTTGATCTTAGTATTACAGGCAGAACGGGCCAGGCGTCCAACACCTCTGACGCAGGCCCGTGTCCTTCGTACTCGAGTCGTAGGTTGAGGCGACGCGATGATGCAAACACGACGTTTCTCCATCGTCGACACACATGCACGAGGGCATGCCACGGATTTTGCATCAAGTCCCGATTCCTAGTAATATTCACATAGAAGAATATTTCCACAAGCACATTGTCGGGGAGGGTGTCGATTGTCATCAGGCCTACATTGAAAGGGTCGGTGTTTGTTTGGAGCACTGTGAAAATGACATACGTCTATCTCGTGCCAGACCATCCTGAGATTCTTCCCGGAGGTGTACAGAATGGCCGCTCATCTCGAGACCTTCAGATGAGAAATCAATCTCAGTCGACAAGCGGGGAATGCAAGGCAATAATGACTGGACGAAGCCAGTGAGTAGTCGAGGGACTTGATGAAGAAGACGACTACATGAGACTTGGTTAGTACTTCAGTGATGGCGAGAATGGATCTCGCTCGACGTACAGGAGAAAACTCATCAGTGAGGAAGTAGCTTCTGAGGGCCAAGTGATTGTATTGAAAGTACCCCCAGGTGGGGTTGAGTAACCAGGTGAAAGATGAAAGGGCACGCGTTGCACACGCCCTGTAACCATCCATAGCAGGTGTCCGCACGTAAGGAGTAATAGTGGATTTAATATATTGGATCACTGTACAGCATATAATGCCCTATCCAACCACCTCGGTCCTCTTTGACCGCCTCTTCAAGGGGTCCGTCACCGGAGTGGGACTTGTAGAAATCAAGCTGTCGGTCTGTGGGGAGGTCATCATAGTTGAATCGAAGTGATATCGAAATCGAGAGGAGCGTGCTCCGTCGAGTGGAAGGGGATGCCGGTAGACTGAACCCTTGACATAAAAAACGTTTTGTAGGGTCTAGGGTTAATCGTATGCGATTAAAATTATCACGGCGGGCAAGTGGGTAGGCGGAGGCAGCTTATAGTCAGCTTATCAGACATTTAATCTTGAATATACTCACCACTAAGTGCACTCAAATGTCATCTGAAAATATATTAAGACAATTGAATACTTTGTCGATCCCTCCTTATATGTCACATTATTATAAATATGACAACCCAAATAATTTAAAATTAAT
>Ga0209488_10002483_pt1 | contig 15094 bp, 14 predicted proteins | sample Rivendell_Oct201_8_FD_188349 | JGI IMG/M metagenome (GOLD analysis project Ga0209488, IMG submission 188349) | Vadose zone soil microbial communities from the Eel River Critical Zone Observatory, Northern California, USA -... | ecosystem: Environmental > Terrestrial > Soil > Vadose zone >... | reverse complement strand
TATACTCGCCGGTGGACGCGACCCGGCTCAACCAGTTTTGCAATCTCGTCCACGTGTCCGTTGCGCATGGCAAATCCAATTCCTGTTGAGTTGGGACCACGGCAGCAAGCGAACCCAACATTCGAAATCCGTGACACTCCGCCGACGGGTGCAGCGAATTCGAAGTTCCTATCATATCGTGGCCAATGCGGTTAGTCCTATGACCCACAACAGACGTCGCGAGGTTCGGAGGTACGGTCCAAATCACCTCTTAGCGTCCGGTCAGGATGCTGGACCGGCTCGGCGTGCACTGCGCCTCCATGTTCATGTTGGTGAGGCGCAAGCCCTCGCTTGGGAGTTTGTCGATGCGCGGCGTCGGCGCGCCGCGCGTCGCGCCACCACCGTAGACACCCAGTTCGCCGTAACCGAGATTGTCGCCGAGGATGAACAGGATGTTAGGCTTCGGCTGCGTCGGAGGCGGCTGCTGTGCTTGCGCGACCCGCACCGGCGCGCCGGCGCCAAGCGCGGACGCCGCTGCAAGCGTGGTGCCACCGAGCAGGATGCTGCGCCTGTCGACAATGCTATCCGCCATACTGATGTCTCGCTCCCCGGACATGACTCCTCCTTTTCACCATTGGACGAGCCAGCTCTCAGTTCACCCGCTGCACCGCCGGCGGCGTCCAGGAGCCGTCGAGGACGTCGGCCTTCGGCCAATAGGCGCGCATGAACAGCGAGAAATCTCCCTTCGGCGCTGGCAACCAGTTGGCGCGCTGCGCTTCTGGCGGCGGATTGGCTTGAACATAGAATGTCAACGAACCGTCTGGGTCGAACTTCAACGTCTTGTTCTTTGTGCCGAGCGAGTATTGCTTGAGTTCGTTCGGCGCGAAGAAGTGGTGCTCATTGTATAGTGTCAGCGACCAGAAGCCGTGAACCGGCGGCGTCTGATCCTTGGCAAACGTCATCGTATAACGGTTGGCTCCATTGAGCCGGCCGCGGCTCTCATCAAGGTCCTGATAGAAGTACTTCGCCTGAAGGGGGGCATTGACCAGGATGTTGGATTTCGCCACGGCGGTCCGGGTGAGATAGTCGGTACCAAACGCAGCGCCGTTTGCAATCGTGCTCCAATGCCCCGGCAGCTGCAGGCCGTAGTTACGGAACTCGAACAGCGGTTTGACAAGCTGAGAGTCGGCCTCAACTGCTGCCTGTACCATTGCAGCCCTCAGCATCGGATCGCGCTTCGCCGCCTCGACCACAGCAAGCACGTGAGCGTAGCGGGCCTCTTCGCCCGGCATTGGCGGCGCGTCGGCGAGGACCGCCGGCAGTTCATCGAAGAATTTATCCGGGAACACCCATTGCGTTTCCGACTCACCTCCGCCCAAAGTGTCGGGCACCTTTGGGATCGCGTTCCAGTCTTTGCTCTTCATGGTCACGTCGTAATCTGTCAGCGGATACATCATGACGTGCCGTATAACGTACTGGATCGCCCGTCTGTCGTCGGCCGTATCGTCCATGAAGAGACGCGGCCCAACGAATCCACTGTTGGTCGAAGCGCGGAACGTCTGAGTGATGCCCTTCGGCACCTGTCCTTGCCAATCCGGGCCGACGAGCATGTAGAAACCGGGAGTGGTGCCGTACATCTTACCGAGCGCGGCGAAACTGTCGGTTCGCGTATCGACGATCTGATAGACCCAGAAACGATCTCCGAAGTCAGGGACCTGAATCACGACCGGCGAAATATCTAGCCCCACAAACCCGGCGCCATAGACCACATCCTGATTTGGGCATGCGACGTGCCGCTGCTCCGGCGTGATGTAGTCGGTGAGCATGGCGAATTTGTTGAGCGGGGCGGATGGCAGCGGACCTGCTTGGATGAAGTCTTTCAGATCCTTGAAGGCGAGGCGGCGGTTGTACATGTTGACTAGCGGCCATGCCCAGAAATAGGCGTCGCGCGCGACGTGCTTGGCATACTCCTCGGTGAATTTCACCCGCGCATCGGGGCCGGGTGGCATTGCGCGAGTCCATCCAGGTGATGGCGTAAGGGGTTGCGAATGGACCTCCGCTCGGGCCTGAGCGAAAGCCGGTTTCGGCGTCCGCGCCAAAGCCGCAAAGCTGCCGGTTGCCAGTAGCAACGCGCGGCGGCGTGTAACCGCAATCTTGTGCATAGCGCGTTCTCCTCACTTCATTTCCACCGTCACCCGGCCAAGCTTGCCGGTGAACCGGAACGGCGGCGTATAGCTGAAGTCGATTGGCGAGCCATTGTCCTCACCGATATCCTGTCCTTCGTAGAGCGAGTATTTGAACGGGGTCGTCTTTTCGACGCGCCCTTCGCCGATCTTCCGGCCGTCGGCGGAAAGCGTGATCGTGCCGCCCTTCGCCGTGCCGTCGCCGTCGTATTTGAAGTCCATCGCCAGCGTAACCTTTCCGGCCGGGACCGGTTCGGTGGATGCCACGCGATAGCGTTCGAGGGCGACGTGATTGTGCAGACCGACGAGCTTGCCTTGCTGCATGTAAAACCCCCAACCACCGGTGAACCCCCCTTGGGTGAAGATCATGCCGTCCGCGCCGCCGGCCGGGATTTCTGCCTCGGCGGTGATGGTGAATGACTTGTTCTTGAGGTCAGGGGCGGCAGCTTCAGGCAGTGCCGCCAGCGGCGTCTCGTAGACGAACGTCTTGCGACCGGCGGCGAGGCTCGGCTTGCCGGTCAGTTCGACCGACATGCGTTCCGGGCCGCGCCAGTCGAGCGGCAGGATGTCGTTGCGCGCGGCTTCCGCCCACCAGAGGTCTTGCAGCGCCCGGAGCTTGTCGGGGTTGGCCGTGGCGAGGTCATCGGCCTGAGTGAAGTCCTGGTCGATGTTGTAAAGCTCCCACTTTGCCTTATCGATGTCGAAGCCGGTGCGGACCGGCTGCCACGGAACAAAGGAGAGCGAGGAAGCAAACCAGCCGTTCTGGTAGATGCCGCGATTGACGCCCATCTCGAAGACCTGGGTCTTGCGGCGGTCGGGAGCATTCACATCGGCGAACGTGTAAGTCAGGCTGACCCCTTCGATCGGCTTCTGCGGTACGCCGTTGAGAACATCCGGCGCCTGCACGCCGGCCACGTCGAGCAGCGTTGGCATGAGGTCAATAACGTGGTGGAACTGGCTGCGCAGCCCACCCTTGTCGCTGATCTTCGCCGGCCAGGAGACGATCATCGGATTGCGCGTGCCGCCGAAATGCGAAGCCACCTGTTTCGTCCACTGGAACGGCGTGTTCATCGCCCAGGCCCACGCCGATGGGAAATGATTGAAGTGCTTCGGACCGCCGAGTTCGTCGATGACTTTGAGGTTGTCCTGCCACGTCTCGAGGATGCTGTTGAAAAAGGCGTTCTCGTTGGTCGAACCTTCGGGGCCCCCTTCCGCCGACGAACCATTGTCGCCGACGATATAGATGATCAGCGTATTGTCGGCGTCCGGAAGCTTCGCCACCGCGTCGAGCACGCGCCCCATCTCGTTGTCGACATGCGCGCCGTAGCCGGCGAACACTTCCATCATGCGCGCGTAGAGGCCCTTCTGGTCGGCATTGAGCGAATCCCAGGCCGGCAGGCCGGCCGGGCGCGGCGTGAGCTTGGCATTCGCCGGAATGACGCCGAGCCCCTTCTGCCGCTCGAACGTCGTCTCGCGGTAGCGGTCCCAGCCCATGTCGAACTGGCCTTTGAACTTGTCGATCCACTCCTTCGGTGCCTGATGCGGCGAGTGGGTGGCGCCCGGAGCGACATAAAGGAAGAATGGCCGATCCGGGTCGATAACTTTCACCTTCTGCATCCAGGCGATCGACTTGTCGGCGATGTCGGCGGAGAGGTGATAATTGGGATCGTTAGACCGCGGAACGCGGTTGCGGTTCTCGTAAAGGATCGGCTCGTATTGGCTCGTGTCGCCGGAATTGAAGCCGTAGAAGTAATCGAAGCCGAGGCCATTGGCCCAGCGGTCGAACGGACCGATTTCACTGGTCTCCCAAACGGGCGTGTTGTGGTTCTTGCCAACCCATGCGGTGGCGTAGCCGTTCTGTCGCAGTACTTCCGCAACAGTTCCGGTGCTTTTCGGGATGATGCCGGTATAACCGTCATATCCCGTTGCGGCTTCGGTGATGCTGCCATTCCCGGTCACGTGGTGATTGCGGCCGCAGAGCAAGGCAGCCCGCGTTGGCGAACACAGCGCGGTGGTGTGGAAGCGGTTGTAACGCAGGCCTTGCGCGGCTAGCTTTTCCATGTTCGGCGACGACACGCCGCCACCGAAGACACTGAACTGTCCGAAGCCCACGTCGTCCAGCAGTACGAGCACGATGTTGGGCGCGCCCTTGGGCGGGCGCACGATCTGCGGGAAGGTGGCCGGATCGGAATCCTGATAGGTGCGGCCGACTTCGCCTTTGAAGCGGAAATCAGGCCGCGGCAGCGACAGCGAGCCGCCTGGTGAACCCGGGGTCTGAGCCAGCACCGTTTGAGCGAGCGTGACGATACCAACGGTCGCCAGCAGAGTCCCGAGGTTGCGAACAAGAGTCGTGGCCTTGATGGACATTTTCTCTCTCCTCAAAATGGGTTGATGTAATTCAGGATCGCGGTTTGTCGCAGCACGACGCGGCGGATCACGTGACTAACGGTAACGCGATCGGTAAAGATCGCCCCCAACCCCGTGCTACCCGCGGTCAGCCGGCGCGCCACGTTCTCATCGTCGAGCTTGATGCGGATGATGAACGGCGCTGCATGGATATCCGTCGGCGCGACAGCGATGCCGCTCACTTGCGTCTGGCCGCTTGCAATCGCCTGCAGTACCGTCTCGACGCGCCCTGTGTAGACTTCGCCGGGAAGGATCTTGAACGTGACCTCAACGGGCTGCCCGATCGCAATGTAACGCGCATTGATCTGTGGGATTTCCACGCCAAAAATCGTCTCTGACGTATCGATGAAGGCCATTACGGGAGATTGCGCGGTAACGCGCGCGCCCTTGCGCAGCGCCAGGTTGGTCACGTAGCCGTTAGCCGGCGCCCGCACCGTGGTCTTGTCGAGGTTCCATTTCGCGCCGTCGAGTTGCGCGCGCAGTTGCTCGACTTCTGACTCGCGCTGCTGCACGTCGAAAGTGCGCCCTGTTCCCTGGGACTGCAGCTGCGACATCTGGGACAGCCGCAGCTCGGCGAATTTGATCTGCGCCTCGATAGCCTGCACCTGCGCCTGATACGTGGTCGGGTCGATGCGAAAAAGCACATCGCCTTCCTTTAGCGGCGTGTTCGCAACGACCGGGACCTCGACGACTTCGCCAGCGACGGAGGGTACGATCTGCACCGAATTTCGCGCCACGACCGCAGGGCCCGAGGGCGCGCCCCATCCCATCGGAATGAACAAACCGACCACAAGTGCGAGTGCCACGATGACTGGCGAAATCTTCCAGAATCGATTGAAAGGAATCAGCCCTAGCCAGACAAACAGGGCGAGGATCGCAATATAGCCGAGCAGCAGGACGTTCATCATGGCCGTGGCTCCTGTTTTGCCGGGACATCGACGAAGGCCCAGATCAGGATGAGCGGCCAGAACACGAAGCCGAAGATCAGCGTTGCCCAGCCACCGATCGCCACCGCCTCCGCCCACGGATGTCCGCGCTTGCGTGCGATTTGGCCAGGCGCCATGCCGAGAGCGACGAAGACCGCGACCACCATGGCAATGAGAATGATCAGGACGAACCAAGCGAAAAACATCGATGAAGGACATTGCTCTCCCCGTACGTTTCTCAAGCTGAACAGCGCGTCACTGCAGCCTCCAGATTCAGATCATCGGCTTTGTGCCGCCTCAAGGCTGTTCCGCATCTTTTCGACGATCTGGTCGATACTGAAGCTCTGCGCACGCTGGCTCGGTGGATAATCCTTGAATGACGCCAAGAAGTTCCCCACTACGGATTGGGCCGCAATAATCACGTAACCCTGAGAGAGCAGCCAGTCGTAGTAGGTGTTCGAGGTTATGTCGGCCCGCTCGTAAGGGTCGGCGCGCAGATCGAATAACTTGGGCAGGCGCAGCTTCGTGAATGGCTCGGCCCAGACCTGCAACGTACCGGCCACCCGTTGTTCCTCGAATACAAACTTCCAGTTCTCGTAGCGCAAGGCGACGAGATCGCCGTCATCGTTGAAGTAAATGAACTCCTTCCGCGCGCCACGCTCCTGCTGACCGGTGAGGTGGGGAAGCTGATTGTAGCCATCGAGATGCACCTTGAAGGTCTTGGCGCCCGCGTTGTGGTCCGCCAGTAACTTATCCTTGATGTCGGGTTCGCCCACGGCAGCCATCAGCGTAGGGAGCCAGTCGAGTGCGCTAATGATCTCGTTTGAAATCGATCCCGGTGCGATCCTTCCCGGCCAACGGATCATGCATGGAACACGGTAGCCGCCTTCCCAGTTGGTTGTCTTCTCGCTGCGGAACGGCGATGTTCCGCCATCCGGCCAGGAGTTTTCGTGCGGGCCATTGTCGGTAGTGTAGATCACGATGGTGTCGTTGGCGATGTTGAGATCGTCAAGTGCCTTGAGCAGGAGCCCGACGTGGTTGTCGTGCTCGACCATGCCGTCAGCATATTCGGTCTTCGCCGTCAGTCCCGGCGGACTGCGATGTTCTTCCCGCACATGGGTGCGGAAATGCATGCGCGTGGAGTTGAACCAGCAGAAGAACGGCTGGTTGGCGCGCGCCTGCCGCTGGATATAATCGATGGCGGCGGCGGACGTTTCGTCGTCGATCGTCTCCATTCGCTTCTTGGTCAGGGGGCCGGTGTCTTCGATGGTCTGCTTGCCGATTTTGCCGAAACGGGGGTCGACGGTGGGATCGTCGCGGTCCGACGCCTTGCAGCGTAACACGCCGCGCGGGCCGAACGCGGCCCGGAACGCCGGATCGCGAGGATATGTCCGCTGCTCCGGTTCCTCCTCGGCGTTGAGGTGATAGAGATTGCCGAAGAACTCGTCGAAGCCGTGCGCCGTCGGCAAGAACTCGTTGCGGTCGCCGAGATGGTTCTTGCCAAACTGGCCGGTTGCGTAACCGAACGGCTTGAGCAGTTCGGCAACAGTCGCATCTCGCGGCTGCAGACCGGTCGTCGCGCCCGGAATGCCGACCTTCGAGAGACCCGTCCGCAAGGTTGCCTGGCCCGTGATGAAGCTCGATCGCCCTGCCGTGCAGCTCTGATCGGCGTAGTAGTCGGTGAACATCATGCCCTCCCGGGCGATGCGGTCGATGTTCGGCGTCCGATAGCCCATCAGGCCGAACGAATAGGCGCTGATGTTAGTCTGGCCGATGTCGTCGCCGAAGATGACGAGGATGTTCGGCCGCCGTCCGGATGGCGCCGGTTGCGCTCGCGCCGGCGATTGCGCGATTTGGATAGGCGAAGGCGATCCCAGTAATGCAGTGGCAAGCGCGCTGCCACCGAGCAGAACATTGCGCCGGTTAAACGTGCGATCCTTGGTGTTGGCATCCATTACAGTCCCGTGTGGATCGTTCTTTATGCTCATGACTTACTCCCTTGTCTCACAATACAGCGAAAGCCGACGTGGCTCGTGGAGGTATCCACCGGTTCGGCATGGCGTGCGGCCGGACGATAGCGGCGGCAGTAGTTCGGCGCGCACAGGTGCGAGCCGCCTTTGAGGACCTTGCGGGGAATCTTGATCTTGGGCTGGCAGGGGTCGTAGCTCGCAGACTGGGACCCGCCGCGCGGGTTTTCTGGAATGCAGCAGGCCTTTGGCGCATCGGCTTCGTGCCTGGTCGACCACCAATCCGTGGTCCATTCCCAGACGTTGCCGATCATGTCGTGCACCCCGTAGCCATTCGGTGGAAACGCCGTCACCGGCGAGGTACGCTCGTAGCCGTCTTGAGTGAGATTCTGACGCGGGAATTCTCCCTGCCAAGTGTTGGCCATGTGCTTGCCGCCGGGCGTGAACAGGTCACCCCAGGCGAACTCCGCGTCGTCGAGGCCGCCGCGCGCGGCGAACTCCCACTCGGCTTCGGTCGGCAACTCCTTGCCGGCCCATTTTGCGTAGGCCTCGGCGTCACGATACGCGATGTGCACGACCGGATGATCGTCAAGCCCGCTGATCGACGAACGTGGTCCGTAAGGCCTGCGCCAGTTTGCGCCGAACTTGAAATTCCACCATTGGCCCCAGTCACGCAGATCAACGGAGTGCTTTGGCGGGGTAAACACCAACGAGCCGGCCTTGAGCATATGCGGCAGCGCGCCTGGATAATCCTTCGCGTCCGGCTTGATCTCGACGAACGTGACATAGCCGGTCTGGTTGACGAATTTGCGGAATTCGCGGTTCGTTACCGGCGTGCGGTCGATGAAGAAGCCATCGACCGTAACGCGATGGACCGGCGCTTCTTCCGGATAGTGCCGGTCCGATCCCATGCGAAAAGTGCCGCCGGGGATGAAGACCATGTTGGCGTGACGATCCGCCGGCGACGCCGCTGGAGCACCTCCACTGCCGGTGTTCCGTTTGCCGGTGTCAATCGCCGCGACGACTGCATTGGTCATGTTTAGATCTCCGGTGCGATGTCGGCGCTGTGATGCGACTACGGGCACTCGTCCCAAAATCCCTGTGTACGGACCTGATCGGTATAATACCAGCAGAGTCCTGGTTCCGGCGCCGCGCCAGCCCAGGCCGCCGCGGTCGCGGCCGACACGAAACCGATGGCCGCGCCGGCAACGATTGCACCGCCCGGACGCCACCGGTAGCCGGGCCGTACCCAAGCTGTCCGAACCACGTTGCGATTGACGACGGTGCGGTTGCGAACCACGTTCCGATTGACGCTGACATTGCGATTGACGTTCACGTTGCGGTTGGCATTCACGTTGCGATTGACGTTCACGTTTCGGTTGCCAAGAGCGCTGTGGCCGACGCGAGCGCCGCCGCCACGGAACCGCACCTCGAGGACCATCCCGTCGTCTGCCTCAATCGCCGCTCGGGTTATCCCGAGCGGGCTCGCGAACGCGGGCGGGTACGGTCCAGTCACAGTGAAGATGCCCGCGACAATCGCGGCCTTCGTCAAAACGCTCAGAGTTCGACGAGTCATCATATTACTTCTCCTTTGCTACAGTGGTCGAAATGCAGAATTTCCCTCACTCCAAATCGTAAGACTCACGCGGCGAGCATGCCTTGCGCCCCGAGAAGTGCCGCGAGTTGTTTGCGCGCGTAGAACATGCGCGTTTTCACGGTGTTCCGCGGCGCTCCGATGATGCCGGCGACCTCATCGATTGTCTTTTCGTGATAGTAGACGCGGTCGATTTTCGCCGTTCTGTCGTTTCTGCATCGCGCGTTCAGGATCGTCGGACATGGCTGTACTTGGCCTCTGTGTGCCGAGATGAAAGGTAGTTGAGGGTCAAGCTCAAGCTGAATATCTATTTGTGCAGCCTCCAACTCTGCGCGCGCGATCGCAATTGTCTCGCCGATCACTTCATTTGTGTCGAGCAGTGCCCCTCCGTGTTCCTTTTGTTTGAACATTGCTCGAGTTGATTGAATAACCTCGCTTGCTCTATGACTGCTTGCAACGATGTCCTTGAATGTTTCGCGAGCTTCATCGAAGCCCGGCGGAGTCTTGGTTAGCCAGCGCAAGCCTGCATTGGCATTCGCTGCGATCGCCCCCAGTGGCTGCTTGATCTCGTGGGCGATCGCGGCGGAAATGGCATCCATGGAAATCCGGCGTCCTTCCCGCTCGCGACTCTGTGCGAGGACAAAATGGGCGAGGCGCGCGTAGAGCGCCATCGATTCCGCGAGCAGCACAAACAAGACAAAGCTTGCAGATGAGATTCCAAGAATTCGGTTCGCATACCAGGCGACGGAATACCGGCTTTCGGTCAAGAACATAAAAACTGGGTCCAGTAGCCATGCGAGTGACACCACCAGGAGCCACAGATCGAGGATTGATTTTTTCCAAACCCAAAGCAACACAATCGCCGCGACGGATAGGGCCAGAGCGGTCAGTGTCACGCTTCTCAAACCGCTTACATCAATGAGGTTCAGGACCAACACCGGCAACAGCTCATCGTATGAGATGATAAACCAGGTCAGACCGCACACAATAAGAATAAGAATAACCACGGCGAAGCTCGCGAGGATGGCGATTGGAGCCGACATACGAACCATCTGCACCTCGGGCGAGGCTTTGTTTAGAAGCGTATAGGCGACGACCGTAGTCGGCAGTCCAATATGCCAGATCATGAAAAGCCATCCTGCAGACTGCAGACCAGCGCCGAGTAAACCCGTCGGTGTGAATGCACCTGGAAAAGTAAGGGCATAGAAAACCACAATGAGAGCAGTGAAGAGATATCCATTGGCAAGGACCAGTAACGCCCGCGAGCGCAGAACGGAAAACTGCCCAAACAATAACATCGCTGTGATCGAATCCGTGAGAAACATCACCGTCGCAACGATGGGAAGAAACGCGTTGAGCTGTCCCAGGTGGACTCGTCCAAACGGAAGAGAGAGAGCAAGCAACAGCGACGCCACGATTAGAGCCGCCTGCGTTTGCGCCCTGCTTGGTGGCAGAGCGGAGATTAGTAACGGTTGCTGACTGTCCGGCATATGCCGCTCCTTCTGGATCATCCAGAGTATCTCTTGGAGAGGACGAAATTCCGTTGAACCCTCAACGAGCGAAGCCGACTCTGCCGCACGAGCCCCGACCAAAGCTTCGGCTGGTTGTAAGTTACCTGCGAAGTATTGCGCCGGTAACCAAGTGCACAATCATGACCTGCATCTTGGCATGCCCCCGATTTAAGCACATAATGCAGATTGTGGGGATGTGGTCCATTATGGATTTGGGGGAGCAATCATGACACCAAGGCAGCGCAAGAAAGGTGAAAATAATTCCGCGCCCGGACGACGTGGCGGCGCGCCTGCGTTGTTCGGCAGGAGGGCAGCCGCGCTCGCTGTAGCTATGCTCGGCACGATCAACGGAGTCGAACCTGCCAAAGCAGATGCCGGCGGCCTCAGCTTCTGGCTACCGGGACTCATGGGGAGCCTCGCTGCCGTGCCCGGGGTGCCCGGCTGGGCACTCGCAACGATCTTTCTCGACCTGAAGACGAAGGCAAGCGGCGGCCTACCGCTCCAAAATGGGAATTCTCTCGTCGTCGGTCTCAATGCCCATGCCGATGCAGTCGCAGTTGCCCCGACTTACACTTTTGCAACGCCGGTGTTAGGCGGTCAGGCAGCCGTTGCCATCGTCGGAGTTCCTGGGCACGTCAAAATCGGCGTCGACGCCACATTGACCGGTCCGAACGGCGGCACAATTTCCGGCACCCGGTCGGATTCACGCACCACATGGGCTGATGTGTTCTACCAGGGCACGTTGAAATGGAATCATGGCGTGCACAATACAATGGCCTATGTTACGGGAAATATTCCGAGTGGGACCTATGACCCGACACGACTGGCCAATCTCAGTCTTGGATTTGTGGCCGTCGATGGCGGCGTCGGCTACACCTATCTGGATCCGAAAAGTGGACATGAATTCTCCATAGTGGGCGGATTGACCTACAATTTCATAAATCACGATACTCAATACCAGAACGGCGTCGACTCCCATATCGATTGGGCCGCGTCGCAATTCATCAGCAAGCATGTCCATATCGGCGTCGTCGGCTATTTTTTCCAGCAACTCACCGGCGACAGCGGCTCCGGTGCGACTCTTGGGGACTTCAAAGGCCGCGCCATCGGCATTGGTCCGCAGATCGGAGTCATGTTCGAGGCCGGTCCGGGCTACTCCGGTTATTTCAATCTAAGGGGATACCGCGACATCGAAACCGAGAACCGGCCGAAGAGTACCACCATCTTCGCCACGCTCGTAATCTCTCCGGCGGCGCCGGCTCCTCCGACGCCGCGGAACCCGAAGATCGTCAAGACAAAGTGAGGTTGGCACCCTCAGACTACACGCGCTAGCCGTATGGTCAAAATATTAAACCGATAGGAATCGTCGGCAGTTATCCCCTCTCGGCGGTAGCCTCGCCGGGCGTTGTCCAGTACCTTTTTGCAGCGAACAATGGCGCCCATCGCGGATTGGACAGGAGGGGGAGGCTCATGGATTGGGCGCGCATCCTGGCCTACGTCACCGGGACGGTGGACCAAGAACTGCTGGCGCGAAACGGATATCGGGCCGCCGAAAGCTGCATCCTGAAGACCCAGTTGAATGGCCGACTGAAGCTCTCGAACAACCGAACGACGAAGATGCGAACATCGATGACCGTTGCTCTATCGATCTCATCTATTATCACGAGCAATCGGTCGCAGAGATCTCCGACATCGTCGATGCTCCGGAAAAACCGTCAGAACGCGAATGTTCCATGCGCGCAGGCGGCTCACGGAACTATTTACGGTAAACGGCATCCACGCGGCGTACCAGTGAACTCGGCAAATTCGCAACCAGCACAAGGAGTAATGTCAATGAGTACATATAGCATCGCATGCATGATCGTCGCCGCTGCAGGTCTGCCGAGCGCGCCAATGTTCGCACAAGCTCAGACTGCGACGGCCGCACCGCCGCATGTCCACCTGCCGAAGCCAATTGGCCAGGCTGGGCCCGAAATCGAACCATCGCTCATCGTCATGAATGCCCGCGGGGCGAGCCTGCAGGGTGGAAAGTTGACGCTGATCGGCATAGCGCCCAACTCCATCGTATTCGCCGATCGCCCAGTCCGGGCCGCGGGTCGTCGAGACGATTGAGGACACGTCTGACAACCCGGAATCTGCAATGCACAAGAAAGAAGACTGCGAAATGGTGCACGAGTGCCTATCGCAGCTGTCGCCGGTTCATCGCGACGTCATCAACCTGATTTATTTCGACGGGCCGACGATCGGTGAGGCCGCCGAAATAATCCGCGTATAGGTGGTCTGGGCCACCTTTCATCGGCATCAGCGGAATACGCATGCCTGAACCGCAATTCTGCATGGCATCGCGTTTGTTCACACTCAAATATGACTTGTTTCAAATGCGTCTGACCGGCGCAAACGAGCCGCGCGGTGCACCCGCACACTTGTCGCGCCTTATTTGACACGACAGAAGTCAACCTCGTCATCATGGCTGATGAAAATTGTGGCAATCCACGCTACGCAAATTCTGTAACCTGTACCGGCCATTTTACTGTACCTAAGAACAGTATCTCTCTGTCAACTTCACCGTCAGGATGACTTTTGATAGGTAATTTCCCATCAAGCAAATGAGACCCAGCTTGCGACTAATAAACCAAAGGGGCGATCGCATTTAGCTGAATGCCCGCCCGCACAAAATAAAAAGCGATCTACGTCGAGACCGATAATGAACAATGGAGTGTGAAAATGAGAACACAAGCGAGGCTAGGCAGAATCCTCGGGTGGCTGACGCCACTTGTCGTCACGACAATGGTATTATCGTCTGGGCCATCCTGGACACAGCCCAACGATGCCACCCGCATCCTCAAGACTATGTCGGATTTCATTGCCATACAGCAGAATGTTTCGATTACATTCGATGCAGACATTGAAGTCATTACGCCTGATGTGCAGAAAATTCAATTCACCAATTCCGGTACGGTGCTCATGAGCCGCCCGGACAAGCTTCGGGCCACTCGCACGGGCGGATATTCCGACGTCGAATTGTTTTTTGACGGTAGGACAGCCACCTTTGTGAGCAAGGATGACAAAGTCTATACCCGACTCGAGACCCCCGGCTCCATTGATCAGTTGATCGGCCGGCTGCGAAACGAATTTTCGCTGACGGCTCCGGGTGCCGACCTGCTGCTCTCCAATGTCTTCGATGATCTCATGGAAGGCGCCATCGACGCCAAAAATATCGGACTTGGCGTCATTGACGGCGTCGAGTGTGATCACCTTGCCTTTCGCACCCTGGACGTCGACTGGCAGATATGGATTGAGATCGGCGCCCGTCCGATCCCGCGCAAATATATTATCACCAGCAAGACCGTAACCGCTGCGCCTCAGTACACGCTTCGAATCAAAGAGTGGAGGACCGACGCGCAAACTAATGCGAACAGTTTCACGTTCGCGCCGGCGCCAGGGACGAGGCAGGTTGCTGCAAACGAATTCCCGAGAGCAGATGAATTGCCGGATGGCGTAGTGATGGGAGGACAGAGATGAGACACTTTGCAAAGATCCTGATGCGCTGTTCGATTGCGACGATCGTCGGTCTTGTCGTCCTTTCCTGGAGCGGTGACATTGGGTTGAACGGAGAGTCGGCGTTTGTGTCGGCAGCTGTAGCGCGGATCGGTCGACCGCTGACGCCGATGAGCTATGCCGGTGTAGCCCGTCGAACGACGCGCCGGGCGGTAGGGGTTGGCGTAGCGGTTGGTGCTGGCGCCGCTGCTGCTGCTACATATTGCAGGCAAGTGGTCGACGCCTACGGCCGGCTCGTTACCGTTTGCTGATGAGCCTAAGCTTGCCTGAGACGTAGGCAAGAAATCCGGTCGTGTGGGCGCCCCGTCCGGAGTGCCCACACGTCACGGCAGCGCTGCAAACATCCTGGTTGCGGTCATACCAGATGCGAAGACCGACGCGTTGAATCACTAGGCCCTCAGGGAACGTCACCACAGCGGCGGCGGCGGGCCGCACGAAGCATACCAAGCGTAATTGCCGCGCCGGTAGACGCGAACAAAGAAATTCGAATGCTCAAAGCCAAGCCGAGAAGGTCCAAACCGCGTCGCGTAGGAGAGCATCCGCCATTTGAGTGCACGTCACTGTTGCTCCAAGGCGGTGGCGCGCTGGGCTCGTATCAGGCCGGGATCTACCAGGCGCTTGCCGAGGCAAATCTTCAACGATTAGGTCCGTTGCTTCCGGCATGATTGTACTGACCGTGTGGGTCTGGCTAACCGCATTCGCCGCAATATGATAACGTTTCGAGGTTCGGAGGTACGGCCCAAATCACCTCTTAACGATATAAAAATCGAAAGACACACAGTTCGCCTCCCGGGGTTCCAGCCGGTTCGAAAAACGGCTAAGATTAAATTCGGTCGCTATTCATCAGGGAAATCTAGTTTAGCTCGGACCTGCACCGATGCCAAAGAGGAGGCACTGACGATGGTTCGTCTGTTCACTATTTCCAGGATCATGCCAGCTACCGTCCTCGCGGCGAGCCTGCTTGCCGCGG
>Ga0209488_10002482_pt1 | contig 15104 bp, 13 predicted proteins | sample Rivendell_Oct201_8_FD_188349 | JGI IMG/M metagenome (GOLD analysis project Ga0209488, IMG submission 188349) | Vadose zone soil microbial communities from the Eel River Critical Zone Observatory, Northern California, USA -... | ecosystem: Environmental > Terrestrial > Soil > Vadose zone >... | reverse complement strand
CCTGCGCCAAACTAGCACATAGCATGCGATGTCCAGCCCAGATGGAGTGGCGCGACTGAACAGCCTGGCGAGCCCATTTGACTGCATCCGTATACCGACCAGCAAAGTAATGAGCACCTGCAATTCCACCTAAGAAAAAGGCATTCAATGGGTCCCGCGGGCTCATTCGTATCGCTTGGTTGAAATAGCCTATGGCTTGGTCCGATTGACCATCGTGTTGAAGGGCTAGGCCGACATAGCCGTACGCGGCGGCGAAGTTCGGATTGAGATCGAGCGCCGTTTGGAAGTGGTGCAGTGCCTCGCCGGTTTCACGGTTGGTGAATGCGAGATAGCCGAGAGCCATGTGCAAAGCTGGCAAGCTGCGCGCGTTGGCGTTGACTGCGGCAACCCCCTCGGATGCACTGCCAAATGTCCCGGTGTTGGCGAACTTCTTGCCCGGCTTCGAGGCGGTCTTCTGGACCGGAGTTTGCACGCCGAAAAACACACCATTGGAAATCATCACGAACCTCAACATGCAAATTAGCGGAGCGATTTCAGATCCCGCGATGAAAGCCCGTTTCGCCGATCTAGGCACTACTGTTTTTCCTCCCGGCTCCCCCGCACAGTTCGCACAGTTCATCAGCGAAGAGACTCAGAAGTGGGGTAATGTCGTAAAGACTGCTGGAATGAAGGCTGAGTGAGCAGCCACTCTACCTCCAAGACATTCCATCGTGCCCCGTACTGCGACACCTTGTAGATGGGAGTGAGTGCATTGCAAAACCCCGGCGCCGCCCGCGGCAGCTTCGGGTCGACGAGAGAAAAACTCACAATGAGCAAATCTTGACCGCAGCATCACAGAAATCGGACCATGTGCTGCGTTGCATTACACACAATTTCTGCCGTGTGCCAATTACAGTCATTTCGACTCCTGCAGAAGTGGAAGGTTGCTGTAGTTTAGTTCTAAGCGCGTGGCGGCTGCAGGCGAGGCATCATGCGCAACGCTGAGGTCGTGCAAGGCGACGACTTGAACACCGGCCTGCCAAAAGCACCCCCCGTACAAAGTATCGGTGACCTGACGAGCAGCATGTCGGCTGACAGTACGTAGCGCATAGTTTAAATTGTTAAACGCCGGTAAGGCAAAAGCCAGCGGGTTACCGTTCCGGCTGGCAGCCGCGCCACCGGCGCCCTTTTGCGCCCTTTTAATGAAACGAGCTTATTAGGGAGTAGGGAGGATTCTATGTCGATTTTCATCGTTCCCGCTATCCTGGCGGCGGCAGTGTCGGCGGCCTACGGTTTCCCGCTGGCCAACACCCAACAGCCTCAGCCCCCGCAATCGCTGCGCCTCTATGTTCTCGACTGCGGCATAATCACCCCTACCAGCGTCGAGGCGCACGGCTTGAAGCCGAGCGAAATGGCCGACACGAAAATGGTCACGCCTTGGTTTCTGATCGCTCACCCGCGCGGAACCCTGATGTGGGATGCCGGCGAAATTCCCGATAGCGCCTTCCAGAATGGCGTCTCGCCCCAGAAACTGAATAACTTCACCGTCAGTCGCCCGCTGCTCCCGCAACTCGCCGCGATCGGCTACACCCCGGCCAATATCACCTATATGGCGCTCTCCCATTACCATGGCGATCACGTCGCCAACGCCAGCCTGTTCGCGGGTTCCACCTGGATCGTGCAGAAGGCCGACCGGGACGCGATCCTCGCCCCGCGGCCAGCCGTACCACCGGCAGTCGGCCGCGTTCCGGACCCAAAATTTTTCGAGGGCCTCGCCAACAGCAAAACGGTCCTGCTGAACAACGAGGATCGCGATGTGTTCGCCGATGGCACCGTGGTCATCAAGTCGACGCCGGGACATACGCCCGGGCACCAAGCTCTGTATCTCAAGCTCGCCAACACCGGGGGCGTCCTGTTATCGGGCGATCTCTATCACTATCAGGAAGAGATCACGTACAAGAAAATTCCCTCCTTCGACACCAACAAGGAGCAGACCGCGAAGAGCCGCGAGATGATCGAGGAATTCGTAAAACAGAACCGCGCGCAATTGTGGATTCAGCACGATTACACCGCCGGGATTAAGCGGAAGATCGCGCCTGAGTTTTACGACTGAGTTGAGTCTTGCTGGAACGGGCCCAATGTCCGCCGCAACCCCGGTCCCGGGTTTTCCGTAGAGCGCGCCAAGAACGCGCTCAACTTCAACCCGGGCTACCGTGGCCACTACTTCTTCTGCGCCGCCCGGATATAGTTTGCCACATAGGCCCGCACTTGCGGCGAGGCGACGAGCAATTCACGCACGCGTTCCGCAATATCGTGGCTCGTTTCATAGTCGGGCGCAAACTCGATGGTCCGGATCGATTCGGCGGCGAATTCCTTGTCCTGGTTGAGACGTACGACGGCAGCGCGCAATGCGTCCGCTGCCGCCTTGGGAGACCCGGGTGCCAGTGCAACCAGTCGCTGGAGCGTCGAATTGACGTCGAGGATGGTGCGAAACGCGTCCCATTGCGGCCCCGACGGCGCGCGCCCTTTAATCGCCTGATGCAAGGCCGTGTATGACGGAATCGCAAGCCCCTCCATCGACTTTGGCACCGGTGCGTTCGGGCTCATGTTGACACTGTCGTACCAGACCGGCATCAATTCGCCGCTCCGCACCAGCGTCGGCTCGATCACGGCACGGTAGCTCGGCGGCGATTCCGAGAACAGATTGATTTCGCCGCGTTGCAGCGCCAGGCGCGCCGGCATGCTGCTGCGGTAGCCCGTGACATAGCGGTACGGCACGCCCAGCATGTCGAGCGCGAGCCGCGTTCGGATGTCCTTGGGATTATCGACCGTAAGCCCGCCGACCACGAGGTCTCGGGCTTTGGCGATATCGGCCGGCACCTTCATGCCGGGCGCCACATCGGTGCGCATGAAGTTGATAGTGGACCCGGACTGGTAGGCTACGAAATCATAAGTCTTGAGATCCACGCGCCAATTTTGCGGCTCGTTGACATAATTCCACGCGGTACCGCTGAAATAGCCCAGCATTGTCCCATCGCGGGGCGGAACTTCGCCAAGATAAGTCGCGCCGACGAGGCCACCTGCGCCGTCCCGATTCTGCACCAGGAGCGCAGGCTGCCCCTCGATGTGACGCGCAAGATATTTGGCAAACAGCCGCCCCTCGATGTCGGTTGGCCCGCCTACCGCCGAACCGATCAACAGCGTGAGCCGCTTGCCCTTGTAGAAAGGCTCATCCGCAAGCGCACCGGAGGCCGCCAGGAAAATTCCGAAGGCAACGGATAGCCACAAACGCATGGAACAAGTCCCCTGCTCTCAATCGTGTGTTATGCATTGGCGGTTAGATTACCGCCGCTGGCCATCCTTGGACAGGCCAAGGATAGTGCCCAGTTCCGATTGAAGCACCGCACTACCGTCAGGAGAAGCGCCACATGTCCGGCCTCCACGCCATCGTCACAACGGAAGATATGACATGCGTCAACGGAATGCCGGCATTCTTTGCCTATCCGTCGGGCGGTGGACCTTATCCGACCATCGTTCTCATGCACGAACGCTACGGCCTCGTGAAACACACCAAAGATCAGGCCATGCGCTGCGCCCAGGATGGCTATGCGGTGCTGGCGCCCAACTTCTTCTTCCGTCATCCGGACCAGGCCATCCTCAACAAAGGCGATTCGCGTTATGACATGACAGATCCTGAATCGGTCGAGTTGATAAAGGCCGCGCTTGCGACCGTCACCAGCCACAAGGCTGCCGATCCCGAAAAGGTCGCGATCTGCGGCTACTGCCAGACCGGCCGGCATCCCCTGATTTTCGCCGCCGAAGTGCCGATCACGGCCGCGGTCGTCTGGTATGGCGCGGCATCCAAGCGCGAATGGGAAGTCAATAAGCTACAACCAAAGGCGCTCGATGATATCATCGCGGCGCTGCCCTGCCCGGTGTTTGCGGCTTTCGGCGAGACCGACCACATCATCTCGCTCGATGACGTGCGACGCTTCCGCAATTCGCTCGAAACACATCAAAAAACCTACGACATCAATGTCTACAAGGATGCACCGCATGGCTGGCTCAACGACACCATGCCGGGCCGCTATCGCAAAGTGCAGGCTGATGCTAGTTGGGCCGCGCAGCAGCGGTTCCTTTTGGAAGTGTTCGGGCGCGGCTTCGACGCCAAGGCGGTGCGCTGGCGTTTCCGCTGCGACAGCAGCGCGGCTTATGATTTTTCCAAGAACGTACGCTTGGAGTAATGTGGAGGAGTGTAATGCCACGTGTTTCCACCATTGCCGTCTTTGCCCCCACATTCGCCGGGTTCTTGGTCGCAGCGACATTCTCCGCCCGGGCTGACGATGTCGCGGAATTCTACAAGGGCAAGGTGATCACGCTCACCGTGAGCGCAGGTGCGGGCGGCGGCTACGACACGCTGGCCCGCACCTTGGCGCGGTTTCTGGGTAAGCACGTGCCGGGCGAACCGATCGTCATCGTGCGCAACATGGCGGGCAGTGGCGGACTGGCGGCCGCAAATTACATCTACTCCGGTGTTGAAAAGGACGGCCGCCAGATCGGGCTCCTGCAAAACAACGCCGCGTTCGAGCCGCTCCTGGGCAACCGGGAAGCGCGCTTCGATGCCACAAAATTTGCCTGGCTCGGAACACCGAGCATCGAGACAGGGCTGCTGGCGGTGTGGCACGCCGTGCCGGTCCAGTCGCTCGATGTTGCAAAGTCTCGCGAAATCACCGTCGCGGCGGCTGGCGCCAATTCGCCGCCGGCTTTTTACGCGCGACTTTTCAATACGGTGTTTGGATTGAGGCTCAAGGTAGCGAATGGATTTCCAGGCCAGACCGAGGCCTTCTATGCCATGGAAAAGGGTGAGATCGAAGGCTATGCGGGCGTGCTCTATAGCGCCCTGCAGGTGGCAAAGCCTGATTGGCTGCCACAGAAGAAGATCACGCCGCTTCTCTATTACGGACCCGACAAGCGTCCCGAATTCGGCAATTTGCCCCATGCGGTTGACATGGCCGCCGGCGAGGATCGTTTGCTGCTTGAGGCCGCATTCGCGCCGCTCGCGCTCGGGCGCCCCCTCGTGATGCCGCCTGGAGTTCCGCCCGAGCGGGTTGCTGCGACCCGCAAGGCAATGGCCGAGACATTCGCCGATCCGGAATTTCTCGCTGAAAGCAAGCGCCTCGTACTCGGCGCCGATACGCCGCGGCGCGGCGAAGACATTGAGGCCACGATCAACCGCGTCTACGCTATGCCGCAAGGCGTGCAGGAACGCTGGCGAACGCTGCAGACAGGGGGGCGGTAAAAGAGATGATGGGGCGTAATGAAAAAAGCCGATAAAGCGATAGATTGTCAAATCTTTTAACCTGCTCACATTGCTGCATATTTCGAATCCGAGAGGTCTTTAACTCACTGAATATCTTGACAAAAATGACGACGAAGAGCATATGAAGGATAATGATATTCAAAGACAAAACATGTCGACCAGAACCATGACCGAGCAGGATCTTCAAAAGTTTATCGAGGGTATGGCCCGCCTTCGGAAAGAGCATGCGGCTTCGCCGGAAAAGGCGCGCCAGTTTCTAAAGGACTCAGGCTATTTAACAGAGGATGGGGAAGTCGCGTATCCTTATGCGCCCGACAAAGTATCCCAATCATAATTGCATAAGCTCGCAAGCTCATTCGTTCTTGGTTATCACGGGTGCGACCGTGCCGTAGCTGAGATGCTATTGGCCGGAGCCTCATTCAACGCCAGCGCGAATGATTGGGATTGGCTGGGCCACGGAACGTACTTCTGGGAATCCAATCCCGCGCGTGGATTAGAATTTGCAACTCAGCTACAGCGTTGGCGAAAAGTCCAGGATATGACGCCAATCAATGAGACCTATGTCATCGGCGCGGTAATCGAGCTTGGCTACTGCCTGGATCTGTTGACGTCAGATGGAGTTCACACAGTCGCATTGGCGCATCGCGATTTTGTTGCGGATTGCGAGGAGACCAACACACAATTGCCTTTGAACAGTGGCGGCCGAGACTCCCTATTCCGCCGGCTTGATTGCGCAGTAATCAACCACTTACATTCAGCGTGGAAGCGTTTAAATCTCCAACCCTTCGATTCTGTGCGAGGGGTCTTTATTGAAGGCGAGCCGCTGTATCCAACCGCAGGGTTCTATCACAAGACCCACATCCAAATCTGTGTCCGCAATACCTCCCTGATAAGCGAGTTTTTAGAGTGCCAAACGATCAAATGATCAGCAAGTTGGGAACTTTCCCAAAATAGGAACCCCGGGGAAGATCAATATGGCCAATGCGCTCCGACTGATGCTCTGGCTCACCGTTCTCGGGTTTGCACCCGCTCAAGCCCAGGATTTCTACCGCGGCAAGACCGTGACCATCGTGGTGAGTACCTCCACTGGCGGCGGCTATGACGCCATGGCGCGTGCCATCGCGCGCCACATCGGCCGCCATGTGCCGGGCAATCCCAATTTCGTCATCCGCAACATGCCGGGCGCCGGCGGAATCGCGGCGGTGAACTGGCTGTTCAATGTGGCCGAGAAAGACGGCACCATCGTCGGCCTGGTTTCCAACGCCACGCCGCTCGAGCCCCTGTTCGGAACCAAAGAGGCCCGCTATGACGCGACCAGGTTCAACTGGCTTGGCACGCCGAGCTTCGAGACCGCCATGGTGCTGCTCTGGCATACGGTGCCGGTCAATTCGATCCAGGACCTCAAAACGCGCGAAACCAACATGGGGGCATCCGGCGCCAATTCGACACCAGCGTTCTACACGCGCGTCTTCAACGCAACGCTCGGCACCCGCATGAAACTGATCGCCGGCTATCCCGGCCAGAGCAATGCGCTCCTCGCCATGGAGCGCGGCGAACTCGACGGCTATCCGAGTGTGTTCTACAGCGCGCTGACCTCGACCAGGCCGACCTGGCTCGCCAACAAACAGGCCAAGGCCATTTTCCAATACGGGCCTGAACGCCTGAAGGAATTGCCCGATGTGCCGTTTGCGCCCGATCTCCTGTCTGGTGACGACGACAAGCTCCTGATGCAGGCGGCCGTGGCACCGCTGGCGCTCGGCCGGCCGCTCCTGATGCCGCCCAATGTACCGCCCGACCGTGTGGCCGCGCTGCGCAAGGCGCTTGGCGACACGTTCCGGGATGCCGCATTCCAGGCCGAGGCGGAGAAGATCGGCGTGATCGTCAACGCGCCGCGCACCGGCGAACAATTGCAAGACGTGATCGTCAAGGCCTATGCGACGCCCTCGCGGGTCGTCGATCGTCTGCAGAAGCTGAATAACCCGTGAGATCCATCGGACAGGACAAAATGAAATCAATCATTGTTGCACTGCTGCTGACCATTCCCTTTTCTGCCAAGGCGGCTTCCCCGCTCGAAAATTACCTCGCGGCACGCGATGGCCATATCGCGAAATTCACCGCCGTCGAAGACAGCGGCAAATTCACGGACCGTACGTGGCGTGACGTTCAGCGTGCATTGCAAGACCTTGAAAAGCAATTGCGCGGTATCATCGGGCCGACCGTCATCAAGGGATTTTCCACAATCGGCAAGATCAATATCGACACGCTTGTGCGCAGCGACGTTGGGTTCGGCAAGATCGATGCGCTGGTCTACACATCGCAAGCCGGCGCGAAGGACAACAAGTCCCTGGCTTATGTCACCACGAGCCAGCTGTTCGACCAGTGGCTCAAGGACAATATCGACAAGTGGGCGCTGACAAAAAGTGCCGTGCCAATGGACGCTGGCGCAGCGCTCACAATGGACACCTTCTACACATTTGCGATCAGCGCGGATGCGGCCGTTGACAAATATGCGGAGCTCCCTGTTGCGAGGCCCGCAAACGCAAGATCCGTTTTTGCGATGCTGGCGGCGGTTTCACAGGACGACTCTCCCACAACGCCCAAGGACCTCATCGTATCGGTGTTGCACGAGACCCGCGTGTTCGTCGCCACCGCGCCGGTCGCGACTAAAATAGCTCCCATTCCGGCCTGCCAGGAAATCTGGAAAGGGGCAGAAGAAAAGGAAGAAGCCGCGCACAAAATCTACCGAGACTCAAACCTGCAGGATGAGGCCGCACTCGCGCGCGCGGAGCAGTTGCGGGAAGAGGGCTTGTCCGCGTTTCACCGCTGTTATGCGGAACGCGCCAAAGATCAACCGTTTTTTGGCGCGCTCGTGCGGCAGGCGCAAGGCTTGTTGGAACGACTGCCCGTGAAGTAAAGAAACCTGATGGAATTTCTCGGAATGCCGGATGTCACTCCGGCTGTTTTCTTGTGGCTCTGCGCCTCCTCCATGGTCACGGCCTTTCTGGGCGTCTCGACGGGCGCGGCCGGCGGGCTCCTGTTGCTGGCGATCATGACCACGGTGCTGCCGCCACTGGTGCTCATTCCGATCCACACCGTGGTGCAACTCGGCTCTGGTGTCACGCGCACGCTTTTCATGTGGCGCCACGTCATGGTGGGCACACTTGCGCCCTTTATCGTTGGCGCTGTCATCGGGGCTGCGGCGGGCGCGCATGTTTTCATCGCATTGCCGCTCTCGGTCCTGCAGGGCATTTTGGGCGCGTTCATCATCGCGGTAACGTGGCTGCCGAAAATCGGGCGCGTCGGTGGCGAGCGGGCCCGCTATGCGCTGCTCGGTTTCGGCACATCCTTTCTTGGCATGTTCGTGAGCGCGACCGGGACCCTCTTGGCGCCATGGGTGGCCAGCAATGCACCCAATCGGCACGCCCAGGTCGCTACCTTCGGCGCGCTCATGGCGGTCACGCACATCGCCAAATTGGTGGCGTTCGGATTCCTCGGCTTTGCGATCGGGCGTTATGTGCCGCTGATGGCCGGAATGGTTTTGACCGGCGCCATCGGCAACTGGATCGGCGAACGGGCGCTCGATCGTTTCAGCGAAGGCAACTTTCGCTGGGTGTTTCGCTCGCTCCTCACCCTGCTGGGTTTGCGCCTCATCTGGGTGGCCGTCGCTGAACTCGGCTGGATTTGAAGCCAGGAAAAAGGCCCCGACCGGGCTTTTCATTCTCATCGGGACTTCACGTAAGGAATCCTCACGTCGAACCCGTTGACGCATCTCTCGTGAAGAATTCCGACGGACCTCATAAATCATTTTATTCGCGCATGATTCCAATTGCGGATTCACACTATTAATAAACATGCATTAGTATTCGATTGCTGATTCATAATTCCAAGGAGGAGCATCATGGCACTGGGCAGAAAGAAGGCGAGCCGGAAGAAGGCCAGCACAAAGAAAGCCAGCAAGAAGAAAGCCGGCAAGAAGGTAGCAGCCAGCAAGCGGGGCAGAAAAGCCGACCGCAGCAAGGTTTCGGGAAAGCAGCCGTACGAAATCTATTACGTGGCGCGGAAATTCGGCGTGCGACCGGATGACGTGCGGCAGGTCATCAAGAAGGTCGGCAACTCTCGCGAAAAGATTTATGCCGCCCTGGAGAAGATGTAAGCCTACATTTTCGATGGCTTCGCGTATCTCGACCCCGGTGGCAACATCGGGGTCGAGTGCGTTTCGTGGCCGCACCGTCAAAGACCGCCCCTACTGCTCCGCCAGCACCAGTTCGTCGAGCATGCGGCGCGCCTGGAGCTGTGCCGCGTCGGCCGTAATGTGAATCAATCCGTCGATCGCGCCGCCTGACAAGTTTTTCTGCTGGGCTTCGAGCATGACTTTGTCTTCCAGGAACGTCGCACGTGATCCCTCGTAGAGAAGCCGCGACATCTCGGCGTCACCGATCCGGAAATTGCGCGCAAAGCAGAAGTGATAGTGGCAGGTGGTGTCGGTCTCGGGTGTCACCAGGTGCGTCGACCAGATCGATATGCCCTGGCTGCGATCGCCCAGCGGCGCGCCGGTACCGGTCCTGGCAGCGCCGACGTCCATGTAGACGACACTCGGCGGTTTCCAGACGGCGTGCTGCCAACGATCCACATTGCCGGTGAAGCCGCCGGCCTTGGCAAAGAGCGGCGGGGGATTGAAATCGATCATCCAGCGGCCGACACGTACACCATCATTGAGCCGCTCGGTTTTGGTCGGGGTCGTGGCTTCGCGCGGATCACCCGCGATGGTGGCGCCGTGAAGGTAACTTACATGCGTATAATCGAGGAGGTTGTCGACCAGGAGCTGCGTATTGGCCTCGATTTTGATGTAGCCGGGAGTCCCCTCCCAATCCGGGCTATCCAGCCAGGGAAGTTCGACGATTTTGCTATCGTCGACGCGCGCCGCGTCCCCCATCCAGATCCAGACAACGTTCCATCGTTCGACCACGGGGTAAGCGCGCACGCGTGCGCCGGATGGAATAGTGGTTTGGCCTGGCACCGCCACGCATTGGCCTTGCGCGTCGAATGTCAGCCCGTGATAGCCGCAGCGCAGGTGATCGCCCGCCACTTCGCCTCGCGACAGCGGTGCCGCCCGATGGCAACAGCGATCTTCAAGCGCGGCGGCCTTGCGGCTGTCGCCGCGAAACAGGACAATCGGCTCATCAAGGATCGTGCGCGCGACCGGCGTGTCTTTGAGATCCTTTGCCCAACTTGCCGCATACCAGCCGTTCTTGGGAAATTTCACGCGCCCTCTCCGCGATGGTTCATTCGACACGATGAACTTTAGCAGAAATCAGGCTAGGCTTCGGCTTTAACATACCGCAGCGTCGTCGGTGGTGCGGAGGACTTGCGATGAAGTTCGGATCGTTTTGGGTCGGCGCGGTGGGGCTGGCAGCCTTCGGCGTATCCGCCGTTGCGCAGGAACCGCCTAAAGGTTTGACGCCCCAAGGTGCGATGCAGCAATCAGCGATCACGTTTCGCGGGCGCACCATCACGATGCTGGTCGGCTCTACGGCCGGCGGCGGTACGGATGCGACGGGGCGCCTGATCGCGCCGTTCCTGACAAAATATCTGCCCGGAAATCCATCGGTACTGGTGCAGAACATGCCTGGCGCCGACGGCATCGTGGCCTCGAATTTTTTCGTGCAACAGGTCAAGCCCGATGGCTTGACGGTCACCACCGGAGACAGTCCTCAAATCGATCCGATCCGCTACCGTGGCCCGCAGTCGCGCTACGATCCGGTAAAATTCGAGTTCATCGGCGGCATCGGGCGCGGCGGCTCCATGATCGTGGTCGATAGCGCGGCCGAAAAAAGGCTCTACGACAAGAGCGCTGCCCCCGTAACGATGGGCGTCGCGAGCGCCGTGCCGCGCTCCGGCCAATTGATGGCCGCCTGGGGCATGGGGGTTTTGGGCTGGAACGCCAAATGGGTCGTCGGCTATCGCTCGACTAGTTCGCTGATGCTCGCCATGCAGCAGGGCGAGATCGACATGACGGCAACCAGCAACACCTTCGCGCTGCAAAGCATGATCGACAGTGGAAAGTACAAAGTTCTCACGCAAAGCGGCGGACTGCAGGACGGCGCGCTGGTGCCGCGCCCCGGGTTTGCCAAGGCGCCGCTCATCCACGATCAGGTTGCGGATAGATTTAAAGATCCGATTGCGGCGAAGTCATTCGCGTATTGGCAAGGCGTCCTCTTGGCCGACAAATGGATCGCCCTGCCGCCTTCAACGCCCAAACCTTTGGTCGAGGCCTATCGCAACGCCTGGCGCGCCATGTCGGCCGATCCAGAATTCCTCGCGCAGGGGCGACGCATCAGCGAAGTATTCGCGCCGATGACCGACCATGACATCCGTTCGCTTATTCAAGCGGTCGCGGACGCGCCCCCGGAAGCAATTGCGTATCTCGATACCCTGTTGCGTCAGCAGGGCATAAATGGGTTGTAGGGTCACGATTGTGCCACGCTGCCGGTCCGGTTCCGCCATGGCGGCAAGGAAAATGTCATGCCATGAGAAAACACATGACAACACACTACGATCTGGCAATTGTCGGCGCCGGCTTTGCTGGCCTCGTCTGCGCACGCTCGGCCGCGCTGCGCGGCCTGCGCACGCTGGTCTTGGAACGCCAGCCCCGGCCGGGCTTTCGCATCCACACGACGGGTTTGCTGGTGAAGGAAGTGGCCGAGCGGTGGGAGGCGCCGCCGCGGCTCACGCGGCGCATTCGCGGCGTGCGACTATACGGGCCCTCGCTTGGATCGATTGATCTGGACTCGCCAGGTTATTACTTTCTCGCCACCGACATGCCGCGCCTGATGTCGTGGTTGGCGCGCGAAGCCGGACGCGCCGGCGCCTATTTGCGTTACGGCTCGACATTTCAAGGCGTAACCTCCGACGGTGACCGCATCGCGCTTCCGGGCTGCGAAGCCACAACCCGTTATCTCATCGGTGCCGATGGTCCGCATTCGCGGGTCGCCCGCGCCTGCGCTCTCGGCCGCAATACGGAATTTCTGGTTGGGGTCGAAGCCGAGGTCACGGGCCTGCGCGGGCTCAATCCCGACCGCCTGCATTGCTTCCTCGATGCCAGAATGATGCCGGGATATATTGGCTGGGCTTTCATCGGGGTCGGCGGCATTGCCCAGGTCGGCCTGGCCTGCCGGCGTCCGACACGGCCGGATCTCGACGCCTTCATGAAGAGGCTCGGGCGTGTTTGCGATATCGACGACGCCAAGGTCGTCGGTCGCCGCGGCGGGCTCATTCCGGTCGGCGGGCGTGTCGAGCCCTTTGGTCGTGACAACGTCACACTGATCGGCGATGCCGCCGGCATCGTATCTCCCTTGACCGCCGGCGGCATCCATACTGCTCTCGATTCCGGCTGGCGCGCCGGACATGCGGTTGCGGACCATTTGCTCGACGGGGCGCCGACACCGCATCTCGCGCTTCATCAAGTGTTTCCGCGCTTTTTCTGGAAACGGCGCCTGCGCGATCTGTTCGATCTGGGGGTTCCCAATTGGCTCATCGACGCCGGCCTCAAGACGCCACCGCTGCGCGCCTTTGCGCGGACGGTTTACTTCCACAACCGCGGCCTGCTGTCAGCGCGCGCGTGGGGAGACTTGTTCGCAGGCGAACGCCGCAACGCGGAACGCAAGAGATCGTAGCGCCGGGTGGCCCCCTATTGCCCTTGAGATACTTGCGATCGCCTGCGATTGGCCTTGAGATACTTGCGATCGCCTGCGCGGTACGAAATCCAGTGCGCCAATCCTTTGCGGCCTACTTCGCCGCCTTCCCGGCGTGATCAAGGACGGCGCGGTTGAACACTTCGGACTGTTCCCAATAGACCGAATGGCCGGATTCGGCCGCGACCACTTGGGTGCTGTTTGGAATTTCTTTCGCCAGCATCCGCGACATCGCGGGCGACGTCGACATGTCGGCGGCGCCTGCAATCAACAGCACCGGCAGTTTGAGTTCCTTGAGCCGCGCCTGCGTGATGTCGTTCTTGAGCGGCTGCCGAAATTCAGAGCCAATCACCGCCTTGTGCTCGAGCTCCATCCAGGCCTTTGTGCCCTCCGGATTGGCGGCGCGATAGGAGGGCCCAAGCTCGCGAAATTCCGCCGGCATCTGGTCCCAGCCTTTCGGCCGGATGAATGCTGCCGCCTTGGCGATCTCGCCGTCACGTACGCCGAAAGAATTCGACGAGATCGTGAGGCTCAACAAGCGCCCCTGATAGGAGAACGCAAAATCCGACGCGATGCTGCCGCCGGCCGCCGACGCCACGAGGTGAAACCGACCAAGGCCCAGATGATCAGCGAGGGCGCGTAAATCCTCCGAACCGATGCCACGCTTGGCGGGATCGAAGGTCGCGGAGTTGATATAGCCACGCCGCGAATAAGCGATCACCCGGAAGCCCGCCTTGGCCAAGACGGGCTGTTGATAGCCCCAGATCAGCCCACTGCCCGTCGCGGGATGAAGCAGCACGATGGGCGTGCCGGTGCCGCCCGTGTCCCAATACCAGAGGCGCGTATCCGGGATATCGGCGAAGCCTTCCTTGGCCGGGACCTGCGCCGGGATGGGTGTAACCATGATGGGCTGAGCGCTTGCGGTTTTGGGCAAGCCCGCGCCGGCAGCCGCCATACCGGCAGCCAGCAGAACGGACGTCATGGTTTTCCTCATGGGAGCGCTCCTTGGTGTCGGACAATTGATAGTCACTATATCGGCAAACCGCAGCCGCATGAAGCCGTGTGCTCATCGCGATTCACTTGTAGCCCGGATGGAGCGCGATCACGCGCGTTTACGCGTGTGATCAAGCGCAATCCGGGAGCGGGCTTATGGTATGCACCCCGGATTGCGCTCACTCGCGCGCAAGCGCGCTCATGCGCTTCATCCGGGCTACGGATCCGCCCTACGACACGGTACTTGAGTTTAGCCGACAATTGCCTGATGCTCCGTGTGACAAGGAGCCAGCATGGTTCTGCTTCGGCCAATATTTCTATGCCTCATCGCCGTTTTGGCGGTCGCTGGTGGCGCGCGCGCGCAAAGCGCAGTCGACTTCTATCGCGGCAAGAAGGAACTCATCCTGGTCACGAGTTCCTCCGTCGGCGGGGGCTACGACCAGTACAGTCGCCTTATCGGCCGCTACATGACCAAATATCTGCCGGGCAATCCGACCGTCATCGTCCAGAACATGGTGGGTGGAGGCGGCATCCGCGCCGCCAACTACATCTACAACGTCGCGCCCCGCGACGGCAGCACTCTGAGCCTGATCGACCGCGGCATGCCGACCGCACCGCTGATGTATGGTGACAAATCGAAGACCCAATTCGAGGCTGTCAATTTCTCCTGGATTGGCAGCGCCATGAGCGAAACCGGCATGGGCGTGCTTTCGGCCCGCTCGGTGGTGAAGAATATCGAAGATGCCAAACGGCACGAGATTTTCTTTGGCACGACCGGCCCCGAAACCGACCCCGCCATGTTCGGAAGGCTCATCAACGACCTGTTGGGAACGAAGATCAAATCGATCCACGGCTACAAGGGCCAACCCGAAGAGTTCCAGTCGGTCGAGAAGGGCGAGCTGGATGGCTTGTTCATGAGCGGCTGGTCGGGACCCGGCCGCGCCCATGTGCTCGACCGCATGGGTCGCGGCGAGATGCGGCTGCTGGTGCAGATGGCGCCTGAACGTGATCCCTTGCATGCCGATGTACCTGCGGTTCTCGACCTCGTGACGGCGCCCGATGATCGCCCCATCGTCGAACTCGTGCTCAATCGCATGGTGCTCGGGCGGCCCTTTATCGCG
>Ga0209488_10002481_pt1 | contig 15122 bp, 11 predicted proteins | sample Rivendell_Oct201_8_FD_188349 | JGI IMG/M metagenome (GOLD analysis project Ga0209488, IMG submission 188349) | Vadose zone soil microbial communities from the Eel River Critical Zone Observatory, Northern California, USA -... | ecosystem: Environmental > Terrestrial > Soil > Vadose zone >... | reverse complement strand
GCTGGATGGTTACACCGGTCTCAACGTCGGGTCCTGCAATACGGCGGGAAATAATCAGTTCGATAACCTGAATGAAACTCTGGGATCGATGACACAGTTCGTCTCGTTTTCGATTCACCCAACCGACGCGGACACAGTGCTGGGCGGCACGCAGGATAACGGCTCTCCCGGCAGCAATGCGGCCACGACAAATCCACTATGGATTACTGTCAATGGCGGCGATGGTGGGTACAACGCCATCAATCCGATAACGCCAACGCAGTGGTTCAGCGCGAACACAGATGTCAGCATTCAGGCATGCAATAGTGGGTTCGGTTGCGACACGAATACATTTCTGCCGGTCGTGACCAATGTGACTGTAGGAGGAGACAACGGTCCTTTCTATACGCCATACATTCTTGATCCGCAGAACGCGAGTGAGTTTCTGGTCGGGACTTGCCGAGTGTGGCGCGGCAGCACCGCGGGGTCGGGATTTTCCACGCTCAGTGTCAACTTCGATGTGTTGAGCAACAGCATTTGCACGGGAGGAGAATTCAACCTTGTCCGCGGCTTGGCCGCGGGTGGACCGAAGCAAAATAATTTTTCGAATGTCGTGTACGCAACTACCGAGGGCTCGGGGCCCAACTGTACTGGGACATGTGGCGGACCGTTTGGCGGCGAAGTCTGGGCGACGACCAATGCCGGCACGACTCAGATGTCGAATGTCACGGGCTCAATCAATCCGCTGAACTACACGATCTCGGCGGTGGCGGTGGACAATTTCGCGGCCAATGGTCAGACCGCTTATGTGGGAATCATGGGATTTGTCGGCGACGGTAACGCGCACATCTTTAAAACCACCAACGCGGGCCAGACGTGGGTACCTTTTGGCAGCACCGCGAACGGCCTTGTCGATTCTCCCGTAAATGCCCTGCTGGTCGATTCATCGGCTGGACAAATCTACGCGGCAACTGACCTCGGAGTATTCGTTAGTTCGATATCGATCGCAGGCTGGACTGAAGTCGGTCCCAATGCGGGGCCCGGCGTGACGGGTTATTTACCCAATGTGCCGGTGTCGGCGATCCGGCTCTTCAACTTCGGCGGCGCGAAGAAGCTGCGCGTCTCGACTTACGGGCGGGGGATCTGGGAATTTGATCTGGTGGCGACTCCCGACTACCAGATTGCTGTATCTAACTCGCCGCTGGATGCGTACCCGAACCAGACTGCAGTCTTCAACGGAACGCTGACCGCATTGAAAGGTTATGGCAGTCGGGTGACACTGAGTTGCGGATCGGGTGCTCCAAATACCTGCACATTCCCGTTTGGCAATCCGATCACGCCTACGCCCGGTGGCGTGCCGTTCAGCGTCTCGATGGACAGTGGGACTGCAACCGTGGACTACAACTTCAATGTCCACGGGGCGGGAGGCGATCCCAACAGTATTGCCCATGATGCCGGTGTCACGCTCCAAGTGATCGACTTCGGTCTCGGCGCGCCGGTCCCAAGCACGGTCACGGCACAGCAGGGCGGAGCATCCAACACCACGAGCTTTCAGGTCACGGGGCTAGGCGCATTTGCGAGTACGGTCACGTTGGTTTGCCAGGGAGCGGTGATCACAGCCGGCGCAACCTGTAACTTCTTGCCGTCGGCTACAGTGAATCCAACGTCGAGGAGCCCGATCGACGAATCGCTCACGATCTCCGTGCCCGCCAACATCGCAGTCAGCAACTACAACGTGACCATAAAAGCCTCCAGTGCGGGCACGCCGGCGTCCAAGACGCGTAATTTGACGCTCGTTGTGATCGCGCCGGTTCCTGATTTTGCGGTTGGGATTACAGCTAGCCCAGCTAGCGTGCTGGCGAAGCAAACTGTCACCTGGAACGGCACATTGACGGCAGTCAATGGATACAACCAGAGCGTCGCGCTCTCTTGCGGGACGGGTAAGCCGGGCACATGCACTCTCAATCCCACATCGCTGGTTCCCACCGCCAACGGAGTGCCCTTTACCGTCACGGTCGGCGATGCGAACACCGGCGTCTTCAATTTCGCAATTCAAGGGACCGATGGCACGACGACGCACGCCAGCCCGGTAACCCTTTCAGTGAATACCGATGTGGAGGTACCTCGTACCCTGAGCGACGCATCGGTTCATCCCGGACAGAAGGCAGCAACCACTCTTGACGTAAGTCCCGTCGGAGGAGTCACGTTCAGCGGCGCTGTTGGGTTCTCCTGTTTAGGACAACCGGCGGGTCTGCAATGTGTATTCGAGCCATCCCAGATCAACGTCGGCGAAGTAGCGACCAGTGTCAACGTCAGCATCCAGACGGTGGGCCCGTTTACCGGGACGCAGCGGAGGCTTCGTACCCGAAACCAGCGTCTCTGGCTGCCTTTGAGCCTGCCGCTAGCGGGGATGGTGCTGGTGGGAATGGCTGGCCGAGACTGGAAACGAAGGGTAGGAGTCATCGGACTCACGATGGTAACGGTTCTCTCCGTGTTGATGCTTGGGTGTGGAGGAATCGGAGGAGGAGGTGGCGGACCGCCACCACCGCCCCCGCCGGTCAGTGTCACCGTAAGCCCGCTCTCTGTGAATACTCTTTATCCGAGCCTCAACGGCGCGCCTCCGCAGACGCAGCAGTTCACTGCGACCGTTCATAACTCCACTAACCAGAGCGTGACCTGGGCGGTGGGAGGCGGCGCGGCCAATGGCGCCATCGACGCAAACGGGTTGTACACGGCCCCGGGAGCGGTTCCGGCCGGAGCAATCACGGTAACGGCAGCAGCAACGGCGGACTCGACAAAGTCGGGCAGTGCTACCGTCAACATCCAAACGCCGACCTCGTCCGGGACATCATTGATCACAGTTACCGTGACCGAAGCAACGCAGCCGCAGGCGCGGCATACGGCGACCTTCAATCTGACAGTGCAGTAGACGGATTTGTAATTGGTAATTTCTAATTGGTGGTTGTGGGCGCGGAGTGATCCACGCCCATTATTTTTTGCGCTGGTCCATCATTAACAACGGAAGGTAAAGTAGCATCGACTGGCGCAGGTGTTTTGCAATTACAAATTATCAATCGCAAATTACAAACTCCATGTATGACATCGCGGTGATCGGCGGCGGTATTGTCGGGCTTTCGTTTGCTATGCAGGCAAGCGAGCAATTCCCCGACCTGCGACTTCTTATCCTGGAGAAAGAGAGCCGTATTGCCCAACACCAGACTGGGCACAATAGTGGCGTCATCCACAGCGGGATTTACTACAAACCCGGATCGTTAAAAGCGCGTCTATGCGTCGCGGGCGCGCAAGAGATGGTCGAGTTCTGCCAACGGCACGGAATTGCGCGCGAGGTTTGCGGAAAACTGATCGTTGCCGTTAGTGAAGAAGAGGCAATCCGCCTTGACGCTTTGCGGCAGCGCGGAGAAGCAAATGGTCTGATCGGTGTGGAAGAGCTCGGCCGGGAGGCCATGCGCGAAATCGAGCCACACGTAATGGGGGTGAGAGCGCTCAAAGTGCCATCCACCGGCATTACCGATTACGGCAAGGTCGCCGAAAAATATGCGGAGATCGCGATGGCGCGCGGCGTGGAACTTAAGACCGGCGCTGGAGTGGTGGGCTTTCGCATTTCAGGCAATGACGTCGCCATCCAGACACGCGCTGGAGACTTCTCCGCTCGCTACGTCGTTAATTGTGCGGGACTGTACAGTGACCGTATTGCGAGGCTGGCGGGACATGACTCGCAAGTGATGATCGTGCCGTTTCGCGGCGAATACTACGACTTGATCCCCGAGCGCGCTGGCCTGGTGCGAAATCTTATCTATCCGATGCCTGACCCGGGCTTTCCTTTCCTCGGAGTGCATTTCACACGGCGCATTTCCGGGACCGTGGACGCGGGCCCGAACGCGGTGCTGGCGCTGCGCCGTGAGGGCTATCGGCGAACGGATTTTCATCTCGGTGAAGCGATGGAGACAATTGCCTATCGCGGATTTCTGACAATGGCGCGGCGACAGTGGCGTTACGGGCTGTCGGAATATCGACGCTCATTGTTCAAGAGTGCGTTCGTGCACTCACTGCAACAACTGGTCCCGGAGGTCCGCGCCGAGGATCTCGTCCCGCGAGGCTCGGGCGTGCGGGCGATGGCGCTCGCGCCGGACGGCAACTTGGTCGATGACTTTCGCTTCGTGCCCAAGGACCGTTTCCTGCATGTGTTGAACGTCCCGTCACCGGCGGCGACCGCATCCCTGCCCATTGGGCGAGAGATTTTGAAGATCGTTCCCATTCAATTTTTGAAGAGCTAGTCCCGGCATCGTGTTCCGCAAAATTCATTGTCCTGGTGTAGTCTGGACACTCGCTTACAGGGTTTGGGGAGAACACGCATGGGCAAAAGTGTCAGTCACAAGAGCAAAGTAGCGGTACTGGGCGCGGGCAAGATCGGCGGCATTTTGTTGCAGGCTCTGCTGCGTGATGGGCTGCTGACGCCGTCGCAGACGTGGGCGACGGTGGCGCATCCGGAACGGGCGCGGGCGCTCAAGGACAAACTGAAAGTCCACGCCGGAACCGACAATCTCGAAGCGGTTCGCGATGCTGACATTATTTTTCTGTGCGTTAAGCCGCAGGTGGTGGTCGACGTCGCACGCGAAATCCGGACACATATCAATCGTAACCAGCTTCTGATTTCAGTCGCGGCTTCGGTGCCCACAGAAATGATTGAACGCGAACTGGAGAAGGAAATACCTGTGGTGCGCGCCATGCCGAACACACCGTGCGTGCTGGGCGCGGGCATGACTGCGCTCTGCAAGGGACGATTCGCACAGAAACATCATTTGGAGATGGCCGCGAAATTCTTCGACGCGGTGGGGCGCACCGTGATTGTCGATGAGAAGCACATGGACGCGGTGACTGGCCTCTCCGCCAGCGGCCCGGCTTACATCTACATCATTCTCGAATCGCTGGCTGAAGCGGGCGTCAAGGTAGGCCTGCCACGCGATGTTTCCACTCTGCTGGCGGCGCAGACTACGCTGGGCGCGGCGCGAGTTGTGCTCGAAACCGGAGATCACCCGGCTCTGCTCAAAGACGCCGTCACTACGCCCGCGGGCTGCACCATCGATGGCATTATGGAACTGGAAGAGGGCAAACTGCGCGTCACGCTGATCAAGGCCGTGGTGAAGGCTGTGCAACGGGCGAAAGAGTTGGCATTTTCCTGACGCGCTGCCTCTAACCCTCACTACGATTGTCGGAAGATGGAAATTCTTTCTGACGCTCCTCGGCAATGAGCTTGCGTACACGTCCGACGTGTTCGTTTAAGGCCGACCGAAGGTCTTGCATCGCCGCAGTGAATTCTTCCGACCCTTCAGGCGCGGCAATCACCTGGGCACACAGGGCATCAATTCTTTCTTTCAGATCCATTTGGGGGAGTCCAGCGGTAGGATGCCAAACCAGTGAGCTACAGGAAATCCCGGAAAGCATGCAGCACAATTGGGCGGTGATCACTACACTTTTGTGGGATTGCGATTTGCTCCGCGTCTCTGCAGTGGGAGAGTCGCCTAGTTTGGCAGCGAGAACTTCAACGTGACATCAGTCTGGAACTCGGCGGGACGGCCCTGGACGCGATAGGGGTCGTAGCGCCAGGTGCGGACCGCATCCGAGGCGGCTGCCGCGAGCGCCAGGTCGCCGCTCAAGGGGCGGGTGGAAGCCACCGAACCGTCGGCCTGGACAACCACTTCCAGCACGACTTCTCCTGATCGATGGGCGGCCAGAGCATCGGCCGGATATTGCGGTTCGCTGCGCTGGCGTAGGCGGCTCTCCGCTCGTTCAGGAGCGAGCCAGACGCGCGCAATGGCGTCGGGAGTGTTGGTTCCAACGGGTTCCGAGGGAGGATTGCTCTGCTTAGCGGCGGGCTTCATACGGAAGACGACCTTCCCCTGCTCATAAACCACCAGTCCATCCGGTTTAGAGTCTGATGCAGACCTTGCGGCGGGACCAGTCTTCCCCGTTGCCAGCTTTCCATCTGGAACAGGTCGAGCGCTTGCAGCGGCGGGCAACGGCGTTTGACGGTAAATGCGGTCGGGGCGTCCCCCAATCCATCCGATGCGGGAGCCGATCATGAAGCTCAGCGCGACGAACAACAGAATGGCCAAGCCGCCCAGAACCAGGGTCCACACCTCATATGGAGGATGCGACTTCGGCGGCGAGGTCTCGGAGCCAACCACGAATATTGCCTGGTTGGACGCGGCTGAAATAGTTGTCGGGCGCTGTTCGAGTTCGATCGCGGCATGACGAATCCGGGCCACTTCCCGGGCAAAGATTTCCAGTAAGTTCTGATCGCTGTCAACAAACTCAGCGGGGTCGGTTGCAAATACTTCAAGCACACCCACCAATTCGTCGCCATCGCGAATGGGAACGACCAACATGGAACGAATTCCCAAGCGGCGGGAGGTGGCGGCGTCGACGCGCGGGTCGGTTTCGGTATCCAGGCAGAGTTGGGACTGGCCGGTGCGGAGGCATGCGCCGGAGAGGCCATCGCGAGTGTTCAGCGGGATGCCGAGGTCGGGAGCGTGTTCGCCGGTGGCGGCGCGACAGACCATTTCATCGCCACGCTTGAGCGCCAATGCAGCTGAGCGAGCGTGAGTAGCCGTCGAGGCGCGCACTACCAATTCATTGAGGACGAGATCGAGGGCCAGCCCCGGAGGAAAACCACCGGCGATCTGTCGCTCGAGAGCCTGAACCAAGTCCGGCTGCACGAGCGGATTCCAATCGTCCGTGCGCGGATCCGAAGACGGCATGGATTGCGGGAGCATGACGACGTCCCAGGGGGCCTGCCGACATACCATGGATGCAGGCTTGGAGTGGAGTTTCCCCCGAATCCCGAGAGAAGTCAATTCGCAGAGCAATAGCGACCGCCAGCTTGCGACGGACGGGAACGATCTCAGCACACCCGGTCCGACAATTTTCGCACACCCACCGCAGTCCCGGGGCGTTCGAGGTCACTGCACAGTCTCATTAAACTGCGCGGAGCCAGAACCTGCTGTCGCATTGATAATAACGTCACCGGCTGGCATTGCCGCTGGCATCGGTGATCGATCGTGTGGCAAAAGACGTCCAAAATTGTTCTTGTCGATGCTGTCCGGCTTTAGCAGGGTTTCATTCGTGTTCGCGCCGGTGCGAGTGTTATCGCCGTGACTGGTCGGAACCGAGAACTGGGCGAAGGAAGGCGACACCAGCACCGAAGAAATGAGGGCAGCAATAACGGCTATAAGAAGCGGAATCTTTCCGGTTTCGCACAACGCGCCACGAATATTTGCCGGCTTCAATCGCGGTCTTTCGCATTCACGAGACGTGGGAAGTAACCACAGAGGTAATCCTCCAGCACGGGAATACACCAACCAAGGCATACTGTGATCAATAGCAGTCTTAGCGCCGGGGGCAGCGCGGACGGCTCGGACAACCAGACCTCTAGTAGTCGAACCTCAACCGGAACGAGAGATTTCGTGGCGCGGCAATCGCGGTCCCCGAAAATATGCTGGCGAAGTTGATCACATTCAGTTGGTTGTTCAAGTTTCTGATACCTCCTTGCAGAAGGAGAGCCCGCGATTCTTTCCGGTACAAATCAACCCCTGCCGAAAGATCCACCGACAATGATGGTCTGACTCGGCCAGCATCCAGGCTCACCCGGTCCACTACTGCTTGGCCGAATTGCTCAATCAGCGTAGCCCTATCTTCCCCGCTAAGTTCCAGCGGAAGACCCGTACCATATGATGTACCTGCCGCCATCCAGAACCTTGACCACGGTTGATAGCGAACCTGGCCGTGAATCGTGTGCCGCTGGTCCTGTGTAACCCAGACGCGCGCGTTGGAATTCAACTTGTCCGCGGCGTCATTACCAAGAAATAGTCCACCTACCACGGGAAGCCGCGCCGAGGCCACCTGGTAGGAGTAGCTGACCCATGCTGTCACCGGCCCCGACGAAGACAGGACAAGTTGGCTTTCCACGCCGTAAATGTCCGCGGAATTGAGCGCGATCGGAAAGCTCACTCCCGTATTGAGGAGAACATCGTCGTCGGCGAAATTATGCAGGTTTCTACGAAACACATTGGCAGAAACATGTGCGCGATGGAATAGCTCTTTCGTGGCACCTAGTTCGTAGTAGTTGCCGCGGGAGGGTCGAAGCGGAAGTTGAGCGACGTCGCCATCTAAAGTACGCACTTTCGCCGACGTGCTCAGCAACAGATTCTCAATCGCGGGCGTACCAAATACTCGGTCGTAAGATCCGCGCAGCACGACTCCCAACTTTGGCGCGTACCAGGCAAATCCAATGCGCGGACTCCATGCCGACTCTTCTACCCGCACCCGATAGTGGTCGAAGCGAATTCCCGCACTGATGTTCAGATTGCCGAAGTGCATGTTGTCCTGAATAAAGATGGCTTGTTCGCGGTCGTGTCCTGAGTCCTGGAACGCAAAGTCTAGTGGAGTCGAAGGGTCGAAAATCGGAGTTCCGTTAATCTTGATCGCCGTGATGTGATAGCTGAAGTTTTCATGAACCGGACTGTAGATTGTATCTACACCCGCCTTCAAGTCATGACGCTTGAAAGATGCCGCGATCGTTCCGCTCACGTAGCCCTCGCGAAATCCGCGATCTTGAAAAACTTCGATAGGTGTCGAAAGCGGATTGGAAACCAGTCCCGCCTCGGTGTCTCGCACCCGGCCTTGCACGGTGCCCATTAGGTCAGAGGAAAAAATGTGCTGATAGGAGAACTGACCCGACACTTCCTTATTGTTGCGGTTCTGACGCTGACCATTTTCTTGCTGGATCAATTCATTGGGAACGAGAAAGCCGGAACGGGTAAAATTCGCCCAAAGACGCAGCCGGTCTTGGAGCGTCAAGTCGCGTTCATAACTTCCCTTGACTCCCGCGATGGTCGCCCTGTTGTTGAAATTCTCCACCACAGGCGGATCGAGAAAGCGATCGGTACGCGCGCCTTCCATGCTCAGCCCGAAAACGTTGCGCCCGTCGTAGTAAGTGGTGCCGAGGTAGCCATTGGCGGTAGCAAAACTGCCTCCGCCGAGCAATACCGTGCCATGGGCACCTCGGGCGGGATTACGATCGGTTACGGTCTCGATCACCCCACCGACTTTGCGGCCGAATTCGGCGGGAATGCCCGACGTATAGACCGTCACCGACTGCACGTCTTCCAGATCCTCGGATGCGGAGAAGGCGGGCGAGCGATTGTTGAGAATTGGCAACCCATCCATTACATATTGCGTGTCATATTCGGCGCCTCGGGGATGCAACACTCCATTCGCCTCAAGCAGCCAGCCCGGCTGGGACTGCACGACGTCAATGGCCTGCCGTCCCGGAACGGTGGCAGTCCAGTCACGCAACGCCATCGCTCCCAGTTGATACGTGTTGCCCGGGTTGCTCGTATCCATCAGTGTGTCGGAGTCCTGTACGTTCACTGTATGTGTGATGGAGGCTACTGCCAGCATGGCTGAGAATTTGAGAGGCAGTTCGGAGCGAATTTCAATCAGAGCATTATAAGGAGCGAATCCAGTCTCCTCCAGCGTTAGCTTGTAACTGCCCAGCAGCAACCTTCGGGCGGTGTATTCGCCGGACGAATTGGTATCGAAGGCCAATTCAAAATTATTCGCTTGACTTACGAGCGTGCCATGAGCCGGGAGGGCTGCGCCGGAAACGTCGGTCACCAAGAGTCGCAATTCACCGGAACGGTCTTGCGCCGAAGAAACGTTAGGCCAGCCGACCAGCAGAGCCGTTAGGACTCCGGCACTTAAGAAAGCACGGTTCATTGATTCTCTCTAAATTGCTGCCACGAGCGCGGTCGGGCAACCTAATTATAGTCGCGGCCCTGGGAGAGCTTTGGGTGACGAATGGACCACAACTCGGGATGTATAGCGTACGGAATCCTGGATGTTTCTTACGAATAAAGGAAGTGACTTCTATGATGTACGAAGTACGGTAAAAGGGATGCGATCCGCGCGGAGCAGTAATGGACGTCCACTTATCGAAGCGCAACCTGGCCGAGATCGAACGGAGCGCGGAAGAAGCCAGGAAACTCGTTCTGACTACGCAGCAACCTGCCCACCTTGATCGCTATTTGCATCGATCCGAGTCCTCGCCCTTTCCGCCGGAGTATTCGTTCTACCTGTTGGGGGACGTCCGCGGCAAAACCGTGCTCGACCTGGGTTGTGGAAGCGGAGAAATCCCACTAGTCCGGCACGGCGCGAATGTCATCGGAATCGATATTTCTCCGGAACTTGTCGAACTGGCCGCGAAGCGGCTCGACGCAACTGGAACAGAGGCTACCCTCAAAGTCGGTTCAGCTTATGAAACCGGTCTGCAACGATGGATCGATCGATGTCATCTTCTGTATGTCACTGATTCACCATCTCGACATTGACAAAGTCAGCGGCGAGATGCTGCGGGTGCTGGCGCCGACGGGATATATCGTCTTGAAGGAGCCGATTCGCTTTTCAAAATCGTATGCGGCGGTTTGCAAGCTGGTTCCCGAACATAGCCACATATCGGACTTCGAACACCCACTGACCCAAGGAGAACTGGCTACTATAATGGAGCCGTTCACTGCGGAAGGACTTCGCTACTTCCGCCTCCCCATCGTTCCGATGACCATCCGATGGTTGCCAGCAGGCAATGAGGTCGCCTGGAAACTCTCAGCCTGGGCGCTGCGAAACCTGCCGCCCACCAAAGTCTACGCAACCTCGATCGCGATGAGGCTGCGGAGGCGTGCCTCTGACAGCGCCTCGCTCGCAGCCTGAAGTAAAATTGGGGCCATACGTGGCCCTAGACAAGGCACCCTTAAGACTGCTCAGGCGGTGACCGCGATCACTGAATTTTGTGACGTTCCGATTCCCGTTTTTGACACTGGACATGCGATCATCCAGGTCGATTTGCGGAGAACCGCAGAATTGCTGCTAAAGTAGTTTTCACACGATGGGGCATGTGTGTCTCACCCCTCGGGAGAAGCCTTTATCCATGCGCATCGCGGTGGTTGGTTCGGGGTATGTGGGTCTGGTCACGGGGAGTTGTTTTGCGGACATCGGGCACGATGTCGTGATCGTCGACAATGATGAGGAGAGGTTGGCCGGCCTTCATTCCGGAGCGATCCCGATCCATGAGCGGTTCCTCCCTGAATTGCTGGCACGACAACTCGGTCAGCGAATCCGGCTCTCAAGCGATCTGCAGGCTGCGGCGCGGGAGTGCGACGCGGTTTTTATCGCGGTCGGAACGCCCGCCACGGACAGCGGCGAGGCCGATATGTCGTACGTGGAATCGGTGGCTCGTGAAATTGCGGGCGCACTGGACAGTTACAAAGTCGTAGTCGAGAAGAGTACGGTTCCGGTCTACACGAGCCAGTGGATTCGCACCGTAATGATCCGGAACGGAGGCCGTCCAGCTTCTTTTGATATTGCTTCCAATCCGGAGTTTCTGCGCGAAGGAACGGCCGTGAGTGACTTCCTTTACCCGGACCGTATTGTGGTCGGAGTCGAGAACGAACGGTGCGCGGCAGTTTTGCGCGAGATTTATGAGCCGTTGACCAGCGGGGAATACTACAGTCGCGCCGATGCGATTCCCCGTCCGGATCGTGCCCAAGTGCCGCCGCGGTTGATCATTACCAGCACCAGAAGCGCGGAAATGATCAAGCACGCTTCCAATGCGTTTCTCGCGATGAAAATCTCTTTCATCAATGCGGTCGCGTCGATTTGCGAATCGGTCGGGGCGAACGTGCAGCAGGTTTGCGAAGGGATCGGCAGCGATTCCCGCATCGGATCCCGCTTCCTGAATCCGGGCATAGGCTACGGCGGCTCATGCTTTCCGAAAGACCTGATGGCATTCCGTGCGGTAGCAAAAGAATGCGGCTATGACTTCCGACTGCTCGATGAGGTCATTCGAATCAACGAAGATCAGCGCCATCGTTTCTTGCGCAAAGTGCGTAGCGTGCTCTGGACTCTTCGCGGCAAACGTCTCGGCGTCCTCGGACTGGCATTCAAGGGCGGTACGGATGACATCCGCGAATCCCCAGCGATTTTGCTGGTGCAAGAACTGCTGCGCGAAGGCTGCCACATCTGCGCGCACGATCCCGCTGCCATGGACCGGGCCAGAGAAGTCCTCAAGTCCAGCGTCGTGTATGCGGCAGGTCCCTATGAAGCAGCCGCCGGCGCCGACGCTCTCCTGATCCTTACGGAATGGGAAGAATTTGCGGCGCTTGATCTGGACCGACTACGCAAACTGGTGAAGTATCCCATCGTCATCGACGGACGAAACTTGTATGATCCAGCCATCATGTCGGCGCACGGTTTCTCTTATTACAGCGTGGGTCGTCCAGCAACATTGCCCGAAGATGTGACGGCGGAAATCCAGCCTGACAAGAGGCAGATCTCCTGATCTCATGAAACCCGGACGCGCGCTGGTCACCGGGGGGGCGGGCTTCCTCGGATCTCATCTCTGTGATGCTTTGTTGGGAGATGGTTATTCGGTGGTAGCCGCCGATAATCTTCTGACTGGACGACTTGCCAACATCGAGCACCTGCGCAATGACTCCCGCTTCGAATTTCTTCAGCACGACGTTTGTTCATCTATCCCATGTGGCGCGATCAATTACGTCTTTCACTTTGCCAGTCCAGCGAGCCCAGTGGACTATGCGGTACACGGACTCGAGACGCTCCGGGTTGGGTCCTATGGCACTTTTGAAGCGCTGGAGCTAGCGCGACGACACGGTGCCAAATTCATGATGGCATCGACGTCAGAGTGCTATGGCGATCCACTGGAACATCCGCAGACCGAGAACTATTGGGGACACGTCAACCCGATCGGGCCACGCTCGGTGTACGACGAGGCGAAGCGTTTTTCGGAAGCCGTGACCATGGCCTATCGCCGTTACCACAAGGTGGATACGCGGATTCTGCGCATCTTCAATACCTATGGCCCACGGATGCAGCTCAACGACGGACGCGTGATACCAAACTTTATGGCGCAGGCTCTGCGTGGAGAAAAGTTGACCGTCTACGGCGATGGCAGCCAGACGCGCAGTTTCTGTTACGTCAGCGATGAGATCGATGGCATTGTCCGTTTGTCTCGTTCTTCGGAACACGATCCTGTAAATATCGGGAACCCAAACGAGTTCACGATCCTCGAGTGCGCGCAGAAAGTGATTGCGGTGAGCGGTTCGGCGAGCACCATTCAGTACGAGCCACTACCGCAAGACGATCCGAAGCAGCGGCGTCCGGATATTTCGAAGGCTCGTCAACTGCTGGGCTGGGAGCCGCGCATCGATCTGGAGAGCGGGCTGAAATTGTCCCTGGGTTATTTCAGGAGGGCTGTTCAGCAAACGAGTGGACCACCGCGCTAACGCACAAGTTCATCAATCGTGGGACCGCTCGCGAGCAGCGCCAGCAATCGCAACACTTCTTCGCGTTCGTCATCGTTGTCAAACATGAAGCGCACACCCATCCCGAAGCCGGGATGCACGGCCAATACCTGGCCCTGTATCTTCACTTTCATTTCTGCTGTGCGTATGACAATTTCGACACCAGTCTGTCCCGTGAGCGGGGACGGCATCTCTACGTAACATCCACCTTCGCTGATGTCGGAAAGGGTGCAGCGATTCGGAACGTTGCTGCCCAGACGATAAACCTCAGCTCCCATTTTGCATGGGAAACGGCGCTCTCCGCGGCGGTTAGATCCGAGTCCAGCCTCTTTGGGCCCGATGCTCGCTGGGCGATTCCTCTGTACCGGCGCGATAGGCGGAGCGGGCTGATCCTGTGTTTGTCGGAAACTGTTTTGCAGCAGCCATGCCTGTATCAGCCGGCGCGAAGTCTGGGGCACATCGGCAAAGCGGATTCCAGTCCGGCCACTGGCATCCTGCCAGGCCACTTCACCGGATACACGCACCGCCTGCTCCTGACCTGGAAGAGCAAATTGGAAGTAGACCTTACCCACTGGGGGCAGCGACGTTCCGCTGCGTACGGAAGTGCCTCCATCGCTCAAGTCGACGATAGTGGCGCTTGCATCTTCCGTGCCCGGGTAGGCAACACTGGTTGGCGAATTGACGGGAATGCGCGGCGTGCGACGTCGCTCACGCCGCATCAAACCACGTGCGGCGCGCAAACTAAGTCGAGTGCGCTCGAGAGATAAAGGCCGGTAGAGTACAAAATTAGCGCCCAAGCCGAACACGGGGCGGGCACTATAGTCGCTGTCTAAAATGGCAATTAGCAGCGTCTTGCGGCTCGTGCTGTTTTGCCGCAACCTGGTGAGAAATTCTTCCCAGCTCTCATCCGCCCGGTAATCGAGGATGACAGCATCGAAGGTCTCCTCCTGCATGCGTTCCAGGCCGCGAGAAATGGAGGACTCCTGTTCCGATGCGATCTCCATCTCTGTCAGGACAGTACCCAACAATTTTGCGGAATCCTGGTCCGGGCACACCACCAGAACGCGTAGATCCATGATGCCAGCATCTTAGGGTCGAGCGGATAGCAGCCACAAGTTACTGGTGTCACCAGGAAACTTCGGTCATCTGGACTTTCCTACCGTCAGGACTACGCTAATCATGCGTGTAAGGAGTTCTTTGCGCGCACATTCCTATTCCTGGACTTACAAGCATGGCGACGAAAATCGGTACGTGGCTGATGGCAGCGGGCGCGCTCGTTGCCTTCGTCGGACTGTGCTTTCTACCTGCCGCCTTCGGCTCAGGCGCCGATAAAACGATGCTCGGCGCGGGCACGGTAGTGATTGCGACAGGGATTCTACTGATTGCGGCCGGGGTCTACGTCAAGGCTCGCGTACTAGGAACGGAAGCGCCCCCGGTCAGCGCGTCCCCAAACATCAAGCGGGGCCGGAGTAAGCCCGGCTGCGACCAATGTGGGCAGGATGAGCCAGTCATCCAATGTCGCGTCCATCAGATTCACCTGTGCGCCGCCTGTTTGAGCAAACACTACGACTTCCGCTCTTGCGCTTACGTTCCCAGCACACGTCGCACCGTCATCCCCAAATCGAACTCTGCTTACTCGCAAACCGCCTCAACCTAAACTTTTGTAACATCCAGCCGATTACATATCGCGCGGACATTGTGCGAAGGTGCGGTGTACCCCGGTACTTTGACGCATGTCCGAACGGTCCC
>Ga0209488_10002480_pt1 | contig 15130 bp, 14 predicted proteins | sample Rivendell_Oct201_8_FD_188349 | JGI IMG/M metagenome (GOLD analysis project Ga0209488, IMG submission 188349) | Vadose zone soil microbial communities from the Eel River Critical Zone Observatory, Northern California, USA -... | ecosystem: Environmental > Terrestrial > Soil > Vadose zone >... | reverse complement strand
CACCGTTCCGGGCGAGAGCTTCCTCGGGCTCCTCGACGGCCTCGACGAAGCCGGGATACGGATCGTGGCGACCCGACACGAGGGGGCGGCGGCGTTCATGGCCGAGGCGCACGGCCAGCTGACCGGCCGGCCGGCCATCTGCATCGGCACGAGGGCGGTGGGAGCCGCGAACCTCGCCATCGGCATCCACACCGCCCGCCAGGACTCGAGCCCGATGTTTGCCATCGTTGGCCAGGTCGAGCGGCGATTTCTCGGTCGCGAGGCATTCCAGGAGATCGACCAGCCGGCGACCCTCGGCGGTCTTGCCCGGCACGCCGCCGAGATCCGCGACGCCGCGGAGACGCCGGCCGTCGTCGGAGAGGCGATCCGCGCGGCCCTCGGCGGGCGGCCGGGCCCGGCGCTGATCTCCATCCCGGAGGACATCCTCGACGAGACGCTGCCGGCCGGCACGCCCCTCGATACGGCCCGTGCACCGTCGCCGCGGGCCGAGCCCGACGAGATCCGGACCATCCTCCAGTTCCTCGCGTCCGCCGACAGGCCGGTCATCCTCGCCGGCGGCGGTGTCCTCCGGGCCCGCACGTCCTCGGACCTCATCAGGCTCGCGGAGCTTCTCGATGTGCCGGTCATCGCCGGCTGGCGCCGCGGCGACGTGATCTCGAACGATCATCCGCTCTACCTGGGGATGGCCGGCTTCGGCGCCCCGACAGTCGTCCGCGAGCGCCTCGAACGCGCCGACGCCCTGCTCGTCCTCGGTTGCCGGCTGTCGGAGATCACGAGCTTCGGCTATCGCGTTCCGGTCGCGGGCCAGCGCTGGGCCCTCGTCGACGTCGAACCGATCGCTCCGCGGGATGACCTGCCGGAGCCGTTCATCACGGTGCGCTCGGATGCCCGTGTCTTCGTCCGCGCCGCTGTGACCCGGCTCCACGGCGCCGTCATCGAGGCCTCTGTCATCGACGCGCGGCGAGTCACGAACGCCGCCGATCGGTCTGCTTGGGAAGCGGCGACCGCGGTCGACGAGGGTGCCTGGACCGGCCCGGGGGTCCACCCGGGCCACACCGTGGCCACCCTGCGAAGGGTCCTGCCGGACGACGCCATCGTCACGACGGATGCCGGCAACTTCGGCCTGTGGGTCGCCCGCCACTTCCGCTTCCGGCGGCCGGGCACGTTCCTCGGCCCGACGTCCGGTGCGATGGGCTACGGGCTGCCGGCGGCCATTGCCGCTTCCCTCGTGCATCGCGATCGGGCCGTCGTGGCGATCGCCGGTGACGGCGGGTTCGCGATGACCATGGCGGAGCTCGAAACGGCCGTTCGCGAGAAGGTCAGGCTCGTCGCGGTCGTCTTCGACAACGAGCGCTACGGAACGATTCGAATGCACCAGGACCGGCGAGGAGCTGGTCATGGCATCGCGACGGACCTCGGGGCCATCGATTTCGCCGCGATCGCCCGCGCCTGCGGGGCACGGGGCATTCGCGTCGAGAAGGACGACGACTTCGAGCCGGCGCTGCGCCAGGCACTGGCGGTCGACCGACCGACCGTCATCCAGCTCGCGCTCGATCGGGCCTGGGTCTCGCCCGACCAACCGGCGACGTGAACGCGGCGCCGAGCGCGCCGGACCCCTCGTATCGCGCTCTCCTCGCGGTCCCGTGGCTGCCCCGGATCCTCATCTCGATGCAGCTGGCCCGGATCGCCCAGTCGATGGTCGCGGTCGCGATCGTCCTGTTCACCCTGAAGCTGTACGGTTCGCCCGCGATCACCGGCATCGTGACCCTCGCCTCGGTCCTGCCGGGGATCCTCGTCAGTCCCATCGCCGGGGCCCTGCTCGACCGACACGGTCGGATGCGGCTCGTCCGCCTGGACTACGTCGTCGCTCTCGTGGCGCTGGTGCTCATCGCCGTGCTGGCCCTCGCGGACGCGCTGCCGGCGCCCCTGCTGATCGCCATCGCGGCGGTCTCGTCACTCACCGGGATCCTGAGCGCAACGGGCTTGCGCAGCCTCTTTCCGATGATCGTGCCGGAACCGCTATGGGAACGGGTCAACGCCGTCGACTCGAATGGCTACGTCGTCGCGACGATCATCGGACCGCCTCTGGCGGCGAGCCTCGTGACCATCCTCGGCGGGCCGGCGGCGCTGCTCGCGACGGGGGTCGCCTTTGGGCTGGCCGCCGCGGTGATGACAGGCATCCCGGATCCGCCGACCGAGGTCGATTCGAGCGGCCGGCTCCTGACAGACGCGATGGACGGCCTGCGCTATGCCTGGCGAAACCGGACCATCCGCGGGCTGGCCTTCTCGATCTCGTCGCTGAACCTCGCCGGCGGGATCGCCACGATCGCCATCCCGCTCATCGTCATCGACCGGCTCGGCTACAGCGAGGCCGTCGTCGGGATCGTCTTCGCCCTGTCCGGCCTCGCCGGGATGGGGGCGGCCTTCGCGTTCGGCCGACTTGATACGCGCGGCCGGGAGTGGCGCCTGCTCGTCCTGCCGATGCTCGCGTTTCCGCCGGGCGTGGCCCTGCTCCTGCCGCCGGCGGTCATCGACGGCCTCGACCCGGCCATTGGTCTCGCCTGCCTTGCCGGTTGGGCGATCATCCTCGGGTTCGCCAATGGCCCGATGGACATCGCCCTGTTCACGATCCGTCAGCGGCGGACCGATCCGGCCTGGACCGGCCGGGCGTTCGCCGTGTCGATGGGGCTGAACTTCGTCGGCTTCCCGATCGGCGCGGCCATCGCCGGCTCGCTTGCCGGGATCTCGCTCGGCACCGCGATCGTGCCGGCCATCGTCGCGTGCTTCGCGGCCATTGCCTTCGCTGTCTTCCTGGTGCCCCGTGAAGACGACGAGCCGGGCACGGCCGCGACCATCGCGATCAACACGAGCTCCTGATGCGCCCCACGTATCACCTCGTGCCGGTCGAGACCTGGACATCGGCTGACCCGGGCGGCCCGTACGCGGCTGCCTCCCTGGCCGTCGAAGGCTTCGTCCATTGCACAGACGGCATGACCGAGATGGTCGCCACGGCCAATCGCCACTATCGCGACGACCCTCGCCCCTTCCTCGTGCTGACCGTGGACCTCGATGCCGCTGGCAGTCCGTGGCGGGTCGAGGACGAGGGCGGCATCTACCCCCACGTCTTCGGCCCGATCGAGCAGGCGGCGATCCTGCGGGTGGTTGAAGCGCCGCGCGCCGCCGGTGGCGAGTTCCTGCCGTTCGAGGCGTAGAGTCGTCCTCAGTCGTCCTGAGAGAGGATCACGACCGAGTACGGCCCGAGGCCGACCTCGATCGTGTACCTGAGGCCATCCCGCGGCTCCTTCGTCGCGTTGGCGTCCACCGACTCCACGGTCTCGAACTCGACGTCGTAGCCATCCCAATCCGAGTTGAACCGGACCCGCCACCGACCGGCCCGCGGCACGCCGACGCGGTAGTCGGGCAGGGGTGTCGCGGAGAAGTTCGCCAGGACGATGACGTCGTCACGCGGCCCGCCGTTCTGCCAGCGGTGGTACGCGAGGACGCGCTCCTTCTCGTTGACGTGGTGGACGACGATGCTCGGGCCGCGCAGGCCCCGGCTCACGTCGTAAACGTTGCGGCGGAGGCTGATCAGGTCGCGGTGGAGCTGGAGCAGGCCGGCATTGCGCTGGCGCAGGCTCCAGTCGACGCCGCCTTCGTCGCTGAACCACGAGCCCTCGACGAGCTCCTGGCCCTGGAAGAGCATCGGGATACCGGGCGCCGTCAGGACGAGCGCGCTGCCGAGCGTGGCCCGCTTCTTCGACGCCCAGCTGTGGGCGTAGCCCGGCCAGACCTCCTCGGGGACACGCGAGCCGCCGTTCGCGTTCTCGTCGTGGGACTCGGTGTAGACGACCCGTTTGAACGCGTCCGTGCGGTCAGCAGCGAGGGCCCGCGCGACGGCCGTCACGTCGCGGTCCGCATCCGAGCTCGTGACGAGCGCGCGACGCACGGCGCGGACAAAGCCAATGTCCCACTGCGCGCCGAAGCCGGCGCCCCTCTCGCGCGGAGGCTTCGTCACGGCGCGGTCGGACTGCATGTCCTCGGCGATCATCAGCCGGCCCGGGAACCGATTGGCGAGCTCGGCGTTGACATCCGCCATGAAGCGCCAGCCGTCGTCGATCCGATCCCGGGCGCGAGAGCCACCGCCCCCGATGCTCGAGACATAGGACGTCGCGTCCCACCGAAGCCCGTCGACGCGGAACTCGTCGAGCCACTGGACGGCGTTGTCGCGGAGGAAGGAGCGGACCTCGGGCCTGCCGTAGTCGGGCCGCGTCTCGCCCCACGGCGTCGACGACCGGCCATCCTGGTAGAAGTAGATCCCACCCTTGCCGTCCTCGGCCCAGCCGTCGAACTGCCAGAGATCGAGATCGGACGGCCCGAGGTGGTTGTAGACGACATCGAGCAGGACCGCGATCCCCGCCTGGTGGGCCGAGCGGACGAGCGCCTTGAGGTCGTCCGGGGCTCCGTAGCTCGACTCGACCGCGAATGGGTGGGCCGGGTTGTAGCCCCACGACCGCTCGCCGCCGAACGCAAATGGCGGCATCAGCTGGATCGCGCCGACCCCGAGATCGCGGAGATATTCGAGCCGGTCCCGTACGCCATCGAAGGTCCCCGGCCGGCCGTCCATGTCGGGCGCGAAAGTTCCCACGTGCAGCTCGTAGATCACGAGGTCATTCCAATCCGGGGTCCGGAACTCGTCATCGCCCCAATCGAAGTCGCCGCCCCCGTAGACGATCGCGTTGCCGACCGAGCTCGTGAGCCGCCGCGCCCGCGGATCGATCCGGGACAGCTCCACATCGCCGCGCCGGATCGCGAAGCGATATTCGTCGCCTTCGGCTGCCTCCGGCGCTTCTACCGACCACATGCCGCCATCCTCGGCCGCCATCGGATGTCGGGCCGGGTCCCAGTCGTTGAACGAGCCAACGACGGACACGGCATCGGCGTGCGGCGCCCACACCCGGAAAGCGACGCCCCCTTCGAACGGAATCGCCCCCATGCCGGCGCGGGTCGAGGCGCGAGGGGCGGTCGGCCTGGCCATCCGGTCGATTGTGGGGCGTTGGGGCCTCGCCCGTCGCGGCGTTCGGCTAGCCTGAACGGATGGCGCCGAAGAAGCCGGAGGACGATCGCTCGCTCAAGCGGCTGGGTGGCGGTCGCTGGCAGACGCGGGACGAGCGGTTCACGATCGAGCCGCAGTCTGGAACGTGGGTACTCGTCGATTCTGAGCAGACCGATGACCTCGGCCTGCCGCTCGTCCGTGGCCCGTTCCGCTCGCTGACGGAGGCGAAGGCGGCGGTCGAGGATGCGCGGGGCTCGGCGGCCCCCGAGTCGCCGCTTGCCGAGCGGGTCAAGGAGGCGGGCGCGCGACCGGCAAGGACGGCGGCGGCGGCGCCCGGACGTCGAGCACCTCGAAGGCGGCGGTCAAGGCGGTACCCAAGTCGGAGGGCGACGACCGCCGGTCCAGACCCGGGGTGCCCGAAGCACCACCGGAACCGCCACCGGAGCCTCGCTGGATCGCCGACCTCAGCCCGCGCGACCGCGGCCGGGCCCGACGGCTGATCGGGCGGCTCGAGGAAGCCGGCGTTCGTGACGCCGAGAGCGTCGTCCGCCAGGACCTGACCGGCGGCGTCCCGACGGTCGCGCGGCTTGCGCTCGCAGCCCGACTTGCCGAGCAGCTCGCATTCGCCGGCGATGACGCGGCCGCGATCGAGGGTGCCATCGGACCGGTCATCGAGGCTCTCGGCGATGGTCGCGACGACGAGCTCGGCGTGCGCTGGCGGCTCGTCGACAGCGAGGATCGCCCGATCGGGCTGACGGCGCGGGATATCCGGGCGGCGATCGATCGAACGGCCGACGACGGCGGCGCCCGAAAGGAGCGGAAACGATGACGGACGCGGGCATTCCCGACGGAGTCTCGGTCGAGACGGTCTTCATGGTCGAGATCAGCTATTCGGCCGACGCTGCAGAGAAGCGTCCGGCCGTGCGCCCGGAGCACCTCCGCCGCATCGCCCGGTTGATGGCCGATGACCGCGTCCTCGAGTCAGGTGGCTACCTCGACTTCAGTTCGGCGCTGCTGATGGTCCGGGCACCGAGCGAGGAGGAGGCCGTAGCGCTCGTCCGTGACGACGTCTACCTCCGCGAGGGCGTATGGCTGGACGATGCAAGGGCTCGGCCGTTCGGACGCGTCATCCTGTCGGACGGTTGAACTGAGCGTCAGCCGACAGCGACGTCCAATCAGCTCGAATGGCGCTCGCCCTCGCCGGGCCCGGCTGCGCGCTTGCCCTGGGCGGCCTCCCGCGGTGGTCCGTCCGGTTCCGGCGTTCCGTGCACGATCGTCGTCACCGCGGTGGCGACAACAGCGCCGACGAGCGGACCGACCACATAGATCCACAGATCGCCGAGCGATCCCGCCAGGACCGCCGGGCCGAAGGACCGGGCCGGGTTCATCGAGGCGCCCTCGAGGGGCAGGGCAACCAGGCCGCACAGCGCGATCGTTGCCCCGACCGCAAGGGCGGCGTTCGGGCCGATGAGCCGATGGCGGTCCGCGGTCCCGAGGATCACCGTTACGAGGATTGCGGTAAGGATCGCCTCGATGACGACGGCGGTCTCCGAGCTCGCGAGCAGGGGGCGGGAGACGCCGGCGGCGGCCACCTCACCGAACAATGCCCGGAGGACAAGCGAGCCGAGGAGCGCCCCGCCGAGCTGGGCCGCCCAGTAGGGAACTAACCACGGCCACGGGAACAAGCGCTTCATCGCGAAGGCCAGGCTGACCACCGGATTGAAGTGCGCTCCGGAGGCATCGCCGAGGGCGTAGATCATCGCCATGACGAGGAGGGCGGGGGCGACCGCCCTGGCGGCCGGCGTGACCTCACCGTGGCTGAGCTTGGCGACGGCATCCGCGCCCGCGGCCACGAACACCAGCGCGAGCGTGCCGAGGGCCTCGGCGGTCAGGCGCCGGACCCAGGCCTCCGTATCGGTCGTCCTGGCCCGCATCTCTCGATCTGCCACGGCGGCATCATTCGCCGTGGCGGGTGACAGGCGCCTTGCCCTGCGAACCTATCCGGATCTCAGCTATCTACGAGTCGGGCATCACGAGGCTTGCGATTGCCGCGGCGGCGAACGTCGGCGACATCCGCTCCGTTTCGATGACAAGATCCGTGTCCGGGACGGTCTCGAGCCCATGACCGACGGCGCCAAAATACCGACCGAGGAAGGCGGGATCGCGCGACACACCTCGGGTCGGGTCGCCTTGCGCGCGGCGGAGCGCCTCGTCGAAGGACACGCGAAGGGTCACGTAGACCGGGTCGACGCTCGCGTCCAGGTATTGAGCGAATGCAGCCCGGTCGCCCGGCGTATTGAACGAGCCCTCGGCGACGACGACAGCCCTGCCTTCCGCCAGGAACGTGTTCGCGAGCGTCGCCGCTTCACGTCGCGCAAGCGGCCAGCTGGCTTCGTTGGTCTCCTGTCCGTCGCTCCTGAGCGTGTCATGGACGACGTCCAGATCGATGATGGCCGCCTGAACGCCAGCGCGCTCGAGCTTGCGAGCAAGCTCTCGAGCAACCGTGCTCTTGCCGCTCGCAATCGGCCCCGTGATCACGATGACCTTGCGCTGCGCGGCCTGCGGCACTATCCGCCGCTGTCGATCGGGAGGTCGGATCGAGCCCGGAGGTGAAACGCCACGCCGTGAATCTCGTCAGTTCCCGGGTCGCGGCGGGGGACCGCGGTGAGGCGCCATTCCTCGTCGTCGCGGGTCACCCAGCGAGCGAGCGGTCGACCCTCTCGCAGCACGGCGTCGAGCAGCCCGAAGGCATCGGCCCGCAGCCCGAGCATGCTTTCACGGGCCGGCAGGCCGATGGCCCCCTCGCCGAACTCAGCGAGAAACGCCGGATTGCCGTAGACGACGACGTGGCCCGGCCCGCTGCACATCGCGGCGGGTCGCGTGGCCGAGCCGACCCGACTGCGCGCCCAGCCGGGTTCCCCGTCGGGCGGCTCCCACCGAATCATCGCGTTCCTCCAGTGGCCTGCCCTCATTCTCCGGGTTGGGGAGCCGCCTGTGAAGCCCGAATGACCCGTTTCGACCGACGACGGCTACGGACCCGTGAAGGGCGCAAGAGCGTGGCTGAAGTCCCACGTGTTCTGGACGATCCCGGAACAGTCATTCGAGCCGGTCGAGCCAGGGCAGCCGCCGTTGTCGCGCTGGATCGCCCACATCGAGAGGGTGCTCATCTTCGTCGCGCCCGACGTTGGCGTCGGAGAATTGGCGAAGGCGAGAAGCTGCTGGGCGTCGGCCACGCTCGTCGACTCGGTCCGCCGCGGATAGTCGTCGAGCCCGTTCATGATCGTCGCGCCTTCCATCGTCCACAGCTGGGCGGTCGTCCGGCCGGGATAGAGTCCGGCGAGCTGGCTATTGAGGCCACGGAGAGCGCTGATCGCAGAGTCGCCCATGTCGGCGGTCACGCGATCGTAATAGTCGAAGACCATCGGGTTGACGACGTCGATCCGGACGCCGTTGGCGAGCGCGTTCTGGAGGACGGCGAGACCGCTCGCCTCAAGCCCGCTCCGACTTGTCGGCAGGGTGTACTGGACCTGGACCATCCGGCCGTTCGCCGCTGCCCAATCCTGGAGGAGCTTGATCGCCTTGTTGCGGCGGTCGATCCCATCGGGCTTCGTCAGGGAGCGGCCCTCGATGTCCATGTCGAGCCGGCTCACCTCGTAAGTCGTGACGACCTGCTCGTAGGCGGCGGCGATCAGCGCCGGATCCTTGCACGAGTCGCCGATCTCGGTTCCGCCCTGGTCGGCGCTCCAGCCCCCGAACGACGGGATGACGTCCCCGCCGCCTGAGCGGAGGGCCGTGATATCGGCCAGGAAGGGATGCGGGGTCGAGACGACCGTCTGGCTGCTCGATCCGTTCCAGGCGAGGGTGCACGATGTCTTGGACAATGTCTCGAGGAACGCGAGGGTGAGGTATCGATCACCCGATTGCTGAGCCAGGGTCGCGATGCTGTCCGTCGTCCACGCCTCGAAGTAGGGGGCGAACACGTGAGCCGGAAGAGGCGTTGCGGCGATCGCTCCGGTGGCTCCGAGGACTGTGTTCCCGATCACAGCGGCGCTCGCGATGGCAACCCGAAGTCGTCGATTCACCATGCCAGAGAACCTCCCGGTGGTCACCCGCGCTCGGTGTCATGAGCGCGTCGTTCGACTTCCGAGAGTATGAGCGGGACGATCGCGCCCTCGCCAGTGGCGGGCCTATCGGTTTCGTTGCGAAACGCGGTGGGCATGACGGCATTGCCGTGGTGGGTTGGCGGGCTGGCGGTGCTCGCAATGACCCGCCAGCCCGCGCTCCCTGCCACTTCGGCAGCACTCGCAGCCTGCCGATGCGATCCTGTCCGTCGGATTACGAGCCGGACGGTCGGATGTCAGGCCGGACGCTTCGTCCCGCGCTCGGGCGCAGGCCGCGGTGCGAAAGCTGCAAGGCGGTCGCAAGGTCCGCGTGTTGATTCGAGGCGTAGGCTGACGGGCGATAGGAGGTCGCGATGAACCAACTGATCGTCGTCGCATTCGACCATTTCGACGATGCCCGGGCGGCACTGGCCAGCCTGCGGTCTCTCGAACGAGAAGGCCGCATCCGCTTCGAGGACACGGCGATCGTCGAGCGTGACCCGGACGGAAAGGCTCACGTCAAGAACGAGGTCAGCGGGACGACCGAGACGGCAGCTGTCGTCGGTGCCGTGATTGGCGGTCTCGTCACGTTCGTGTTCCCGCCGGCGGGAGCGCTGCTCGGGGCGGCGTTCGGTGCCGCGGTCGGGGCGGCGATGGACAGGGGCGTCAGCGCCGACTTCATCGACGACGTCAAGAAGACGCTCACTCCGGGCCGATCCGCCCTCTTCCTGGTCGTGAAGCAGGCCGACGCAGACGCCACGACCGCCGCGCTGCGCCAGTTCAAGGGCGACGTCATCCAGACGACCCTCGACAGCGAGGCCGAAGAGGCGCTCCGCCAGGCGCTCGTCTAACCGGCGGGTTCAACCTCAGCTGGGAGGTAATTGCCAACGCGACCAGCCGGGTGAGGCTGAGCCCCACCCGGCCGTCGTCGCGCCTGGGGGCTCAGCGCATACGAGCGACGGCCCAGTGGCCGTGCTTCGTTGTCGCTTCTGATTGCGCCTGGACGGACGCCGTCGCCACAACTGGGTCCGGACCGATCGATGGAATGAACGTCGGCGGGACGCGGACGTGCGTCGCCTGCTCGAAGTCGTAGGCGAAGCCGATGAGCTGCGGCTCCGACCAGCGGCCGCCGATGAATGACACGCCGATCGGCAGATGCCCGACGTAGCCAGCCGGCACGGTGATGCTCCCGTATCCGGCGATTGCGGACGGGCTCGACGAGCCGACGAACAGCGAGAAGTTACCGTCGAGGTCGCCCTTCGTTGGGTCGGAGTTGGTCACCCAGGCCGGGCCGTTCGTCGGGGCGATGATCGCGTCGAGGTTGTTCGCGGCCAGCGTGTCGTTGATCGCGGCCTGGGCGATCGAGGTCGCCTGCTGGCGGGCCGCCACGCAAGCGGCGCTGGCCCGGCCGCCGGTGGCCTGCGAATCGACGAAAAGCTGCGAGTTCCAGGGCCCTTCCAGGTTCGGATGGGCATTGTTGAAGTCGATCAGGTCCTGGAGGGTCTTCGGGTAGCCCGCTGCGGTGTGCGCCGCGAGGTAGCTCGCGATATCGGACTTGAACTCGCATTTGAGGGCGTCGAACTCCGGCGCGTAGGCCGGTTCGATCGGGATCCTCGTCGGGTCGACGATCGTCGCCCCTTCGGCCTGCAGCTTGGCGACCGTCGCGTTCATGATCGCGTCGACCTCAGGGCTGATCTTCGGATCGTAGGTGCCCTCACGCCAGACGCCGATCCGGGCGCCCTCGAGCGCATGCCTGTCGAGGAACCGGGTGTAATCGGTGTAGGCATTGCCAGCCTGGTCGGCGGTCGCCGCGTCGGCAGGGTCGACGCCGGTCATCGCCCCGAGGAGGACGGCTGCATCGGTGACATTCCGGGCCATCGGCCCGCTCGTGTCCTGGTCGGCCGTGATCGGGACGATCCCCGACCGGCTCACGAGTCCCACTGTTGGCTTGATGCCGACGATCCCGTTCGCGCCCGACGGGCAGACGACCGAGCCGTCGGTTTCCGTGCCGACGCCGACGGTCGCGAGATCCGCCGCTACCCCGACGCCTGTGCCAGAGCTCGAGCCGCACGGGTTGCGATCGAGGACGTAGGGCATGTTGGTCTGGCCGCCGATCCCGCTCCAGCCGCTCGACGACGGAATGGATCGGAAGTTCGCCCATTCGCTGAGGTTGGCCTTCGCGATGATGATCGCGCCGGCGGCTCGCAGTTGCTGCACGACGAACGCGTCGGACGGCCGGCTGCCCTTCAGGGCGTACGACCCGGCGGTCGTCGGCATGCGGCTCGTGTCGACGTTGTCCTTGACGATGACCGGGATGCCGAGCAGCGGGCGGCGGTCGCCATGACGCCGAGCCCAGTCCGCCTTGCGCGCATCGGCGAGGGCCTTCGGGCTGACCGTGATCACCGCGTGCAGCTTCGGGTTCAGCTTGGCAATGCGCTGCACGTAGAACTGGACGAGCTGGACCGACGTCAGGCGGTGGCGGTTCATGAGCCGCTCGAGCTGCGGGATCGTGGTGGCGTCGACATTGATCCCGGCGACGCGGGTGGAGGTGGCGCTCCTGGCAAGGCCGATCGGGGCGGCGGCCCCCGCGGCGGTGAGCAGGAGCGCGAGCAGCGTAAAGAGCGCGAGCCAGCGTCGTACCGGGCGATTCATGGTCGACGATCCTCCGCGGTGTGGGGCGGTTGGGGGTCCAATACCATCAAACCGCTGCTGTCAAGTGCGGTTTTGTGTACTTACGTGAGGTTCAACTCGGGCTTCGGGGTGGTCCCGCTGCGATTCGCGCGCGCATCGCGTCGACCGATTCGTTGGTCCAGTCGGCCTCGATCCACCAGGTCGCCCCGGCGTCCGCATGGGCATGGGCGAGGGCGGCGGCAGCAGCGGGATCGTCGGCCGGCGTGGTCCCCTCGACGACCACGTCGAAAGGTTGCTCGCGCAGGTCCACGGGTCGCTCCCGGCGGACGTACGCGATCACGTCGCGCACCGGCTCGGGCCCGCTCGCGGGCTTGCCGTCCGCTGCCTGCGCCTGGACGTAGATGCCGTCCCAGCGAACCGCTCGCCGCATCGACCGTTCGTGCGGCCAGGCCCCGACGACCCAGATCGGGACCCGCGGTTGCTGGACCGGGGTCGGGCGGAAGGTCATCGGCCCGAATCGGTAGTGGCGTCCCTCGAACGCGAACGGCTCACCGGTCCAGAGGCCGGCGAGGATCGCCAGCGATTCGTCGAGCATCTCCGCGCGGATCCGGGCATCGGTCGGTTCGCCGACGTTGGCGAAGCCAGCGTCATCGAGCGCTCCCAATCCCACGGGCAGGATCAATCTGCCGTTCGACAGGCGGTCCAGGGTCATCGCCTCGCGGGCCAGCTTCCACGGGCGGCGCCGGGCTGGCGGCGTCACGATCGCCCCCAGCCGGACCCGCTCGGTGCGCATGGCCATCGCGGCCATCACGACCCACGGGTCGTAGAGCGGGGCGTCGCCGATGGCGATCGCGTCGTAGTAGAAGACGCCGTCCCAACCCGCACCTTCCGCCTCGGCCGCGAGGTCGGCGACCGTCCGCGGATCCCCGGTCGTGACGATGAAGCCGAACTGCATTCAGCTGACCGGCGCGGCGAGCCCCTCGACGACCGCGACTCCGGGCAGCGCCGTGAGGATCTCCGGTGAGGCGATGACCTTCCAGCTCCGACTGCCGCCGCCGAGAACGATCCGCGGGCGTGCCATGACCGCCGCGTCGACCCAGATCGGCAGGTCCGGTGGCAGCCCGAACGGCGTGACGCCACCGATCTCCATGCCGGTCAGCGCGCGCGTCTCGTCGGCTGAGGCGAACGACGCCTTGCGGGTCCCGAGGCGATCCCGGACGGTGCGATTCACGTCCAACCGATGGGTGGCAAGGACGATGCACACGGCGTACCGGCGAGGCTCGGCCTTGCCCACCACCACGATCGTGTTGGCCGAGTCCCCGAGATCGAAGCCATACGCCGCGCAGAATTGGGCGGTGTCGGCCAGGGCGGGGTCGCAGGGGAAGAGCTCGAACGGGTGGCCGAGGGCGCCGAGGGCCACCTCGAGCCGATCTCGATCGATGTCGCTGGTCATCCCCGAACAGTAACGGAGCCGCGGCCCTCGCGGCGCGAGCCGCGGTCGACAGTCAGTGCGCCGCGGGTGGAGAATCCGGTCGATCGGTCGCTCACGCCGACCGTCGCCCCTCGCGATCCCACCGGGAGGACACTTCCATGGCCAACTCGTGCACGTCACTCGTGCCCCGCGTCGGTCGCGCCGTTCTCGTCGTCGCGGTTGCGTCGGCCCTGGCCGCCGCCCCGGTCGCCTCGTCCGCGCCGGTCGGTGCCGCGTCCTCGGCGTTGGTGAGCAATGGCGGCGTGACCACGGCGGCAGCCTTCACGCTGACGCTGACACCGTTCAAGAGTGGCTTCGCAAGCCCGGTCTTCATGACGAGCGCCCACGACGGGTCAGGCCGCCTGTTCGTCGCCGAGCAGGGCGGACGGGTCAAGGTGATCAGCCGCGACGGAACGGTCCTCCCCACACCGCTCCTCGACCTTTCCGCGCGGGTTTCGAAGGGCACCGAACAGGGACTTCTCGGACTCGCCTTCCACCCGAACTTCAGGACGAACGGCAAGTTCTACGTCGACTTCACCAACCTCGCCGGTGACACGGTCATCAATGAGTACCGCCTGTCGCCGCCGAGCTCGAACCGAGTCACCCTCCCGGGGCGGCGGATCATCAAGATCGACCAGCCGTACGTCAACCACAACGGCGGCGATATCGCTTTCGGCCCGGACGGCTTCCTCTACATCGGCATGGGCGACGGCGGTTCGGGGGGCGATCCCGGAAATCGGGCCCAGAGCCGCAACACGCTTCTCGGCAAGATCCTTCGAATCAACGTCAACGGCCACACGGCGACCCGTGGCTACCTCATCCCGTCCTCCAATCCCTACGTCGGGCGAGCCGGTCGGGACGAGATCTGGTCGTACGGGCTGCGCAATCCGTGGCGCTTCTCGATCGATCCAGCGACCGGCGCGCTGTGGATCGGCGACGTCGGCCAGAACCGGTTCGAGGAAGTCGACCGCTCGCTGCGGGGGATCTACAAGGTCGGCGGACGCGGCCGGAACTACGGCTGGCGCGTCCTCGAGGGTCGTCACTGCTTCATCCCGGCGACGGGCTGCTCGCGAGTCGGCAAGACGATGCCCCTGATCGAGTACGCCCACGACAACCCGAACACGACCGATGACAACTGCGCGGTGACCGGCGGCTATGTCTACCGCGGCAACGCATACCCGCTGCTGCGGGGGCAATACGTCTACGGCGACTTCTGCTCCGGCCGGATCTGGACGATCAGCGCCGGCGCGTCACCGCTGGTCAAGCCGACGCTCCGCCTCGACACGTCACTGGCGATCAGCTCGTTCGCGCTCGACGGTGGCCGCGAGCTGTTCGTGCTGAGCCTGGACGGTGGCATCTACCGGGTCGGCGCGACCCCGTAACGGCGCGAGCCGTTTGCCGTCCGGGCGACGGTGGCCTAGTGGTAGCTGTAAAGCGGCCGGCTCAGATTGGCTGCCCGATCGCGAGCCCGGACCACGATCACGAAGTGGGCCGAGTGGGGGATGCGCAGGGCGTATGAGGTCGACACGCGAGCGCTCGAGAGGATCCTGACGATCCCGTTTCGCTTCAGGACGATCTTGTAAGAGGCGACGCCGGAGCCGACATCCTTCCCGGCATAGCGGATGATCCAGGCGCGGGCGGTGTACGACCAGGCCACTGTCAGTTTGGTCATCGTCGGTCGGACCTGGTCCACGAGAACGTTCGTCGAAGCGATCAGGCTCTGGGCGCCCGACCCGTTGCGTAACTGGACCCGGATCGTCCGGCGAACAACGCTGGGACCGGTCGGCAGCGTCCATGGCGTCGCGACCGCGATCGGCTGCCAGGCGCTCCACGCACTCGTCCCGTTGGCGATGCGCATCTCGGTCGCCGGGGCCG
>Ga0209488_10002479_pt1 | contig 15133 bp, 14 predicted proteins | sample Rivendell_Oct201_8_FD_188349 | JGI IMG/M metagenome (GOLD analysis project Ga0209488, IMG submission 188349) | Vadose zone soil microbial communities from the Eel River Critical Zone Observatory, Northern California, USA -... | ecosystem: Environmental > Terrestrial > Soil > Vadose zone >... | reverse complement strand
AGACGGCTGAACTTGCAACAGCTTCAGGTAGGATGACCAGTGTACTTAACCAGATGTCTGAGGGAGCTACTGACTCGGTTTCTGTTCGCTAGATCTCAATCAGATGATGAGGAACGTAGCCCCGGCATGCGTCAATCCATGACAATTGGTTGTCAAGGCTATATGCTAGTTAGCTAGCTACAGATAGTATGACCCCGAGGGTAGGGAGATGTGGACCAGGTATCAATGCAGCCCCCCCTCCCGACTGCGGCCGACTACCCCATAGAGTATTAATAATAGTGTATGAGGGAAGAGGGCGGGGGACACATAGAAGCGAATTATAGAGAAACAAATCGGCCACGGCCACGAAGTTTAGGACATCAACCGCTACATCTAGAGTTACAGTAATATCCATTCCGAGAACCCAATTATCGTTCTTCCCGATGGGTTACTTCAGCACCATCAAGATAATAATCCAATGCGCGCGTGCCTCTTCCATTACATCTTTGATCTGTATGAGGGCTTTTCTACTCACCTCGATAGCCTAAGATACGCTGCCTGTTTGCCACCTTGGATCAGCTCACGTTCGAATCCGATCGGACACGGCGTGTATGCGCGACCATTCTCACTGCTTTCACCACATCACCCATGTGTAGTACATGACAGACCCGATCTTTGGGCAGTCACGAGCGCACTTCGCTCAACAGCATAGAGGTGAAGGTACAGAACATCTTGGCTGCAAAGTTTAGAACATCCGCCACTACGTCGAATATACAGTGAACATCCACTCCGAGAACCCCATTCTTCTTCCTCCCGCGAAGAGAAGGGCTACTTCATAGCTTTCTTCATTTGCTGAGCATCACGCACATGAACATATGAGCGCCATAATCATAGATAGTTAACAACGTGGGACGTACCTCTTCCATAACGTCAAGGTCCGTCGTCTCGATCCGTATGATGGCTTTTCCCGTCGCCTTCTCAATCGCCTCCATTTGGGACCACGTATTCTTGTCATGCACAAAGTTAATCGATATACCCTTGCGACCGAAACGTCCAGTTCGTCCTGGAAAACCATGCGCACTGTCAACGGAGACTGTCTGCTGCCATGGTAGATGGGATAGTACCGATGCGGTGGATGTACGTTTCAACATCTGGCTGCTGGTCTATACCGCCACCTGCTCCCTCGCGATCATTCATCAAGGGCAGATCATAGTTCACGACCATGTTGACTTGCAACACGTCGATTCCGCGGGAAATCACGTTCGTGGTAATGAGGACCTTCTCACGGCCCTCCCTGAATCCGTCGATGATCAAATCGCGCTCGCTGCCTTCCTTCGCACCGTGTAGCGAAGCGACCTTGTGGCCCTCGGTGGTCATACGCTGCGCGATACGATCTGCAGTACGTCGTTGCTGGCAGAAGATGATGCTCTGTCCGATCGTGAGGAGATGATAGAGCGAGACGAGGACTTCGTATTTGTGCTCTTCGCTCTTGCAGTCCATGTAGAACTGCCTAATCGAGCTGACCGCCAGCTCATTCCGTTGTAGCTCGATCTTGTTCGCGCTCGGCGCAAACTTGGAGGCGAAGTTGCGCACGTGGTCGGGAAAGGTGGCGGAGAAAAGAATGATCTGTGTGTTTCCACTCCGCGGGAGCATGCTGTAGCAGGATCAGGTGGTGAATGACATCGGAACGCTTTCATGCGCACTTTTTAACCCGTAACGTCTGGTCTCCTAACCCATCCTTGTCCAACATGTTGTCCGCCTCGTCGAGAACAAATACCTTCACTTCTGATACATCGATGACACGCCGCCGAATGAGATCGGTCATTGTGCCAGGCGTGCCGACGACAACATGTGCCGTGATGTTGGACACGCCCCTCGGTAAGTGATCTTTGATCGCATATTCTGTCTGTACTGGCGTGAACTTGCCCATCGCGGCGATGACGGACATAATCTGGCGGGCGAGTTCGCGGGACGGGGCCAGGCATAGAGCCTGTGGCTTGTTCTTCGCGAAATCAACGCGCGAGAGCATCGTGAGGACGAATGCAGCGGTTTTGCCCGTCCCGGACTGTGACTGACCGATCATATTTTGCGCTCTATGGTCGCGTAAGATCCGCATCAACGAAGCCTGTGTTTCACTTACGGATCTCTAAGGAGAAGAGGCAGGGCGCTCTCTTGTATCTTAGAAGGCTTGGTAAAACCCATATCATAGATGCCCTTGAGCAGGTCGGCATGCCTAGCAAACGGTAAGTTTAGCGTGGGACCTGGTAATGAATACCACGCACAGCCCGAGCTCCTCAAAAGACTTTACACTATACAGTGGTGAACTCTTGTCCTCTTGCTGTTGAGCTAACGTAACCTGGAAGGCGATTTATGGACCCAGTGTCACACGCCTAGTTGGCGCACCCACATGCACGTCAAATGTAGATTTGATAAGGTCGGTCGCTTCTTTTGAAAGCGCCGCAGCTGCAACTTGGATTTGCACTCGTTAGACACTGTAAGTGTAACTGGAACGAGACGTACTAGCAGGAGCATCACTTGCTTCGGTTGGTGTTGGTGTTGGTGTTGTTGGTGTTGTTGTTGTTGTTGTTGTTGTTGTTATTGTTGTCGAGGTCAAGTTAGATGCACTTGCTAGCGCCGCTGGGTCAGAAGAAAGTCGAAAAGTATGCAACACCACCGAGTTACTCACCAGCTGCTGGTGCCGTGTAAAAGCCATCCGCGTCCTTTTCCATAATAGCGTAGTCGAAGACAGAACAAAGCGCAGAGTAGGCTGAGGTGAGGCGCGTGGGCCCAGCGCGTTTGTGTTTATTATTTGTCTGTCTTGTCAACGATCGATCGCGTTGGCCTACGTAAGGCTCGGCACCGACTCGGAGTCACGACACGACCGACATGATCCCGCAACAACGATCTCGCATGTCGACAGACTTGATCACCGCCGCTCTCAACCGTTTAAAGGCAGGAACCTCAAGGGTCGAACTCGTTCATAAGCCGTACACAGGCTGGCCACACCCACGACCCAGTCCCCACTCACTCACAGGCTCCGCCGAGTCCCCCCTCGCCACTGGCGTTTCCCCCTACCCGGGCCGTGTCGCCGTCCTCGACTCATCATTCAACCCACCAACTCTCGCTCACCGTGCCCTCGCCTCACTTCCTTCGGCGGCCTCCCCGACGGAGGCACGCCTTCTCCTCCTGAGCGTTCGCAACGCCGACAAAACCCCCCGACCCGGCGATGCATCGCCAGTGCAGCGTGTAGAGATGATGGTGCTCCTAGCCCGCGAGATCGGTGCTGCCGTCGGGCTTATCGACGCTCCCGCGTTCGTTCAGAAAGCAAACCTATTGCGCGCCGCTCTCCCCGCCGAGGCGCAACTTATCTTCGTGCAAGGTATCGATACGCTCCAGCGCTTTCTTGAGCCTCGATATTATGGCGATGGCTCGACTCAAGCCATGCATGCCGCCCTGCGACGCTTTTTCGACCCTGATGGCGAAAACTCTCGGGTTATTTGCGCTCGACGTGCTATCGAGCTTGGGAAACCCTGCTGTGAATCTGCCATCCTTGAGACCGCACAGGAATGGTTGAAGGCTGACCGCATAAAGATTGTGGACATGGATCATGGGCTACAAAACCTTAGCTCCAGTGAGGTCCGAGCCAAAGTACGTGCCAGAGATAACACTTGGCGCGAGGTGGTCCCCAACGATATCAGCGAGTATATTGAGGAACATGGCTTGTACTTGAATCCGACTTGAATACACATTCAGACTCCGTCGTGGTTTATTAATAAAAGAACTGGAATTCTACTGAACAATCATATGCGTACAGGGGGAGAATGCGATCTACGTTTACATGCGATATAATGAGTAATCTGTAATCTATAGTCCAAACATGCGCGTCCTTCATCATTCATGCAGTGGAAGCTTGAGCGAAAGCAATGGCAACAGTCTGAGAACCAGCATTGAGCCCAAGCCGTTCGAGTGAGTAAAGAGAGAAGCTTACATCAGAGTGGCTCAACGACAAATGGATCCTAGAAATTCCCTTCGCGATGGCAGCGGCTTTAGCCTCTCCATGCAACGTCACCTCGGGAACACCGGCCTCGTTCGGAAGAATTTCGATCTCCTTCATTGCTGCACCCGCACCTTTAGAGGAGACGCCGAGCGATTTGAACACAGCTTCCTTGCCTACCCAACGCGCGGCAAAGGACGCCTGGAAGGATGGTTGGGCACGGCAGTATGCAATCTCAGCATCAGTAAAGTTGCGCAAGATGAATGCCTGGTTCTCCGTGGGCACAGAAGATATCAGTTCTGTGTTGGATAGTCAGCGATGTGAATTCCCAAGAAACCCGGGTATATGCACCTTGATCAACGCCAACTCCAGCCGTAGACCCAGATACCCCCAGGGTCTCCTCGATTGCCGTGACATTCGCGAGGTTTGGCTTCGCCTCAGTTGGCTGGGTCTCCTTGAACGTGTAACTACCCGTCTTCTTGTCTGGTGACGCGCGCGCTAGAGAGTTAAGTAGCACAGGGGTCTCGATTTCAATCGGGTATGGGGGGGCCTCCTTGATCTTCACCAACGCGTTGGCCGTCATCATCTCCGACATAGCCCTGTACGACTTGAGATAGCGCTCCTTGTGTCGAACTTTATATGAACCATAAACAGAGGGTTGCGCTGCGGCAAGCACGTAGCGTGGATGAACAACAAGAGCAGTTCCGCCAACTTGACCGAAACCGAACGAAGACTAGAAAATGCGTTAATCACATGTCGATCACTCATTCAATTTGTAGTCAAGTGGGCATACCATTACACCGGCTGTGATACCATCAGTCTGGATGGTCTTCGAGGGGAACATCAATAATGAGTGCTGCTGGAAGACAGCATCGACGTTGTCGGCGTTGCGGTTGCCGGGAATTGTGCCCGTCGCGATCGACTGGAGGAGACCTGCCATCTGCCAGGCTGCTGCACCACCTTTTGCGTGACCAACCAGACTTTTCTGCGCAACGATTGGGACAGCGTTGCCAGAGGTACGATCGAGTGTCTTTAAAATGGTGTTCCACATATACGTCTCGTTCTTCTCGTTGGCCTGGGTGCTGGTACCATGGATGGAAAGAACACCGATGTCGTTGGCGGTGAGGCCCCACACAGCAAGTGCACGACGAAGGGGAGCGATACGAGGGTCTGCACCTTCTGAATTTTGCATGAGCATGCCATAGGTGGCGAGGACATCTTTCTCCTGACGATAAGCCTCGGCCTCAAGATCGGCGACGCGGCTTGCGAAAAAGTCGGTATCAACGACTTCGCCCTTACTCCTGCGGAGCTCCAGCTCATCTTTCAGTTGCTCTTGCTCGAAGGAAAGCCACTCTCCGATCTGCTTACGACGGAAGGAGATCTGACGAGCACGGTAATCGACGTTGAGGATCGGAGATGGGTGCTTAGATTGGACTTCCCGCGCGATGCTGAGCGCACCGCGACCAGGGGCAGGAATGGAACGACCGGCTTTGTCACTACAAGACAGTTGGGAATAGTTTATCAACGAGACAGAAGTAAACTCACGTTGACGTGGAGGTGAAAGCGAGGACGCCACGAATTGGGCAACCAAGCTCAAGGGCGGTCTTGGCCGACATGACGATGTGCACACCGACACCTTGGGACTCCATGAACTGGCAATCATCGAATTAATGAGTAGTAGACAGTGGGAATAAAGATGGCGCACCCCGGCACGAGTTGTCGTGGTTGGCCGCGACATTTCCGTTGGCTCGCGGCCCATCGCGAGCTCGGTCTCGGAGTTGCTAGTCGCTTTCATATTGCCGAACTCATAGGAGCCCTCCTCGCAGAGATCATCGAAGCCACCAGCGACCATGACCTTTGCCTTACCAGAGAGAATAGTGTCAGCGGCGATTTCCATGGACTGCAGAGCCGTAGCACTGCGAGGATGTTTAAATTATCTACAAATCAATGCGAAAATCTTGGTCGCTCACCAGGCGCCAACTGGAATCTTGACCGGTCCACTCGAGGACATCAACAGCAAGTTGATCCACCCTGCGGTGGTGTTAATGAAACTGTTCCAGCAGAAGTCAGCGAGGCTCAATGAAAGAGGAAAAGACTAACGTCTCCTGCATGATGTCGCTCTGGACTTCTTTCTCGTCGCGACGATCCTTGAACATCTGCGCCAAGCTGTGCATTCCACCCATACCAGAACCCAGGCATGTTCCAACCTCAGAGGGATGGACGTATTGGTAAAGTTCATACGGGTCGGTAATACCAGCGTGATTGAGAGCCTCGGCTACGGCGACGAGTGCCCAGAGAGAGACACGATCAGTCCGTTGAGTGATGTCCTCGGGAATCCCGTATCGGGCAGCATTCCACCCGTTGGGCAACTGGCCAGCGACAAGACGATTGTAAGAAATGGCCTTGGGAATGTAGACACGAGCGCCTTTCTTCAATTTTACAAACCATTGGCCACCTTCACCCGCCCAGATGTCGCATTTATCACCATGCTCCTTCTTGAATTTCTCGGCGTCCGAAGCAGTGACCTCCAGCGGCTCCAAGTCATGAATGAGTTCGACCTCCGAATTGAAGACCTTGTGCTTGGGGTCATAGCCACGGAACAATTCGGGCTCTGGTAGACGCTGTTAGAGATAGAGTGCAAATGACTAAAAAAACAACTCACCGAAGAAGCGCACACCAGCGTGATTCATAATGTCCTTCTCATATCTACCACGGACGTCCTTGTCATCAACAGGGTCGCCAGTCTTTGCGTCAACCCAGCCCACATGAAGAGTGCCATCCTTGAGGCGACCGTCGAAGTGCTTGATATAACCCATCATCCATGCCATCTCGATGCATCCCTCGAGCGTCAGACGACCCTTTGCCTCCATTTCCCACCGCGTGCGAGAAGACCCCCAAGGCCCAACTTCACCGAAGCCGGAGATGACGATAACTTTCTCCAGATCAATGACATCGCGTAGCTGAGAAAGTGGTTGGAGGGTATGGGCCTCAGGAAGCTCGGGGAATTCAAAGCGGAAGTTGGCGCGCGGGGTGATATTAACAGTCTGAAGAACGCGCTCGGCTTCGGCACCGTTGATGACCTTGAATTCTGCGGCATTGTCACGAGCGATGGCGCGGCGAAGTTCAGCCTTTTTATTGATGCTTAAACGGACGCGGCCCGTTATGTCAGCAAGGTCAGCGACGCGGTCGAAACCACCACTCAAGTCACCCCAAACTGGTTCGACTTGAGTGATGCTGAACAAGATCGGGTGCATAAGTCCGAGGATGTTGAAGGCCATCTCTTTAGCAGAGAAAGTGCGAACACCGTGAGTCTCAATTTCCTGAGCGATCATATTAGATTGGTCCATGAGACCAGTACCACGCGTCCAGCTAAAACGCGTTTCAGGATCGCACATTCAATAACGATAACGGACTTACCCAATGACAGCGCCTACAAGGCAAAGATATTCACCCCAGCTTTCCGAAGACCAGCGGTTGAAGAGGGTCTCGAGGGAGATCTTAGACTCGGAATAAAGGCCGTCGTTGCCAAACAGGCCATGATTAGGTGATAGTGGGAGGACGACTTGGGTCGGGCGAGTGATAATATGACGACTCGCCTTCTTAGTCTTGACCGCTCCGAGAAGGCGCAGAAGGTTCACAAGCATGATACGGTGCGCAAGCTCAGATCTGTCGTCAAGACCATCAATCTCGCGACCATTCTCAGGAACGGCAGCGAAGGGAATGATATAATCGAGATCGAGCCCCAACGTCGTGTAGATGTAGTCAACAAGCGCCTCCACGTCCTGCTTAGAGCCTTGATTGAAGGGAACGACAGTTAGAGCGGAACCGCGGCTGCCGAAGCGCTGGAAGATTCCTTGGTAGTATTCAACTGTGGCACGGCTGTAGCGGGAGGTGGTGACAACAACATGAGCACCGCCCGACAAGAGACCTTTGAGAATCTCGACGCCAATGGAGCCCTTTCCGACACCGGTGATAAGCGCATTCTTATCCTTGAACGTCGTGCCAGACGTCGCGATCTCGTGCAAGACATCAAAGTAGACACCGGTCAGGTTAGAGCTGTACTCCCACTGGGTACCCATCCGACGCTTGAGATGAAGAAGAGGAATCTTATCAGCCGACACGGAAGTAACGCTTGAAATTTGAGGCCGTAAAAACTGTGACGAAGAACGACGGGTTCGAGGGACACCAGGCCGCGGGCGGTTGTCGGGGCTCTTGCGCAGTGAACGGACCACACCATCATAGAGGGCTTTGATGCGGTTCTTCTGTTCCTCGCTGATCTCGGGCTGGGACTTGACAACGTTCCAGAGCTTGACGACGTCATCTTGGATCTTCTGAATGTTGACCGAACCGGAAATCTGATCGGCGCTAGCCATCTCTTCAACGTACGCCTCAAGCTTGCGCACATTTTCTCGGTTGACTTCAGAATAGATGATCTCACCCTTCTCGGAAATCGCCGTGCGAGGGGCAGTGGGGAAAGTGACTGATAGACATGAGAACAGGCACACACTGTTGAAAGGCGCACTCACCATCTTTGTACAACGGCGGCTGGCCGACGACACCACGACAATTTTCTAGGAGCTCGTGGCCAAGCTTTTTTGCAGTTGCGTACGTTTCGCCCTTAGCAGGGTCACATTTATTAACCATAAACTCCATAAACTTGAGGAGATCGGGGTCAGCACGGTTCATGATGGCGATGCAACGGGCAGTAATCTCGCGATCGACAGTGGTGAGTCGGCCAAAGAGAATGTCGTAGAACATGAGGAGAGCGTCTTGCCGAACCCAGTTCCAGGAGGAGTCGAAGTGACGCGCTTTCAAAGCGTCGAAGACGGGCTGGATGCCATCAATATACGTATCGCCGTGCTCACGCCCGATATTGTCCAGTCGAGTTTGAAGTTCCGCGGAGTTAGCCTTTTCCTTGTCGTAAAGGATCTCGCCTTGACGGGGATCGCGTTTCAGGTAACGAGAGTAAAGATTAATTTGCTGTTGCGCGAACTCATGCTGCTCGGCCTGGAACTTGAGGAACTCTTCACTATTCATGACTGCTCCTCCGGAAGAACTTCCACCAGAGCCACCACCGCCACCAGTGGTAAGGGTAATGCCTACACGTTGGGCGTACACTTGCGCTGCGGCATCGAGCCAAGCCTTACCCTCTGCCTCCGAACCGAGCCGTTTGGAAGGCTCCATGGTGGTAGCGATGAGCAGCACAGCATCGGCGCGTTGAGGGCCCAGGCCCCACGTCTTAGAGAGGTGGCCTTTCGCACTCGAGATATTGAAGCCACCAGGCATCTTGCCACCGATGGCACGCGACATGAGACCAGTGGTGTACTTGCCAAGGTTACCAGAGTGGCCAGATCCAAGGGCAGCACCAAGTTCCTCCAGTGGAAGCTCCTCGCCCTTGTCGGGTGCGGAAGAGAATTCGCCTTGGAGGTCACCCATGATCTCATTTTGAAGCGTTGACTTGCCATTGGAGAGGTCCTTGATGGACTTAGAAAGCGGGATTTCACTAAGTTGCTTTTTCAGCTTCTGAGAGACGATTGCAGCAAGGATGTCGACGGCACGAATCGGGGCATCCTCAATACTGGTGGCCGGACCGGTAGCAGCGGTGGGAATAGGGGGAGGAGTAACTACGGCTGGCGCAGCTGCCGCTAGAGCAGGTGTAGGAGTGGCGGCCTCGGAAGGTACGTCTTGTGCTGAGGTCGCCTCAGGTTCATCTTCGAATTGATAATATATCTCCTTCTGGTCCTTCGAACCACAGAAGACACGGCGAACAAGACCAGTCGAGTCATCTTTGGCTTCATATTTTGCTTTAAGGGTGCGGACAGCCATACCAGTGAGTGTGGGGGACGGGCCAATCTCCACAAAGCGTTCGAACTTGTATTGCCCGAAGAACAAATCCTGTGTTTCAATCCAGCGCACAGGAGATGCGAACTGGTATGATAGCAATTCAACGAGGAGGACCCATGCAAGCTTCTGCCGCTGTTCAGGGGCATCCCAATGTTCTTCATCCCATTTGCGAAGGACCTTCGAGAGACGCGGCGAGGATGTACGGTTGTAAATCAGCTCGGCATAAGCCTTGTTGACAGTGAAGGGTGATGCAACCAAGTTGGGGATATAGACGGCCTCGAGAAGTGAGGGGTCCAAAAGATTGGCGGGAATCTTTTTCGAGAGATCTTTGAAGACACTTAGAGTGTGCAAAGGAGAGGAGTGGACGGTTACTCACATGCACGGAAGGGCATGACACCAGACCAAAGGTAACGCGAGTGGAAGGGGACATCAATACCAGAGAGAGGGATTGTCGCGAGGCCACGCTCAAGCACAATATAACCCTCGGCCTTCTGTTTCTCAAGAGCGCTCTCGAAGCAGCTGTTCACAATGTCCTTTAGCATTTCCTTGACCTTCGCGACACCAAATTTCTCGGTCAACTGGGGATAAATTATCAGTAAAATGGTAGTCAGTTGTGGAGCAATACTCACCTTGGTGACGTCAACCTTCTCCACCTTGAGATAATTAAGGACATTCGTAAGAGCTTGCAATGCAACAAGCTCGCCCGCGCAGACATATTGTTGACCCTGAAGAGCACATCAGTAACTGCATAGAAACATGAGAGATCTGCGCCGCACCTCGACATTGAAGTTCACGATCTCCAAGAGACAGTCCCTCGCATTCGAGATGGTGTCGACGATCTCGCGAAGGGCTGCATCGTCAAACGTTTTGCCAACGCGGCTGGGATTAACAGCACACATGGCATAATTCGAACGGCTTTGCTCATCGCGCTCAACAGCACGCTGCATGGTCAGACCACGGTAAAACACGACGTCAACAAGAGAGGAGTTGGGTAGGATGTCGGCGACAGAAGCAAGGGCAGAGAACTCGCCCAATGAATGGCCAGCGAAGGCAGCATCAGGTTGGACAAAGCCCTTCGATCGTAGGTCCTCGAAGGCGGCGCGAGACATTATAACGAGGGCGATCTGTGCAAATTGAGTAGCGAAAAGTAGACCCTTTGGATGCGTGAAGGTATGTTGAAGGGTGCGGACGTTGATATCCGAAAACAGTGGAAGACTCTTGATGTTGCCGTCCTTATCCGTCGTGTCATAGGTCATTTCCATATAGCGCCCGCGGATGGCCTGACCCTTGATACCACCAAAATGGATGGTCTTTTTCTTAGGGTTCTCGCGGACAATTTCCACGATAGAGAAACCGTAGGCGGAAATCAAGTGTGCGTCAGCAGAGTCCCAGACAGCGCGAGCGGCCGGGGAGGAGTTGTATAAGTCCATCCCCATCCCCTGTTCCTGCGAACCCTGGCCGGTAAAGGCGTAAACAGTGGGTGGTTGCGCAACCTCCGCCGTGCCTTCTAGAACTTTTTCTCCATCCTGGTTGACAGTGGTGACACTGACGACAAAATTGCCATCACGCATGGCGGTGTGCTTGATCCTGACCGTGAGTTCGTCTCCAGGAAGAACCATTCCAACGAAATTGACATTGTAGCTGTGGACACACATATAAGCCCGATAGCCGACTTGCAGAAACGTGACTCACTTTAACACGCGATCTGGAATGCCCATAGCTACAACAGTCTCCACGTACCGTCGAGTGGCAGCGCTAGAGAACATGCCGTGAGTTATCGTGCCCGGCAGTGATGCATAGGCGGCAAAGTAAGGATTCGTGTGAATGGGGTTGAAGTCCCCTGAGACTTTGGAATACGGCTCGTTTGTGGAAGGTGCATGGTAGAGGGAAAAGTTTGTGCTGGATGTAAGATGATATTCGGCAGGGAGGGGAATCGGAGCTGATTTTGCCGAGCCATGACGTTGGAGATAGGCCACAACAGGGTTCCCTTGGCTTTCATCGCGCTCGAAATCAACGTATGCAACCTTGACAAGGCGGCCGAGATGACCACGGACAAAGACATCGCCGGCGACGGCAACGGAGCGGTAATTCACCTTATCCTTGTAGGTGACCTCAGAACGAAGGCGGAAGATAAGGCGCATGCCAGCAGCAAGTGGTTTCATCTCGTCAGCCCATTCGAACCAATCCTTCGACAGTAGAACACCAACGTCAGCATCGGTGACCAGCTCGACCATGTAATCAGGCCCATCGACTGTCTCAAATGCGTTCTCATAGTCTGTGAAGCGACCACGGAACAGGAACGCAGACTGAACCTCGATGACGGGGCTGCCTTCGCACAAGACATGTCCCGAGACCCGGACCGTCTTCCCCGAGTCGCCGTTCACAACCGCAGTGACCCTAGCCTCTGCGCGGCAAGTGTCACCAGCCTTCAATGGTCTAGATCCAGGAACAACTTTGAATCCGTTGGAGAGGTGCACGAGTTTGAGTAAATCGCCGTCGATGACAGAAGGAAAGATAGCCTTCATGATTGCTTGCCAGCCGGTGACGATAGCAAAGTCCATTGGTGTTTTGACCTCATCAGTGCGGACAGCCTTGAATTTCTCCTGTTGATTTCCGACCACCGCACAGAATGCCTCGACGTCACTCGCAGAAATAGTAACCTCGGGGCCGGTAAAGGTGTCGCGTACATTGAGTTCCGGAAGCTTCTCGTCATCACCAAACCACAGTCGCCAGTAGAACTCTTTGATACGTTTATTGCGACCTTCCGCAACCTCGTGGATCGGCGCATATGGTTGTGACGGTTCATATCTGAATTGAAGACAAAGAGGTACCGCACTACGCTGGCGCTCCTCGAATAACGTAAGATTGATGAGGCGGGAAGAGACATCGTAGATGATGTCAACGGCAAGAAAATCAGGTTGACGTTCACCAGACGATCGCGCAGCACCATAAACGGAGATATGATGAGGCTGACCATTGAGCAGGCGGATGACAAGCTTCTGACCGGAACGAGGAGTGAGGACGCGACGAAGAGGATTGGAGATATAAGAAGTGCCCTGTACAACGAACTCGGACTGAAGGAATGCATGCCACCAGTTCAGCTCAGAGCCGGAAAGGACCTGAAGCCAGTGCTCGGGAGTAGGAAGTACGTTTGGTGGAGTCAGCGTGACCTGGTTGCTACTTGGTACGATATTGACGCCAGAAAGGGGGGAAGCAGAGGCAGGTTTCACACCCAGGTAGTCAACGACAGGGATTTTGCTCTCGTCGCCGCCGTAGAAGCGCTCGAACACCTTTGCCGCGAGTCCAGATACGACATTGTCTAACAGCTCTTTGATCGGCTCATCCTTTTTGATCGAGTGACGTACAGCAACAGGGCCTTGAAGGATGGCCACGCGCTGGGGATCCTGGTCGAAGACAGCTTCAATATCTTCCGACGCCCAAAGAGAGTCCTAAAATGCAATGAATTCAAGTTGCTTAAAAACCATACGAAGAACCGCACCTTCTTAAACCAGACCTCGAAGTTGTTGTCCAAAATTGGGATGAATGGCGCAGGCTTCTGGCCCGAACGCTGCGTGATGTTGAGGAAGTATGACTTATCCTCATGTGCCAAGAGCTGCTCCTTTGCGAGAGGATATTTTTCGAAAAAGCTTGCAACAAATACGGATGGCTTGTCTAAGCTGGTGTAAGATTGCAAAATGGAGGCCTTGTGCCCACCACCATTGACACCCGCAAAGCGCTCTTCGACTCGGCGCAACCAGTCTCCCGTGAGGTTGCGCAGAGATAAGTCAAGCCAGCGGCCTTCGTGGGAGACATACATTAAACGTACGAGGCGGAGTACGGTTTCTTCATAAGTCATGTCCCCCAAGTCCTCCACGATGCGGCCGTCCTTCTTCGCAGGGAACCAGGGCTTAAAGTAATCCGCATTGAGCCTTTTGATGACGTCCGCACGATGTTCCTGGAGCCAGGCACTGCGCTTCTCGCGAGGGAGCTTGAATACGGTGTCGTCGTACTCCTTCCAGAGCTTCAGAGCACGGTTGCTGACTTTGTGGATAGGTTCCCCGAGCTCAGAGCGCACAGTGATGATCCCACCGGTTTCCTTCACGTAAGTACCCTCCCACTCCGAGTCATCGACGCCAACCGCGGCAACGATGAGATCCTTTACAGACGGTGAGGTGTGCGCCTCCTTGGCGACCATGACCCGAGAACCGAAGAGGAATCCATCAAAGGGCATAGGCTCCACACCGAACGGCTTTGACCAGTCTCCGGAGAGATACGGCCAGGTGTCATCAGAACCGCCAAAGCCAGAGCCCGCAACAAGGACAATATTATCGTGACGGCGAATGGTTGAGTAGGTTGCGAGAATGGGCTGATGGAAATCTTCAAAGGAATGATGGCCACCAGCACGGCCACCAGTCCACTGCATGATAATGGCGAAGTCCGGATTCGCTGTAGCGATGTTGACCACCTGACGAATGCCGTCAACTGAACCGGGCTTGAATGCGACATGGCGAATCCCAACAGATGTGAGACCGCTGATGATCTCAGCTGCTTTCTCGGTGGTCGGGATGCCAGCAGCCACACAGAATCCTTCGATAGGAAGGCCCTCGCGACGCATCTCTTGCCAAAGCGGGAGCTGGAAGGAAAACTGGCGTGGATTGATGTAGAGCGAGTTGAGAGTCAGACCAATGCCTGGAGAAATTCTGCTCTGGATTTCCGCAACCTTGGCGCGAAGAGCAGCAGGCGAATAGTGCCCGCCGCCGGCAAGCTCAACGTGGTAACCCGCTTCCAGCACAGCAGAGACGAAGCCAGCCTTGACAGTGGTGGGTGTCATGCCAGCAACCATTATAGGAGGCTTGCCCAAAAGACGGGAGAACGGTGTATCAATGTGGATCTTACCATCACTGACGAAAAAACAATCAGAGGCGAAAACGATCAAAATGTGATTAGAGATAACCTACCTCGTCTTCACAAGTGACGGAGTCCATTTCTTGATCCACGAAGGGTCAATCTTCACGCCACGGATCGAGTAAAACTCGGCGTCACCCTTGCCCTTCTCTCCAATAACAATAACACGGACGCCACGTCCATCAAGGTTGCGTGCAGTAAGCGGACCAATGCCGCTGATACCACCGGCACCAAAGTCAACAGCATGCGTGGTACCCTCGGGTAGGTCTGTAGCCTTCTGCCAGTGGAGAGGTTTTGTGAAAATCTGCTCGCAAATGGAACGCGTCAGCGAGCCCGTATGTGCTCGGAGGTCTGACCCTAAAGAGGAAGAGGGGATGAGTCAGCGAATAAGATATTAAATGGTCCAACCTA
>Ga0209488_10002478_pt1 | contig 15134 bp, 18 predicted proteins | sample Rivendell_Oct201_8_FD_188349 | JGI IMG/M metagenome (GOLD analysis project Ga0209488, IMG submission 188349) | Vadose zone soil microbial communities from the Eel River Critical Zone Observatory, Northern California, USA -... | ecosystem: Environmental > Terrestrial > Soil > Vadose zone >... | reverse complement strand
TATACGATCCCAGGAGTTTGGTATTGCGCATGACTGTCAGGAAACCCATTCCAGTAATTCGGACTTTGTCAAGATCTCACACCTCGCTGCATCTCTTGCAAAGTCGAACGCCGGAAACGATCCTTCAACGACACTTAAAGATCGACTTCGGCATCTAAGCGCTCTTCCCTCCCTCTCCGTGTGCCGCATTACCAATATAACAGACATTGAAGAGGCTATCAAGTATTACCAGCTCCTCCTTGCGTCGCTTGAGACGAGTCCCGATGATCAACTGATGTCGATGGTCGCTCTTAAGTTGGGCAACACCTTCCTTCGTGCGTTCGACCTTACGCAAAGCGCCCACCATCTCAACGAATTGATCGCCGTATTTCGCGGGATCCTTAAAATGCCTTATGCACACTGGTTCCACTTTGACACCGTTGTAGGGCTTGTTTCATCCTTATCTGAGCGAATCACGTTGTCCAAGGACAGAAGGGATCTTGAAGAAGTCATGAAATTATACCCTATCGCCGTCACCGATACAAACGCAAGGGTAACCCTCCGATTCAGGGCCTCGTGGCGATGGGCGCTTATGGCACGAGCTTACAAGGACCCGTCCACCTCCACTGCATATAAGCTTGCTGCTTCATTAATGCAAGAATCTCTTACCTTCGCTCCTACCCTCGAAATCCAACATTCCCGTCTTGTCTCACTGCGCGATTATTACCAGAAACTACCATTGGATTATGCATCGTATCAGATCGAGATGGGTGAAGTTGAGAACGCGATCGAGACTCTGGAACGAGGGAGAGGTCTACTCTGGTCTGAGATGCGTGGCTTCCGGACTTCGATTGATCGAGTTCGTGTAGTTGACTCCCTTCTTGCGAAGAAATTCGCAGATGTCAACCGAGATCTCGAGGCATTGACAACCACCATCACTCCCGATGCAGAATTAAATGATGACAAAGCCGAGGGTCCGGACGAGATGGATCCATTCAGTCGTCTGGTAGTGAAACAACGAGAACTTTTGGAGGTGCGCAACAGCATCATCACACAGATCCAAGCGTTTCCAGGATTGGAGCAGTTCTTGATGTCACCGTCGTTTGAAACTCTTCGCTCTGCTGCCGCCCATGGACCAGTCATCATCATCAACCATTCCGAGTGGCGTTCCAACATCATCATCCTGCTTCATGATGCTCCTCCCTCCCTTATTCACCTGACCACCGATTTCTATTCCCGCGCGAATAGAATGAGGGACGAGCTATTTGACGCTCGCAGAAAGGGCCTCGATTCGAAGGAATACGAAGACGCCCTGAGTTTTGTCCTCGTGGAGTTCTATGATCTTGTCGGCCGGCAAGTGGTTGAAAGGCTCAACTTGCTGAGCGTGTCAGAGCAATCTCGCGTTTGGTGGGCCCGACGTCTGTCTTTTCCTCCCTTCCTCTCCATGCGATGGGTCCCATTCGAACCAATGGCCCTCATAAACTGTACTTCTCTGACGTCTACATTTCTTCATATACCCCGACACTCTCTGCACTAATCGAGACCCGCAAGCCTGCCACAAAACAACTTCATATTCCTCCAGTCCTTCTCGCGACACAGCCCGATGTCAAAATGCCAAATGCGTTGCAGGAGATGCGGGTCGTACAGGCTGTCGCTACGTCAGTGACGACTCTTACCCGGGAAACGGCAACACCTCGTGCCACGCTGGAGCACCTCAGAAATCATCGCTTTTTACATATCTCATGCCATGGGGAACTCAAGACGGGAAGGCCATTCGATGCGTCGTTCAAACTAAATCAAGGAACACGACTTACGCTGCTCGATATCGTACGATCTCAACTTCCGGCTGCCGAATTTGCGTTCCTCTCCGCTTGTCATACTGCAGAGATCACGGAAGATAGCATCGCTGACGAGGGACTCCACCTCACCGCGGCCGTTCAGTATTGCGGATTCCGAAGTGTAGTTGGGACGATGTGGGCAATGGCCGACATCGACGGACCAGACATCGCTGGACACTTTTACAGGTCGGTGTTCTCGGATAGATGGAGAGGGACGCCGTATTACGAGAGAACGGCCAAGGCGCTTCGGGATGCAGTGAGGAGACTGAGAAGGAAGAAAAATATGACATTGGAACGTTGGGTAAACTTTGTGCATTATGGTGCATGATTTCATGTTGATGGGCTATTTCTGTAAGTTGTTGTGCATGCTTATATCGAGTCTGGCTGCTCACCGCTAGCGCGTAGGGAACCGGGTAGAGGAAGTGAACAGCAGAGATGACTCGATGATAGCTCGAGCTTTAGCATGCCCAATGGGTTACTTTGATGGGATGCCTCTCGCTATCAACTGAAACAAATTATCTAGTGAACTCCGAGTCGTCGTGCAATCAAAGAGACGAGGCCGATCGTTTACAATCTGGACAACATGATCTTGCGGAAGGGCAATTTAGTCTCCGCGTGCTCGGCGTTTCGTAGCCTGCTTTGGTCCAACCAATGCGTCTGTCTATTTGAGGAGAGTTGAGGGGTGCCTTGAACCACACACGTACAATAAGAGCAAGAGCCACACGAGGTGGCAGAGCACGGGTTTCGCGCATAACTATGATAGGCACTAGCAAAAGAAATGTACATTGTACGAATCCTGGCTACCTCAGGTATTCCAGTGACCGGACGTATGGAAAGTAGAGGACGCATAGTTGTAGCGCACGTGGAAAACGCGTTACCTTCCGAGAGCCTCATTGCACCTTTGTATCCAGCGCTGCTTCATCTGTGCGAAGGATAAATATTGCGGCACATCGGACGCTTGCGGTGGTGTAGGCTTGGAACCTCGTTCAACGTGGCTTGGTTTACTAAAACGAACTGTGACCTCCACGTCTGCGGTGTAAAGCTTAGGGTGACATGATACCGCCGGCGGTGACGTGTCGGTCCCACTCAGACGTGGTGTGGAACCCTTTATGTCAGGAGTCTGCCATAACATTGGCACTTTCCCTGTCGAGTCCTCCAGTTTCTGAGGCTCGTCACGTGACGTAGGCGTAATGGGATTTACAGCCACCCCTGTAGGTTTGTCCATCAGTGGCGATGCGGCTATCGGGGGTTGCTGAGAGAACGGTTCTGGCAGTGCTGTGAAGGGTGCCGGTGCCGGCGTTCTTGGCGACAACCCTGACGTCGGCAATAGTTGAGATTTCGCTTTAGGCCGTGCTGACTTGGCAGTTGGGCGCGCCATAGATCGCGAGCGGATTCGCAGTGGGGTGGCAATGCTGCCACTCGAAACAGCGCATGATGTTGGGAGAGATGAAAATGTAGCGATGGAACTAGAGGTGCTAAGCGACACCGCCCTAATGCAAATATGGGCATCGGGTGAGTTCAACCCCGGCGAATGGGTTCCTTCCAGTCTTCGAAAGAGGTGTCGGAGCTAGAACCGACCAGGATGCTGTCATGGTGGGGGATGGGCTGCTCTGATTTGGTGAAACTGGTGGAGAAGTTGGGGACAGCGGAGGCACGTCGAGAAACCATAAGTTAGACGCGGCTTGAATGGATTTCTGAACGTGACTTTCACCCTCGAGCTTTCCGCAGACGTCTGAAAAATATTGAAAACTTGAAGGCAAAAAACTTGAAAAGGTGACGCACGAACCTTTGAAGACAATGGCCTTGCTGGGGGCCCAGACGTTATCAAAGGCCCGAGCATTCTGATCAGATTCGAGATATACCCGGCCAGGCCACCTGTCAGTTAGGACATAGATCCCAGTAGATCCCAAAAAATCCTCAGTTGGGTCCCTTTGGAAGTCATCCCTATATGCATTCTTGTTTCTCGGGAGGTCTTTATAGAAGTGAGGGTTTTGGCTGAGAGTGAGCCGTCGCCCGTCGTTATAGCGAGCGAAGTTCCAGAGAATCTCTGTCAGCCTCGAGCCTTTACAGAGTTCCTCTAAAAAGGGAGTCAAATATTGAAGGATGGTGTCGGTGAGTTGATGCTCACGCTTCACGACGGTGGGGTCGTTATCATGAAGGGATTTAAAGAGAAGGAACTCGACAGTTGTCGTTGGCTCCAACTCTCCATCCAGAACTGGCTGGGGGTAGGCAGGAGTAAGACGTCGAGAGGAGGATCTGCCGTCCTCACCTTTAACTTTTCTTTCAATTTGTTTAAAATCCCAGAAGAGGACTTGTCCTTCGTCATCGCTTCCTCCATCCTTTCACGGACAGTCTTCGCGCGACTGTTATCCAACGTCGGGCCCTTGGGATAGTGGTCCGTTTCGTAACCACTCAACATCTCGATGGCTATCTCGAATTTCTTGTCCACTACCTCCGACGTCTGGTTCTTCACCTCAGCGGCAGATCTTAGAGCATCGTCAACGACTTGTAACGCCCTACCAAGAACACATATTATCAGCATGGCAAACAAATTTAGCGTATGATTCAAGGGTCATTACATTCCGAGCTCTGTGTCCGAGTCTAGGGACTGCTCTTGCGCGTGGACGAAAGTCCGAGAAAGAGAGACCAATTCCATGGCTTGCTTTCGGTATCCCCGGCCGATATTCTTCATATACTTTCTAAATGCCAATTTGTCGAAGTTGGAGGATTGCCCCGGGGTGTTGCCATTAGGAGTCGTGTGCGTCATGTTAAACGAAGAGAGGCGGAGGAGAATACCAGAGTGGTCGCTCGGGACATTGACAGTGGAACGCATGTTGGGTGCATGCTGCCTCAAGATAAGGAATCCGGTCAATAGAGTGTATTACATAGGCGCACAAAAGAACTCAGAGAGGATGGATTTTGCCTGGTGTCCAAATGGTCACCAGTCACCTGGTCGTAGCCTGAGGGAAGGGATCGGCGATGATCCAAACTTAAATAGGCAACTGTTGCCCGTCCGGGAATACCCGGTTAAACTTTGGTTGAGAAACGCCGCGGTTCAACCGCACGATTATCACGATTCCCTCGGATCACAATGTAGGACCGTTTTTTCCACCCAAACCTGCTTTACATGACATGGGATGTTCATCGGAGTATGTATCATGGTTTGTTCGTTCATATCGCCTATGGGGTGCCTCTGGACAGATTCAAACCTCTTTCGTCTCCCTGATAACTATTGCTGTGCTACGAGGTGAAATGGTTTGCCAGACTCGGATTTGGCAGTTCTGGCTCTGAGGAATAACCAGAAGATTGGACCAGGCGACCTTGACTAGGAAATTTCCTATCGTAACCTACAATGGCCGTTCGTGCATCGATGGAGGGCCATTATTACGTATGGTAATATCAATCGCCAAACGTAAACTGCATTGCCGGAGGCCATGCACAGGTACCCCAGCACGCACACGTGTGTGCAGATAATTGATGATTAAAGATCTTTGCGTTCTGGCGCAGTCACGAGGACTGTAAGGGTTCGGTAAATTTGATGTGGACTTGAACACGGGTCACCAAGGTTAGTTACATCCTCGCCCGCCACCCAATCTGTCTGATCATGATCACTGGATCTCCCGGGCTGCTTTTTGGAGCCTCCTTGCTGTTCAGCATCACGGGAACTGAGTGCTTTTGCCATTGTCATCATGACCAACTCGCCATGCTCCCGGTGCTGTGAACGCCTGGTTACGCCTCTCCTTGTTATGTCCAACAGAAGGGCCACTCCCGTGTCCAACCTGTATGTCCAAACCCAGGCAATGCGGTTGTGTATTCATCATCGCTCCAACATACTAATTGTCTCCACCCTTCCCGCTAGCCCTCAGAGCCCCACTGCAAGCACCTGTGGTCCCAATGAAACGTCCACGAATCAGATATCAACTCCCCATCATACAAACAAGATTTACATCTAACATAATATAAACATGTTGCCAACCTCTGGTCATCCATCGAGCCGATCCCGGGCCGGAGTCGGCCGGAGGTACGAAAGGACATGCACGGGCGACCCTCACCCTCACCCCCGACTTCTCCTGTACTGTGTTTACAGCCGTCAACGGGGAATTATCCTTCGCCCTTGCTTCTGCGGATTTTCTCCCATCGTTTTGGTGACAGTCTCACTAGTAATCACTCAAACTAATGATACAGCAAATAAATAGCTGTATGAATTGTTGACATGTTCACAAAGACTCGGAAGTGGAAAACTGCCCAATCTTGCATACCTGAAGTACATGTGCTGATCTTCTGTTCTACTCTATGATCGCTCTGTGCATTGAGCCCTGGGATGCGACTTTCCAGTGTAGGCCGCTAATCCCGAATTCGAATCCCGTCGGCATCTTCCGTTCGAGACGCTGCAGCACTCCATGGCCCTGTTCGAGGATGTCGGCGTCTACCTTGCCCCGATAACCTGCCAGTGGGACGCGTGCCATAATTTGCTTATCGTGACTGGACAGGTAGTTACGTATACATGGCGGTCATTTCAAGTTTTTACCCAGTGAAATGGAAAGATTCCGTGATGCCTCTTGTCATCAAATTATCTAGTGAACTCCGAGTCATCGTGCAATCAAAGAGATGGGGCTAATCGTTCAATGTGTGGACGGCATGTCCTTGAGAAAGGGCAATTTGATAGTCCTCGTGTGCTCGAACGTGACCCCACCAACGCGTCTGTCTAGTTTGACGGATGCCTTCAAGTTGAACCACACGCACGACAAACACAAGAGCCACACGAGGTCTGCAGAGTGTGGATTTCGCGCATAGCTACGCGGACGGATAGTGACGAATTAGCGGTTGAAGTTGTGGCTAATGCGAGAGTCTGATAGGAGGCATTAAAAATTGAAAGCAATACTGTATAGTAAGGTACTGTTGTACATCGTACAAACCCCTGCTATCACAAGCACAATCAAACATTTACATTTCAACAAGTATGTGACCGGATCCAATAAAGCGAAGGACGGAACAAGAAGACAAGTAGGCGGCACCAGTGACGATCAGGAGAGAAGGCAGAAGGACAAATATAGCAGTGGAACATTTGTTTAAACCCCCATCGCGTCCTTGCATCCCGAACTGCCTCCCTGGGAAGGAAGTTTGACACATTCTTCGCCTGCGATCGTGTAGGTTTGGGATCTCGCTCAAGGTCGCCCGACGTGCATCTGTACCTTGTAGCATCTATGCCTTCAGTGGGACCCAGGATGTTTCGGTGCTCCCAACGATGATGTAACAGTTCGATGCAGGCGTTGCACGGGACCGTTTCCGATATGCGTCTACGATGATATCGGTCGTTCTCCTATCGAGAGGAGTTCCAAAGACACCAGTCTCTGACTTACATCTCATCAGATAGGTAAGGTGCGATGGGGAGGTTTCGCTGATAAGGTGCCAGTGGCTGGGGTAGCTGGCGGTGGCGCTGGTTGCGATATCGAGTGTGTGGACGTTGGCCCTCTCAGCAACAGCGCTGATCTCGGCCGTTGTCGAGGGACCAGTATAGGTCTGTGAGTTGGAGGCGCTGCAGGTGATGAAGGGGTTGGAGGCTTTGACGGCGGGCCACTATTACGGCCACTGGATCCGGCACATGGTGGTTGGAGAGACGGAGCTGAGGTGCTAGAACTAGAGCTGCGTGGGGGAACAGGGGTACAGAGCAAATCAACATTGGAAAGACCGATCCATTGACGAATTGGCGCGTCCCAGCCAGACCAAGCTTCGGGCAAGGCATCTACAACAGACCTGATTGACGGCGTTGTCACGGTAGCTGATGGGCCGTTTTGATGTGGTGAGACTTCGGGTCGAGATGTTCCGGACAGCGGAAGCTCGTCAAATTCGTACTCAAAATCTCCAATGTATGCCCGAACATGTCGATCACCCTCGAGCTTTCCGCAAACGTCTGGAAAATTGTTGAAAGACATGGAAATTTGAAAAGGTGACAGCACGAGCCTTTGAATATCAAGGCTTTGTGCGGGACCCAGACATTATCGAATGCCCGAGCTTGAATTTTCATCTTCCGATCAGGTTCAACATATATCCGACCCGGCCTAGCGGTGAGAACGTAGATCCTGGTCGGTTCCAAAAATTTCCGAGTTGGGTACCACCGGAAGTTGTCCCTATGGTTTGTATAGAAGTGAGGGTTTTGGCTGAGAGTGAGCCGTTTTCCGTCTTTAAGCCGAGCGAAATTCCAAAGAATTTCTTCAAGACTGGAATCTTTGCAGAGTGCCTCTGAAAACTGAATGGAATCAAAAATTAAGAGCGGCATTGACGAGTTGACGCTCACGCTTCACAACAGTGGGATTGTCATCAGGAAGAGTTTTACAGAGAAGGAATTCGACGACTGTCAGTTGTTGTTTTGACCACCCATCCGGGGTCGGCTGAGAGTTGGAATGAGGACGAAGTAAAGCAGAATAAGCAACCCTCACCTTCAACTTCTCCTTTAATGTTTTTAGAGTCGCCGAAATGGACTTCTCCTTCGTCGTTGCTTCCTCCATCCTTTCGCGGACAGTCGTCGCGCGACGGCCATCCGACATCGGGCTCTTGGGATGGTAGGCCGTTTCATATTTACTCAATATCTTGATGGCCGTCTCGAATTTCTTGTCCACCTTATACGTCTTATTCTTCACAGAAGCCGCAGAGAAGAGTGCATCGTCAACCAATTTTAACACCCTGTAGAGAACATCATAAGAATGGCGGAGACCTTTAGTATGATCCAAGGTCAGTACACTCTAAGGTCGAAATCTGAATGCCGAGACTGTTGTTGCGCTTGGCCGAAAGTTCGGCAAATGGATACCAATTCCCTAGCCGGTTTTTGATATGCCCTGCCAATTTTCCCCACATACTTTCTAAATGCATATTTGTCGAAGTCGGGAGACTGACCCCTGTTGTTGCTGGTAAGAGTGGTCACGGTAGGCATCAGGTTAGACAGAGTCGGCTGAGCTAGGGATAAGTAACTTGAATAGGCCGTAGGGAGGCCTGCTGTCCATGTCGCAGAGATATAAGAAAACAGATCATTGTGCCCACGCTCAGGCCGCAGAGGACGCAACACCGCACTCGCCGTCGGAGTCCCGTGGCCCGGTGGTATTTTATTTTCACCTTTTATGGGCCTCAGATGACATGTTCGCCTCACGGCAAAGGCGTGCCAAACTCATACAATTCTGTGTTTATGTTCATACCCTTCGCCCAATACCCCGTCACAATGACGTCTCTCCTCCGCGCAATGCCCGCCTCATACGACATCGATTGGGGCGTGCGAGCCTCTCAAGTTCCGAGACGACCGGGGCCAGTGCTCCGATGCGCTCAACGCCGCTCATCGAAGCTTCATAGGCTGACCGTGGCTTAAGCATGTGTGTTGTCTCTGTCAGCTGTGGAGTGTCCTGGCGCAGTCCTGAGGTCCGTACGCTGTGAGGCTTCTGAATTGCACCCAATGTGCCAATAATTTCCACTGTCACTTCCCCATACCTCCGATGATCGTGAACACATCACCTCTGTCGCCATATCCTTGTTGAGTTACCCAAATACTATAGCAAATAACTACTGTCTTGTACACCTAGGGGATCGCCAGCTCGTAGTTAGGACTCATGTGGGACCTACTACAATCTTGAGCCCCATCTGTTTCATGCAAGTTACGGAGATTAGTTGTACCCGAACCTACGCGACCGTCTTCACTCTCCCAGAGACCACATTAGGCGCTTCTCGGTGACATGTGGTCTCAAGCTCCAGAACGGGCTCTTGGCATTTTCAGCCCCGCGTCATCTTCACTCGGGGTCAGAATAGAGTATGATATGTGTCTTAGTATATCGTCGGGCCATCCAGACATTGCCGAAGGCCATTTTCTCGTGGTGTCTGACCTGAGGAACAAGTGTCTTGCTTTCTCAATAAGTACACGGCTGTGCCAGTGGTGGAGATTAGCTCGGATGTCCTCAATTTTGTACTATTTCCTCCAAAGTCTTCGTATGGCTTGGTTAACACCGCATCCTGTATTAAGCAAAGTTGTCGCATCCCTTACAAATCCCTTCTACACTTCAGACTTCGGAAAAATGTTTACAACTCGAGGATGTGATCGGATCCAATAAAAAAGTGAAAGAAAAGAGCCAAGAAAGCGGGGTGAGCAGTGGAGAGTGCCAGTGACTGGACCGTAAAGAAGGTGGGGAACGCATAGCCGTAGCGCACATGGAAAACGTGTTCAATTGCTTCCCGAAAGACTGATTGACATAATGACATTTGTATCCGGAGCTGCCGCAACTGAGCGAAAGAGAAATATTACGGCACATTGAACCTCTGCGGTGGTGTAGGTTTGGAACATCGGTCAATATGGCTTGCCAAGTGTACCATAACGAACAGTGACCTCCACGTCTGCGGTGCGAAGTAAGGAGACTTGATAGCGTCGGTGGTGATGTGACGGTTTCACGCGAGTTTTGAGGCTCATCACGTGACGTCCCCGTATTGGGAGTTGTGGACACTCTTGTAGGGATTGTCCGTGTCCAGGATTGTTCGTGTCCATCAGTGGCGACTTCGGATGCGGCTATCGGGCGCTGCTGAAAGGACAATGCTGGCAGTACTGTGGAGGGTGACGGTGTCATAGTTCTTGGCAACAAACCTGACGTCGGCGATAGTTAAGAGCTTGCTTTAGGCCGTGTTGACCTGCCAGTGCCAGTGGGAGTTGGACACACACTATAGATCACGTGCGGATTTGTAGTGGATTGCCAATGCTTACCACTCGAATACGTGCATGGGACGTTACCCCATACCAAGGGGACCCCCTACACCAAGGGAACCTCTACAGCAAGGGGGCCAGGAAGGGACACAAGCCGAAACAGTAAACCTACTAGTAAGCACTGCACCCCACAGCCCCAACGCAACGGAGGAGACCCCCAACAACACAATGCGACGAGACTTACTAATAACAACAAACAGAAAGGAGGGTTCTACATGGAGAATGCCTGGGAACAGGTCCTGACAATAGAAGGGGACATCCTGAAAGACCGGATATATTCCCGTGAGGTTTTAGTGGGTAGGAGGTTGTTCCCCCCCTAGGGCGGTACCCGTGACCTGAGTCCCACACTACTCCGAATTACGGGGTGTGCATAAACGCATTTTTCCTCACAACCGACCCATGCGGCCGGCTACAGCGCGCCGTACAGGGCTGATGTTCGTCTCTCGCTGCAAGGCACTTTATTCTTAGAGTAGTCAAAGTGTACAGATATAAGTAAGACAAAACTAGGAATAAAACGCTACTCAAAAAAAAAAAATGGAAAAATGGAGACGTAGCAATGGAACTGGGGGTGCTAGGCGGCACCGCCCTAACGTAAATATGGGTATCGGGTGAGTTCAACCTTCGGCGAATGGGTTCCCTCCAATCTGCGAAAAAGGGGTTGGGAGCAGGGCCTACCGAGGATGCTGTCATGTTGGGGGGTGGGGCATTCTGATTGAGGGAAACCGGTAGAAAAATTGGGGACAGCGGGAGTACGTCAAGATGCCATAAGTTGGACGCGGCTTGAATGGATTTCTGAACGTGACTTTCACCCTCGAGCTTTCCGCAGACGTCTGGAAAAATATTGGAACGGCACAAAAATTGAAAACGTGACGTACGAACCTTTGAAGATCATGGCCTCGCTGGGGGCCCAGACGTTGCCAAAGGCACGAGATCTCTGATCAGATTCGATATATACTCGGCCAGGCCGGTCAGTTAGGACATAGATAGTGGATCCCAAAAAATCCTCAGTTGGGTCCCTTTGGAAGTCATCCCTATATGCGTCCTTGTTTCTCAGGAGGTCTTTATAGAAGTGAGGGTTTTGACTGAGAGTAAGCCGTCGCTCGTCTTTATAGCGAGCGAAGTTCCAGAGAATCCCTGTCGGGTTCGATAATATACTGAGTTCCTCTGAAATGGGAGTCAGATATTGAAAGACGATATCGGTGAGTTGATGCTCACGCTTCACGACGGTGGGGTTGTTGTCAGTAAGGGATTTGAGGAGAACGAACTCGACGGTTGTCGTTGGTTCCGACTCTCCATCTAGAGCCGGCTGTGGGTAGACATGAGTACGACATAAAGAGGAAGATGTGTGATCCTCACCTTCATCCGCAACTTTTCTCTCAATGTGTTTAAAACCCCGGAAGAGCTCTTGTCCTTCGTCGTCGCTTCCACCATCCTTTCACGGACAGTCTTCGCGCGACTGTTATCCAACGTCGGGCCCTTGGGATGGTGGTTCGTTTCGTAACCACTCAACATCTCGATGGCTATCTCGAATTTCTTGTCCACCACTTCCGTCTGGTTCTTCACCTCAGCGGCAGATCTTAGAGCATCGTCAACGACTTGTAACGCCCTGCCAAGAAACATTATCAGCATGGCAAATAACTTTAGCATATGATTCAAGGGCCATTACTTTCTAAGCTCTGTGTCCGAGTCTAAGGACTGCTCTTGCTCCTGGACGAAGATCTGGGAAATAGAGATCAGTTCCATAGCTTGGTTTCGGTATCCCCGGCCGATATTTTTCATATACTTTCTAAATGCTAATTTGTCGAAGTTGAAGGATTGCTCCAGGGTGTTGCCAGTAGGAGTTGTGTGCATCAGGACAAACGAGGAGAGACGGAGGAGAATACCAGAGTGGTCGCTCTGGACACTGACAGTCGACTAAGCGAGCGATAAATAGGACATGTTGGGTGCATGCTGCCGAAAGATAAGGAATCTGATTAATATGGAGGGTAGACGAACAAAGGGACTGTGAAAGGATAGATTAGCCTGGTGTCCAAACAGGCATGCCTTCGGGAATTCCCGGTTATCAACCGTGCCTTATTATCAATCAAGTTTTTCTCCACTCCACCCAAACCTGCTTCACGCGAGTTGGGAGCTCGCAGGCTTTCCACGCTCAGAGGCTCCTGGGATGCTCATCGAACTATAAGCGGGCTATTATGGGATGTTCGTTCATATCGCCTGTGGGGTTTCCCTTGACGGATTCTAGTACGGTAATATCAATCGCCGAACGTAATCCGCATTGCCGGAGGCCATGCATAGGTACCCCAGCACGCACACATGTGTGCAAGATCCTTGCGTTCTGGCGCGGTCACGGGGATGGTAAGGATTCGGTGAATTTGATGTGGACACGAGTTTCCTCCCATGACCATGACACCCGCCACCCAACCTTTGATGACCTTCCTTGCATGGCCTACGCAATCTTCTGGTACACTCGACATACAAGACATTCAAGTAAACTACAGTAGTTCCCATGGTATGCGCCCAATGCATTCAACACAAGGCACGGGAGCGCCTCCATATATCCCCTATCCTTCCCTGTCTTCTCCCTCCTGATACTCATTCTAGCTGTCCTCGCAGCCACCCGCGCATCCCCTGTTGCCCTTCGGCTACCACCTATTGTCTCTCAAGGCCAGCTTTAAGTCACTGCGCTCTCCTGCGATGATCCTTATGGGTGCAGGTCCCTCGGGGACATTATGCGCAGTTGCATCATCAGAATCCTCTTGTGTACCGGTCTCTATGCACCCGAACATCTCAATTCCTGACGAGAGGTGGCCAAGGCTCGCATTGCGACGTGCGGGACTCCTGCTTCTTGCCCTATTTGTGCCAGAAGCGGCCATCGGATGGGCGCTAAGACAACGTCGGGCTGCCTCTAAATTAGCAGAGAAACGTAAACGTGAGAAAAACACAAGTTGATTACCAAAAGTGACCATTAGATGCAGGAGAGGGATGGACGATCACTCACGGTTTCTTCGCGACCATGGGCGGTTTCATGCTATACGACGGAAACCGGCCCGTCCGAGTTCTGCTACAGATCATATTCTGTAACGGGAAATGGTAATTTCCCAAGGATCTCGAAAGCAGAGATCGAGGACAAGAGAAAAGGAGACGCCATCTCGAAAGGTCTCGTTATCGTGCAACCCGGGTGGTTTGTGACTCAATGCATCGCTCGAGGAGCCCAAGGCCTACCAATCACCCAGTTGGAGCTGGTCACTGTTGCCTTCGCTGCTCTGAATTTTGTAATATTCCTGCTATGGTGGGACAAACCGCTGAACCTGCAACGTGGGGTGCGAGTATACAAGATACGAGGGACTGGAGGGACCGTGGATGACGGGGATGTTGAAGATACGGTTGAGTTTTGGGGCGCACTCCGAGATGCACTTCCTCACCTTCGAGCTGCGATTGTCCGTGGACCATCTAGCACCGATTTCAAGTCGTGGATATTCCATGTCCTCACGTGGCCACTCGTCAAACCTCTGTACATCATGATCCAGCCTGATAATGGCACCCAGTACGAGAGGAGAGTTGACACGTTTTATCCTGCCGAGCGGGCCACAGAGTCTAAGAAATTATCAACCTTCATTGTGGTCGCCATCGCGGTGGCCTTTGATGGGATTCCCTGCATTGGGTGGTCATTCACTTCTCCCTCTATCATAGAACGGGCCGTGTGGCGTCTCGCTTCACTTTTGAGGTGTCCCAGTGGTGTTTCTCCCACGAGGCATGCTTGGAGGTAAAAATTGACGGCTTACTCCGACGTCGATTCGGACCCTTCTTTCCTGCAGCCTTCCATGTTATACACTGAACTTCATTCATCCCACATGTATAATTCATTCTTATCACCCTTAACACCCCCACCTCAATTCAATTTAAAGGTTGATTGACGCAGTGGTACAATATCATATCGCGTCAAGTTCTGAGAGCGGCCTAGATGGGTGCCAGATTCGGATATCCCCAGGATGCAATCCAACTCGTCACTTGAAAAGGCCGAGAAGCCCTCGTCGGATTACCGTGGCAGCTTAGCAGTAGTCAGCACACAGCTCCCGAATCTACATATTCCAGTCACAAGTCGGTCCAGTGACTATGTTCTTCACTTCATTCAAGCGAAGCGGCGGAGAATCGCTTCCCACGATCCAACAATAGAGCAATGCAGTCCAGGTGTTGCTGATTCGCCGCGCTGTGCATTGCAAGTCTATTCTTCGCTACCTCGAACATCCACGCTCGTGCCGTGCCGCACTGGCAACCCTGCCACGGCGCCAAGCGAATGAGGCCGGATGTAATAATGGAGCTGGGCACAATAGTGATCGAACAAGAGCTGTAATACTGCATCCTAATTTCCCATCCCGGCCGCCGCAGGGCTCGGTCATATGCTGAAAATGTTCAACTCGCATGACATGGGAGCCTGAGGAGATCATTCCTCGACATGTGCGCCCATTCTATTCAGGCACGATGTGTGGGAGCGCTGCCACATATCCCCCAACCTCTTCATTTTTTGTCATAAATACGTACAGGGAGTCCTAAAAAAAATTGTCGCAAAAAAAGTTTTGGGGTTTATAATG
>Ga0209488_10002477_pt1 | contig 15134 bp, 10 predicted proteins | sample Rivendell_Oct201_8_FD_188349 | JGI IMG/M metagenome (GOLD analysis project Ga0209488, IMG submission 188349) | Vadose zone soil microbial communities from the Eel River Critical Zone Observatory, Northern California, USA -... | ecosystem: Environmental > Terrestrial > Soil > Vadose zone >... | reverse complement strand
CCGGCACGGCCTCCTCGACGATGCAGCCGAGCGATTCAAACACGCGGAGCGCGCACCGGCAGAGGTCCAGCACGCCGGCCTCATACGGAATGGCGCCGTTGAAGTCACCAAGCCAGGCGATGCGCTTGCCTTTGAGATCGGTCTCGAGTGGCGCCTGGAAGATCGCCGGATTGGCGTCCATCGAGAGTGGAACGCGATCGTCGTAGCCGGACTGCACCGACAACAGCAGCGCCAGATCGCGAATGTCGCGCGCCATCGGTCCGAGCACGCTCATCGAGGGAAGCCACGCGTCGCGGCCATCAGCCGGGATGCGTCCGAAGCTGGTGCGGAAGCCGAACACGTTGTTCCAGCCCGCCGGGTTGCGCAGGCTGCCGCCGTAGTCGCTGCCGTCGGCGAGCGGCAACATGTGCAATGCCAGCGCGACGGCGGCCCCGCCGCTGCTGCCGCCGGCCGAGCGCGACTGGTCGTAGGCGTTGCGGGTCACGCCATAGACGGCGTTGTAGGTGTGGGAGCCAAGCCCGAACTCGGGCGTGTTGGTCTTGCCGATGATGATCGCACCCGCCTTGCGCACCCGGGCGACCATGACGTTGTCGTCAGGCGCAACGAAATCCTTGAGAATGAGCGAGCCGGACGTGGTCCGCATGCCTTTGACCGGGAAAAGGTCTTTGACTGCGAAGGGCAAGCCGTGCAGCGGACCTGTCGCTTCTCCGCAAGCGACCTGCGCATCCTTCTCCTTCGCTTCGGCCAGCAGATCGTCCCGATTCCGCAACGCCACGATCGCATTCACCAGCGGGTTGATGCGCTCGATGTGATCGAGGTACGCGCTCATCACCTCGACGCAGGAGACTTCGCGCGCGCGGATCGCATCCGCGAGCGCCCTGGCGCTGAGCATGACAAGGCGCGATGGCGCAACCGCGCCCGGCACGACCGCTCGATCCGGATCAGACATCGTTGTGTTCATCGCTCGCGAGCAGCCGGCTCCCGACGTGCCCCCTCACCGCTCCTTGCGTGGAAAATACTGCAGGTCCGGCGGCGGCTGCTCCTTGCGGGTCGGCATCAGCTTGCCGTCGGCGCTGAGGAAGTAGTTCTCGTTCTCGATCTTGACCCGCGCGTTCTCCTCCGCGCACACCGCCGTGCGCCAGAGCGGGCGCGCCTTCGCCGAGCGCTTGGCCTTCTTGGTGATCGACCATGGCCGTGTCAGCGCATTGTCGAAGACTGTGATCTCGTCATAGAGGACGTCCTTGTCGGCCTTGTCGAGATAGATGCGCTCCTTGACGATGGTCTTGCCGTCGGTGTGGAACGGCAGCCCGCTCGCATCATAGACTCGCGGATTGAGCAGGTGGCGGGTCTCGACCTCGAGCACATCGAGCTTGCCGTCGCCGTCCTCGTCGATCCACTTGCCGATCGAGTAGCCCGCATAGGTCGGCACGAACTCGTCCTCGGCCGGCCAGCCGCGTCCGTCAGTATAGATGCGACGATAGGAATCGTTCACATGGCTGATCAGGATGTAGGTCACATCGAGCGTGACCACGATCTCCATCGGATCGTAGAAGTTCATCATCATCGGCATGCCTTGCGGATAGCAGTATTGCGATGGCACGCCGCCGGCGCCGCCGTTCTTCATGTCGGCGCGGTTGGCCTCGAAGACCGCCTGGTACTCGGGCGTGAAGGGCGGCGTGCCCGCCGGCGTCCAGTTCGGCACGCCGACCCGGTCCCATTGGCCCTTGAGATCGGGAAATTTCGATTCATCCAGAATGCGAGCGCTGGCCGAGGCCATCAGCCCTGCCGTCAGCGCAATCGCAGCCAGCAAGCGAAGCTCATGCATGGCAGTCCTCCCTTTGCGCGGCGCTCATGAGCGATGCCAAATCGGCGATGCCAAGTCCGCGCGATGTTGTTCTTCGGCTGGTCCAGCAACTCGATCGTGGGCCCGCCGGTGGCACTTAGAATACACCAGCTGCGCGGCGACGGAACGGGGCGACGCTCAGATATCCAGCGAGGCACGAGCTTGCCCACCGGATGCTCCCATCTGACCTGCACTTGAGGGCCGCGTGCGACGCCAAGCACTTCGCCGTTGAAGGGTATCGTGCACAGGACTAGCCTTACGGGGGCCGAGGAAAGCTCAAGGGAGGCATCTCATGAAAGTCGCTAGCGTCACCGCGCTCGCCGCGTTGCTTGCCGCCACCATGCTGACGCCTGCGGGCGCAGTCGACATGACGCACGAGCGCGCGCTCAACACCGCCAAGGAGCCGCACAACTGGCTTCTGCACTACGGCAACTATGAGGGCCATCGCTTCTCCGCGCTCAAGGACGTCAACACCGGCAACGTCAAGAATCTCAAGGTCGCCTTCACGGTTCCGCTCTCCGGCTACGAGAGCGGCGGCCGCAGTCAGTTCGGCGCGATGGAAGCCACGCCGATCGTCGAGGACGGCATGATGTATGTGACCGACGGCTGGGGCCGGGTCTATGCCATCGACGTCAGCACCGGCACCAAGGGCGCGGTGCGCTGGCGCTTCGATCCGCAGATTGATCGCGCCTGGGCGGGCGACGTCGCCTGCTGCGGCATCAACAACCGCGGCGTGGCATTGTGGAAGGACAAGATCATCTCCATCGCGCTCGACGGGCGGATGTTCGCGATCAACAAGGCGACCGGAGAGAAGGTCTGGGAGCGCAAGATCGCCGATCCTGCGGTGGCCGAGACGATCACGCTTGCGCCGCTGGTCATTCGCGACATCGCGATTGTCGGAGCCGCCGGCGGCGAATACGGCATCCGCGGCTATATCGACGCGACCGATCTCAACACCGGCCAGCCGCTCTGGCGCACCTACACCATCCCAGGTGCCGGCGAGCCCGGCAACGAGACCTGGAAGGACGGCCAGGAACGCTGGAAGCACGGCGGCGGCTCGGTATGGGAGACCGCGACCTACGACGCCGAGGGCGACACGATCTACCAGGGCGTCGGCAATGCCGGGCCCGATTATGACGTCGAATGTCGCCCGGGCGACAACAAATGGGCCGCCAGCGTGCTCGCGCTCTCGCCGTCCGACGGCAAGATCAAATGGGGCTTTCAATATACGCCCAACGATCCTTACGACTTCGACGAGATCTCCGAGCATCCGATCATCAACGGCAAGGTCAATGGGGAAGATCGCAAGCTGGTCGTGCACGCGGCCCGCAACGGCTTCTACTACGCGCTCGACCGCGCCAATGGCTCGTTCGTGTTCGGCAAGCAATATGTCGACCAGCAGACCTGGACCACCGGGCTCGATCCGAAGACCGGCAAGCCGCTCAACTACGATCCCAACAAGGATGTGCAGGTCTACACGCCAGGCAGCCATGGGCTGCGCGGCCAGGGCGCATCGAAGACTTGCACCTCGCGTGCCGGTGGCAAGAACTGGCCGCCGGCATCCTACAATCCGGAGCTCAACCTGCTCTATCTGCCCACGATCGAAGGCTGCGACTCGATCACGACCAACGAGCAGAAGAACTTCGAGGACCAAGGCGGCACGGTGAAATGGCGCGACCGTTTTGTCGGCGGCAGCACCACTCACCTGCCCGAGAAGCGCTATGGCAGCGTCAAGGCGGTCGATCCCCTGACCGGCGAGACAAAGGCGCAGTTCAAGATGCAATATCCCAACTGGGGTGGCACGCTCGCAACCGCCGGCAATCTGGTCTTCAACGGCGCGATCGACGGCGTGTTCTACGCATTTGATGCCAAGACCTTGCAGCCGCTCTGGAGCTTCAATGCCGGCACCGGCTTCACCGCACCGCCGATCACCTATTCGGTCAACGGCAAGCAATATATCGCGGTGCTGGTCGGGTCGAGGCAGACGTCACAGACGCTGGCCGAGTTCCCTGAGCTCAAGACCATGTCGGTCGCCTCGATGCTGTATGTGTTCGGGCTCTGAGCGCCGCGGCGCTCGCCCGGCACGGGAGGCGGTGCGGCCATAATCCCGCGCCGCCCGCAAAGGCACTTTGGACTCATGCGCTGCGATCAATGAGGCGTGGCCGTCACTACCAACGGCTCACACCCATGTCTGTGTTGCCCACCCGAATTGTGACTTCGTTGCTGCCAGACTTGAGCCATGTCTCACAAACTTCTTGAGGTTGAAACGGAATTATGGTGCGGCACAGTCTTGGGCCGTCGAGCTTCCATGTGCCCTTAAGATCGATCGGGGCCCTCCCAGTCAATGTAACAGAACCCGAAAGGGTGCCGTCGGTGGCGTAGGTCATGTGTGCTGTATAATGCTTGCCGCCCAGCATGTCAGTCGATGAGACCGTCAAGCCTTTGGCAAGGAGTACATCGAGTTCCGGTCCCGTGAGAGGTACCATTTCAGCCGGGACCGCTCTGTCCGCAGTGGCCATGGCGGCGAGCAGAATAAGGGCGCCACCGAAGAGCTTATCGCTGGTGTTTCTGAGAAACTCGATCTCTGACAGCCTCGTGATAAATGCTCTAAGTGAGATCATCACATCCCCCCTCTTGCCAGAATCACGGGAGAAGAGTGCCAGAAACCTTGCCGCGTCGGAATGCTTCAGACGCCCTGCCCACAGCGTTTAGCTCAAGGTGAGAGTCTGCCTGAAGGTCTCCGCATGCGGCATCCAAGTCTTTGAGGCCGCTCCGGATCTAGAAAAGCAGATGCCCGCGACGTGAGCGCGTTCACGCGCGTCTTCGACGCGCTAGGCGAGGGCATCAGAAGTCATACATTGAGCGAACTATTTCAGCCGCCTCGACCGCGCACTGTACTGCGCTCCGGTGGATCAATCGCGCTGATGCGCGAGGCGCGAGGTATTCGACGCATTGGGTATGTGGCCGGCCTCGGGCACCACGTGTACGATGCGAAAGCCGCGGCGCTTGAGCTCGGAGAGCAGAACCGGCATGGCGCGCGCGGTCTGCGACTTGATGTCGTGCATCAGCAGGATGCCTTTGCCCTTCTTCTCCAGCACCGCCAGGGTGTTCTCAATCACCTTTTCGGGGGCATCGACACTCCAGTCGAGCGAATCGACGTCGATGTCCCACACCATCAGGCCGCGCGCATACAGGAACTTCTCGAGGTCCTTGGTGATCCCGAGATAGGGCGCGCGGAAGAACGGCGCGGGCGAACGGCCCTTGCCGAGCGCCTCCGTCACCGCCTCGATGCCAAGCTCGATATCCTGCTTGGCCTTCTCGAGCGATGCCTCATCGAGATGCAGATGGCTGAAGGTGTGGGTTCCGATCGAATGACCTTCCTCGAACGCGCGGCGCACAAGGCTCGGCGCCTCCGCGACATTGATTCCCAGCATGAAGAACGTGGCCTTCACGCACTCGGCGGCGAGCGCATCCAGAACCTTGGCGCTGTGCCCATGCACCGGACCGTCATCGAACGTCAGAACCACTTCGCGATTCTTCAGGCGAAGCGACTCGGCATATTGCTCAGTGCCGATCCGTGGAAAGTCGGTTGGCCTCACCGTAATGGTGCGGCTGGTGCCGAGGAGCTGCGGATTGCTGCAGTCGGGCGCCGCCAATGCCGCGGAGGCTCCAGCAAGCATGCAGCCGCTGGCGACTAAAACACCCATAAGCTTCGAAATACGCACAAACTTCAACATGTCGTTCTGCTCCGCCATTTGGCCTCGAAGGAGCAGCAATCTACCTCTTTGCCGGAAAATGGTATGGAGATGTTGGTCTTAATATTACCGCTGCGCGAGAGCTCGACTCAAACGACAACAAACTAGGTGAATGCCGTGCCGGCAGCGCTTTAACGAATGTTACGACGATCAAACGGAATCAGTTCTTGGTGCTGTCGCTCTTGTATTCATCCGCGCAGCTCGCAAGCCGCTGCAGCGCGCCCTCCTCACTTCCACCGCCCCATTGTTTGAACCGCGCTGCGGCGGCGCGCTCGATCTTTTCGGGCGTCCACGTCTGCCGCGGACCGAGGTCGGCAACACTGCCGGGAAAGAGCACGGTAAACGACTCGGCGAGCGCCATGGCATTGGTCTCGTCACCCGACCTCGGCACGCGCTTGATGCCGCGCAGGTTCATCACCAGCCGGATCGAGCCCTCGCCGAGCAGACGGCGCGGCCCGGTGTCATAGAGGAAGGCACCCTTCCAGATCTTGGTCTCGGGGTTGTAAACGACCGCGAGATCGCCGCGCCTGACACCACGCTCGGCAAAGGCGGGCGCCACCTCGGGATCGGCACCGTCAATGGCCCTGTCCTCGGTCTCGCGATTGGGCACGACGATTCCGGGAAACTTCGTTGCATCGATGTAGCGCTTGGGATCGCACTTGCGCGCCTGCGGATTGAGCACCAGGCTGGTCGACGAAATCAGCCGGCCCTGCTTGGTCACACACACCCTGCCGGCCTCGTCGACCGCGAAGCCATAAATATCCAGGGAATAGCCGCGGGGCGCCTCCCAACCGTTGCGGAGGATCTTCTTGTAGGCCTCGAGCCACTCCGAGTTGTCGCTCTCATCCGGCTCGAAGGCAATGTCCTCGCCGTCACGGCTGATGGTCATGCCATTGCCGAGATATTCGATCGCCAGACCCTTGCGGCCATGCGGATCGTCGCGGTGATAGGCGTTAGGCGCGCCGTCAGCATCGACGTTCAAGGGCCGCACCCACACGAGCGATTGCGTGTCGTGCATGACGCGATGCGGATCGGTGAAGCTGTCCGGCATCAGGCACGACGTCTGGGCGACGCCTTCCGTGCCAACCGCCACAAGGTTGACAGCCAGGCCGAGAATGATGGGTAGAGAATATCTCATCGCAAGCATGATGATTCGCGCCGCCCTGCTCCGCTATTTCGTGTCAGCGGCCGTGTGTCAAGCGTGACAGACGAAGGGCTCGCTTGTTGGTTGGGCGCAAAAGATCCGGCCGCACGCGGCGGCCGGTTCGATCGCATCACGAGCTTGGTCTGGCAATCCGAGATCACCGGGCGGCGGCCGTCTTGCCCTTGGGCCCAGCCGGAACGACGTGCACGACCTTGAAATTGCGCTTCTTGAGCTCCTCCAGGAACTGCGGCAATGCGCGCGCGGTGACGGGCTGGATGTCGTGCATGAGCACGATGCCCCTGCCGGCCTTTTCGAGGGCCTTCATCGTGTCCTCGATCATCTGCTCCTCGGTGATCCCGTTCCAGTCGAACGAGTCGACATCGATGCTCCACACCATCAGCCCGCGCGAGATGATGTGCTTCTCGAGCTGCGGCGTCAAATCCAGCATCGGGGCGCGGAAGAAGGGCGCCAGCGGGCTGCCCTGCAGCGCATCGGTTGCTGCCTTGATGCCACGCTCGATGTGCTTCTTGGCGTCCTCGAACGGAAGCTCGTCGAGGCCGATGTGCTCATACGCGTGAGTTCCGATCGTATGCCCTTCCTTGGCGATGCGGCGAACCAGCTCGGGATCGTCGACGGCATTCTCCCCTGTCACGAAGAAAGTTGCCTTGACGCATTCGGCGGCGAGCGCCTCGAGAACCATCTCGGTATAGGGCGAGGACGGACCATCATCGAAGGTCAGCACGACCTCGCGGTTGTTGAGCGCGAGCGTCTCCTCATACTGGTCTTTGCCGACCAGCGGGAAGGCCTTTGGATCAACCGACAGCGTCCGGCTGGTGCCGAGCGTCTTGGGATTGGGACAGTCGGCCGCAACCGCAATGGTCGCTGAGCCGATGAGCAAGGTCGCCACCAGGGCGAGAGTGCTGCTGCGTTTCATGGTGCGCTCCTGTGTTCGTGGCGTCTTCAAGTCTTAAGCGTCGCGGCGATGGCTGAGATGCCGGTCATTGGCGACATTCCCGGCCGGCTGCAGCGCAGCACCAGAGATGTACGGAAGCTCCGCTGCCGTCAGCGCGCGAAATGCGGCTGCATGGCTCTGAGCCGGCGGCGACACCTCGCGCGCCAGCACCCGCAATCGCGGAGTGTCGATAGCGGGAATCTCCTCCACCGGACGCGGCGCCGGAACGAGCTTGCGGAACAGGCGGGCGACCGCGTTGACGAAGTCCTCGCCGATCGCACGCAGCCCGATCAGTGACACGATTCCGTAGCCGAGCGCGAAGGCGTTGGAGAACGCGAACACCGCATGCATGCCATCTCCGCGCAGGAAGTCGGCATAGGAGATCGTCAACGACCAGCCGAACAGTGCCAGAATCGCGGCCGTGGTGGTGAGCGGGACCGCGGTCCTGTGATCGATCTTGGGCGTGCGGCCGAACTGCGCCTTGACGCCGAAGATGAGCTGGATCAGCGAGTTCGCCACGCCGGTGAGGACCACCGGCAGCAGCACCAGGAACAGCGTATAGGCGCGGACGATCTCGAGTCGCCTATAGCCGGTGAACTTGAGATCGCGGCACACCAGGTAGAGATAGGGTGGCAGCGTCACATAGATCCAGCTGCTGACCCGCTTGAAGTCGAACGGATAGACCAGCATCAGCAGCATCGAGATCGAGATGCAGGCCGGCATGATCAGATAGTGGATGCGCAACAGGCCTTCCAGGATGTTGCGGAAGGTCGGCCGCACCTTGACCAGATGTTTCAGCAGGCTCGGCAGGACGATCAGGCCGCCATTGGCCCAGCGCCGCCGCTGCACCACCAGCGCGCCGAAATCGGAGGGCGTCGCGCTGTAGGAGAGCCGCGCCGGATAGTTCTCGACTCGCCAGCCGCGGCTGACCAGGTCGATGGTGGCGCCGGTGTCCTCGATGACGGTCGTGTCCTGGATATAGGCCGGGAACACGTAGCCGCGCTCCTCCTGCTGGGTGGCGATGTCGAGCAGCGCCTCCTTGCGGATGGTGGCGCTCGCCCCAACCCAGAAGCCCGCATTGGCAAAGCCCATCCCTTCCGTGACGTAGAAGTAGATGTCGGTGGTGGCGCCGGCGGCCCGCTCCAGCACGTGGGGCGTGTTGGGAATGGCCGTATAGGGCGTCTGCATCACCGCAGCCCGCTCATTGCCCGGGCTCTCCATCGCGGCGATCATCGCGGTCGCGTAGTTGGGCAGCAGGAAGCTGTCGGCATCCAGAATGATGACGTACTTGGCATCCTGCGGCTCGATCAGCTCGGATGCGGGGGTGTTCGCATCCGCGTCGACGAGCTCGAGGCCCTTGGCGCTAGACCGGGTGGTGAGCCGGCGCCCCATGACCGAGATGTACGAATTGAGATTTGCCGCCTTGGTGGGCAGGTGCGAGAGGTTGGCGTAGGTCTTGCGCTCGAACAGCGAGACCCGCGTCTTGAACATGGTCGCAAGCGTGTCGAACTCGGATGCGAGCTGCTCATGGGTTGGCGCCTTCTCGCGCAGCTCCTGCGCACGCGTGCGGTGCACCTGCGCAGGCTGACGCAGGATGTGGCTGACAAAGAACGCGCGGGTGTGGTCGTTGGAGCCGCCAAAGGCACCAGCCTCGACCTCGGTGGCAACGCGTTCGAGCCACAGCGCGGCCCGCTCGCGCAAGCCCGCCGCAGTCGCGGCCGCCGCCGGCAGATCCACATCGGCCGGCGCCTGCGCACGGAACTCATCGGCGCTCGCGGCAAACTGCGCGGCGATCGGCGCCAGCATGTCGTTGATGAGATCGACCTGCGCCCACGACGATAGCAGAAGGTCACGATCGGCGCGGTTGGTCGGATTGGGCGGATTATCGAGCAGCAGCACGATGCCCCGATTCGGGTAGTCGACCAGCGCGGCCGACATCAGCGTCTGCCAGATGACGTGGCTCTCCTCGCGATAGCTCGGAACCACGATCTCGACCCGCGGCGCCGCGCTCTTGCGGCTGAGGAAGCGCGCGAGGCTCTCCTGCGCGGCGCGGGTGCGTTTCCGCACGTTCAGGAAGAACGAGAGCCGCGACACCTGGTAGGTGAAGCTCCCGAACATGAAGACCGCAAAGATGAGATTGTAGACGATGCGCTCGGCACCGGACCCGGGAAGGAATCGGGTGAGGACGTCGCGGTTGTTGAGATAGTTCTCGACGAAGAAGAGCGCGAAGGCTCCCATCGTCACCGCGAACAGGACGAGGTTGATGATGATCTCGGTACGTGCACGCGCACAGACGCGCGGAAGAAAACCACTGGACATGTTTTGCGCCGCCGAAGAGCTTGGTGAAGGTTTCGTTAAAGCAGCGCAATCGCTCTAGTATTGATTCAAATTGGATCCAATCGATACTCAAAATCGAAGTGAAGTTTAAGTATTAACACGGCCGGAACGGGGGGATTAACTTTGATTATTCAGGTTGACTGCCGCGATCATCGTTAGCGCGAGCGCAATTGACGCGCTAAACAGCCGGAAACGGGCGGCCGATGTTCCCGGATCAGACAGACAAGTCGGAGACGCTAAGCACAGAAATTAAGAGGTCGCGCCGCAGCGCGGGCGCCAAAACGCCGCTCTTCCGGATGATGGTGCTGCCGAGGTCAGGGTCTCGTTGATGGAGAGACTGCATGCGCTGCGTTGGCGTCCTAGCACTCGCTCTCACTCTGGGTTTTGCGGGCGCGGCCGTTGGCCAACCGGCAAACTCCGGCATCGAACTGCTCTCGGCCGACACTCCCCTCACGACGGCGAGCGGCGTGACATTTACGGCGCCATCGGGCTGGCGCGTCACGTCAACAGCGAGCACGAAGGTCCTTGAGCCGCCCGAGGCGGATTCACGTCTGGCGCTGGTCGACATCCGAGCCGCGAATGCCGCCGCCGCGGTCGCTGCCGGCTGGGCAAGCTACCGTTCAGACGCAAACCGGCCGCTCCGAATCACGACGCCGCAGACGGCGCAGAATGGCTGGGAGGAGCGGCACGTCTACAATTATGAAACCTCGCCCAATGAGCGGGCAGTGGTCTACGCATTGGCTTGGCGCGCGGGCCAGGATTGGATCGTCGCGATCGTTGAAGCATCCCGCTCGACTTTTGAGAAACGCAACGCGGCCTTTGCGCTGACGATCGGCAGCTTGCGCCCGAAGGGATACCAGCGCGAGATGTTCAGCGGGAAGAAAGCCCGGCCATTGGACGCCGAACGCATCGCCCTGCTCAAGGACTTCGTCCAGGACGTCATGCAACAACTCGGCATCCCTGGCGTAGGCCTCAGCCTCATCGACGGCGGCAAGGTTGTCTTTGAAGGGGGTTTGGGAGTGAAGACGCTGGGCAAATCGGACCCGGTGAACGCTGACACGCTTTTCATAGCCGCCTCCAACACCAAGGCGATGACGACTTTGCTGCTGGCAGAGCTGGTCGACGAGAACAAATTGCGCTGGGACCAGCCGGTGACCGAGGTCTACCCGGCCTTCAAACTGGGAGACGCCGAGACCACGCGGCAGGTGCTGGTGAAGCACCTGGTGTGCGCATGCACTGGCCTTCCCCGCCAGGACTTCGAGTGGCTGTTCAACTACGCGACGGCAACGCCCGCGTCGTCGTTCGCATCGCTCGCCGCCATGCAGCCGACCAGCCGCTTCGGAGAAGTCTACCAATACAGCAACGTCATGGCCGGAGCCGCTGGCTATGTCGGCGCACACATTGTCCGTCCAAATGAGGAGCTCGGCGCCGCCTATGACGAGGCGATGCGGTCAAAGGTGTTCGGACCTCTCGGAATGACGCGTACGACCTTCGATTTCCCGACCGCCATGAAGGACAACTTTGCGAGCCCCCATGGCGACGACGTCGACGGCAAGACGCTTCCTGCACGCATGGACAACAATTACTCGGTCGTTCCGCTGCGGCCGGCCGGCGGGATGTGGACCAGCGCTCGCGACCTGTCGAAATATCTGCAGATGGAGCTGGCACTCGGGGCGTTGCCGGACGGGACACGCCTGGTCTCGAGCGAAAAGCTGCTGGAGCGGCGCAAGGCGCAGATTCCGGTGGGCGAGGATGTGGCCTACGGGATGGGGCTCATCATCGACACGCAGTACGGCATCCCGGTCGTACATCACGGCGGCAGCCTGTTTGGCTACAAGAGCGACATGATATTCCTGCCCGATCACGGCGTCGGGGCCGTGGTGCTCGCGAACGCCGACACCGGCGGTTTCCTGGCCGGTCTGTTGCGGCGGCGGCTGCTCGAAGTGCTGTTTGACGGCAAACCCGAAGCGGTCGAGCAAGTCAAAGTCGGGGTCGCGCAGCGAATCGCCAACATCGCCAAGAACCGCGAGCGACTGGTCGTGCCGGCGGATCCCGCGGAGGTCGGCAAGCTCGCCGCTTCCTATGTCTCGCCCGACCTCGGCACGCTGCGCATCCGTGCCCAGGATGGCGCGACAATCTTCGATTTTGGGAACTGGCGCAGCGCGGTCGCGTCGCGCCGGAACGACGACGGAACGACGTCCTTCATCTCCATCGATCCCACGATCAGCGGCTTCAATTTCGTGGTCGGCGAGAGGGATGGAAAGCGGGCTTTGATCGTCCGCGACGCTCAACACGAGTATGCGTTTGTCGAGCGGACATCTCAGTGATCCCCCGCGGAAGATCATGCTCAAATGAAAAGCTAGACCATGATCCCGATTCAACCTGATCGGATCATGGTCTAATTTAGTCCGCCGCGCGGATCAGAACGAGAAGTCGATGTTGCCGGTGGCGTACCAGCCGGTGCCCTCGTCGCGCTCGCGCATCCAGCCGCCCGTCAGCGTCACCTTGGCGGGGCCAAGCTTGATGTTCGTCAGGTGCGCGCCGACACGGAACTGGTCGGTGCGCTCGTTGCCGAGGCCGCCGACCTCCGGTCCGAAGAACACGCCATTGCTGAGGAAATCGTAGCCCAGGCGACCGACCGAATAATAGGTGTTGAAGGCGGTCGAGTAGGATGCCAGCGCGTAGACGAGGGTCCGCTCGGTGGGATTGACCCATATGTCGCCCTGCACCTTGAAGCCGGTCTTGGAGCCCACCACCGAATTGCTCGGGTCGGTCGGCCTTATGCGATGGTCTTGATAGTTGGCGCCAACCTGCAATGTGGCGGCGCCATTGTTGAAGACGTGGCTCCAGCCGATCAGCGCGTCAGCGGTGACGAATCGCCCCCGAAACGTCTCGCCGGGGTCGCCATGATAGTGATAGTCGCCGCCAAGGCCGAAGGCCGAGACGCGAAGACCGGACTTTTCCATGCCATAGGGGGCGTACAATACGCCCATGTAGCCGACCAGGCTCCGGTGCGACGTCCAATCGAACCCATAGTAGAGGTTGCCGTATTCAGTCGCTTCCGGCGCCACTGCCGCCTTGCGGATGATTGCCTGATCGGCCGCCGACGCGGCGCCCGCCGAAGCGGAGATCACAAGTGCCGAAAGCCAAAATGCTGATGCGCTGCGCGTCATGCGTGCCCCATCCCGTCGCCGGTCCAAAAAAACTGTTGCGGGAAGCACGCAGAACTAATTCCCGCTGCAAAGTACGTTCTTCGCCCGGGAGGAACAAGCGAATACCGTCAAGCCACACAGCAATACCCAAGATTCTCCAGACCTGTTGCGGAGGCGCAACGCGATACCTTCAGTCAGACCGGCCGCAACGCCAGGACCGGCCCAATGGCCAATCGATTGTTAACAAATCGGAAATCAGCGCGCCCATCGCGACAAGCTGCTCGACCGGGCAGGCAACCCCTCGCAGGGAAGCGCAACTGGGCGCGCTCCTCACTGCGCTGTCACATCACGACATGCGTCAGAAGCTGAAGTCGAGATTCGCGGTCGCGTACCAGCCACCCGCCTCGCCCCGCTCGCGCATCCAGCCGCCTGACACGCCGAGCTTGGCGGTGCCGACCGCTACCCCCGTGAGGTGGGAGCCGACTCGGAATTGATCGGTGCGATCGTTGCCAAGGCCACCGACTTCCGGACCGAAGAAGACGCCCGAGCCGATGATGTCATAACCGAGCCGCCCAATGGCGTAGTAGGTGTCGAAAGCGGTCGAATACGAGCCCAGCAGGTAGACGAGCGTCCGCTCGGTGGGATTGACCCACAGGTCGCCCTGAAACTTGAAGCCGGTCTTGCTGCCCACAACGGTGTTGTCGGCATCGAAGGGCCGTATCCGATGGTCCTGATAGTTGGCACCGATCGAGAGCGTGACGGCACCGTTTTCGAACACGTTGCTCCAGCCCACCAAGCCGTCGACGGATGCAAATTTTCCGCGGAACAGCTCGCCATCGCCACCGAGATAGCGATAGTTGCCGAGCAAGCCGAAGGCTGCGAGGCGAAGGCCCGACCGCTCCATGCCACCGGGCGCGTACAACACGCCCATATAGCCCGCGAGACTCCGGTGCGAGGTCCAGTCCACCCCGAAATAGAGATTGCCGTATTCGATCTTCTCCGGCGCCGCGGGTGGCGCCTTGACCGGCATGTCAGCCGCAAAGGCAACGCCGGCTGATGCGGCGAGCGCCAGCATCGACAACGACATAGAAGTGCTGCGCATCATAGGCCCCCCGACCGATGCAGAACAAAGCGCCCGCACGACGCGGGCACAGCAAGGCGCGCCGGATCTTGTGCTCATCCCGGCTTGCGCGTTCTCGACAATTAGCGGCTGCGCCTTAACGGTGCGTTGGCACCGGGGCGGCTCGTTGATTCAGAATTAAAAGACAGTAAGTGATGGGTGCCTGCACGCTGCCAATGGGCAGCGTCCCGCGCCACACTGCTGAATCATTTGTTACGATTGAGCATGTTTGTTGTCCTGCCCGCGCCCCCCACGATCGCGACAATGTTTGGTGTCCGCTATGCCGCTCATCGCGACAGGAAAGCGGACATCGCAGCAAGTCCCGAGTGGGGGCACCACGCCGACGATGGAGGCCACGAGACACATCGGCACGCTCATGACGACCGAGAGTGACGCGTTTGATGTCCGTTAGTTGCCTTCCAGTTCGCGCAGGATGCGATCGGCGCGATAGACCACCGCCAGCGCCTCCCGCATGAGCCCGACATTGACCGCGACCGTGCGATTGGTCGAGCCATCATAGCCGAAACTGCCGCCGAGCGATTGCCGGTTGCCATCGAACACAAGGCCGACAATCTCGCCGGCCCTGTTGATCATCGGCGACCCCGAATTGCCTCCGATGATGTCGTTCGTGGTGACGAAATTGAACGGCTGCTTTGGGTTCAGCGTTGGCTGCGCTTTGAGCCAGCTCTCCGGCAGTTGGTAGGGGGCCGCTCCGGTTGCTCGTTCGAACAGCCCCGCGATCATCGTGATTGGCGCGATGGTCTTGCCGTCCTGCGGATAGCCCGCAACCGAGCCATATGAGATTCGCAACGTGAATGTCGCATCGGGATA
>Ga0209488_10002475_pt1 | contig 15138 bp, 21 predicted proteins | sample Rivendell_Oct201_8_FD_188349 | JGI IMG/M metagenome (GOLD analysis project Ga0209488, IMG submission 188349) | Vadose zone soil microbial communities from the Eel River Critical Zone Observatory, Northern California, USA -... | ecosystem: Environmental > Terrestrial > Soil > Vadose zone >... | reverse complement strand
ACTGTCAGCATCGCCCGGCAATACAATTATGATAATAGCCCGAGGGGTCATGTTAATGTCAATCAACACGAGTCACGGGCCATCAAGGGATTCGTTGCCGCTCCCATCATTAAACATCTTGCAGATCAGAAGACTGGCTCTATCAGTCACTCTTACTCACACGTGTCTTGTATGGGCAACGCCGTGGGCCAGCAGAATCGGACCGGGCTCTGTTGTTGACAAGCCTGGCACCCCCAGACGAATATAGCCACAAGTAGCGCTGGCATGTCATAAATTGAAGGGAGTTTGAGCGGAGGAAAGCGCAGGCCCATATTGGGACTCCTGTCACGTCTTCGGGCAGGGACCGTGGGTTATTGGCCATCTCCGGTAGCAGAAGTAGGTTTGATGTGCGACGATGCGTAGGCATATTCAGCACTACAGTAGCCACCCGGGCTGACCATTTACCGAATGCTTACTATGACATGGGCGGGTGCTACTACTACAGTAGTCTCATTTTATAAAGAGTCCGAAGACGCTGCCGTGATTGTATTGAACGTACTGGAATACGATAAGGACTGGCGCACGATTTCTATTCGTGTTCGAGGGGATCTGTCAGGGATAGGACGCAAAGTGCTGTCCCTGCTATCGCTCGAACTTGGGCCATGTATGGCACCGATCAGGATCAACGTCGCTGTGTTCCCGTGAGAGGCAGGCTCAGGTCGAGCCAGAAAATGGCTTCCCCGATGGAAGTACGGGAATCCATATGGTGGTGGTGCCCCACTAATATGTTTCACTGATGCCCTGTGGACTCGGACTCGGACCCGGATCGGATCTTCAAGTTGCTGTTAACTGCGGATTGCTAGAGGTCTCTTCTTGCTTTGTGCCGGTGCCGTGTCGTGGAAAGGAATACTGCCCAAAGGGTAAACCAACATACTTGTAGTCAACACAACCCGGAGTACCAGACGGCAACGAAGGCGAAGAGTGCTGAAGCTGAAGAGGCGAATTCTATAGTGTTCTATAATTATATCAAGTCCGAGGTCCGAATTTCTGAAGGAGATATCACTGTATGACTAGGAGGTCCTTATCTAGGGTGCTCTCTCGGACCTCAAAAGTGCCAGTAGTGCCTCAACCTCAGACTGAGACCCACAAACGCACGCGAGTGTGAGGGCGTATGAATGCGGAACCACCGGTCCGGCTTTTGGCACGACGACGGGTTCTGGCTTTGGCTAAACTTAATTTGTATGGCACGAATGGCCCTATCTTTACGGAAGATGCAGTGTTTTGACGGATGGTTTACTGCTGCTGTGGCATGAACCCACGACCCCCAGAAGGCGATTAGCCGACCGATCAACTGAGACCGAACCGAGGACCTGGACATATTGCGGCACGCTGGTTATATCATAAATTAACCTTATCAAGACCTTATGCAGGCGTTATATTCTGAATAGGTCTTTATAAATTATCATAATGACGACAACGTCCGGGAGTATTACTGTAGTTGAGAGAAAGAGACTCGACCATGGCAACTATCAAGATGGATGCATCTGGACATCTCTCTTTATAATATTCTCTGTTTCTCGAATCGTCAACTACGCGACCCCAAGTCTGCTTAGTCATCAGTTCTACAACTATCACTATTCTAGGAAAAATGGAACACGAGACGAGAAAGCAAATCCGGTGCCCAGTTGACGTCCCCCGAAAGGTGGCCGGACCCCAGTTATCCATTTATACACCTGTGATGGGAACGGATGGGTGTCCTATTCCCCCCCCCTCCAGCAGTGCTCCACCCAGGTACCGCGGGCAAAAGGTACATATAAACAATCGTCGATATACTCAATATCACCTTCCCTCTTTATCTGAAGGACATCATGATACCCATCTCTCGGAAACCCTCATTCCCACCACCACCTCCGCCGCCATACCAGCAAAACAAGTTGCCAGTGAAAGTAGAAGGTCTACATGGCTTGCAGTTGCAACATCCGACTCCTCCCCGCCCTCATCCTCCAAGGGACCCCCCGATACGCTTGGAAATGCCTTCTCCCGCACTCAAACGGGCCCCATCTCCGATGCCAGTGATCGACGCAAACGCAGGCGAGCGGATTCAAGGTCCAAGTCGCCCACGTGCCTTATCGGCGGCTCAAAGCCCCGCCCCCGAACCGCAAGGTCCATCTTTGCAAACCACCTCTGCTGCCCCCACCGCCTCTGCCCACACGCCAGCACCACATTCCTCCCACGGTGCGACAGCCGCTGCTCCACCTCCCCCACTACCCCTGCAGCCATCCTCCCATCCCGATCCACATCATGCTGAAGGCCACAGCCCCACAAATCGCCACAAGTTCCGCCCATTCGCCGCGCTCGGTTTATCTAGAGCTCCACGCCAGGCGATAGGGCAGATAACGGATCAATTGATCACTGAGGAGAGAGAAAAACAAGCCGCGAGGAACAGACAAGAGGAGGAAATTGCCCGCCAAGTTTCGGCGCAAGATATGGCGAGGGACAATGTTCGAACACTTATCGAAGCCTTGCTCCGCGGCAGGTTGCCACCCGATGATGAAAGGAACGCCATCCTCTCAGCATGCGCCCAAGAGTGCGAGAGTGAAGGCCTGGATCTCTCCACAGTCTTGCAGGGGATGTTGATCGAAGGATACCCACCCATCTACTGGGCCATCGTAAATAGGGCGGTAGCCTCCGAAAGAACCCGCATGGCACCCGACTCGCTCGTATTCGCTCTCCTGAAAGCTTGCCGCCCATTCAGCCCCGCAACTATTTCCGCTATCCGTTTGGCGTGCATGATGGCTTCCGATAACGCCCTTCTGCAGCGCCTGTTCCGGAGCATTCCCCAGCTGTCGCATATCTCCACGAGGGATGCGTTACTGCTGGGACCCGCCAACGAGGAGGACCGCGTCGACGTCGAGGAGAAGCGGAATGGCACAGGATCGTGGGTGGCCTCCATCAAGATTCCGAGGTTCCGCCTGCGCATGCGCGTCTGTCAAACCGTTTCTGTTGAGTTTGTCGCATCAGGTGCGTTTTTCCTTTCTTGCATGCACCTACATCCTCACGCTTTCCCCTCTTCCAGGGAGGATTTGGATCCTCGCGTTTTCCGCGGCGGTCGAGATCATGTCAGACGGTCGGACCGAGAACAAGTGGTATCTGTCGCTCGAATTGGGCGACAAATCGCCACCGACGACGGTCAATGCCAGCCTTGTCATTTTGGGGGCGCTCGACACAGAAGACGGCGACGCTGATGACTCGCATGCGATCAATCTCTGTCCTGCCATGACAGAGCTATCTGCTGGGCGTGACAAAGCCATCAGAATCCGACTGGACGACAGTCCGATAGGTCTTCAATTGCTCAACGAGTTCGTCGGAATATGTACTCGCCCCTGCTGCTGACGACTGATCTCTTCGCGTCTAGGTCATCGATACTCGTCGATTCGAATAAGACTCTTCATGCAAAGGTGACTCAGTCAACGGTTCCGGTGCTGGTCTCGGATTCATCGAGCTCTTCCTCTCACTCGCACGAGCTAATAACGTCAAGTCCTGAGATTACGTATAGCCCGGTGATACAACCTCTTCCTCCACATCTGCGGCCCTCAAATACCCATCCGTCGCAGAGTCCTACATCTCCCGGGCCCGCGGACGCTATGCCCTCCACGAGCTCTTCACAACCCGAAAATAAGTCAAAGGTCCGCATCACGTTGCGGAGAGGTGGTCAGAATGCGCAGTACCTTCGATGAAAACCAACCAGATAAGGTCATGCATTTTCCGGTTACGCAAAAATTAGTTATGAGTGTTACTCCTTTTGGGAGACATGAAGTGTGTCGATCGGTTCGAGGGGAGAAATTACGTGACAGGAGAATGCCCTGGCTGTCTCTTGTTCTACAAGGTACGTTCCTGCGAGCCAGAGACGTATCTGGCTGTGGTGTACTTTTATTGCAGCATTGCTGTCATGGCGGGTCACTTGTATTTTGTAAATGTCGTGTGACGGACTTTATGGATGACAGGTGCTGCCGATACCCCCCAAAAAGCCACTAGTACGCGAATAGCTTCTTTGGCGCTAGGATCAATGGGGAAAACCAAAACGTATATTATGTGATAATCTGTAGAGCATTTCTCTGGACTTTCTTGACCGCTTTTGGTATTCTGCCTTATCGTCCTATCACTCGTCGCTCGGAGCAGTTAGTTCCCGATGGTGACCTGTGCTGACCTCGGCGTCTACAGCGGCCCCCTCACTTGAGTGATTTTTTCTACTGGAGGACGTCACTTTTGCTGTCCCTTCTTCTCCCTCCCTCGCATGGAGTACCCAGGTCCAAAGGCCGGGAGCAAGAGCACCTTCCATTCTGAGATAAGTCTATGTACCAACTAGATCCGAGGTGGTCTCTACACCCACACCAACCGCAGGGCTCCGGCTCTCCTTGTTCTGTTGCCGGCGCGAGTGCTTCCTGGTTCAGATGACCAGACTGAGCGAGTGTAGGGATACGTGTATCGTACCCACACCCGCCTACAACACCAGCTCTCCTGGCCCGGTAGACGCAACGCACTGCGCTTGGCCAGCCAGCCACGTTCGTGGGGCATATATGTCATCACTGATGGTCAGTTGTCAGCTGCGTGTCAGCCCTTCACAGCCCGCCTATCCGGCCTTGGCCGACAACAGTGGTCCATCCCTTTCGAGTTGCGTATGCAATGGTGCCGGCATGACTCGCCAAAGAGTCCTCCCACCCCTGCGAATTCCAATGGCAGTCCTGACCCTTGAACTGCACTAGCGCAGCTACCTACCGAACTAAGTTACGCGTAAGTAGATCAGCAACGCAACTAGCGTGCATAACGAGAGGATCGAAAACAGAAGCGCGCATTTTGGATTGCCAATGAGAGAAAGCTGCTCGTCCGATTCTGTAGGCTTTCGCGCATGGTCACATCATCATTCTCTTTCTCCCTACTGTAGCCGCAGAGCAGCTCGGAGGGGATGATCGCTGGGCGAACTTGAGACTACTTTTTCTTGTGGGAACCCGGACACAGCCACTCACTTCCCAGAGAGGATACAGTGTTGGGTTCGTGGCGCGGGGCCGAGAGTTGCTGAGGGGAAGGATGCGCTCCGGAGCCCGGCAGACCCCGATGCGCCTTTTGATCGCAACCCCTGAAAAAGTATGTTATGACACCTGGCATGCAGATAACATAACGCCTTGTTGTTCAATCATGATCATGATGGAAGGATGTCCTTTGCGCCCTTTATTTGTCCCCCCGAGTTTATTCGTGTCTGTGTACCAACGGTCACACTGTTCTCGTAGAGTTTATCGCATGCGGTGAGGCATCGCTACATTTAACATCTCATCGTCCGGACAGGTGCTATACTTTTATCTATTGAGGGAAAGATTGGACTTGAACGCCTTGCAAGATGGATCAAGTATGGGAGTGACGTTGTATGTCTCTCTCTCTCCCGACTTTTGTAACTACAACCCTCTTTATGTAGGCGCTGACGCACGGCTACTGTAGTGATAATATAAAAATAAAATTTCAGCCTGAACCTTGTCCCTCGAACAGGTACAAATTCAAAGCGAGTCTTTCGAGGTCTCTATTCGTATTGATGTTCTTTGCCTACAGTGCCTTCAAGTTAGCTCATTCTCACTCAGCATTCCGGTTTCCTCGGTAACTGAAACGCCCACAAGTTGATAATGTGTACGGCTCAAGGTGAGGGTTGGTTGTCTTGTATGCCAGTGTGGTGACATGCGAGTTTAACGTAACCTTCAAAAACGTGGCCACATAAATGGCAATCATGTGTTTTCGCTGTTTCTCAAATCTGGCGTGCATGATGACAGTGGCGCACAGAGAAAATTGTGATCCAACTACCTTCCTATGGTGTACAATGGTACGGTACGGGATAAAGCCCAGGCTTCGATCGTTGAAAAAGCCATCCCGTATAGTTGCTGGCATCTGAACCCATAAGATTTTTTATCTTGCCTTTTCGTTTTCGCGAGGTTTCTGATCTGGTTCGCAGTCCCTCGTCGCGGGCAAAGCCGAGGGTTACCGAGCGCCAGGTACACAACTGGTGTCAAACGCAGGGCGGAGCCTAAATCCCCAATGGATGCTAGCCCATGAGACCCACATCAGCCCCGCCGACATCAGCACTTGGCTCATTTTTGTAGAAAAGTTGAAAAGAACCTCATGTTCATGGTTCACACCTACTTCTCCCTCCTCTGCCCTGGTGCTTGAGGATCTAGATCCTACTTTATATCAGAGACGACCAAGCCGGCAGCTTTATTACCGGTGGGGTGCACCAGAGAAAAGTGTTCAGTTACAGGCAAAATTGGGTGTCCCGGTATACTGTTTGCTCGAGTAGCCCGGGGGCATCAGGCACAACACAAGGGATAATAATAGAAATAACGTACTGTTGCAAATTCCAGTCCTCACAGACTTTCGACCATTTCATTTGCTAATGGGGCAAACACGCGCCTGCATACAGAACAGGAAGGAGGTCTTGAAAATGCTGTCCCTGTCTATTGAACCGACTCTGTCGACTTTACGTTTTGGGTTCGACTTCCACCTGGGGTCTCGACAGACTCTGTCTTCGGGAATGCCTTGTTGCCAGCGAGTACACCTTCATTGATAGCGTGCACAAGTTATCTCGGGAGGAGGTATTTCCTGATGTGCCGGTCATCGTGGTGCTCCAATTGAATAGTGAAGATGATTGTTTAACACTCCCACCAATCAGGACGCTCCTATCTCCAACTACGAGAATATGGCAATCAGCGCTCTCCCTCTTGCCAATGAATAGAAATAGCCAGGCACGCGAAGCTACGAGCAGCCTTCCCCTTTGGTCCACTGCCTTCCTCACTGCCGCTGGCGTGCCCAAACTATCAGGTATCTTCACTCTCGATCCTTAGGCAGGAAGTATTAGTCATTCATCGGGAAGTTGTATCCGTTTGTTGAGTGTCTATTGGTGCGGTCTCTGTCCTTTTTGGGCTGATGCTTCGAGTTCTCGAAATCTTTTTCCTTGATCGTTGCCCCGGGTTCAAGTTTTGCCACGGGAAAGCCAGCCCTGGTGGCGGTAGCGGGAGTCTTAAGCCACACAATTCAACACAGGCCGCGACTCTGTGAAGAACCAGTCATTTATGACGGGCCATCTTCCCGTCTACTGGGTCATCGTCAAGCGCCCTATCATACGATAACAGGATGGTCCCCGTGGCTGCGACCCTGCCAAGCTTGTCTTGGCACATACGAATCGCACTGTACTTGCGTGACAAGATGGGGATTGTGCCTGGCTTTGAACATGACACGATGTTCGCTCGAAGGCTTGATTGTGTAGCTCCCGAAAGCACATGGCGGGGTGTGTCTGCCTTGCTTCGTCCAGATCTGGGTTAATTCTTTCGTGGGCAACGTACATCGGTCCGTACAAATGGAAAGTGAAACGTTCTATCTCCATTTACTTCAACTTTATTTCGTGAGAGTGGAAGCCTGAGCAACTGGATGAAAGAATCAGCGCTGTGTCAGTTACATACATAATAGATGCCGATCCTCCGGACAGGGATGTACTTTGAGGCGTTCAGTCGACGCCATCAGTAATGTCATTTAGCCTCTTCATTTGTTGGCGCGTTTGGCATCCAGCACACGCTCAGGCTCTTGAAGCTAGCTGACTCTTCTACTAGTGACTAGATCTCGGCTGTGTTTGAAGACATTGCGTGATGTGCGAATACATCACTCAAAGGGTCTGATGTATCATTTCGCATGGGGATATCATTCGAATCGTATTGTTGCCATAAACCACGCCGGATGATACGGCCAAATGGGGAGAAGAAAATAAGCGTACGAACCAGACTACTCGCCTTCATCATCAAAAAAAGAATCTTGTACAGGAGCTAGTGATGCGGCCACCCGCGGACGTTTCAGTATCTTCTGGTGGTTCTCAGCTGATTTGGCACGCTGATGTGATTCATTTGCAACCTTGTTTGGTGGTCGTTGTGGGGGTAATTCCACCGAGTGCGTGAGAGCCGGCTCTGCATCAAGATCCCCAGTCTCCGAATCCGCGTCGTCTTCTTCGAAGAAATCGTCCTGCACGTGTTCTTCTTGTATTTCCTTGACTTTTTCCAATGCGGCGCCCCAACGCCTCTTGTCCTTGTCAATCGAATTCTTCCACTGCTCAGCCCTGTTCTTTTGCACAGACGTCCTGTGCTCCAGGGTCTCCGGCTCCCCGCTCATCTCACCGACGCGCATCTTTCCACGTACCCACTCTCGGATCCTTTCGCGCTTCTCGTCGGTAACGTTCGAGACAGCTTCCGAATGGATGGGCGTCGCGGAACCCTCCCCACTCCGCACTTCAGGAGGGTAGAGGGAGATGTACTTCTCCAGTTTCGGGTAATTCTGAAATACATAAAATTATTGCTGAGGAAAATGAGGCAAGAAGGGGACGTACCATGACATAATTAAGGTCCACCCGTAAATCGAACAGCTCAGCATTGAGAGACTTCCGAACTTTTGAAGAGGTCTCCTCGCCCTCGAGTCGCCTCATTATTTGCGTTATTTTACGCAAGAGTTTCTGACGATCTGATCGTCGTGTGAGAACGCGCAAGGTTGATATAAATCATTGTCACACACCAAAAAATTTGACCCTGTGGTATCGCGTTGCCATCGCGCGTTCCGTTTTCGCTCTTGTCGCCACTACAAGATCCGCTTCGAGAGCTTTCAGTTTACGCTCCGATTCTATGCGCACGTCAGCTCCGAGGTCGTCCTGCTGCAATGTGAGCGCATGGAACATCGATAGGTGAGTACACACCTTGGCGAGACGGCGTCGCGTTGACCTAAGCGCGGACTTGATCTTGGACAGGCTGAGAGGCGCGCCTTCTCTCTGGTCCACATGTCTCTTTTTCTTCTTAGCTTCTTGCCTTGGAGTTGAAGAATCTGCGTGTTGGGACTGTTTGGTGCGAATGGGAGGCATGGTGCATAGTCAGGCCCGGACCGGACCGGCTTGTTTATCCGTTATCCGTTCCGTGTCTTCTTGTACTTGGCTCTGCCATGAAGAACCTCGCCATTTCTGGAACTTGGAGTTTCTCCATTCCAGGCAGTAATCTCACCACCACAGTCGTTGATGTTGACAGGGCTTGTCTCTGGATAACGTCGGAGCGCTTGAATGCCGATGCGGATACCGAGGTGGATATATACAAAAAGGGACTTGCTGATGATTCGGATTCGACGGAAGATGTAAGTGCCTCGCTCATGTGTCCCATGGACCGGTACCACAAGACAATGCAGGCTCACTTTCTCCGCAGGTAGCACCTACTGAACTCGTCACGAAGCTTGTATCGAGTACAAACAGGGTTGTCCCGAATACTTTGTCACAGGTGGTTTCTTTTAGGGCTATTGCTGGTGAAGACTCGCTTGCTATCATCATGCGTGGAGGAGACATCGCGTCGATGAATTTGGGGGACCCAGATCCGCAGGCAAGTTTGTGATGCTTGATGCCCACCCCTGTCGCACGCTGACATATTGATCGACTCTTTTCCAAGTTTGAGACTATTGGCTCCTTCGAAGATGGAATACAAGCGGCTGCCTGGAGTCCAGATGATTCGTTACTTGTCCTCGTTACGGGTAGGCGCTTCCGCATGACTGCATATGACTACGACGTCTAATTCTATCCAGGGGAGGGGAAGTTGATCGTTATGACTTCTACTCTCGATGTTCTTCACGAGTCTATCCTACACACCGATGAGTTTGGCGAAGGTAATCCCTATATGTAGTCCGCCCTAGCCTCTCCGCGCTAAATTACCTTTAGACGTGCCAATCAACGTTGGATGGGGCTCCAAGCAGACCCAATTCCACGGTTCATTGGGCAAAGTTGCCGCTCAAGCGCCGTTGGCCCCCACTTTGTCCACTGTCGGTATCTCACCCGACGACGATCTTCTCACCCGCGTTTCTTGGCGTGGTGACGGTTCCCTGTTTATCGTCTCTGCCGTCTCGCGGGCTGCAGGTGATACGCTTCGCCGCCGTGTTCTCCGCGTGTACAATCGTGACGGCGTGCTCCAGGCCACTGCAGAACCGGTGGCGGGCCTAGAGCATCCGCTTTCGTGGCGTCCATCGGGCAACCTTATCGTGGGGGTGCAGCGCTTCGGTACCTTTCCCGGTGGAGGGAAAGGCCGCGAGGGAAGGCACGATGTCGTATTCTTCGAGAAGAATGGACTGAGACATGGAGAGTTTGGTTTACGACACGGGACACCCGGTGTCGGCCCATCTGACGCTATAGAGAGGAAATGGGGCTACAGGGTGAAGGACGTCTGCTGGAGCGCTGACTCGAGTGCGTTATTAATCTGGATCGAGGAAGAAGAGGGTGACACTGGTGAGTGGTATTTCTGTGCCTTATGGGCTATCCTGATGCGCTTAGTCCAACTCTGGACAACCGGAAACTACCACTGGTGGCGTTGAGTTCTTATTTGCAATGATAAGTATACCGATGACAAAGTAGGTATCTCAAGCAGGAGATTGCTGGCCTATCTTCCGAGGGCGGAAGGTACACATCAGTTGCCTGGCACCCAGAGAAACCTCTCCAGATTCTGTTCACAACGAAGAGTCGGTCGTTTTTACCTTTTACAGTGACCGTTAATTCACACTTGATGTTAGCTCACGTTATTTCGTACTCGTACCGCTGGGAGACATGTACCGCCATGGCGGGAGCCCCTGACGACACAGGGACAGTTGCCGTTATAGATGGATGTGAGCCGTTCCCCTCACGTCGTGCTTCTCGACCTTGTGACTTCTATTACAGCTTCCGTCCTTCTCACCCCTTTCAGGATGCAAAATGTCCCGCCTCCCATGTCGTCTCACAGGCTCACCCTCCGTTGCTCGCATTTGGCACCCCCCAGAACCTTACCAACCCCCTCTTACGTCACATTTTCGCCGACAGAAGATGTGTTGGCCGCACTGTGGGAAACAGGGTATCTTGAGCTGTGGAACTTACACACACGACTCGAATTTGGGCGTGGATATGTCATGACACCCGAGCTTATTTGGTCTGGCAATCTTGACGGCGCACGATTTCGGGAGATCTCTGTTTTCACGAATGTTTCTCGGGGCACTATCTTAGCGCGCATTGTAGCCCTTGGTTCTGAGAGCAGCGGAAAAGAGGTGCTGCGGGTTCTTGACATCGAGAAGGAGAATGCAAATACTTTAGAGGTTCCAAGTCTCGGGTCATTGGGATGGCGCCTAGCTCTTACATGTGGGGCCATGGTCCTCCACCGCAATGGCAAAGTGCTTGAATGTACGCTAGTGCTTGCTCGTCCTGTAAATCTTAGTCTTGACACTCTACCAGATGACGCCGACTCGAGACTGCTTATCCCACGTGTCGACTTTGGAAGAGCCTGTGATGTGGTACGGGTGATCGACATCTCCCAATCGTCAACTTCGCAAGCAACGCCCTTTTATCTAGGCCTCACGGGCTCGGGTACCTTATTGTCGGCCACAGTATCTTCCCCTCCGCGGACGCTCGCGCAAAATACGAACTCCTTCACGGTTTCAGGTGATCTCGTTATGTATACTACCTTGGCACACGAGGCACATTTTGTCCCCGCCTCCCTTCTTGCAACCGCAGACGCAAGTACCGATGTCGGCGGTGAACGACGTCGCGTCGAACGAGGCTCGCGGATCGTTACCTCTATCCCGAGCATTATGAGCCTGGTTCTACAGATGCCCCGGGGGAATCTAGAGACGATAAACCCTCGTCCGATGGTCATGGCTACCATCCACGCTGACATCGATGCGTGAGCATTCTCTTCATTTTATCACGGGGATTGTTCTTATAAGGGCAACGAAAAGGGGAAACTATCGCAAGGCATTTTTGGCGTGCAGAAAGCACCGTATCGATCTCAATGTCATCGTGGACAGAGACCCGGATCTGTTCAGGAAGCGCTTGACATCTTTTATCGAGCAAGTCCACGATATTGACTACATAAACCTCTTCTTGACAAACCTTGGGTCTGTGATTTTTTTCTGGACTTGTGCAACTGGCGCTGACAGAGTTCGCAGCGAAGGTTCGCAGCCCCCAGAGGTAATCTCTGAGCTTTGTGACGCTATACGGGAACAACTCGAGGCACAGGACATAGAGAGGTACATCAACTCAATCTTGACTGCGTATGTTGTGAAGCGTCCACCGGATCTCGAAGCCGGACTCAGTGTTCTTCTACAACTTCGAGGTATCGTGACTCTGTCCTTTTCTGCGCCAACGTTCAAGGATGCCTCTTTGAACAGAACGAGTACCAAACGCGATTGAGGATGCAGTTAAATACATCATATTTCTTGTCGACGCGGACACGTTGTTCGATGTCGCCCTGGGGATGTACGATTTCTCGCTGGTGCTCTTAGTTGCGCAGCACGCTCAAAAGGTTCTATCCCTACATACGTCCTCACAGTTTGAATAAATTGTGCTGATATTCTTCTTTTCAGGACCCTCGAGAGTATCTCCCTTTCCTTCGGGAACTCCGTGCTTTGGAAAAGTATTACCAGCGGTTCCGTATCGACGATCATCTTAAACGATACAAGAGTGCTTTGCGAAATCTTGACCTTGCAGGTATGCCAAACCGACCCATTATTCCTCGCGTTTCAATTTAATCATATGGCCCAGGCCCAACGCACTTTGACGAAGTGAAAGCATATGTAGAAAAGCACCAACTCTACGAAACCGCTCTGGAAATCTACTGTGGGACTGAGACTGATGAGCATCGAGTGCGTATAGCCCTCGAGTCAATCACTTGGCCCTTGGACTTACAATCACCCATCAGGAAATTCTGAACTTGTACGGAGAGTGGCTCTTCGAGCGACGGGAGTTCGGTCAATCTGCACTAGGTATGGGGGCTTTCATGACTTTTCATTCCAGCTTGCTGAAGAGACGTAGTGTTTATCGACGCGCAGAGACAGCAGAGAGCCATGCTTGCATACGAAAAGGCGCTTTTGTGGCGAGAATTGTTTGAGCTTGCACAGCTTCAAAAGGCCGATCACGAGGACATTGTCCCAATGGCATACCGTGTGGCCGGTATGCACCTCTTCCAGAACTGGTCATGTCCACACTAAGGATAACTCTCCAGAGGATCTGACTTCGAAAAAGCGCTATACGGAAGCGGGTCACGTCCTTCTCGATTACGCCGAGGATGACCGCGAGGCCGTTATTGCCCTGGTACAAGGAAACCAGTTCTCGGAAGCGCGTCGTATCGTGAGTCAATTAAGCCATCCTCCCCAGCCTACCCACAACGTGGCACCTACAGATAGCTCTGCATGAGCACCCCGAGCACCTCGAGGAAATCATCAGCCCTGCAGTCGTCGAAGCACGGAATCAGATCGCGGAAGATCTCATCGAGATGCGCGAACAACTCCAAAAGCAAGTCACGCGTCTGCGCGAGCTACGCATCAAAAAAGCCGAAGAGCCAGGTACGCTCGCCATCACCGCTCTCCTGCACCTTCCTTGGGCGAAATAAAAAAGGCTGATGCGTTTTACTCGGATCAGAGGAGTTCTACGGCACGGAAGACCTCGCGGTACACAATGTGGACGTGATGACCGATGCTTCCGCTTTCACCACGTTCACACGGTACACCACGGCGCCGACCGCATCCGCCGCATCGCGCACGACCAAGCGCACCTCGCGCTCAAAGCGCAAGATGGAACGCAAGGTCGGCTCGGGACGAAAGGGCACCGTCGACGAGGAGGAATACTTGCTTAAATCACTCACAAAGCTCGCGGCCAGACTCGCCACCTCACAAGGTACGTCCTTTTTGTTTTCGCTAGCAACCAGAGTGATGTGGCTACTACTGCATGGCATGGCATGGCATGGCATGTAGACGAAACCGCGGCGCTTGTGCCGCATCTGCTGCGGTTCACCCCCGTGCATAGGGCTGCCGCTCGCGAGCTGCAGAACGAGGTGGCCGCGTTCTCGCGAGAGATAGCCGAGGCGTTCAACGAGGTGTGGCCGACATCAACGGGAGATGCAGAGGCGACTGCAGCCGCAGCAGAGCCGCAGGAAAGCTGGGCCACGCGGATGGCAGAGCTAGAGAAGGAACGTGAGCGCGCTATCAAGACGATTGCCAAGCCGGAATTGCGCGCAATCGAATCTTGGCGCACGAGGCTCCTTGACGCTGCTGTGACACCCAGTGGTCAAGAAAAGATCTGAAGAATGGACTTGCGACGATGTATGGAAAGGGTTACAGGTGAATGTGCGGGTATCCGACTATACAAAAGCTACTATGAAGCAAGGCGAAAGATAGAATAATGTAACTTATGCTGTATGAACAGAGATCCCCTCCCTCGTGGTTATCCACGAAGACGGCGCGCATCATGAATAGGTTCAACGATGGGCATACTAGCCAAGTCTACGTCATCATAGTCCGAGTCACGGCTGTCGTACCAAAACGCAACGAGCTCCTCGCTGTTTGGGAACAACGGTGACCTGACCCCCGAAAACACCAATCTTGCGAGTTCATCACCCTCGGGTCCAGGAAGGAAGATGTGACAGCCAAAGGGGAGGCCGCCCTTGCCCTGAAGCCGCTGAGTCGGGGCCAGGTACAACGAAGACGACATTTTTAATCTAGTGTGTTCGTCAAGCGTCGAGGGTCTATTCCAATTTGCGAAAGTGAGCTCCCAGCGCGGGTAATGCACAAGAGCAAAAAGAAGAAAAAAAAAATAAAGGGATGGGAATGGAATGGAATGGAAGGAAAGAGATGTTTACCGTGCGATTAGGCGCAGCACCTCAGGCGCATGGGCGGCATCAACGAAGAATGTGGCTCGCGAGCGCAGGGCGTCGAGCCGCGCCCACCGCTCAGCGTCGTCGTGGTATCGGTCGAACGAGATGCCGTCGAGGTACATTTGCCACCGGCGTGCCCAAAGCGCACCCCACTCCTCAGGGTCGACGTCGACGATCGTGCGTACCATGTCGCCGCGATCCTCGGGGCACCACCCGCCACTGCTGAGGCGCGCCACGCAGGGACCGCCGGTGTCGCCGCGGCGCGCGCAGAGGAGGACCGAGGTCGGGTCGACATCTGAGTGGTACAGGAGATAGCCTGTCGGTTTTGAGGGTGAGAACGGCGCTGGCGCTGCGACGTGAATCGGCGGTGGATGAGATGGGCCGCACCGTTTTGGCGATGGCCGAGGCGCGCTGCGCCCAGGTGTCTCCGTCGGCGGTGGTATTGAATCGACTG
>Ga0209488_10002474_pt1 | contig 15141 bp, 12 predicted proteins | sample Rivendell_Oct201_8_FD_188349 | JGI IMG/M metagenome (GOLD analysis project Ga0209488, IMG submission 188349) | Vadose zone soil microbial communities from the Eel River Critical Zone Observatory, Northern California, USA -... | ecosystem: Environmental > Terrestrial > Soil > Vadose zone >... | reverse complement strand
CGCCCGAGCGTGCCCGCAAGCCCGCGTAAGGTCGAGAACCCGCGCCTCTCGGCGCTGCACAACAAGCCGTTCCCGCTGCAGGGAATCAAGATCTTCGATTTTGCCTGGTTTCTTGCCTCGGCAGGCGGCACTCGGTTCCTCGCGGCGATGGGCGCCGAAAGCTACAAGGTCGAGTGGAAGGACAATCCCGACACGCGGCTGGCGGGAATGGCGCCGGTCGGCGGCCGCGCCGCGCGCGACGCGGCCACTGGGCCGCTACCCGGGGTTAAGGACCCAGACATGGGCGGCAATTTCCTCAACAAGAATTCGGGCAAGCGCGGCATCTCGCTCAACATCCGCCACCCCAAGGGGCTGCAGATCGCCAAGGACATGATCCGCGTCTGCGACGTTGTGGCCGAGGGGTTCTCGCCCGGTGTCCTACAGCGTCTGGGGCTGGGATATGACGTCATGAAGTCGATCCGCCCGGACATCATCTACATCCAGCAGTCCGGCATGGGCGCGCATGGCACCTACGGACGGATGCGCACGGTCGGGCCGGTGGCAGGGGCGTTCGGCGGGCAGGCCGAGATGTCGGGGCTGCCCGAACCGGCGATGCCCGTGAGCTGGGGCTATTCCTACCTCGACTGGATGGGCGCCTACGGTTACGCGCTGGCATTGCTCGGCGCGATCTATCACCGCGAGCGCACCGGCGAGGGCCAGTGGATCGACGCCTCGCAATGCGAGAGCGGCATCTTCCTGACCGGCGCGACGATCCTCGACTGGTCGGCCAATGAGCGCGAATTCCGCCGCTACGGCAACCGCTCGCCCTACAAGCCCGCGGCGCCGCACGGCGCCTATCGTTGCCAGGGCAAGGACCGCTGGATCGCGATCGCCTGCTTCACCGATCAGGAATGGCAGGCGCTGGCGCGAGTCGCCGAACAGGGCGCGTGGCTCGACGACCGCCGCTTCGCGACGCTCGAAACCCGGCTGCAGCACCAGGACGCGCTCGACGCCGCGGTCGAGGCCTGGACGCAAACCCAGGACCGCTATGACTGCATGATGAAGCTGCAGAAGGCCGGAGTGCCGGCCGGCGTCTGCCAGAATGCCGAGGATCGGGTCGATTACGATCCGCAGCTGCGCCACCTCAAATGGCTGACCGAGGTCACCGGCACCAAGATCGGCACCTGGCCGGTCTATGAGCTGCCGATGAAGCTCAGCAAGACCCCGGCCTATATCGGCGGCCCGATCAACCGCGGCGCGCCCTGCTATGGCGAGGACAATATGTGGGTGCTGACCGAGCTGCTCGGCCGCAGCCCGAGCGAAGTCGAGCGGCTCGCCGAGGAGGGCGTCATCTAGGGGCTCTGTTTCACGGGAAATACAGGGAATTTCGCTATCCCCACGCTCACCGCATTTGCGTCGGGGAACCGAGATGTCACCCGCCAGTGCCCGAAGCCGCCCCGCCTTCGACGGAGGCGCTCATTCAGCCCGCGGCGCGCTAAAACCTTCCGGGCCGGTCGTTCGCCGCACCCGCCGATGCGGGGCTGACGCTCGACATCAAACCGGCCTTCGATTTGGCCACAGCGCGGGTGGGCGCCGCGCATATCGTTCTCAGACGATTATGGCAGCGGTTAAATCATAATTCACCCGCGTGAGATTGAGCCCCTAGAAGTGATTCTCCACGTCAGGGCTGACCCGGCAATTCCGCCGCAGTCGCTCGAGAATGAAGGTGGTGTAATGAAAACTCTAACCTATGCGGTCGTCGTGTTGACCGTCATCGCCGGTGCAGCGCCGGCCATGGCGCAATCTGTTCAGCCGGCTGCCCCGGATGGGGCGATCGCCGTCCAGGCACAGCCGCCGCTTTATGCCCAGCAGTTCGAGCGCGTGGACGGCTGGTCCGGCATGCCCGGTCAGGCGGGCGGGATGTATAACGCGTACGGGCAGCCGAACCAGGTCTACGGGATCCCCGGAGCAGGCCAGGCTTCCGGCAGCTCGCATCCCGCGCCCTAAACTGCCCGAGCGCGGCATGGTGCATGCCCGGATCCGAGGCGGGACGAGAGGGACTGTCCCTCTCTCGTCCCGCCGGAGGTACCCGGCGCGATGAGGATGCCGTCATTGCGCTGACTTAGACGCGGCCCAAAAGCCGCAGCAGGCCGTCGAGTATCGTGACCGGGTGTGGCGGGCAGCCCGGTATGTACAGATCGACCGGGAGCAAGCCTTCGATGCCGTCGCATGCCTCGGCATGTCCACGGTAGAGCCCGCCGGAAATCGCGCAGGCGCCGGCGGCAATGACCAGCTTGGGTTCGGCGACCGCTTCGTAGGTCGTCATCAGCGCTTGTTTCATATTCGTGGTGACCGGGCCGGTCACCAGGATGCCGTCGGCGTGCCGCGGCGAGGCGACGAAGTCGATGCCGAACCGGCTGCCGTCGAACACGACATTGCCGAGCGCGTTTACCTCGACCTCGCAGCCATTGCAGCCGCCGGCGCTGATTTGGCGCAGCCGCAATGATCGCCCGAGCAGCCGGCGCAGTTCGCGACGGAGCGCGTCGATCTCAGGGCGATCCCCGTTGGTCAGGAGCAAATCAGCACGCCGCGAGGCCGCCAAGCGCCAGTCCCGGGTGAAGGTGATCGCGCCCTGCGGGCACGCGGCGACGCATTCTTCACAAAAGATGCAGCGCCCGATATCGAGCTCCAGCCCGTCTTCCGCGATACGCAATGCACCGGTTGGGCACGCGTCAACGCACTGGCGGCAGCCGTCGGTGCATTTTGTCGGATCCAGTTCAGGGCGGCCGCGGAACAGCGGTGGCAACACCGGCTCCTCCGCCGGAAAGCCAGCGGTGCGATAGCCCTGCCGGGCACGCGCCAACAGCGTTTTGAACATCAGCGCGGCTTGCTACAAATCATGGCCGCAATAGGAAAGATTGAAGCTCTTGTTGCACAACGGAAAATCCATGATCGGCTGACCGCGCATCGCGAACCCCAGCGCGAACCAGTTGCGGAACGAGGGATCGACGATCTTGTAGTGGGAAAACCGCCCCGCCGCGTCCGTCGCCGCCAGATGGACGATCTCGCCGCGCCAGGCTTCGACGAGCGACAGGACGAGCGCGTTCGCTGCGAGCGGCCCGATTGCCGAAACGGCAGGACCCTCGCCCGGGTCTTCCAGAACTTGCGTCAGAAAGGCGACGGAGTTCTCGATCTCGCGCCAGCGCTGCTGCGCCCGGGCGAAGACATCGCCGGTCTCGCCGACCGCGACAGTGGGACGGCGGTCGCGATAAACGGCTGCCGGGAAATCCCGCCTCGCATCAAGGTCGATGCCGCTGGCGCGCGCGGCGGGTCCAACGGCGCCGAGATCCGCCGCTGCCTCGCGCGTCAGCACGGCGGTGTTCTCGAAACGCGACCGGGTCGAAGATGATTTCCACAGCAGATCGACCGCGTTGCGCATATCGCGCTCGGCCGCCGCCAAGCGCTGGCGCAGCTCGCGGCGCGTTTCCGAACTCATGTCGCGGCTGACCCCGCCAGGCCTAATCCAACCGCGACCCAACCGGCTGCCGCACAATTCCGCGGTCAGGTTCAACACATCGCCGCGCAGCCTGCCGCAATAGGAGGCGACAGGCAGAAAGCCGACATCGCCGGCCAAGGCGCCGAGATCCCCGATATGGTTGGCGATCCGTTCGAGCTCGATCGCCGCGGCGCGCAGCGCATTGGCGCGTGGCGAACATTCCGAGCCGGCCAGCCCTTCGAGCAGCTGGCAATATGCCGTCGCGTGACCGGCTGTCGTATCGCCGGCGATTGTTTCGGCCAAGTACAGGCTGCGCCGATCGGGTCCGCCGCGCAGCGCCCGCTCGAGACCGCGGTGCTGGTAGCCGAGCGAGATCTCCAGGTGGATCACCCGCTCGCCATGGCAATTGAAGCGGAAATGCCCGGGCTCGATGACCCCGGCGTGCACCGGACCGACCGCCACTTCGTGAATCTCGGCACCGGAGACCGAGAAAAACTCCGCATCGCCGATCGCCGGACCGCCCGGCGGGAAACGCACCGGCTTCAGCCAGGGATGCCCCTGCGGCTCGATGCCGTATTGCTCGCGGATCTCGCGCTCGAAGTGATGCGCCGCCGGGCAATCCGGGGTCAGCGCCGGATAGGCATCGGCCACGACGGCGGAAGCGACCAGGATTTCGCCACGCGCATCATCGGCGATCGCCGCCAGCAGCCGAGTTGCATGGCCGTTGCCCGGAAGACCTATCAGCAGCAACAACCGCCCACCCGCGTCGATGGCGGCGAGGACATCCCGGCGGAACTCGTCGGCCTCCATTACCGGCACCGCCGCGATCGGAAGCGGGACGGCGTTGCGCGTCGTGGCTAAAGCCATCGCGGTCAACCGGCCAGGACCGCGGCGGCGCTGCCGATCGCCTGCGACAGCGACAATGGCATCCACAGACCGAGCACCAGCAACAGCCCGACCGCCACGACGACGATCGGCACCGACAATTTGCCTTCGCGTGCCGGCGCTTGGTGCGCCTGCGGCTCACCGAACACCATGTCGATCAGGTGCCGCAAGGCCGAGATGAAGACGATTCCGCTGGCGATCAGGAACAGCACCAATGCCAGCCAGGCGCCGGCGCCCGCCGCGGCGCGCAACAATTGGTACTCGCTCATGAAGATCGAAAACGGCGCCACCCCGATCAAGGCAAGCAAACTGACCAGCAGCGCGATGCCCCACAGGGTGTCGGCGCGCAGCGCGCCGGAGATCGTGTGCATCTCGTGGCTGCCGAAGCGCTGGCCGAGGCGTCCGACCGCAAAGAACGCCAGCGACTTGCAGACCGAATGGTTCAGTGTATGGAACAATGCCGCAAAGGCACCCAACGGGCCGAGCCCATAGCCGAGCGCGATGATGCCCATATGCTCGACGCTGTGATAGGCGAGCAGGCGCTTCGCGTCGCGCTGGAACACGATGAATCCGGCGGCGACGAGGATCGACGCGCTGCCGAACACGATCAACAGCCCGTTGGTGAAGCCGTCGCCGAGCGCATGCTGCACCGGCGGCACGAAACGCATGATGCAATACAGCGCGGTGTTCAGCAGAAACCCGGAAAACATTGCCGAAACCGGCGCCGGCGCCTGGCTGTGCGCATCCGGCAGCCAGGAATGGATCGGCGCCAGACCGGCCTTCGTGCCATAGCCGACGAGGACGAAGACGAAGGCGAATTTCATCAGTGTCGGATCGAGGTGCGCGTCGGCCGATGCCAGATGCGTCCACAGCAGGGCATCGGCTTCGACCGCCCCGCCCGATTGCATGGAGGCGGCAGCCAGCAATGTTCCCATGAACGCGAAGGCGATGCCGATCGAGCAGATGATCAGGTACTTCCACATCGCCTCGAGCGAGAGCCGGGTCGGATACAGCGAGATCAGAAAGGCGCTGAGCAGCGTCGTCGCCTCCATGCCGACCCACATGATCCCGAGATTGTTCGACGCCAGCACCAGCATCATTGCCGCCAGCGAACCCAACCACAGCGCCCCGAAGCGGCGGGCCACCGGGGGCGTGAAGGCGTGCTCGGCATCGTTGGTGAAGTAGACGCCGGCAAAAGCCGAGCTGAGCAGGAAAACCAGCACCAGAACGACGACGTGGAACGCGGAAAAGGCGTCGACGTAGAACCACTGTTCGGCGGCGGTGACAATACCGGGGCCGGCGAGCACTGCGGCCCAGAGGTTGATCGCGAGCGCCATCTCCACCGCGCTGACCGCGACGATCGTCGTGAGCACCTGCCGCGGCTGTTGCAGCAACAGGGACAGCACCGCGCCAGCGACCGGAATGGCCAGCATCAGGATGATCGACTGGCCCGCGAACACGCTCTCAGCCCTTCAGCGCGCTGAGCCGATCGACTTCGATCGAGCCGAATTCGCGGTTGATGTGAAAGATCGCGATCCCCATCACGAAGACGCCGACAAAGGCATCGAGCAGCACGCCGAGCTCGACCAGCAGCGGCGTGCCGACGACCGTGATCACCCCGAAGACAAAGATCCCATTCTCCAACACCAGATAGCCGATGACCTGCATCAGCGCGTTGCGCCGGCTGATGATCAGGAACAGTCCGACCAGGATCAGGAAAATCGACGAATCGAGCATGACGAAAGGCGCCTGGGGAAGCGCCGGCTTCATCTCGGAGGTGAGCCAGACCGATAAGCCCAGCGCGAAAATCCCAAACAGGATCGACATCACGAAGCTGACGAAGGGCTGCACCTCGCGGTTGTAGTCGGCGCGGGCGCGCAGCCTGAGCAGCAGGGCGGGGAACGCGATCCCCTTCAGCGCGATGTTGCCGGCCGCCAGCAAACCGGCGCGCCAGCCGAACCCGCTCTGATGCACGATCAGCGGCACGAGCCCGAACAGGATGCCTTGGAACGAAAGCCAGCGGATGCAGGCGCCGATCCGGCTGGTGCCGAGCAGCGCAAAGCAGCTCAATAAGCCGAGCGCGTGAACCGTTTCGAGCAGCGCGAACACGATGGTTACACCAGGATCAGGATGAAACCGACCGCCGAGAGCGTCGCGGCGCCGACGATGAATTGCGGGACATGGACCAGACGGTAGCGGGCCATCGCCGATTCGATCATGCCGATCGCGACCGCCAAAACGGCCATCCCGACCAGCATCGCCAAACCGTCCAGCCAAAAGGCGCCGCTGCGCAACGGAACGACGAGGCCGACGAGCAGACTGCCCAGGATCCACAGTTTCAGCGCGGCCGCGTAATGGATGTAGCCGAGATCGGGACCGCCGTGGTCGAGCACCATGACCTCGTGAATCATCGTCAGTTCGAGGTGCGTCGTCGGGTCGTCGACCGGCATGCGGCTGTTTTCGACAAGCACCAGGACCAGCAACGTCATTGCCACGAGCGCCAGCGTCGGCAGGGCCGCGATCCAGACGGGCGCGGTGATCCCCTGGTAGATCGGCGTCAATGACAGCGCGCCGGTGACCCGCGCCAGAACCGCCAGTGCCAATAGAAAGGCGGGTTCGGCCAATGCCGCGAAATGAACTTCGCGGCTCGCTCCCATCCCCTCGAAGCTGGAGCCGGTGTCGAGCGCCGCCAAAACTATGGCGAAGCGGCCCAGCGCCAACAGCCCGGTCAGAACGATCAGGTCTCCGGGAAAGCTCAGCGGCGCCGGGACGGCTCCCAATGGCGCGATCAAGAGCGCCGCCAGCAGCACGCTCAGGTTCACCACCGGACCCAGCCGGAATACCCAGCTCGTCACATCGCCGTAAACCGCTCCCCGCCGCAGACACTTGGCGATGTCGAGATAGGGTTGCAGCAATGGCGGACCGCGGCGCCCCGCGACAAAAGCCTTGGTGCGGTTGATCAGCCCGAGCAGCAGCGGCGCGAGAAGCAGCGCGTACACGGGTGAAATGAGCGAGGCGAAGCCGCGCATGGCTCAGAGGCTCGCCCAGACCAGCAGCGCCACCAAGGTCGCCGCGACATAGAGCACGTAAAGATGGATATGGCCGTGCTGGAGCACGTCGAGCCGGCTGACGATGCGGTCGAACCAGCGAAAGGTCGGCGCGAACAGCAGCCGCAGCCACGGGTCGCCGCTGTCGCTCACATAGGAGGCGGCCGTCGGGAAATAGCCGGCCGGCGGAACGAGCGCCTCGCGGTTTCGGACCAAGAGATGAAATTGCGTGGTCAGCGGCTGGGCGAAGGACGACGCGGTGTATTGCATCTTGGCCGACGGGAACAGATAGCCGCAGCCCCAGACCGGGCCCGATCCGATCCGGCGAGCCAGAACACGGCGGGCCCGGAGCAGCCAGGCCAACAAAGCCAGGACAATCAGGATCGCGAACACCGCGACGGTCGTGCTCAGCGGGCCCGTGACTGTCGCGAGCTCGGCCCGAACACTGTCGGTCGCCATGCCGGTTGCCGCCGCCACCACATCCGCCAGCGCACCAACAATTACCGGCGCCATCAGACCGATGACGATGCACAACGCGGCCAACAGGGCCATCGCCGCCCGCATCGGCCGCGCGACTTCATGTGCCTTGCCGGCTTCGGCGCTGCGCGGCGAGCCGAGGAACACGACGCCGAACGCCTTGGTAAAGCATGCCGCGGCGAGGCCACTGATCAGCCCCATCGCGACGATCGCGACGAGGCCGGCGACGGCGATCATCGGTGCCGGCTGCATGACCGCGAGAAAACCCGAATAGAACAGGAGAAACTCGCTGATGAAGCCGTTGAGCGGCGGCAGACCGACAATCGCCGCGGCGCCGATCAGAAAGGCCGCGCCGGTCCACGGCATGCGTTTCAACAGGCCGCCGAGCTCCTCGAAATCAAGGCTGTGCGCCCCGTGCTGCACGGCGCCGGCGCCGAGAAACAAGAGTCCCTTGAAGACGCTGTGGTTAACGACGTGCAGCAGGCCCGTGGCAAACCCGATCACGGCCAGCGGAGGCATATCGGTCGCCAGTCCAAGCACCCCGATGCCGATGCCGAGCAGGATGATGCCGATGTTCTCGACGCTGCTATAGGCCAGCAGCCGCTTCAGATCGCGCTGTGCCAAGGCAAACAGCACGCCCAGCACGCCGCTCGACGCGCCGATCGCGATCAACAGCCAGCCCCACCATTGTTGCGGCGGGCCCAGCAATGTCAGCATGCGAACGAGACCGTAAATGCCGACCTTGATCATCGCGCCGGACATCAAGGCCGAGACATGGCTCGGCGCGACCGGATGGGCTTCCGGCAGCCAGACATGCGCCGGCACGATGCCGGCCTTCGAGCCAAAGCCGATCAACGCCAGAGTGAAGACCAGCGACGCAAGCTCCGGGTTGGTCTGCAAGATGCCGCGATAAGCATCGAAATCCGAGCTTCCCGCAGCGCCGCCGAGCAGCACGAAAAGCACCAACAGGAACGCCGTTCCGAGATGAGTTGCCGCGAGATAGGTCCAGGCGGCATGGCGCACCGCCGGCTTCCGGTCATCGAAAATGACCAGGAAGAACGGGCTCAACGCCATGATCTCCCAGCACAACAGAAACAAGAGGCCGTCATGCGCCGCGATCACCGACGCCATGCCCGCTGTCAGCAGGTTCGAATGGAACCAGCACCCGGCCAGTCCCTGCCCATCGCCCCGCCCCGCCAGATAAGCGCGGCCGTAAACCGCGGTCACCAGCGACAGACCGAAAACGGGCAGCAGAAAAAAAGCCGACAACGCGTCGATCTGGAAATGAATACCGCCGCCGGGCATCAGCCAGCTCGCGGTCAGCGCTTCGGGCCGCCCGGCCGCGAGAATCCGGATTGCCGCGACAAGCCCCAATATGGACCCGGCGATTGCGCCGCTCTGGCCGGCGGTCTGGCACAGCCCGGTCCGCGAGCGTAAGGCGACCGCAGCCACCCCGCCCAGCAGCAACAGTAGAATTGCGCCGATGAATTCGTACATGCCTATTCGCGCCAAACGGCCGCGGCCACACGCACGCTAGCCGGCCTTCAGGCGGACCCCCCGCCCTCCGTGAGGGCTGACCACCCCCTCCGCGATCAGCTCGATGCCGGCCGCATCGAGAGCGCCGACCAGCTTCATCAGCGAATCGACATTGCCGCGGATCACCCCCTCGCTGGCCTCCATCCGCTGGATCGTCGGGACGGATAATCCCGAGAGTTCGGCCAGCCGGCGCTGATCGATCCCCAGCAATGCCCGGGCGGCGCGAAGCTGTGCAGCCGTTATCATGTATTAAACATCATTTATAGCGTTCATACAGCCACTTCTTATCGGCCACAAGCGAGAATGAATGGTTGAGCCGGATCGCCCCGCCACGGCAGCGGCACCGCCGTCAGGCGTCGAATCCGCAGTACGGTCCGGTGACCATCCGCCCGAAGCGGGGCTCGCGATACGCGTAGCGCGGCTTCCGAAGGGGTGGATTCTATCGTTAAATCAGGGGTGGCGGAGGGGGCAGTCTAGAGCGAACCGGTCTCTACGGCCGCATTCCCTGTTAAACAGGGAAAGAACAGGGAATTTTGGCGAATTGCCGGTCAATCGGTGGCACGTGAGCTCGAATCCTCGACTGTTCTCAATCGGTTACGAATCAAATTCCCTAACAATCGGAACAGGGAATTTTTGCGAGGAAACAGGGACGGAAAATCCGCAAAACACGGAATTTGCAGACGTTATCAGGGACGTCCCCCGATCGGCTCCAGTTCGACGGCTTGATATAGCTTTCCCAGAGCAGTCAAATCGCTGTTGGAGAGGCTCCCGAGAGCAGCGGGCCGGAGCACCCCACCCGCTGGGTGCTGAACCGGCATAGTACCCGGCAGTGGTCCATAGCGAGATGGTCGGATCTGCCGGTCGTGAGCGCGCCAGACGGGACCCCTCAGTTCCGGGACGCGGGGTCGCTGCAATCCGCACCTTGTGTGTTAAGGCCAAGGTCTTTTTGCCCGAACGCTGGTCCTCGATCGTCGCGATCGCGACCGGCGAAGCTCCCCTACGAGGATGTCGATTTACGATTCGCCCCGGCTGCCCCGTAGATCATTCTCTTAGTCGGTACAGCGGTGGCGGCTCGCGCCAGACCGTCATCCGAAGGCGCGTTTCCATTGCTCGACGACATCTGGCTCCCGCAGGTGATCGAGCGCCTGGGTGGTCGAATCGACCTGATCGTCGTGGCGCGCTCCAGGGAAGCTGGTCAGTTCGGTGATATAGTCGGCGAGCCACGGTGCGTGGCGCGGCAGCAGCACGCGACCGTTCTCAAAGATTGCCGTCTGCGCGTGCAGCCGCATGATCTTGTCGGTGCCCTGGGGTGGCTCGTAGGCCTTGATGGCATACAGACCCTCCGCCTTGAGATCCTGGATCAGCTGGGTACCCGATGCCTTATCCTCGATCAGGATCGTATGAGGCCTGTGCTGGTCGGCCAGCGATCTCACCTTGCGCTTGAGATCAGGGTAGTTGAGACGCTGGCGGAACACATCGAGCAGGTAGAACTCGTTGCCGACCCGCTCCCAGGTGGTGCACACGCTATAATCGCTAAGCTCGGTGGCCTTGTTCGCGGTGTCCCAACTCTGCAAAACCCGCCCGAACCGCTCCGGGCGCTCACCTGGTTCGTAGTACCGCAGCCACGCGGTTTTGACCATGGCGCCGCCGAGCGGGGTTGGGTTCTGCTGATATTGGGCTGCGAAGGTATACTCGCCGATGGTCTCGCGGATCTGAGCCAGCGTCGTGGCCGACTCGCGCTCGGAGTGCAAGATATCCCCGACTCGGCGCTCGAAGAAGCGCCGGCCTAAGGGGCTCTCGATCAGGTGGGGCTCATCCGCCTCGGCAATCGCGGGAAAAGATAACACCTCCCACGCCTCTTGCTCGAGGACATGCCCGACGAGATCATCCTGGTGAAGTCGTTGCATGATAATAATGATGCATCCCTGGGCCTTGTCGTTGAGCCGGCTCACCAGGGTGTGATCATACCATTCGTTGACTGCCTTCCGCCGCGATTCGGACAGCGCCTCATCGGGTTTGAGGGGATCGTCGATGATGATCAGATCGGCGCCGCGACCGGTCAGCACCCCACCGACCGAGGTCGCCATTCGGGTTCCTTGCCGTGTTGTCGTAAAATCGTGCACCGCTTGCCGCTCCGCCAGCCGGGTCGGGAACAGCGCGCGATACCAGCTGCTCGTCATGATCCGCCGACTGTCGCGCGCGAACTTATCCGCGAGGTCCTGGCCGTAGCTCGCGCAGATGATGTGCACCGCCGGATTGTGACCAAGCAGCCAGGCGGGAAAGGCGATCGAAGCGCCATGCGATTTGAGGCTTCGCGGCGGCAGGTTGATGATGAGGCGCCTGATCTTGCCGCGGCGGCAGGCTTCGAGCTTGGTCGCAATTACCTCGAGATGCGGGGCCACCATCAGCGACGTCTGCGGGTTTAATTCGAAGAACGAGCGCACGATAAAGCTCATCAAATCGTGACGCAGTATTGCCGGATATTCGGTGGCCGAGATGGTCATCTCGGCGGCTGCGGCGATCAAGGAACCTCGTCGGTCTCGGCCTGATCCGTCGGCTGGGTCGATGGCACCATTTCCGGAGATTCCCGATCCAATTGGCGGAGCCGGTTGACAATGTTGTCGATGACCTTCTGGTCTTCGACCGTGTCGAATACCGCGTCCCGCGTTCCATCAGCCAAGTGGTCCTCCTGGGTGCGGGTCTCGTTGAACAGCAGGGGCATCATCCTGGGGTCTCCGCCGACGGCCTTGTTGACGAGCTGTTTGGCGATGATCTGCCGTTTTGAGATGCGCTTCCGCTTGCCGTTCTCGGTGACGACGACGGTCGCTTGCAGTTCGTGCTCGAGCGCCGTCGCGAAGTTCCTGGCGCCCTTTGGTCGACCCTTGGAATTGCCGGACTGCCCAGGCTTGAATTGGGTTGACCGCGGTGGTTTGCCGAAGCCAACCTCGAAGGAACCCTCTCTGTCTTTAGCCATGGAGACCGTCCTCGGCGACGAGGTCGTCGAAACGCTTCCCGGCAGCGGCATGGACCGCGCTTTCGCCGGTGAAATGCTGCCAGCGACGGATCGCGGCATCGACATAAAGCGGGTCGAGCTCGATGCCGTAACAGAGGCGGCCGATGCGCTCGGCGGCGATCAGGGTCGAGCCGCTGCCGAGAAACGGGTCGAGCACGACATCGCCGCGGGCGGAGCAATCGAGGATCGCGTCTGCGATCAACCCGACCGGCTTCACCGTCGGGTGCAGGGCGGCGAGATTGCCCTCCTCCCCTATCCGCCCGAAATTGCCGACATGCGCGTAATGCCAGACATTTGTGCGGTTGCGGCCGTGCTGGCCGAGTTCGACATTGTTGCGGTGCGGGGCGCTGCCATTCTTGAAGACGAAGATCAGCTCGTGCTGGCTGCGGTAGAGCGATCCCATGCCGGCGTTGTTCTTGACCCAGACGCAGAGGTTTTTGAGTTCAGAATAAACCCTGTCTGCTGCGGTCAGCAGTTCGAGCTGGTGCCGCCAATCCATGCACAGGAAATGGAGCGAACCGGCGATGCTATGGCCGGCGAGCAGCTGCAAAACTGTCGTCAGGAATCTGGTGAACCGGGCCGGGGTCATCTCGCCCGAGGCCATCGGGAACTCGCGGTGGCGAACCCGTCCCTTGCCCGAGACAAAACCGGTGATCGGCACATTATAGGGTGGGTCGGTAAAGACAATTTGCGCCCGCTCGCCTTGCAGCAGCGCGTCAAAGGAGCCTGGTTCAAGCGCGTCGTCGCACAGAATACGGTGACGTCCCAGCTGCCAGAGGTCGCCCGGTCGGCTGACCGCTGGTTGATCGGCGATTTCCGGCAGCTGATCAGCGGGATCGGGCGCATTCCCAGTCGAGACCGTCAGCCCCTCGATCCGCAGATCGATCTCGCCCATCGAGAAACCCGTGGCTTCGAGGTCGAAGTCAAGCTCGACCGCCGCAAGGTCGCGCAGGATCTCGCTCAACAGCTGATCATCCCAGGTAGAGATCTCCGACAGGCGATTGTCGGCGATCGCGAAGGCGCGCGCCTGAGCTGAGGTCAGGTGCTCAAGCCGGATGACCGGGATCTCGCGCAAGCGCAATTTAAAGGCCGCATAAACCCGGCCGTGGCCAGCGAGGAGATTGTTATTGCCATCGACCAGCACCGGAACATTGAAGCCGAAGCTCTCAATGCTGCGGGCTATCTGTTTGACCTGCCGATCGCTGTGCAGCCGTGGATTGCGGGGATCAAGTTTGAGCCGCTCGATCGCCACCAACTCGATCTTCAGGTCTCGACGGGGGCTCATCGCTCACCCCGGCCGCAGCGTCTCAGGACCGGCTCAGGTTGAGGACCAAAGCCGTCGACCGGATGGCAACCTTCAGCGGGAAACGACAGCGTGCCATCGTAGATCGGCTCGTCGCCGGCCCTAGCCAGCGCCTTGCCTCGGCCGACCCCGTGCGAGGGGCCACCACCACAGTTGGTCCGACGATACCCGACCACTTCTCCACCTCGCAATCAACCGACGCGAGGTAGAGCCTTGCCTGAAGCTGCCAAGTCCGTCGAAAGGAATTTAGCTCGCCATCCAGGAGACCTTTTTACCTTATCCCCCTACCTTATCAGGAAACACCCGATGCGGGATGTGCGGACCCCTTGCGACTTTTTTGTCGACATCTCGCGGCCTTGCGTGATGCAACCTCGGGACTGTCCTTAAAGCCCATCGCAACAAAGATATCGCGCACAAGATCAAAAAACGGACCGTAGGCGACCCCATCGCGCGTTCGCACGGTCGGCCGTTCGCCCGTAACCCTCTCATATTCATCTGCCAAAATGCCCGCCACCATCGGGGAGGCACGATTTCGGGGTTGCACTTTGCTTGCCGGCTCCAAGTCGCTCACATTCGCCCGCAATGCCGCAGCAGCCGCCTGTAGCGCTAATCGCTTGAGCTCCGCCCTTGCAGTCCATGAAGCCGGTGGCGCTGCGAGCGCCAAGATCGTCGGCACGTGCAGATTGCTGATCGCTCTGACGAGCGTCTCTGCTGATTTGCCAAGAGCCTTCAGTTCGGCCTCGCTTCGAGCGCGCCCCACACTACGAAAGGCGGTATCCGGCGCCGGCGTGGGGGTGGCGATCTGTGTCAGCAGCATCACCGTATGGGATAACCGCTGCTCCCCTCCCACATTGAACGGTAAGCGCCGGAGCGCGGCCTCGATGTTGCTGCCCACCCGATTTGCTATGCCAACAGTGGTCGATGTGATTGCGGGTATTTCTCGCCGTCTTTGCATCGCGGCCTCCGGGCAGACCCGTCACATAAACGGCGCTGAAGGCTGAGGGGTTGAGAGGTTCGAGGCAGCGGAGGCGGCATTGTCACATTAACGAGCCGAGCCCACCTTCTTTTCTCCCTGTCCCCCGATTTCGGGGTAGGACGAGAGGCACGCCCAGCGTTTCTAGATCCCGACCGCCCGCACCGACCCTCAGAGCATACCATGAGGGCTCAAGTTGACAATGCCCGCGACGGGCCGGCATCCGAAACCCTTCACAAATCCAGTCGACTCGTCACGCCTGCACGAGCGGCCGAGTTGCGCCGATCCCAGCCGTTCGCCTGACGACGATCGGTCGGCGCAAGTCGACCCAAAGCGGCCGTTAATCGAGTGGCGAAATCGGTCTTTTGGCGCGCTGAGTGCACCAACCGCATTTGGCTCGGCCGCGAGTACCACGACCGCAGCCGCGACAGA